>ERZ773149.250-NODE-250-length-56858-cov-3.595004_pt1 | contig 56858 bp, 49 predicted proteins | sample MGYA00511081_ERZ773149 | MGnify/ENA primary metagenome ERZ773149 (study PRJEB29015, sample SAMEA2737846) | human gut metagenome | biome: human gut; feature: human-associated habitat; material: faeces | place: China | collected 2012 ...
AGCAACGTTCTGGCTGCGTTTATTATCGTAGAATAACCAATACAGCAGAAGGTTCTGTATAGTCTGACCGAACCTTCGGACCTTATGTGGTTACGTCTCAATATTGCTATTTGGAAATCAGGCAATTAACCGAAGTATCTCTTTAACAGGCCCTCAAATGCCTTGCCGTGTCTTGCCTCGTCTCTTGCCATTTCATGAACGGTATCATGGATTGCGTCGAGATTTGCTGCTTTTGCGCGCTTAGCCAGGTCAAATTTACCCTCGGTTGCACCGTGCTCTGCGGCAACTCTCATCTCCAGGTTCTTCTTGGTGGAGTCGGTAACAACCTCACCTAACAGCTCTGCAAACTTTGCAGCGTGCTCAGCCTCTTCGTAAGCTGCCTTCTCCCAGTAAAGGCCGATCTCCGGATAGCCTTCTCTGTGAGCAACTCTTGCCATAGCCAGGTACATACCTACCTCGGAGCACTCACCCTCGAAGTTTGCTCTTAAATCTGCCAGGATATCTTCGCTGACGCCCTGAGCAACGCCTACAACGTGCTCTGCAGCCCATACCATTTCGCCTTCCTGCTCTTTAAACTTGGAAGCAGGTGCCTTACATACCGGGCAGAATTCCGGTGCAGCGTCTCCCTCGTAAACATAACCACATACTGTACAAACCCATTTCTTCATGACTTTTCTCCTTTACATGTGAATATTTGATATGGTTTTGGCCCGGATACCGGTACTGACCTGCCGGTATCTGTCCGTGATGCTCTGTGTAACCTGTGTGATACTTAATGGCCTTCCTTCTGAAAGCAGTTCGCGCAGCGTCCGAAAAAGAAGACAGTGTGGTCTTCAATCTGGTCTGCGGTACAGCTCTGTGCTTTCTGGTCGATGTCGGCAAGCGGTTCCATGGGAAGGTCTGTGACAGCACCGCAGCTTCTGCATACAAAGTGGTAATGCAGGCTGGTATCTGCGTCAAAGTGGTCCTTTCCATCTCCAAAGGCGAGCTTCTGTGCCTCTCCCAGTTCTACAAGAAGGTTTAAGTTTCGGTAAACCGTACCGAGACTGATGTTTGGGAACTCCTCGCGAATGCTTGCGTATACGGCGTCTGCGGTCGGATGATCCTTGCGGCTCATAAGACTTGCTTTGATGGATTCCCTCTGACGACTGTATTTTAATGTCTTCATGGCAGCTCCTTTTCATCAATAAATAATAGTAATAATTACTATGATTGAATTATAGCAAATGCGGAGCAGGATGTCAATCCTTTTCTCCGCATTTGCTATAAAAATTTTATATCATTTTCTTTGCCGTTTGTATGAATTCTTTGGTAGCCTGTGACATATAATGACCCTTGTGGTAACCGATGGCCAGAACGCCGTGAGCCTTTGGATGATCCAGGGAATAGAAGTTTAACGGACCCTGTCCGTTTTTCAGTTCCTCGATCTCAGCCTGTCCGGAGATGAACATGCGTGGATAGAAGGTGATGCCCATGCCTTTTTCAGCCAGGGCCAGCACCGTCTGGATATTCTCGGTTTCCAGCACGATATTCGGCGTGATCTGTGCTTCTTCGAACATTTCGTCTGCGATAGTACGGACGCGGTTTCCCTTGTTGATCAGAAGAAATGGGCAGCCGGCCAGAAGCTTTAAGTCCGTGTGTTCTGAAAGCTGTTGTTTTATCTCCTTTAAGCGGCCCGGGAACGCATGCTCCAGCACAATGTCAGGAACAGCCAGCAGGATTTCCTCTTCACAGATTGGTACGGTTTCGACATTTTCTACTTTAAAGGGAAGCATGTCAATGATCAGGTCAATATTTCCGTGGAGCAGGTCTGAGGCCAGCTGGCTGGAATTTCCCTCCGCCAGATGAAGCTCGATGCCCGGAAACTGGGACTGGTAGGTGGGCAGGATTTCCGGCAGGATGACGCGACCTCTGGTGTGGGAAAGCCCCAGGGTGAGCTGACCCACAGAGAAGTCCTTGATATCGGAAAGCTCGCGGTAGGTCTCGTCCCGCAGCTCCAGCATTTGTCTGGCCTTAGCCTTCAGTGCCTGACCGGCATAGGTCAGGGTCAGGGGCGTGGTGCGGTTGAAGAGGATGACATCGAATTCTTTTTCCATATTGGAGATATGGTTGCTTAAGGACTGCTGGGAAATGAACAGCTTTTTGGCAGCCTTGGTAAAGTTCAGCTCTTCGGCGGCTACCAGAAAATATTCCAGGTTTAAAAAGTTAATCATGTGCCTGACCTCCCAGATAGAGTGGTTTATGTAAATACGGGATATACTCCGCAGCTTTTTCAATGGAGGTGTTTACGACCAGCTCCTCCGGGAAACCAATCTCATCTAAAAGTGCCTGTGCGCGGGTGTGGTTTCCAACGTCGGCATCGCTGTGCGCGTCACTGTCCATAATGACAGACACCTTGTACCTGCGGCACAGCTCCAGCATCGTGATATAATTCTCTCGTGCATTTAAACGATGGCATTCCGGGTGCAGGGAGCTGGAATTGACCTCAAGAAGCACATGGTGCTCTTTTGCGGCGCAGACTAGGGTTTCGTAGTCAATGGGGAAGCGGCCGTCATCCGGGTGGCCGATGATCTGGACCGCAGGATTCTTCATAACGCCGAGATAGGCAGCTGTGTTCTGTACTGTGGTCCCGCTGTCATAGCAGGGTTCATGGATGCTGGCAACTGCATAGTCCAGGCCGGCAAGATAGCGCGGCTCGAGGTCGACATTGCCCTTGTAGTCGATGATATTCAGCTCACAGCCAAGCATCAGCTTTACTCCGAACTGTTCCCGGGGAACAACCCTGAAATTGATGAAATAAAACGGATGGCAGGCGCCGGGAATGCGGGGGGCATGCTCGGTTATGCCAAGGAGCCTTACTCCCTTTTCGGAAGCGGAACGGATCATCTCCTGCATGGTGTTGTAGGCGTGACCGCTCATGATCGTATGGGTATGAAGATCTAAAATATCGTGGATCATAGTCATTTCTCCTGATAAAAATATCGTGTACAAACTAATAGAATTATAACACGCTTTCCGGCCAAAAACCAGAAAACTATAGCAAATCTATAGCAAATTCGCAGGAAATATGGTAAAGTTATTATTATGGAATCGTTCCATGCCGGAACGGGAAAAGGAGTAAACATTATGAGTGAAGTAAAAGAAACAATGGAAGATTTTGCCAGCGAGCTGGAAGCATCTTATAAGGAATATGACGCACGCCGCAATAACGCATATCAGGATCAGGAAGGTCCGGATGCTGAGAAGTGGGCAGAGCTTGCACAACAGATGGAAGACAAGACCGTTTTAAAGGTAAAGGTAAAAGAGGCAGTTAAGGGCGGTCTGGTCGCTTATGTTGATGATATTCAGGGCTTTATCCCTGCATCCCAGGCAGCAGATCATTACATCGAGAAGCTGGAGGATCTGGTCGGCCAGCATCTGGAGGTGGTTCCGATTACCGTTGACATGGAGAAGAAGAGACTGGTTCTCTCAGCAAGAGCCGTCCTTCAGGAGAAGAAGGCTGCTGAGCGTGCTGAGAAGCTGGCCGCTGTTGAGGTTGGCTCTGTTGTGAATGGTACGGTAGACAGCTTAAAGGATTACGGCGCATTCGTAAATCTGGAAAATGGTTTAAGCGGACTCCTGCATGTATCCCAGATCAGCAATCAGCGTATCAAGCATCCGGGCGTTGTATTAAAAGAGGGCCAGAACGTTACGGTAAAGATCACCGGCGTCAAAGACGGGAAGATCAGCCTCAGCATGAAGGCACTGACCGCAGAGGGTGAACCGGAAGAGCCGGTTGAGAAATTTGAGTACAAAGAGACCGGTGAAGCAACCACCGGACTGGGAGCACTGCTGAAGGGCCTGAAGTTCTAGAAATTTTCATCCGGCTGAAGTGCATCAATCGTTACTGTATATGGTAATCAAAGGAGGGATAGATATTGGTATATATCCCAAATGCCTACAGTCAGCTGGATCAGTGGAATTCTGTGATGTTTCTGTATGAATCAGCACTGAAGGCAATCAATACAAAAATCGAGATCTTAAACGAAGAGTTCATTCATATGTATGGGCACACGCCCATTGAACACATCAAATCCAGGGTGAAGACCCCGGACAGCATCGTCAAGAAAATGAAGCGCAATGGCTATGAGGTGACCATAGAAAACATGGTAGAAAAGCTCAGCGACATTGCAGGCATCCGCATCATCTGTTCCTTTAACCAGGACATTTACCAGATTGCGGATATGATCGCACGCCAGAAGGATGTTACGGTCCTCTATGTGAAGGACTATATCCGTAAGCCAAAGCCAAATGGCTATAAGAGCTATCATATGGTGGTGACCATTCCCATTTACCTGACGGAGGGTCCGGTAGAAACCAAGGTGGAGATCCAGATCCGAACTATTGCGCAGGATTTCTGGGCCAGCCTGGAGCATAAGATCTATTATAAGTTTGAAGGAAGCGGTCCGGACTCTCTGCAGGCTGAACTGAAGGCATGCGCCGATATGGTAGATATGCTGGACGCAAAGATGTTTTCTTTGAATCAGTCAATCCTGGAGACCCGAAAGGCCCAGGAGGATGAACTGGAACCGAAAGAGTAATTTATGAAGATACTGACAAAAGATACCTGGCAGATCATACGGCAAAACTGGAAAAATATTCTTTTGTTCGAATTTTTATACCGTGGAATCACGACACCGGTTTATATGCGGCTTGTCAGCCGCGGGATCCGGCTGGCGTTGCGGGCAGCAGGGTACAGCTATCTGACACCGGCTAATATCGGGAATTTTCTGATACAGCCGGTAACGCTGCTTGCCTTTGCAGCAGCGGCGTTTGTCGGGATCCTGATCCTGTCACTGGAGACAGCCGGACTGGTTACGGCATTTCAGGGGTCAGCCTATTATCAGAAGCTGACCCCTTTGCATATCCTCTGGGGCGGTCTTCAGAAAATGAAGGATGAGATGGAAAAACGTAACTGGCAGCTGCCGCTGTTTCTGGCAGCCCAGTATCTGCTGATCCATCTGCCCTTTATCCTGAGAACCATAGTCCGTTATAAACCGGCCAATTTCATTTTTCAGGAATTGAAGAAACAGCCGGTGGCAGTGACCTTTCTGATCATCCTGCTGATCTTCGGGATTCTGGCAGTGATCCCACGGTCACTGACCGTGTATGGCTGCATGATCGAACAGAAGCATTTCCACAGCGGCGTGGTGCGCAGCTGGCAGATGACCCATAAACGTAAATGGAGGATTGCTTCTCTTGCCATGTTCTGGGAACTGGCGGTTATCCTGCTGGCTTCGGCTGTTTATGCAGTTTCGGTGTGCGTGGCGGCGGTCTGTGTGGTATATTTTTCCAGACAAAGCCTGGCGATGGCCGTGCTGCTTTCAGCGGCGGACCGTCTGGAGACCGGCATCATTTATCTGGCCTCCATGCTGACATTTGTGATGGTATTTGCTGCGCTTTCCGTGGCGTATTACCAGTACGGGAACCGCAGATTTCATGCAGAGCGCTGGGATTTCGGTTATCCGGCCAGGGGAAGCATAAACCGCAAGACGATGGCAGTGGTGCTGGCAGCGCTGCTCGGTGTTGGACTGTTTTATATTTATGACCTGGTCCGCAATGGTTCCGAGCTTTCAGAGGAGCTCCTGATCGAGACTGAGATCACGGCACACCGCGGCAGCTCCGTGACTGCGCCGGAAAACACAATCCCGGCCATTGAGAAGGCCATGGAAGAGATGGCGGACAGTGTTGAGATCGATGTTCAGATGACTTCTGACGGTGTGATCGTGCTGGGGCATGATGCCAGCTTAAAGCGGGTAGCAGGTGTAAACCGTTCGATTGCATCCATGACCTTTGCACAACTGGAACAGCTGGACGTGGGCTCCTGGTTTTCCAAAAGCTATGAGGGAACGCGGATCCCGGCTCTCAGCGAGGTGCTGGAGCTATGCAGCCAGAAAATCGGTTTAAATATCGAGATCAAATACGTTGGAAAAAACAGTGAACTGCCGGAGAAGACTGCAGAGATGATCAAGGCCTATGGAATGGAGAATCAGTGTGTGGTAACTTCCACAAACCTTCCGTACCTGAGGCGGGTCAAAGCGGTTCTGCCGGAGGTGCGTACCGGATATATCATATCTGCGGCTTACGGAAATTTTTATTCCAGCGAGGATATAGATTTCATCAGTATCCGCTCCGGCTTTGTGACGTCTGCGCTGATGCAGAATGCTCATGAACAGGGTAAAGCTGTCTATGCCTGGACCGTGAACAGCAAAAGTGAACTGGAGCGGCTGACACTTCTCGGAGTGGACGGGATCATCACCGACCGGCCGGTCCTGGCGCGGGAGATCGTTTACCGTGAGGAGGCAACGGAGTCGCTGTTTGAATATCTGAAGCTGGTGCTTCGATAAAATAAGAGAGTTACAGGAGATACAACCATGCGTGTAGTTTTACAGAGAGTGACACAGGCCAGTGTCAAAGTAGACGGTGAGGTTATCGGAGCCATCGGCAATGGCTTTCTGATCCTGCTTGGCGTTTCAGATGAAGATAATGAGACCGTGGCAGACAAGATGGCAGACAAGATCTGCAAGCTGCGGATCTTTGCAGATGAGAACGGAAAGACCAATCTGTCTCTGACGGATGTGGGCGGGGAACTTCTGGTGGTGAGCCAGTTTACTCTGTACGCAGACTGTCATAAGGGCAACCGGCCGAGCTTTGTCAGGGCGGGAGCACCGGATAAGGCGAACAGGCTTTATGAATACTTTGTAGAGCGCTGTAAGCAGTATGTTCCGAAAGTGGAGCATGGAAGCTTTGGCGCAGATATGAAGGTAGAGCTGTTTAATGACGGACCGTTTACCCTGGTGCTGAATGCCGATGAGAACGGAATCGTTTCATAGTCAGATACAATAGAAAAAGGGCGTTCTGCCGGAAGCCGGCATGAGCGCAGAAGGAGAATAAGCATGAGTGAGAAGGAGAAAACAGCAGGCAGACTGCTGGAAGAGCAGCTGACATTTTGCTTTCCGCATATCGGGAAGGAAGCCCCTGGGCAGATCGAAGAGGCGGCTGCATTCTGTGAGGGATACAAGGCATTTTTAAATGAAGGAAAAACAGAGCGGGAGTGCGTGGAGGTGGCTGTAAAGCGCCTGGAGGCAGCTGGCTACACAGCAGTCGATTTTACAAAACAGTATCAGCCGGGCGATAAGGTATATTTTGTGAACCGTAAGAAAGCCATCATCATGACTACGTTTGGCCAGAAGCCGCTGAAGGAAGGCGTGCGCATCAACGGCGCGCACATCGACTCCCCGCGTCTGGATTTAAAACCGAATCCGGTTTATGAAAAAAACGATATGGCATACTTTAAGACCCACTATTACGGCGGCATCCGCAAATACCAGTGGGGTACCACGCCGCTTGCCATGCACGGTGTAGTCATTAAGAAGAATGGTGAAAGTGTAAAAATTTCCATCGGCGAACAGGATGGTGATCCGGTATTCTGTGTCAGCGACCTTCTTCCGCATCTGGCTGCAAAACAGAATGAGAGAAAGCTGAGTGAGGGATTAAAGGGCGAGGAGCTGAATGTCATCATCGGTTCTGTTCCGTTTGTGGATGACAGCGTAAAAGAACCGGTGAAGCTGATGGCGTTAAAGCTGCTGCACGAGAAATACGGTATTACCGAGGCAGATTTTTACCGTGCAGAGATCGAGATGGTTCCGGCACAAAAGGCAGTGGATGTCGGACTGGACCGCAGTATGATCGGCGCTTACGGGCAGGATGACCGCATCTGTGCCTATACCGCCATGATGGCTGAGATACAGGCAAAAACTCCGGAATACACCACCGTGACGGCTCTGGTAGATAAAGAAGAGATCGGTTCCGAGGGCAACACCGGTATGAATTCGGATTTCTTAAAGCATTATCTGGAGCGTCTGGCCCAGATGCAGGGTGCGGATGTCAAGGATCTCTGCCAGCATACACTGTGCCTTTCCTCTGATGTAAACGCAGCCTATGATCCAACCTTCGGGGATGTGTTTGAGGCAAACAACTCCTGCTACATCAATAAAGGCTGCGTACTGACCAAATACACCGGTGCCCGCGGCAAATCTGCTTCCAACGATGCAAGCGCAGAGACCATGGCGAAGGTGATCGGAATTATGGAAGAGAATGGCGTGTACTGGCAAGCCGGTGAGCTTGGTGCGGTAGACCAGGGCGGCGGTGGAACTATTGCCAAGTATGTAGCACATATGGACATCGATGTAGTAGATCTTGGTGTACCGATCCTTTCCATGCATGCTCCGTTTGAGCTTTCCTCCAAGCTGGATGTGTACAATACATACAAAGCCTTCTGTGCATTTTACAAATAATGAACGAGACCTGAAAAATTTATGAAATTGTCGTGAAATGCTTTTTTTAACGGCCACAATATGCTATAACATATAGAAATATAGAAAGACAAAATGAGGAAGATATTATGAAAAAATATGTGAGACTGACCCTTTGCTGCGCGGCAGCCGTAATGCTGGCATCAGGATGCGGCAAAAAGTCAGATACAGCGGAGGAGACCACCACCGCTGCAAGTGAGACTCAGGCAGAGATCACCGATAAAGGGGAAGTGACAAACCTTGGCCAGTACAAAGGTGTTGAGGTTACCAAACAGGATACCACGGTGACAGAGGCAGATCTTGATCAGCGGATCGCAAGCATTCTGAAGGCGAATCCGGAGGTGACCGAGATTACAGACCGTCCGGCCCAGAAGGGCGACACGGTCAACATTGACTATGTTGGAATGAAGGATGGTGAGGCTTTTGATGGCGGCACCGCGGAGGGCTATGATCTGGAGCTTGGTTCCGGCGTGTTCATTGACGGATTTGAGGATGGGCTGATCGGAGCAAATACAGGTGAGGAGCGCAGTCTGAACCTGACCTTCCCGGAGGACTATGCCAATGCAGATCTTGCCGGACAGGCCGTTGTGTTTGATGTAACCGTAAACAAGATTGAGGAGAAGAAAAATGCGGTATTAGATGACGCATTTGTACAGCGCGTTTCTGATTTCTCTACGGTAGATGAGTTTAAGGCAGATACCATGGAAACTCTTCAGAAGGAGAAGGAGCAGAGCGCGGCACAGCAGGTTGAGGATGACGCATTTGCGGCAGCTATGGACAACTCCGAATACAGCTTAAATGAGGCTGCAGTGGAGCAGCAGTATAACAACCAGGTAAGCTATTATGAGAATATGTTCTCCTCTTATGGCTTCACCATGGAAAGCTACGCAGAGATGATGGGCCAGACAGAGGATGAATTCAAGGCAACCTTACATACTGCAGCGGAAAATGCCATTAAACAGCAGCTTCTGATCGCTGCGGTAGCAGAAAAAGAGGGCTTTACCGTGGATGACGCAGATCGTGAGAGCCTTGCAGAGCGCTATGGTACTGACGTAAAGACTCTGCAGGACACTTATGGCGCTGACATGGTAGATGAGACTGCTATGATCTACAAAGTAGTTGAATTCATCGGCAAAAATGCCGTTGTAAAATAAATACAGAATCCAAACATAAAATACCAGAAAATATAAGGGGGATATCCAGATGCAGCTCTTAAAGGACAGAATTCGGAAGGACGGAAAGATCAAAGCAGGAAACGTATTAAAGGTAGATAGTTTTTTGAACCACCAGATGGACACCGATCTTTTTGTGGAGATCGGTAAGGAGTTCAAACGCAGATTCGCAGACTGCGAGATCAACAAGATCCTCACGATCGAGGCATCCGGGATCGGCATTGCCTGTGTCGTGGCACAGCAGTTCCATGTGCCGGTTGTATTTGCAAAGAAAACCCAGACCAAAAATATTGCGGGCGATGTTTATACCAGCAAGGTAGAGTCCTATACTCATGGACGTGTTTATGACATCATCGTCTCCAAAGAGTTCCTTGGAAAGGGTGATAAGGTTCTTCTGATCGATGATTTCCTGGCAAACGGAAAGGCTCTGGAGGGGCTGGCAGCTGTGGTTGAGGAATCCGGAGCAGAGCTGGTGGGCGCAGGCATCGTGATCGAGAAAGGCTTCCAGGTAGGCGGAGACATCATTCGTTCGAAGGGAATCCGTCTGGAATCTCTGGCAATTGTAGAGAGCATGGATGAGAAGACCGGAACCATCGTCTTCCGTGGAGATGAGGCGTGAGTAAAAGAAAAGCCCTGTTTTTCGACATTGACGGTACGCTGCTCAGCGAGGTGACAAAAACGGTCCCGGAAAGCGCAAAGAAGGCTCTTTCCCTGGCTCGCTCCCTGGGGCATCTGGTATTTATCAACACCGGGCGCTCGTACGGGGAGATTGGACAGGTCCGCCATATTGCGGAGGTGGACGGCTGGCTCTGCGGCTGCGGCACCTATGTGGAATCTGAGGGAAAAACCCTGTTAAACCGGCTGATGCCGGTGCAGCAGGTGCAGCGGATCGCCCGCCTTGCGGTAGACTGCGACGCAGATATTTTCCTGGAGGGTCCGGGGGTGTGCTACTACTGCAGCCAGTCCGGGCGTATGCCCTTTGGCCAGCAGCTGCGGAAAAATTTCGGAAATACCATTGAATGGCTGGAGCCGGAATCAGTATGCGGCGAAATCAACAAGTTCTGCATTCTGACAGATGATCAGAGCGACCGCACCAGACTGTTCCGGAATCTGGATCTGGATATCGCGGTGATCGACCGGGGGGAGGGCTTTTACGAGTGCGTTCCGGAAGGATTTACCAAAGCTACAGCCATTGATGTGGTGTTGGAAACCTACGGACTGACTCTGGAGGATGCCTATGTCTTCGGAGACAGTACCAATGATATTGCCATGTTCGAGCATGTGCCGAATGCGGTACTCATGGGAAAACACAGCCCGGAGCTGGAGCCCTATGCCAGTTTCCTGACAAAAAACGTAGAGCAGGATGGCATCTGGTATGCCATGGAGAAGCTAGGATTATTGAGTGAGGAAGTATAAATGAATAACAACACATTGCGGATCGGAACAAGAAAGAGCCGGCTGGCAATGGTTCAGACGGAAATTGTGCGGGAAGTGATTCTGGCACATTTTCCATTTTTAGAGATCGAAATCGTGCCCATGAGCACAAAGGGCGATAAAATTCTGGACCGTTCCCTGACCAGCTTTGGCGGAAAGGGTGTATTTACCAAGGAACTGGAGGACGCGCTTTTAAAGGGCGAGATTGATCTGGCTGTTCACAGTGCAAAAGATATGCCGATGGAATTTCCGAAGGGTCTGACAGTGGGGGCGGTTCTCTCCCGCGAAGATGCGTCGGATGTGATGGTGACAACAGACGGGACGCCGGTCAGGGACATGATACCGGGCAGTGTGATCGGGACCAGTTCTCTGCGCCGCCAGATCCAGATCCGGCAGATGAATCCACAGGTGAAGGTAAAGCTTCTTCGCGGAAATGTGCAGACACGGCTCGAAAAATTGAAGAGTGGACAGTATGATGGAATTCTGCTGGCTGCGGCAGGGCTGAACCGGCTGGGGATTGGTGGAGAAAATCTGGCTTCCGGGGCAGGTTCGGAGCGGTCCGGGAAGCTGTGCATGGCGGAAGCGCAGACAGAAGCTGCAGATCCCCTGTATTTTGAACATCTGCCGATGCAGCAGTTTGTTCCGGCGGCCGGTCAGGGCATTCTGGCAGTGGAAATCCGTCAGGGCGAGCTGACCGAGATCATGCGGGCAATTCATTCTGTGGAAACTGAGGCGGAACTGACTGCGGAGCGGGAATTTCTGACTATTCTTGGCGGAGGCTGCAACGCACCGTGCGGAGCACACTGCAGGCTGGATGAGGCAGAAAACAAGCTTTCCATGCATGTGATGTATGCAAGGGACGGTGTGCATCCGGAGTACCGGAGTGAAGCGGTGCTACTGGATGGCAGCTTGAAGGATTTGCCGGAACAGCAGCGGAAATGGGAGCAGGCGCAGACTGCGGCTACAGGAGCAGCCTGTGCAGAAAGTACGGAATCTGTGCGAATGACACTGCTTACAGGTGCGAAGAAGCTGGCCCGCGACCTGGCAGTTCTGGTGCGCTGCAAACCGGTCTATCTGGTGGGCGCGGGTCCGGGAGACACAGGACTCTTTACAGAGAAAGGACTGGACTGTGTGCGCCGGGCGGACGTGATCGTCTACGATAACCTGATCTCCGGTTCAATTCTGAATGAAGCCCGGCTGGATGCGGAGCTGATCTACGCGGGGAAGCGCTCCGGAAGCCACCATATGAAGCAGGAGGAAATCTCAGCCCTTCTGGTGAAGAAAGCCCTGGAAGGATACTCAGTGGTGCGCTTAAAAGGCGGCGATCCGTTTATTTTCGGGCGCGGCGGAGAGGAAGCGCTGGAATTGTCGAAAATGGATATCCCCTTTGAGATTGTGCCTGGAGTTTCTTCCTCCTACAGTGTTCCGGCCTATGCTGGAATTCCGGTGACCCACCGGGGAATGGCCTCCTCTTTCCATGTGATCACCGGTCATGAGGATGGCAATAAGACAAGTTCCGCGCTGGATTACCAGACCCTTGCAAAGGAAGAGGGAACGCTGGTCTTTCTAATGGGACTGAAAAACCTGGACAAGATTGCAGACAACCTTATTGCAAACGGAAAGGATCCGAAGACTCCGGCGGCGGTGCTGGAGCGGGGAACGACTGCGGCGCAGAGAAGTGTAAGGGCGGATCTGGCGCATATCGCGGAGGCGGCAGAGAAAGCAGGACTCAGAACCCCGGCCATTTCCGTGATTGGTCCGGTGGTGGAATTAAAGGATACCCTGTCCTGGTTTGGGCGGGGTGTACTGTCCGGAAGACGGATTATGGTTACGGGCACCAGGGCTTTTGCACGGGAGATGGAGGAAGCTTTCCAGCCGCTGGGAGCAGAGCTGGTGGCTTTAAGTCTGATAGAGGTACGTCCGCTTTGGAATGAACGGATTGCTGAGACGCTAAGGCAGCTTGGCAATTACCAGTGGATCGTATTTACCAGCGGAAACGGTGTGGAGCTGTTCTTCGCCTTACTCCGGGAACAGGGCATCGATCTACGTCGGCTGATGCAGGTGAAGTTTGCCGTAATTGGGCGGAAAACAGCAGAGATTCTGCTACGGCATGGCTTCCGGAGTGATTTTGTGCCGGAGCAGTTTTCTGGGGAAGATTTGGCGGCGGAGTGGATCCCAACTTTGAAACCAGATGAGAAGGTGGCATTATTCCGTGCGGAAAACGGATCGCGGGTATTGACGGAGGCGCTGGCAGTGGCCGGAATTTCCTATGATGATATTGGACTTTATGAGACCTGGACAGATCTGCGCCGCCAGGAAGAGTTAAACCGTGTGATCAGTGAAGTAGATTATGTGTCGGTGGCCAGCAGCTCTGCTGCCCAGGCGCTGGCGGCGATGCTGGAGCCGGAACAGCGGAAGAAACTGACTGCAAAGCTCATTTCCATAGGTCCGTCCACCACAAAGGCCATGGAGAAGCTTGGCCTGCCGGTGTATGCGGATGCCGTGGAGTACACGGCGGAAGGTATGGCGTCAGTGATCCGGGCAGATGTGGAGGAAATGCTTTGAACTTTCCCTTGTTTATAAACTTGAAGGATAAAAAGGTACTGATCGTGGGCGCCGGAGCCATTGCGGCCCGACGCGCCACGGTGCTTACGGAATTTGGCGCAAAGGTGATGGTGGTAGCGCCGGAGGCAGGAAGCGGAGTGCAGGAGCTTGCGCAGGCTGGTAGAATCGTCTGGAGACAGCATGTATTTAGGGCGCAGGATCTGGAAGAACTGGCACAGTCTTTCCTTGTTATCGCTGCCACCAGTGATCGGGCGGTGAACGACCACATTGTACATCTCTGCCATGAGCGGCATATCCCGGTCAATCACGCCGGAGACCAGACCCAGTGCGATTTCCAGTTCCCGGCCATTGTGCAGAAGAACCCGGTGGTAATCGGTGTGAATGCAGGAGGAAAAGACCATGGACTGGTAAGGCGCGTAGCGGCAGGACTGCGGGAGTGGATTGCCAGAGAAAAATTTTAAAGGAGCGATGCCATGTCTCTATCTGTTTTTATAGAAATGACCCTTTCGGCTATTCTTACCGTATGGTCGCCGGGCCCCAATAACATCCTGCTGCTTTCCAATGCCAGTAAATATGGCGTGTGCGGAAATCTGCGTTTTATGGCCGGAATCTGGAGCGGTTCCCTGACGCTGATGTGTCTTTCAGGCTTGTTTTGCAGTACGCTTGGAAGTATTATTCCCGGAATTCAGCCAGTCATGAAATATCTGGGCGCCGCTTATATCCTGTATCTGGCCTGGCAGACCTGGCGCAGGCTTCCTCCGTCGGACCAGGTCCAGGAGAAGATGCCTACCTGGAAACTTGGATTTTTCCTTCAGATGATCAATGTCAAGATCATTATCTATGGACTAACCATGTTTTCTGCATACATTTTACCCTATGAAAGCAAAGTGCCTGTACTTTTTATCTTTGCTGTTTATCTGATGATTCTGGGAGCATTTGGAAACCTGCTCTGGGCTTTTGCGGGAAATGTGCTGAAAACATTATATGGTCAGCATTACAGAATTATGAATGGGATTATGGCACTGCTTCTGGTCTGGTGTTCTCTGAGGATTGTAGGTGTGTTGTAAACAAAAAAGGCTCTGTGCTTTCCGAAAGGGAGTACAGAGCCTTTGTTTTCATACTTACAGATTTTTGTTTTCTTCGTACTGCTTTAATAGTTCCAGTGCTTCCTTTGACATCGGATACAGCACCGCAATATTAAACAGCGTCATCAGTCCGATCCCGACATCGCCCAGATCCCAGACAACCGTGTACTGCTCCAGGCCACCGATAAACAGCATGATAAGAGCCAGTACCTTGTAGGCAGTCTGGTAACACCAGCGGTTTCCAAAGAGGTATGCCACGTTGGAACGGGCGTAGAAGAGAATGCCGATGAAGGTGGAGAAGCTGAACAAAGCCAGGGTCACTGCAATAAAAATGACACCGGCATATCCCAGGTGGTACTGCATGGCAGTCTGCAAGAGATCCATGCCGGTAAGGCCGCTTGTCAGCTCTTCCGGAACCAACAGCATGATCATGGCAGTACAGCTGCAGATTACAATGGTGTCAATCAGAACACCAAGCGACTGGGTCAGACCGGTACGGACCGGATCTTTGCTCTGGGCGGCGGCAGCCGCGCAGGGAGCGGAGCCGGAACCGGCTTCATTGGAAAACAGGCCGCGCTTGACCCCGTTCATAAGAACAGCTCCGAAACCGCCGGATACCGCCTGACGCATGCCGAAGGCCTCTGAAAAGATACGGCTGAATACGGACGGAAGCTTTGGCAGATTGACCAGGATGATGAACAATGTAAGCAGGAAAAAACCAACCGCCATGATCGGAACCATAATATCCAGAACTTTTATGGTTGCGTTTTTCCGAAGCACAATGACTGCAGCCAGTAATACCAGAAGGATCGTGGTGACGATGGGCGGAATCCGGAATGCGTTGGCAAAAGCAGAGCTTACGGAATTGCTGATTACCTGGCTGATGCCGCACCAGCAGATCAGGCCGGAGATGGCAAACAGGGAGGCAGTCAGGGAATGTCTGAGGGTTTTTCCGGTTTTTGCTTCGACAAAATGGTGAATGTAGTAAGCCGGTCCTCCGTGATAGCCGCCGTAAAGAGGGTCCGGTTCTTTGTATTTTTGAGCCAGGGCAGCTTCTACAAAGGCAGTAGAAGCACCGAGAAGGGCAGTCACCCACATCCAGAATACGGCACCGGCACCACCCAGGGAAACTGCAGCTACGACGCCTACCAGATTTCCCATGCCAACACGGGTGGCAGTGGAGATGATGAGCGTCTGAAATGAGGACAGACTGTCCGGCGTTTCTTTTTTCTCTTTCAGGGCTTTCATCATGTCAGAGAACAGGCGAACCGGAAGCAGCCGGGTACGGATGGTAAAGTAGACTCCGGCCGGGATGAGCAGCAGAAGCATCAGGGAGATGCCCACAGAGCTTCCCATGACCGGAAGGGTAAACAGATCACCCCATAAAAAGGCATAAACGGTTTCAATGAGCTTTGTAATCAATGGTAAAAATCCTTTCTGAATCATGTTTTGGCAGCTGCGCAGGGAGGCGCAGCTGCTGCAATGGCTCTATTATATAATTTGTAGCGCAGTTTGTAAATCCGGAAGTCATTCTTGTTTTTTTTCAGGATGACCTTTATAATGATTCTGAAATGTTGGAACAAACAGGAAAGAGAGATTTACAATATGAACAGCATGCAGATTCCTGCCCATGTGGAGCAGATCATTCATACGTTAAACAGCCACGGCTACGAGGCCTTTGCGGTAGGCGGCTGTGTGCGTGACACCCTGCTTGGACGCAAACCCGGCGACTGGGATATTACTACTTCCGCAAGGCCGGAGCAGGTAAAGGCACTGTTTCGCCGAACCATCGACACTGGCATCCAGCACGGCACAGTAACTATCATGATGGATCGCACCGGTTATGAGGTGACGACATATCGCATTGACGGCGAGTATGAGGATGGACGTCATCCGAAGCAGGTGGAATTTACTTCAGATCTTCTGGAAGACCTGCGCCGCAGGGATTTCACCATCAATGCCATGGCCTACAGCCATGCGACCGGGATTGTGGATGCCTTTGACGGTGTGGCAGATTTAAAAGCCCGCCGTATCCGCTGTGTGGGTAATGCCATGGAGCGCTTTACGGAGGATGCACTGCGCATTTTACGTGCTATCCGTTTTTCCGCGCAGCTTGATTTTGAGATTGAGAAAGAAACCTTTGAAGCAATTTCCGTGATCGCGCCGAATCTGGCAAAGGTGAGCAAGGAGCGCATCCAGATGGAGCTTACCAAGCTTCTCTGCTCTGAGCATCCGGAAAAGATCCGCGAAGTCTATGAGACCGGCATCAGTACCTATGTGTCACCGGTCTTTGCCGCGCTGGACTGGCAGAATGCCCGGGTATCTGCAGCGCTGCCGAAAGAAAAATATGTGCGCTGGGCAGCCTTTCTTCGCTGTGGAAACAGTCCGGAAAACGCAGTGCGGGTACTTCGGGATTTAAAGCTGGACAATGAAACGGTCTCCAGGGTAAAGACCCTGGTGACCTGGGCAGATGTAACTCCTGCAGCCGATGAAGCTGAGGTACGCCGTATGATGAGCTGCATGGAGCCGGAGGTCTGGGACAGTCTGATGGAGTTAAATGGCTATGGAACGGAAATTCGTGCTCTGGTTGCCCTGATCCGCGGGCGCGGCGACTGCTTAAGCTTAAAAGAGCTTGCCGTAAAGGGCCAGGATCTCATTGCTGCCGGGGTGAAGCCGGGCAAGGAGATGGGTAGCATGCTGCATGAGTTGTTAGAGCATGTGCTTGAGGTGCCGAAGGATAATGAGAAGGAGACGTTGCTGAAGCTTCTTGCAGATATGCACAGATAGGAAATTTATGGCAGAAACGTATAATCCCTGAAATCTTTTCATAGGTTGGAGAGTAACAGTTGCGGCGCCGGACCGCCGCGCATGAAGTGGAGGGGTGAGCGTGAATGACAGCTATCTGGAGGTCTTAAAGCAGTACGAGGGAGAGGTGACAGGTGTCCGGCGCGGACGGGGTGCATGGATCTGTGAGTACCCGGACGGGCCCCGGCTTTTAAAAGAGTACCGGGGAACAGTAAAGCGCCTTGAATTTGAGGACGCGGTGCTGGGACAGCTGGAACAGCAGGGGCTCTGCAGGACAGACCGTTATGTGAGAAATCTGGAAGATGGTCTGGTGACAGCAGGGCCGGATGGAGTAAAATACATTCTGAAGCGCTGGTTTTTGGAGCGTGAATGCAGCCTCAGGGACCGGCGCGAGATCCTTTTTTGTGCCAGACAGATCGCGCAGCTTCACCGGGGACTGCAGGAAATTCCCTGGCAGGAGGAATGGAACTTAGGATCTACGGTTGCACCGGTTTTATCGGAGGAGATGGCGCGCCACAGCCGGGAGATGAGGCGGGTGAGAAATTTTATCCGGGGAAAACGCAGGAAAACAGAATTTGAGTTACAGGTCATGCAGAGCTTTGACGCGTATTACGCCCAGGCTCTGGAGGCAGAAAAGGGGCTGGAGCCGCTGGATCAGAATCAGGCGGGAAACCGGCTCTTTTTGTGTCACGGGGATTTAGATCAGCATCATATTTTACCGGGAGATCAGGAGGCAGTGTTCATTGAATTCAGCCAGATGCATCTGGGACATCAGGTGAGCGATCTGTACCGGTTTATGCGGAAGGTCATGGAGAAGCATGGCTGGGATGAATATCTGGGATGCTCTATGCTGGATGCTTATGATGCCATGCTTCCCATGAGCCGTAATGACCGGCGCTGCCTGTATTTTCTGTTTTTATACCCGGAGAAATACTGGAAGCAGTTAAACTATTATTACAATGCAAACAAGGCCTGGATCCCGGAGAAAAATATGGAAAAATTAAAGACGCTGGAGTCGCAAAGGGAGGCAAGAAGGAGATTTCTGTCGAGAATAAAATAGGTACCACAGACAGGTTCATCTTCCTTTTTTTTCCTCATTGCGGTATAATAAAAACAGTTTTAAATATGAGGGAGCACAGGAGGAATGTGTTTTTATGAAAGACTACATGAAGATTTACCGGGAATGGCTGTCCAATCCGTATTTCGATGAGGATACCAAGGCAGAGCTGAAGGCGATTGAGCATGATGAAAACGAGATTAAAGAACGTTTTTATATGGATCTGGAGTTCGGTACCGCAGGACTGCGCGGTATTATCGGCGCCGGTATTAACCGCATGAACATCTATGTGGTACGCCGCGCGACCCAGGGTCTTGCAAACTACATCATCAGGCAGGGCGGCAGTAAGAAGGGCGTTGCTATCGCCTACGATTCCAGACACATGTCTCCGGAGTTCGCTGATGAGGCAGCACGCACCCTGGCAGCAAACGGTATCAAGGCTTATAAGTTTGAGTCCCTGCGTCCGACTCCGGAGCTCTCCTTTGCAGTGCGCGAGTTAGGCTGCATTGCCGGCATTAACGTAACCGCAAGCCACAACCCGCCGGAGTATAACGGCTATAAGGTATACTGGGAGGACGGCGCTCAGTTTACTCCGCCGCATGACAAGGGTGTAACCGAAGAGGTTCTGGCCATTGAGGATCTGTCCACCGTGAAGACCATGAGCGCAGAGGATGCTATGGCGGCCGGTCTTTATGAAGTGATCGGCAAAGAAATTGATGACAAATATATTGCTCATGTAAAAGCACAGGTTGTAAACCAGGATGCCATCGACAAGATGCAGAAAGACATCACCATCGTTTACACCCCGCTCCATGGAACCGGTAACATCCCGGTACGCAGAGTGCTGAAGGAAATCGGCTTTGAGAATGTATATGTTGTACCGGAGCAGGAGCTTCCGGATGGCGATTTCCCGACTGTAAGCTATCCGAACCCGGAGGCGGCAGAGGCGTTTGCTCTCGGCTTAAAGCTGGCTGAGGAGAAGAACGCAGACCTGGTTCTGGCAACCGACCCGGATGCAGACCGCCTTGGCGTTTATGTCAAAGATACCAAGTCTGGCAAGTACATTTCCCTGACCGGTAACATGTCCGGTTCCCTGCTGTGTGAGTATGTCCTGAGCCAGAAGGCAGCAAAGAATGCAATCCCGGCAGACGGCGAAGTGGTGAAATCCATCGTCAGCACCAACCTGATCGATGCAGTGGCAGCTTCCTACAACTGCAAGCTGGTAGAGTGCCTGACCGGATTTAAGTGGATCGGCCAGCAGATCTTAAAAGAGGAGCGCACCGGTGTTGGTCATTATATGTTCGGTATGGAAGAGAGCTACGGCTGCCTGATCGGCACCTATGCCCGCGATAAAGACGCGGTTTCCGCAACTGTTGCCCTGTGTGAGGCTGCAGCATACTACAAGACCAGAAACATGACCCTGTGGGATGCAATGGTAGCAATGTATGAAAAATACGGCTACTACAAGGATGCAGTCAAGTCCATCGGACTGTCCGGTATTGAGGGCCTGGCAAAGATCCAGTCCATCATGGAGCACTTCCGTAACAACACTCCGGAAGGTTTCGGCGAGTATAAGGTACTTTCCGCAAGAGACTACAAGAACGACACTATCCGCGACATGGCTACCGGTGAGGTAACCCCGACCGGCTTGCCGTCCTCCAATGTGCTCTATTACGACATGAATGACAACGCATGGCTTTGCATCCGTCCGTCCGGCACCGAGCCGAAGATCAAGTTCTACTACGGAATTAAGGGAACTTCCTTAGAGGACGCAGACGCGAAGTCCGAGGCGCTTGGAAAAGCATTGATGGCAGAAGTGGACAAGCTGCTGTAAATTAAGAATACGTGATACAGAAAAATCCCCCGTGAACTGCCAGGCAGCTCACGGGGGATTTTTTTGTGCTTTTACAGGAAATTTACTGATTCTGGAATTTTGCCAGGATCCGTGCGGTTTCTGCATTGATCATATCCTGGGTTACGTTCGGGTCACTCGGATCCCAGGTCTGCTCAAACGGAATCTCTGCTGCAATGGTCGGACGCTCAAACGGGCCTGCAACGGAAGAATTGTAAACCTGTACGGTAGTTCCCAGTGCACAGTGGTCATAAACCCATTTTGCGTCACCGCTCACCAGTCGGATGCAGCCTGCGGAACGGGCGATACCCATGTTGTTGTAGGTGCTTGCCCATACAGTCATCGGGTTTGCGGCATCGTAGATGATGGAGTGGATCAGAATCGGAAGTCCTGCACCGAGACGGGTTGCATACTGGGTGTATACATCATGGATCATCAGTCTCCAACGGTATTTTTCCGGAGTCTTGAAGGTGCCGACCGGGGTATCATCACCAACGGAGGTCAAGAAGGATTTTACCGGGATGATGTAGCCGTTTCCGCCATCCTGCGCGTAAATGGTCATGCAGTTCATTTCCTTGTTGATCTTGATGAGATACGGACCATCGCTGCCAAGCAGGGATTCGACATCGCTCCACATCCGGCCGTCTTCTCCGAAGTAGTATTTCAGGCCGTCGATGTACTGCCAGCCGGTTACCGGAACGGAGTCCTTAAAGTAGTAGCGGTCATTGCCAAGCCAGCCCCAGCCGGTGTAGCTGTCGCCGTTGCCGTGGATATAGCGCATCTGGCCGTCTACATACTGGATGCCATCTGCATGGGCAGATTTTAAGGTGTTGGAGGTGTCAAGGTCGCTGGCGGTATTTTTGGCGAAATAAGCAAGACGGAAACCGGTCAGGTAAAGTCCGGTGTTCATGGTACCTACGGTCTCGCCGTTTTTACCCCATCCGGTCTGGGTGCCGTCGCTTAACAGGGCAGAATAGTAAATGTCATACTGGTCATTCACCGGGCCTGCGAAGCGGTACTGGATGGCCTCAACCGGATGCCAGGCATTGCCGTCAAAGAACGTCTGCTGACCGTTTAATGCCCAGCCGGTCCAGCCGGTGGAGGAGTTATAAGCGCGGTACAGCACGTTTCCGAAAATATTTTCCAGAAAGGTGGAAATGGAAGAAAACGGCACGCCGTCGGTTGTGATCTGCTGGTCGTTGACAAAGGCGCCGGACCAGCTCTGACTGTTGTTTAAGAGAACTGTGGTCTGCAGGCGCGGCTGACGCAGCGGAACGGAGAGCGGGCCGGTGTGGCTGGCTTCTGCCTCAGCCTCAGCAGCAGCCTGCTCAGATTCCAGCTGGTTTGCCTGATCTTCGGTCAGGGCATTGTCCTGGCCGTTTGTAACGTCCTGGGAAGCTTCGGAAGCTGAGGTGGATTCCGGTGCGGTGGTCTGCGCGTTCTCTGCCTGGGATGCGCCTGAAGATTCCGTGGTGGTGGAACCGGGAGCTTCCGTGGAGAACGTGTGACCGTCAGAAGTGGTTTCCGTGGAAGCAGCAGTGCTTCCCGGACCGACAGCTCCGGGACCGGTCACCTCGGTCTTTTTTGTAGTGTCTATGACGCCGCTGGTTGCTGCGGTGGTATCTGTTGCCGCAAGGGCGCTGGTAACAGATCCGGCCATCATTATGCCAGCCATCAGCAGTGCGAGTCCTGCTTTTGTATGTTTACGCATGGTTAAAAAACCTCCTGAAAATAATAAATGTACCATTCATTGTTAATCTATCATAAATAAGGTGAAAAGACCATATCTGATTTACAATTTATTGGCAATCATGTAAAATAAAAGGGATTAGCAATAAAAATGTAAGGGAATTGTCACAGAGTTGGGAAGAAAAGGAAAAAACAGGATCATGATGGTGCACGAAGAAAAAAAGGATATGGAAAATAAAAGACGGGAACCTGGTTTTGAAGCAGAGTGCAAAGGCTCCGGCATTATGGTCAGTGTCTGCTGTATCACATACAATCAGGTCTCCTATATCCGGGACGCGCTGGAGGGCTTTGTGAACCAGCAGACAGATTTTGCCTATGAGATCCTGATCCACGATGATGCGTCCTCAGATGGAACAGCAGAGATCATCCGTGAGTACGCAAAACGGTATCCGGACCGGATCTTTCCGATCCTGCAAACGGAAAACCAGTACTCAAAGGGACTGACCAACGTCAGCGGAACCTTCAATTTTCCGCGGGCCAGAGGAAAGTATATTGCCATGTGTGAAGGGGACGATTACTGGACCGATATGCACAAGCTTCAGAAACAGGTGGATTACCTGGAAGCGAATCCGGGCTGTTCCCTTTGTTTCCACAGCGCAAAGATCGAGGTGCAGGGAAAGGCACTGACGGAGCATGCCATGCGTCCCTATATGGGCAGCCGCATGATCTCTCCGGAGGAGATCATTGACAAGACCTCCGGATATCCCACGGCATCCCTGATGTTTTACCGGGAAATGGTAGCGGAGCTGCCGGAATTTTATAACAACGCACCCATCGCGGATATTCCGCTGCAGCTGCTTTCTGCAAACCGCGGCTGGGCCTGGTACATGGATGAACCCATGTGTGTGTACCGCCTGGGCGGTGCGGCTTCCTGGACTACTCTCATGAAGCAGGGGGATTACGAGAAAAAACAGCAGGATTATGCGGAGGCCATGACGGCAATGTATCATGGCTTTGATGCTTTCAGCGGAGGCCGGTTCCACAACACGGTGGAGCATGCCATCCGGCGGCTTCTGTTCCTGACCCGGGTGAACACCAAACATTATGAAACTGTATTAAATAAGGAAAACCGGGAATTTTACCGGGAACTGAATGCAAGGACAAGGTTCTTTATCCGGTTTGAGACTTCGGCACCAAAACTGTATGGGTGGCTGCAGAAGCGGTTCCATCAGAAATAACATCGAAAGAGATCATTATGAGTAACGAAATAGGAATGAAAAATAAAGTGGCGAGCGGACTGTTCTGGAAGCTTCTTGAAAACGGAGGAGCCCAGGGCATCCAGTTTGTGATCGCGATCCTTTTAGCCAGGCTGTTAACTCCGGCGGAGTACGGTGTGGTGGGGATCATCATGATCTTTATCACCATTGCAAATGTATTTGTCCAGAGCGGTTTTTCCACGGCTCTGGTGCAGAAAAAGCAGGCTGACGAGGTGGATTTCTCATCGGTCTGCTATTTTGAACTTGCGGCATCGGTGGTATTTTATGCGTTGCTGTATCTGGCAGCACCTGCCATCGCGGAGTTTTACGCAATCCCGGTGTTAAAGCCCATTGTGCGGGTACTGGGTATCGTGCTGTTCCCGGGGGCAGTCATCTCAGTGCAGACGGCCTATGTGTCCCGGAACATGGAGTTTCGGGGACTCTTTTTTTCCACCCTGGCTGCTTCGGCTGTTTCTGGCGTCATCAGTATTTTCATGGCATATCGGGGATTTGGTGTGTGGGCTATGGTATGGCAGCAGATTAGCTACTACATCAGTCTGATGGTCGTGCTGTTCCTTACGGTTTCCTGGAAGCCGGGCCTGTGCTTCGGCTTTGACCGGATCCGGACCATGTTTGCCTTTGGATGGAAGCTTCTCTGCGCTTCCCTGTTAGATACGGTATTTAATAATCTGTATGGACTTTTGATCGGAAAGATATATAATGAAGAGTTGTTGGGCAGCTACAACCGCGGAGAACAGTTTCCAAAGCTGATTGCCACCAACCTGGGGGCGGCCATTCAGGCGGTGCTGCTTCCGGCTTTTTCTGCCTGTCAGGATGACAGGGATAAGGTGCGGGATATGGTGCGCCGGGCCATCCGCTTAAGTTCCTTTGCGGTGATCCCGATGCTCATGGGACTGTTTGCGGTGGCGGATACGCTGGTACTTGCCCTTCTGGGAGAAAAATGGCTGATCTGTGTACCATTTTTGCGGATCATGTGTGTTTCCTACTGCTTCTGGCCGATTCATATTACGAATCTGCAGGCCATCAATGCAGTGGGACGCAGCGATATCTTTTTAAAGCTGGAGCTGGTGAAGAAGGCTTTGAGTATTCTGGCCCTGGTCATCGGCATGCAGTTCAATGTGTTTATCATGGTGTGCATCAAGGCATTTCAGGATTTCGTGTGCACATTTGTCAATGCGGCGCCGAACAAAAAGCTGCTTGGCTATGACATTGCCCACCAGTGGATGGATGTGGCCCCTCCGGCTGCATTATCTGTTGTGATGTGCGGAGCTGTCATGGTCTTTGGCACGTGGCTTCCGTCTATGTCGGTATGGCTGAAGCTGGTACTGCAGATCGTTTGCGGGGCCTTTGTATACATTGTGTTGGCGGCAGCCTTCCGCCTGGAAAGCTTCTGCTTTCTGGCAGGCATGGTAAAGGAGAGGCTGAAAAAATGATGGAGAATGAGGTTATGAAAAAAACAGTGATCGTTACGGCTATCGGGTCGTTTTCTGCCCAGAACGTGATTTCTGCCTGCCACAAGGCAGGTATGCGGGTTGTGGGCTGCGATATATACCCGGCTGAGTGGGTGGTAAACTCCCGGGATGTGGATGTATTTTACAGGGCCCCCTACGCCACCGGCCGGGAACAGTATCGGAATTTTCTGAAAGAGCTTTGTAAAAAAGAACAGGCCAGCGTGCTGATGCCGCTGACTGATGTGGAAATTGATGTGATCCAGCAGTGGAGGACAGAGCTGGCGGAGGATTTCAAAATGCTGGACGCAGAGGTCTGGCTTTCCGATGCTTCTGCTGTCAGCCTTTGCCGGAATAAGGAGAAGATGGAAGTGTTCCTGCGGGAGCGGAAGCTCTGCCGGACCATTCCGGGTGTGCGGCTGGCAGAGCTTGAAACCATGTCATGTTCCTATCCGCTGGTGGCCAAGCCCTTTGACGGGCGGAGCAGCCAGGGCCTCCGGATCCTGGAATCCGGAGAGGATCTGGAATTTTTGCTGCACACCTGCAGCGAGGAGCAGAAACAGCAGTATCTGGTGCAGCCGAAGATCGACGGACATGTTATTACTGTGGATGTGGTGAGAAATCCGGAAACCGGACAGATATCCTGCCTGCCGAGGCGGGAGCTTCTGCGCACCTTAAACGGTGCGGGAACCTCAGTCTGCGTATTCCGAAACGGACTGCTGGAGCAGCAATGCCGGGACATTGCGGAAGCGGTGGGTATCCGGGGCTGTGTAAATATGGAATTTATCGAGGCAGATCAGGAAAAGAACGAGTATTATTTCCTGGAATGCAATCCGCGGTTTGCGGGCGGTGTGGCATTTTCCGGCGCTGCAGGCTACGATATGGCAGATGCCCATATACGCTGCTTTACCGGAGAAAAACTGGATGAGCTGTCTGTGACCGGTGAGCAGTACATTGCAAGGCGGTACGCAGAGTATTCCATGAACAGCCAGGACAAGGCAGCTGTCGCAAGGCAGACGGACAGCCCGTGCAATGCCACAAGTCAGGCGAAGGGAGAGAATGACAGATGTTAAAACGACATGAAGAGCCGGTTATGGTGACCCGTTCATCACTGCCGCCTCTGGAAGAATATGTGGAAATGTTAAAGCCCATCTGGGACAGCGCCTGGCTGACCAATATGGGAGAATACCACGAAACCTTAAAGGAAAAACTGAAAACATATTTGAAAACACCGAATCTGGAGCTGTTTGTCAACGGCCATATGGCGCTGGAGCTGACGCTGCAGGCCATGAAGCTGACCGGTGAGGTTATCACGACTCCCTTCAGCTTTGCCTCCACCACCCACGCTATCGTGCGAAACGGCCTGACTCCGGTATTCTGTGATATCAATGAGGAAGACTATACCATCGACGTGGACAAACTGGAAAGCCTCATCACGGAGAAGACCTCCGCAATTGTTCCGGTTCATGTATATGGAAATCCCTGCGATGTAAAGCGCATTCAGAAGATTGCGGACCGTCATGGCTTAAAGGTCATTTATGACGCAGCCCACACCTTTGGTGAGGAGCTTGATGGCGTTGGTATCGGTGAGTTTGGCGATGCCTCCATGTTCAGCTTCCATGCCACTAAGGTATTTCACAGCATCGAGGGCGGCGCGGTGGCATTTCATGACCCGGAATTAAAGGATCTGCTGTATCAGCTCAAAAACTTCGGCATTACCGGTTATGAGCAGGTGGAGTATGTGGGTGCCAACGGAAAGATGAATGAGTTCCAGGCGGCTATGGGCCTCTGCAACCTGCGCCATGTGGACGCGGACATTGCTAAGAGAAAAGTTCTGACAGAGCGTTACCGGGAGCGCCTGGGCGGCGTGGAAGGCATCCGTCTCTGCAAAGAAAAGGCTGGCGTGCGTTACAATTATGCTTACATGCCGGTGGTATTTGAGGGCTACGGCGCAGACCGGGACGAGATCTTTGCGGCGCTGAAGGAGTACAACATCTTTGCTCGCAAGTATTTCTATCCGTGCATCAACGATTACGCATGTTACCGGGAACAGTTCTCTTCGGATGACACACCGGTGGCAAAGCGGATCGCATCTGAGGTGCTGACACTGCCGTTATACCCGGATCTTTCTCTGGAAACAGTGGACGAGATCTGCGATATCATACTGAAATGTGGAGAAAAGTCGAAATGAACAAGGTGCTGATCGTGATTCCCGCCTATAATGAGGAAGCGAATATCGAGAATGTGGTACGGGAGCTGGAGGATAAGTATCCGCAGTTTGATTATATTGTGGTCAATGACGGCTCCAGAGACCGGACAGCAGCCATTTGCCGGGAAAACGGTTTCAACCTGCTGGATCTTCCGGTGAATCTGGGCCTTGCAGGCTGCTTTCAGGCAGGAATGAAATACGCTTACCATAAAGGATATGAATATGCCATCCAGTTTGATGGTGACGGGCAGCACCGGCCGGAGTTCATTGAGCCTATGATGGAAAAGATGAAAGAGGGCTATGAAATTGTCATCGGAAGCCGGTTTGTGAATGCGAAGAAGGACTGGTCCATGCGTATGCTGGGAAGCCGTCTGATTGAAATGGCCATCCGCCTGACAACGGGCGTGACAGTCAACGATCCGACCTCCGGCATGCGGATGTTCGATCGGGAGATGATCAAAGAATTTGCCCTGAACTTAAACTACGGACCGGAGCCGGATACCGTGTCTTACCTGTTAAAGCAGGGAGCAAGGGTGGCCGAGATTCCGGTGCACATCGCGGAGCGGGCTGGTGGCGAGAGCTATTTAAAGCCGATGGTGGCTGTGCGGTATATGGCTCGGATGCTTCTGTCGATTTTGCTGATCCAGAATTTCCGAAACAGTTCAGCCATGCGCCGTGACAGAAGCAGCCAGAGAATATAAACGTAACGGAGTACAATCACTATGAAACACTGGACGCACCTTCTTATGAAGACAGGGATGAGCCTGGAAAAAGAGAATATGATCTGGAATATGACAGGAAGCTTCTTCTATGCCTTTGCCAGCATGGTGCTTTCCTTTCTGGTATTGCGCATTGCGGGGGAGGAGCAGGGAGGAATCTTTTCCTTCGGGTTCAGTACCGTAGGGCAGCAGATGTTTCTTCTGGCCTACTTTGGAATCCGTCCGTTCCACATCACGGATGGGACAAACCAGTACCGGTTCGGGGATTACCTGCATCACCGGTATGTGACCTGCACCCTGGCACTGCTTCTCGGAGTCGGATATCTGGCGTGTATCGGTTATTCCTGGCAGAAGGCGCAGATCATTTTCCTGCTGATCGTCTACAAGGTGATCGACGGTTTTGCTGATGTGTATGAGTCGGAATTTCAGCGTCAGGGCTGCCTGTACCTGACCGGACGCTCCAATACCTTCCGTACGATTTTGTCGGTGGGGGTATTTCTGGCCACGCTGGTTTCGGGGGCAGGACTGTTTGCCGCCTGCGCGGCAGCGGTTCTGGGACAGATCGCCGGTGTAGTACTGTTTGACATTGTGGTTTTAAGAGAACTGAAGCGGGTGGATTACGGATGGAGCGCAAAGCAGGGCGTTTCCTTAACGGCATCGTCTATTCTTTTGTTTGTATCGGTGTTTTTGGATTTTTATATTTTTTCCGCTGCAAAATATGCCATAGATGCCCATCTGGGCGATGCGGCCAGCGGCTATTTCAATGTGATTTTCATGCCGACCTCCGTCATCAATCTGGCGGCGGGCTTTGTTATCCGCCCGTTTCTGACGTATCTGACGGACTGCTGGAATGAACACCGGTTTTCTGATTTTAAAAAGAAGCTTCTTACTATCATGGCGGTGATCGGAGGTCTGACGGTGCTGGCGGTAGGAGGGACCGTGGTGCTTGGCAGACCGGTCCTGGCACTTTTAGAGTGGCTGCTTGGCAAATCCTACAGCGGAACGCTGACGGCGCTGTGGCCGGCATTTATCATGATCGTGCTGGGCGGAGGCTTTTATGCAGTGCTGAATTTATATTATTATGCATTGGTGATCCTGCGCAGGCAGAAGCTGATTTTTGGCATTTACGCAGTGCTGACTGTGCTTGCGGCCATTCTGGCACCGAGGCTTACGGTGGCGCTTGGAATCTTCGGCGCAGCTCTTGCCTATCTCATTTTGATGATCGTGATGGCAGCAGGCTTTGTGGGCGGTGCCTGGTTTGAGATACAAAAAGAAATACGGGAGGTGCGTCATGACAGTTGATGTTTTGATTCCGGTGTATAAGCCGGACCGGCGGTTTGCGAGACTGCTTCAGATGCTCAGGAAGCAGACTGTGGTACCGAACCGGATCATCATTATGAATACAGAAAAATCTTACTGGAACGCGGACGGATACCGGAATATCCCCGGTATGGAGGTCCATCATCTGACGAAGGAAGAGTTTGATCATGGCGGTACACGTAATCTGGCGGCGTGGTATTCCGAATCGGATATCATGATATTCATGACGGATGATGCAGTCCCCCAGGATGAGCATCTGATCGAGAACCTGCTGAGGGGGCTGGAACAGAAGGGACCGGAGGGTGAGACCGTGGCGGTGGCTTACGCAAGGCAGCTTCCTGCAAAGGATTGCCGCACGATCGAGCGCTATACCCGCGCCTTTAACTACCCGGATAAGCCCATGGTCAAGACGAAAAAGAATCTGGAAACCATGGGGATCAAGACGTACTTTGCTTCCAATGTCTGCTGTGCGTACCGCAAGGACATTTTCCGGAAGCTGGAGGGCTTTGTGAACAGCACACTTTTTAATGAAGACATGATCTACGCGGCAACGGCCATGGATGCAGGTTACGCGGTGGCCTATGTGCCGGAGGCAAAGGTGGTCCATTCCCATAACCTGACACCCATGCAGCAGTTTCACAGGAACTTTGATCTGGCAGTATCCCAGGCAGAGCATCCGGAGATTTTTGCGGAGCTGAAATCTGAGGGCGAGGGCATTCGTCTGGTGAAGCAGACGGCAAAATATCTGCTGGCGCATTTCCGTGGCTTTCTGATCCCGGAGCTTGTGGTCAGCAGCGGCTGCAAATATCTCGGCTATAAGCTGGGAAAACAGTATGAGAAGCTCCCAAGGAAGATGATCCTCTGGTGCAGCATGAGCCCGCTTTACTGGGAAAAGAAATGGAGAAGAAAATCATGATGACCATAACCCTGCGAATTGCGCTGATCCTGGTGTCCCTTGGCACCTTTGCCATGATCATGCGCAAGATACGCCAGTCCCGGATGCAGATCGAGAGCGCGATCTTCTGGATCGTGCTGGCCCTGGTGCTGGTGGTATACAGCGTATTTCCGAAGGTGGCCGATGCCTGCGCCAGTCTTCTGGGAATCTACGCAACAACTAACTTTTTATTTTTGTTTGCGATCTTTGTGCTGATTTTAAAGGTGTTCTTTATGAGCATCCATATCTCCCAGCTGGAAAGCAAGATCAAGGAACTGGTACAGGCCATGGCGCTTGAGGAGAAAAAATATGAAGAAGAGAAGCACTAGCCTGATTGCCGGGATCATGTGCCTGGCGGCTGCTGCGGCCTGGCACAGCCTGGATGTGCGCGCCGGGATCCATGAGACCGGTGCCTCCTGGCAGATGGGGCGGTATCTGCTGCTGATCGTGCTGGTTCTGGTACTGACCACGGTCTGCGGCTATTTCCTGCTTGAAAAGGCTGTCCCCTGCTCTCTGCCGAAGCTGGCAGTGCTTATGACGGGCGGTCTTGGCATCCTTTATCTCTTTGTTCTGCCGCCGCTTACGGCGCCGGATGAGATCAGCCACTATGTCAGCGCTTACCGGCTTTCTTCACAGATGACCGGGCAGCCCCAGCGGGACCGGTATGGCCGGGTGCTCTTGCGGGCGCAGGATGCCTGGATAGAAGACCTGAACGGGGATTTTGTGTATGAGCCGGATGAGGACGGCAATCTGCAGGTGACGGCTGAGAGCCGGAAACAGGCAGCGAAGCTGGGCGAAATGCTGGAGGAATCTACCTACGAGCTGTTTCACAGTCTGGGATTTAACGGACAGTATGCGCCGGAGCGCACCGCCGGGATCCGGACAATGGGAGCCTGTGTCAGTTCTACCTACCCGCCGGTTACCACCACGCCTCTTGCCTATGTGCCTCAGGCCATCGGCATCAGCCTGGCAAGACTTCTGGGCCTGAACACCGTCTGCCTGCTGTATTTCGGACGATTCTGCAACCTGCTCTTCTTTGTGGCCATGCTGTATTGGTCCATGAAGCGGATCCCCTTTGGAAAGGAAGTGCTTTTCGGTGTGGCCGTGCTTCCCATGACCCTGCATCTGGCGGCATCCTTTTCTTACGATGTGATGATCCTGTCCTGCATGTTTTTGCTGACGGCAGTCTGTCTGGATCTGGCCTATGAAAAGGCGCAGGTCCGGGTGCGGGATATTGTGCTGTTAGCAGTTCTGGCTGCTGTGGCCGGCCCCTGCAAGATGGTCTACGCACCGATGCTGGGCCTGTGTCTTTTGATCCCCATGCAGAAATTCGGCAAGGTGAGAAACTGGTTTATCAGTGCCTTTGCAGTGGGAATAGCCTGGGGCATGGCCATGTATCTGGTAAACAGCCAGGTTATTGCCACCTACGCAGCCGCTACGGAGGCTGACAGTTACGTGGCCTGGGCCGGGGAGGCAGGCTTTAGCATGAGCCTTCTCATCCACGATCCGGTGCTGCTGGTGCGGATGTTGTACCAGACACTGCTCTGGAATGCCAAGGACATGCATATCACCATGATTGGCGGATGGCTTGGCAATCTGGATCAGGTGCTGGATGTGCCGTACCTGGCGGTCTGGACGTTTACCCTGTGTCTGACCGGCCTGGCTTTAAAAATTCCGGGGGAGCAGCTTCGTATGAGCGGGCGGCACAGAGTCTGGACCGGATTTTTATGTGCGGCCTGCGCAGGTCTTACCATGCTGTCTATGCTGATTGCCTGGACACCGGTCAGTTCCCGGGTGATCCTGGGGGTTCAGGGGCGGTATTTCCTGCCATTTCTGCCGGTGCTTTTATTGGCACTGAAAAATCAGACAGTGGTTTTGACAAAGGATAAAAACCGTAGTATATTGTATCTGATGTGCTGTCTGAATGGTTACGCCCTTGTGCGCCTGTTCAGCATCGTGTGCATCCGGCTTTAAATTTTATATGAAGGAAAAGTGAGGAAGAAAACAATGGGAAAGATCAAAGTGACATCCTGCGACATAGAGGGACTTTATGTGATCGAGCCAACCGTATTCAAGGATGAGCGCGGTTACTTTGTAGAGACTTACAACCAGAATGATTTCAAGGAGGCTGGACTGAACATGATATTTGTTCAGGACAACCAGTCCATGTCTGTAAAGGGAGTATTGCGCGGCCTGCATTTCCAGAAACAGTATCCGCAGGGTAAGCTGGTGCGTGCCATCCGCGGTGCGGTATTTGATGTAGCAGTAGACCTGCGCGCAGACTCCAAAACCTACGGCAAATGGTTCGGCGTAGAGCTGACTGCAGAGAATAAGAAACAGTTCTATATTCCGGAAGGCTTCGCCCATGGCTTTCTGGTCCTGTCTGATGAGGCTGAGTTTGCCTATAAGTGTACCGATTTCTATCATCCGGGCGATGAGGGCGGCCTGGCTTATAATGATCCGGAGATCGGCATTGACTGGCCGTTTGAGGAAGGCGTAGAGCTGATCATCTCCGAGAAAGACAAAAAGTGGAGTGGTCTGAAGGACACCTTCAAATTTAATGAGGAAAATTAACGTATGAATTATGTAATTTCTCTGATGAAAGAAATCGTCAGGAAACGAAAACTCATCTGGGATCTGGCAAAGGCAGATTTTCGAAAACGCTTCGTGGGCTCCTATTTCGGCATGGTCTGGATGCTGGTCCAGCCTATCGTTACGGTACTGATTTATTTCTTCATCTTCCAGGTGGGATTTAAGAGTGTGCCGCCGGTTCCGGGTGTCCCTTACGTGCTGTGGCTGATCCCGGGCATTGTACCGTGGTTTTTCTACAGTGAGGCATTAAACTGTGTGACCGGATGTCTGCAGGAGTACAGTTATCTGGTCAAGAAGGTTGTATTCCAGGTAGAGATCCTGCCCATCATCAAGCTGATCTCCTGCATGCTGGTGCATGCGTTTTTCGCCGGGATCATGCTGACCGTGTTTTTGTGCTACGGACGTTTTCCCATGGCAACCTGGATCCAGATCCTGTATTACAGCTTTGCAGCTGCCATGCTGGCGCTGGCCTTTGGATATCTGACCTCTGCCATCAATGTCTTTTTTAAGGATATGGCGCAGATCGTTAGCATCTGCCTGCAGTTTGGCATGTGGCTGACTCCGATCATGTACCAGGAGACCATGTTTGCTGACAAGGCACCATGGTTTGTGACAATCCTGAAACTGAATCCGTTCTACTATGTGGTGGCAGGTTACCGGGACAGCATGCTGACCGGAAACTGGTTCTGGGAGCGGCCAAAGCTTGGCATCTACTTCTGGGTGGTGACTCTGGTGATCGGACTTCTGGGACTTCGGGTGTTTAAGCGGCTGCGCCCGCATTTTTCCGATGTATTGTAACAGGCGGATGAATCTGGTGTCCGGTTTTCGGATTGCAGACTGATAAAATGTGTGACAGACGAGGGGGAATCATATGACCGAGTTAGAATTTCGCAACAAAGTCACATGGTTCTCTTTTGCACTCAGTCTGCTGGTGATCTGGGTTCATTCCTACAACGCGGAGCTGTTTCTGGGATATCAGGCAGCCACCGGTATGGTCTATGTGCTGGAACACCGGATCGGAGACTGGCTCGGGCAGATTGCGGTGCCAGGCTTTTTCATGATCTCCGGTTACCGGTTTTACCGGGATTTTGACTGGGGAAAACTGAGAGGAAAATGGCAGCGACGTATTAAGAGTCTGCTGGTCCCCTATATCGTGTGGAATTTTCTGTATTACCTCAGCTATGTCATTGCCAGCCGTATTCCTGCGGTGGGGGATGTGGTAGGAAAGGGTGTTGTGGAATTTTCGCTTACGGCTGTGGTGGATGCCGTGGTGGCCCACACCTATAACAATGTATTCTGGTATTTATACCAGCTTCTGTGGCTGGTGCTGCTGGCTCCGGTGCTTTATCCGCTGTTAAAGCGGGTGTGGAGCGGCCTTTTGCTTCTGCTGTTTTTCTGGATCCTTGTGCAGGTAAAGCCAGATGGCTTTCCGGTGAATCCGGATGCGATGATCTATTATGGAAGCGGAGCCATGCTTGCGCTTTACTGCCGGGATACGGTGGAGGGCGCGGGAAATGGAAAACGTCTTGCAGCCGGGCTTTTCAGCCTCCTGGCAGCAGCGGCGATTTATTATATCGGACTCTGGCGGGCCTGTGTTCCATCCTTTGTCCTTTGCCGGTTATGTGCGGTGACGGGATTCTGGCTGGTGCTTCCGGGCAAGTCTCTTCCGGAGGCAAAGGATTTTATGAAGCATAGCTTTTTCCTGTATGCGGTGCATTTTGCCCTTGTACGGCTGATCAACAAGGGAGCGGCCATGCTGATGGGCGGCGCAGTGCCGGAATGGTACGGTCCGTTTGGCCTGTTTCTGGTAATGCCGCTTCTGGTTCTTCTGATCAGCACAGTGATGGAAAAAACTCTGCGGCGGTATATGCCGGGACTTTGGAAGCTGCTGACCGGAGACCGCTGATGCAGGAAGTGTGTCAGCTGCAGAAAAAACAGCAAAAAGGTGAAAAGAAAAAGCGGGGGAGTCTGACAGAAAATAAAAGGAGAGGGATAATGATCAAAAATATCGTGTTTGATATGGGGAAGGTCCTTATTTATTATGAGTCTATGCGGGCCTGTCGTCATTTTATAAACAATGAGGATGACCAGAAGGCAGTCTGTGCGGCGGTGTTTGATTCACCGGAGTGGGTCCTGCTAGATATGGGCGTGATTTCTGAAGAAGAGGGATTCAGAAAAATGTGCGCCCGGCTGCCGGAGCGTCTTCATGAGGCAGCGAAGCAGTGCTTTGACAACTGGAATAAATACTGTATGTGGAAAAATGAAGAGATGGAAGCGCTGGTGCGGGAATTAAAGGCAAAGGGCTATGGACTTTATGTCTGTTCCAACGCATCCATTCGCCTTCCATTCTGTTATAAGGAAGTCATTCCTGCAGTGGAATGCTTTGACGGACTGCTCTTTTCAGCAGAAGTAAAATGCATAAAGCCGCAGAAGGAGATGTATGAGCATTTCTTTCAGCGGTTTGGAGTAAAGCCGGAGGAGTGCTACTTTATTGATGACCTGCCGATGAATATTGAAGGAGCGAGGGCCTGCGGCATGGACGGTCACTGCTTCGCGGATGGAAGCGTAGAGAACTTGAGAAAGGATTTAGAGAAGGTATTATCATGAGCAAGGCAAATTTAAATTTTGATGAGATCAACAGGGAGCTGCTTTCGTTTCTGGATCACAGCCCGAGTGCGTTCCACGCAACCGCAAACATGTGCGAGATGTTAAAGGAGGCCGGCTGCACCCGTCTGTATGAGGGGGAGAAATGGAATCTGGAGGCCGGCTGCGGCTACTATGTCACCAGAAATGATTCTGCCCTGATCGCGTTTTTCATTCCGAAAAAAGATTTTACTGGTTTCCAGATCATGGCAAGCCACAGTGATTCCCCGGTCTTCAAGATCAAAGCCAATGCAGAGATCGAGGTGGAGAACCAGTATGTAAAGCTGAATGTGGAGAAATACGGCGGCATGATCTGCTCCACCTGGCTGGACCGTCCGCTTTCCGTAGCAGGCCGCGTGATCGTGCGAACCGCTGACGGCATCGCCACCAGGCTGGTAAATGCAGACCGTGATCTCATGATCATCCCGAACCTGGCTATCCACATGAACCGTCAGGTGAACGATGGATATGCGTTCAACCCGCAGAAGGATATGCTCCCGCTGTTCTGTGAGGCAGCAGAGAAGCAGGTGAAGGGCTGCTTTACCGAGCTGATCGCAAAAGAGGCCGGTGTGAAGGCAGAGGATATTCTGGATACAGACTTATTCTTATATAACCGCATGAGAGGTACCCTGCTGGGCGCGGATGGTGAGTTTCTGGCAAGCCCGCACTTAGACGATCTGCAGTGCGCATTCGCTTCCCTGAAGGGATTTTTAGCAGCAGAGCCGAAGGACAGCGTAGCTGTTCACTGTGTATACGATAACGAGGAAGTGGGCAGCGGAACCAAGCAGGGCGCAGAATCCACCTTCTTAAAGGATGTCCTGCACCGCATCAATACCGGTATGGGACGCATGGAGGAGGAATATCTGACTGCGCTGGCATCCAGCTTCATGGTATCCGCAGACAATGCCCATGCCATCCATCCGAACCAGCCGGACAAGGCTGACCCGACTAGCCGCCCGTATTTAAACCAGGGCATTGTCATTAAGTACAGCGCAAACCAGAAGTACTGCACCGATGCCGTATCCGCAGCGGTATTCAAGACCATCTGCGAGAAGGCAGAGGTTCCGTACCAGGTATTTTTAAACCGCTCTGACATTCTGGGCGGCTCCACCCTGGGAAATATTTCCGGTACCCAGGTAGCGCTGAACACGGTAGATATCGGCCTGCCGCAGCTGGCCATGCATTCCAGCTATGAGACAGCAGGAAGCCGTGACACCGCATACCTTATTGAGGCCGCAAAGGTGCTCTTCTCCGGAAGCTTTGCCGGAAAGGGTGACGGCAGTTACAAAATTGGTTAATCAAAAAATTCATATATCAACAAAGGAGCTTCTATCATGACAAAGATCAGAACAAGATATGCACCGAGCCCGACCGGCCGTATGCATGTAGGTAACTTAAGAACCGCGCTGTACGCATACCTCATCGCGAAGCATGAGGGCGGCGATTTCCTTCTGCGTATTGAGGATACCGACCAGGAGCGTTATGTAGAGGGCGCTACCGAGATTATCTACCGTACCCTGGAGGAGACCGGACTCGTTCACGATGAAGGCCCGGACAAGGACGGAGGCTGCGGCCCGTATGTACAGAGTGAGCGCCAGAAAGCCGGCATTTATCTGGAATACGCAAAGAAGCTGGTAGAAAAAGGCGAGGCCTATTACTGCTTCTGTACCCAGGAGCGTTTAAACTCCTTAAAGAAGACCGTTAACGGAGAAGAGATCATGACCTATGACAAGCACTGCCTCCACTTAAGCAGGGAAGAGGTAGAGGCAAACCTGGCAGCAGGCATGCCGTATGTCATCCGTCAGAATAACCCGACTGAGGGAACTACTACCTTCCATGATGAGATTTACGGAGACATCACCGTAGACAACTCTGAGCTGGATGATATGGTCCTGATCAAGTCCGACGGCTACCCGACCTACAACTTTGCAAACGTAGTGGATGACCATTTAATGGGTATTACCCATGTCGTGCGCGGAAACGAGTATCTGTCTTCCTCTCCGAAGTATAACCGTCTGTATGATGCCTTTGGCTGGGAGATCCCGGTCTATGTACACTGCCCGCTGATCACCGATGAGTTCCACAAGAAGCTCTCCAAGAGAAGCGGACATTCCTCCTTCGAGGATCTGATCGACCAGGGGTTTGTATCCGAGGCAGTTGTCAACTATGTGGCACTGCTGGGCTGGTCCCCGACCGATAACCAGGAGATCTTCTCTTTAGAGGAGCTGGTAAAGGCATTTGACTACCATAACATCAGCAAGTCTCCGGCTGTATTCGACATCACCAAGTTAAAATGGATGAACGGCGAGTACTTAAAAGCCATGGATGCAGACCGCTTCTATGAGCTGGCAGAGCCGTACTTAAAGGCTGCCATCACCAAAGAACTGGATCTGAAGAAGATCGCAGGTATGGTCAAGACCCGTATCGAGATCTTCCCGGATATTGCCGCACAGGTAGATTTCTTCCAGGAGCTGCCGGAGTATGATGTGGCAATGTACACCCATAAGAAGATGAAGACCAACTCCGAGAATTCCCTCGAGGTATTAAAAGACGTGCTGCCGATCCTTGAAGCACAGGAGGACTTCACCAACGATGCTCTTTACGCTGCATTATCTGCTTATGTATCTGAGAAAGGTTACAAGACCGGTTTTGTAATGTGGCCGATCCGTACCGCGGTATCCGGAAAGCAGATGACTCCGGCCGGTGCGACCGAGATCATGGAAGTGCTTGGAAAGGATGAGTCCCTGGCGCGTATCCGCAAGGGTATTGAGCTGCTCGGAGCAGTGAACGCATAAGAAAGGAACCGCATACATGGCGTTTCATGAGGCACAGCTGCAGGCAATCCATCATCGGGAAGGCCCTATGATGGTGCTGGCAGGACCGGGATCCGGCAAAACGACCGTTATTACCCACAGGGTGAAGTATCTGGTGGAGCAGTGCGGAGTGGAGCCGGGCAGTATCCTGGTGATCACATTTACAAAAGCCGCTGCGCAGGAAATGAGGCAGCGATTTGAAAAGCTGATGGAGGGGCGCAGGCTCCCCGTCAGCTTTGGTACGTTTCACGCGGTATTTTTTTCTATTTTAAAGCGTGCCTACCGCTATGACGCATCTAACATTGCCCGGGAAGAGCAGCGTACCCGGATCATCCGGGAGCTGGTGGATAAACTCCGCATGGATGTGGAGGACGAGGCGGAATTTACGTCCCAGATCCTCACCGAGATCAGCCTGGTAAAGGGCGAGATGATGGATCTGGACTACTATTATTCCAAAAACTGTTCAGAGGAACTGTTTAAGAAGCTGTACCAGGGCTACGAGAAGGCCATGATGGACAAAGGGCTTCTGGATTTTGACGATATGCTGGTACTCTGCTATGAGCTGTTTACCCAGCGAAAGGACATTCTGACGGCGTGGCAGAACAAGTACCGGTATATTCTGATCGATGAATTTCAGGACATCAACCGGGTACAATATGAGATAGTCCGGATGTTGGCAGCGCCCGGGAATAATCTGTTTATTGTGGGCGATGATGACCAGTCCATCTACCGGTTCCGGGGCGCAAAGCCGGAGATCATGCTGGGCTTTGAGAAGGATTATCCCCAGGCAAAACGGACACTTCTGGGGATAAACTATCGCTCTACTTCAAACATTGTGGATGACGCCGGAAAACTGATCCGGCATAACAAGACCAGGTTTGACAAGGAAATCCGGGCTGCGAGAGGTGCGGGAAAGCCGGTGGTTACCGCTGGCTTTGCCGATGCCCAGGCGGAGACCCGCAAGATCGTGAAGGAAATTCAGGATTATGTACAGATGGGATATCCATATTCGGATATTGCGGTGCTCTACCGCACCAATCTGGAACCGCGGCTTCTCATGGAGCGGCTGATGGAATACAACATTCCGTTTCAGATGCGGGATGCCCTGCCAAACATTTACGAGCACTGGATTACCCAGGATCTTCTGACCTACATCCGCATGGCGGCAGATCCGCTGGCGGAACAGCACCAGGCAAAGCGGGCCGATGCCCTGCGCATCATCAACCGGCCGAAGCGTTACATCAGCCGGGAAGCGCTGGACGGAGCCGTCATTTCCTGGGACAGTGTGAAATCCTGGTACAGGGCGAAGGACTGGATGGTGGAGCGGATCGAGGATCTGGAGTATGATCTGAAAATCTTAAAGAAGCTGGCGCCGGTGGCGGCAGTGAATTATATCCGCAAGGCCATCGGCTATGATGAATATCTGACAGATTATGCGGAATACCGGCGCATGAAGCCGGAAGAGCTGTTTGAACTGGCAGACCAGATCCAGGAGAGCGCGTCAGGCTACAAGACGATGGATGCCTGGCTTCTTCATATGGAAGAATACGGGGAGCAGTTAAAGCAGCAGGCCCAGAACCGGGGTGAGCGGGACTTAGACTGTGTGGCTCTCATGACCATGCACAGCTCCAAGGGCCTGGAATTTCCAATCGTCTACCTCATGGATGCCAACGAGCGGGTGACTCCTCATCATAAGGCTGTGCTGGAAGCAGATCTGGAGGAAGAGCGGCGGATGTTTTATGTGGCCATGACCCGGGCCAAAGACCGGCTCCACGTGTATTATACGAAAGAACGGTACGGAAAGCCTCAGGAACGGTCACGGTTTATTGATGAATACCTGTATCCCGATGGGGCCCCACCCGGAGAATTCCGGCCGAAGGCACAGCAGAATGGAGCAGCAGGAAACTATAATCGAAGGGCGGTGCGGTGATGATGGAAAAAAAGCCAGATGGAAACAGTCAGTCCAATGATGGTGGACAGGACAGCCAGATGCAGAATCGGAAAGGCCTGGTACACATCTATTGTGGTGATGGCAAGGGCAAAACCTCCGCAGCCGTAGGACTGGCGGTCCGCGCCGCCGGCCGGGGCATGAAAGTCCTGATGGTGCGTTTTTTAAAAACCGAAGATTCCGGAGAAGTGGAAGTTCTGCGAAGTATCCCTTGCATCACCGTAACACCCTGCGACCGCACCTTTGGCTTTGTGTTCCGCATGACGGAAGAACAGAAACGGGAGGCCGCCCTCTATTATCAGAGTCGGTTTGAGACCGCAGTGCAGGAATCCGTGAAGGGGCAGTATGACCTTCTGATCCTGGATGAGATTCTGGCTTCCTGCAATTACGGTATGGTGCAGGAGCAGTCTGTAGTGGAATTTTTAAAGAACAGACCATCAGGGCTTGAGGTTGTGCTGACCGGGCGGGAACCATCGGAGAATCTGGTGGAACTGGCGAATTATGTGTCGGAAATCCGCATGCGAAAGCATCCATACCAGAAAGGTATTCCGGCCCGCAAAGGAATCGAATTCTGACGAGCTGCCGGGGCGTTGCCTGGCTGCGCAATTTCTAAGAATAGCAGTTGCTTTTGCGGCGGCTATCTGATAAAGTGAAGAGGTAATATTTTTTTACCAGACGAAACCACTGAAAATCAATTTTAAAAGTGAGGTACATTTTATGGCAAAGAACCAGAACGAAGAGATGGATTTAGAGCAGGAGGAGATGACTGTCACCCTGACCCTGGATGACGGCAGCGAGGTAGAGTGCGTTGTGCTCACCATCTTCGAGGCAGGCGACCGTGACTATATCGCACTGCTCCCGACCGAGGGCGCAGAGGCAGACGAGGGAGAGGTATACTTATATCGTTACGAAGAAGACGCAGACGGCAACCCGAGCCTGGACAACATCGAGGACGATGACGAGTACGAAGTAGTAGCAGACGCATTCGATGAGCTGCTTGACGACCAGGAGTTCGATGAAATCGTAGGAGAAGACGAACTCGACTAAAAATTTAAATCATGTTCATGAAAGGTCCGAAGCAGGCCGGGATGCTATCCCGCTGCGCAAAATAGCACCCCGGCCTGCTTCTGCTTTCCTGGCTATTCTACGGTGATAAAAAACACAGCCAGAATGGTACTGGTAAAAGCTGGAAATCATGGCTTTTATCAGTACCGTTCTGGCTGATTTTATTTCTCTCGTAGCGGGGCCAATACAGCAGAAGCCGGTTATCCCGGCATTCCGCGGAGCATAAATATGGGTATATGTGTCCGGCTATGCAGCGACTGGTGTTTGAGGGAGGCGGACGGCGAGTCCGACTATCCGCAAACAGCTGTCAGCTGCATCGTCCGAACACAATACCCATATTTTGCGCAGCGGTATGCCGGGATTACCGGCTTCGGACCTATATTGGTATTACTTTCAAATTGTTATTCCCCTGTAAAAAGTTTCATAAAATGTAAAAAATGTCAGAAGACGGCAGGATGAGTCAGAATGCTGTCTGCATATTTACTTCCGGCTGACGGTTTGTTATGCTCTATTTATCATTAAAATGATTTTGCGCGCAAATATAATGAAATGGAGGGTAAAATGAAAACATTTATACAAAAGCTGGGAAAATCTTTGATGGGGCCATTATCCATTATTGTAGCAGCCGGTTTATTATTAGGACTTGCATCAACACTGCAGAATCCGAATGTATTTGGTAATGTACTTCAGGATGTAGCGTTTGTAAACAATTTTGTCAGTCTTGTAAATGCGCTGGCAGGCGCCTTGTTTGGTCTTCTTCCGATTCTGTTCTGTATGTCTGTGGCACAGGGTATGTCAAGGGAAGACCGTGAAGTGGCAACATTTGCATCCATCATTGGCTTTGCACTGTTTCATACCACAATCCGCTTCTTCTTAAGCCTGAAAGGAATTACAGCAGATACAGTCAGCATTGACTATCTGATGGGACAGGGGTATTCCTTGCTGGAGGCAACACAGCAGAACGCGGCCTATGACACGGTTATGGGTATCTTTACCTACCGTATGAGCATCTTTGGCGGTATCATTGTTGGTCTCTGGACCGCAATGATCCACAACCGTTTCCATGAGACACAGCTTCCGGTAGCATTCAGCTTCTTCAGCGGCAAGCGTTTCGTTCCGATCATGATGGTTGTGACGATTCCGTTCTTAGGCCTGCTTATGTTCTTTGTATGGCCGGTATTTAACGTAATCATCAATGGTTTCGGTCATCTTCTTGCATCTGCGGGAGCATTTGGCACATTTATTTACGGATTCCTGGAGCGTCTGCTGATCCCGACCGGACTGCATCACATTTTGAACCAGCTGATCCGTTTCACTCCGATCGGAGGAACCGCAGAGATCGACGGCCAGCAGGTATCCGGCGCACTGAATATCTTCAATACTCTGCTGATGCAGCAGAATCCGGATATGGATGTTATGCGTCAGGCAACCCGTTTCCTGACACAGGGAACTCATCCGTTCATGGTATTTGGTCTTCCGGCAGCATGCTACGCAATGTATAAAACTGCATATCCGCAGAATCGTGAAAAAGCAAAAGGTATTTTACTGGCAGCTGGCCTGACCAGTTTCTTTACCGGCATCACCGAGCCGATTGAGTTTTCCTTTATCTTTATTTCACCGCTTTTATGGGTCTTCCATGCATTTATGGCAGGTACGTCCTTCCTGATCAATACCTTCCTGGGTGTCTGCATCGGTAACGCAGGCGGCGGCCTGGTTGATCTTATGCTGTTTGGTGTGCTTCGCGGACCGCAGACCAAATGGATCCTGAATGTGGCAGTAGGACTGGTTTACGCAGTGATCTACTACAATGTATTTAAGTGGGCGATTGTGAAGTTTAATATTAAGACTCCGGGCCGCGAGGACGAGTCGGATGCAGTGGACTATAATGAAGAGATTACCGAACTTGGCGCTGCAATTATGGAAGCACTTGGCGGAAAAGAAAATATTGTTGAGATCGACAACTGTATTTCCCGTCTCAGACTGATTCTGAAGGATTCCGCGAAAGTCAATGAGAAGGCATTAAAGGCAACCGGTTCACTTGGACTGATCCGCATCAATGAGGAGAATGTCCAGGTTGTATACGGCGCAAAGGTTGAGAAGGCAGCAGCAGAACTGAAGCGTGCTGTGAAAAAAGCAGGGGGCAGTGCGGCAGAAAAGCACGCAGGCTTTGAGGCTCCGGTAGCAGGAACCCTGATTCCGATCACGGAAGTGAAAGACACCGCATTTTCCCAGAAGATGGTAGGGGATGGATTTGCCATCATTCCGGAAAGTGATACCGTATACGCACCGTGGAGCGGAACGGTTGCAGCCTGCTTTGAAACAAATCATGCAGTCGGCATCGTAACAGAAAACGGAGATGAAGTGCTGATCCATATTGGCATTGACACCGTGAAGCTGAAAGGGGAAGGCTTTAAGACCTTTGTAAAACAGGGACAGAAAGTAAAACAGGGAGAAAAGCTGATTACATTTGACCGGGAACTGATCCAGTCAAAAGGATTTGATCCAGTGGTAATCCTGATCTTCCCGAATAAAGCTGTGAATGTAAATGCAGCACATCAGAATCTTGAGGAACATCAGGGAATTGATGTAAAAATCAACTAAAAGTCATACAGGGAGAAAATATGAAAACAAATAAGGCGAGAATACAGCATGACCTGGAGGTACTGGCAACCTATACTTCCACACCGGGACATGGTGTGACACGGTCTTCTTATTCCAAAGAAGATAAGATGGCCAAGGAATATCTCAAGGAAGAAATGAAAAAACTGGGGATTCAGATTTATGAGGACGGATTTGGAACGCTGTTCGGAAGAAAAGAGGGAAAGCTAAAAGATGCGCCGGTTGTCATGTTTGGATCCCACTATGATTCCGTGGTAAACGGAGGCGCTTTTGACGGTGCGGCAGGCAGTGTTGCAGCATTGGAAACGATGAGAGTGCTCCATGAATGCGGCTATGAAAATGATTATCCGCTGGAGCTGATCCTGATGAATGCAGAGGAGGGGGCCACCTTTGGCCCCTGCACCGGAGTTTCCAATTCACGCGCGATGGTGGGCACCATGACAATGAGAGAGCTGGAGACGGTGAAGAACCGCTTTGGACAGACAAAGCTGGAGGCCATGAAGGAGTACGGACTGGTTCCGGATCTGGAATCTGCAAAGCGTGCGCCTGGATCCATCAAAAATTTTGTGGAAATGCATGTGGAACAGGGACCGGTTCTGGACCGCGAAAATATGGAGATTGGCCTGATCAAATACTTGGCCGGAATCGGACGCTATACGATCCGTTTCCACGGGCAGACTGCGGATTCTACCGCTCCGATGGACAACCGGAAGGATGCACTGGTTGCAGCAGCCCGTTTTATCACCATGTTTGATGAGCAGATCAAGGCTCTTGGACCGGATGTGACCGGCATGGTGGGCAAGCTGGATATCACGCCGAACTCCAATCAGTTTGTACCGGAGCTGGTGGAAGGAAAGATTGAGATTCGCACATTCTCCAAAGAATGCATTGAGAAGACGGATTTCAAACATATGATTCAGGAGCTTCTGGACCAGGTTGCAAAGCAGTATGGCATTACCTGTGATCTGGAAGAAATCCGGCGGATCAATTATCCGAACCCGACAGGGCCGAGTGTTATGTGCTGGGAAAATGTAAAGAAAATGGAAGCCATCTGTGATGAGCTGGGTTACAGCCACTGCATCATCAACAATGGAACCGGACATGATTCCATGATCATGACAGACTTCGCGGATACGAATATGATCTACGTTCCAAGCCGGAATGGCGGCGTTTCACACTGCCCGGAGGAATGGAGCGAATACGAAGATGTGAAGAAAGGCGCTGATGTTCTGCTGAATCTGATCATGGAACTGGGCAAAGAGGAAGAAAAATGAGAGAAGCTGGACAGATTTGCTATGGAACTGTGACACCTCCTGAGCCGGATTGTACCGGAGTCCCGGTTCTGATCAGCGATGAGGTCATGGAGAAGCGCTGCGCAGCAGTGATGGCACGCATGGAAGAAGAAAAACTGGATTCTCTGGTGGTTTACGGGGATCTGGAACATGGGCAGAATTTTGCCTATCTTACGGGATTCCTTCCAAGATTTGAGGAGGCGCTGCTGGTTTTGAACAGAGACGGGCATCATGCCATGCTGATGGGCAATGAAAACCTGAATAAAGTATCCTGTGCCCGGATCAAAGCCCAGGCTGTTCATGTTCCGTTTTTTTCCCTGCCCAATCAGCCGATGACCGGCGAATGCAGTCTCACGGACTGTTTTCAGAAGGCCGGACTGAAAAGCGGAAGCCGGATCGGAATTGCCGGATGGAAGCATTTTACCAGCAGGATTCTGGATAACCGGCAGCTGTTTGATGTGCCGTTCTATATTGTGGAGGCAGTCCGGGAAATCGCGGGAACGGATGGAACCGTGGTGAATGCGGCAGATATTTTTATTGGAAATAAGGGTGTTCGATGCATCAATACAGCCAATGAACTGGCCCATTATGAGTTTGGCGCGGCGCTGGCTTCAGACTGCATATTAAAAGCAATGGATCATCTGGACATTGGAGTAAAGGAAACAGAACTCGGGGCAGACCTGCAGGCGCTGGGGCAGAAAAATAGTGTAGTGACTATTGCCGCGGCAGGAAAACGATTTGAGAAAGCAAACCTTTATCCTATGGACAAAGAAGTGAAGCCGGGGGATCCCATCAGCCTGACAGTCGGATATCGCGGAGGACTTTCCTCCCGCTGCGGTTATGCGGTTCGCAGTGCACAGGAATTGCCGGAAGAGTCGAGGGATTATCTGGAACAGGTAGTAAGGCCATATTATCATGCGATGGTAGTCTGGTTGAAGGAAATACGCTGCGGAATGAGCGGCGGGGAACTGTATGACCTGATTGAGCAGGTGCTGCCGAAAGAGAAATACCGCTGGTCACTTTGTCCGGGACATCTGACGGCGGATGAAGAGTGGATGTCCTCTCCGGTTTATGAGGCGAGTGAGGAAATCCTGGAAAGCGGAATGATGTTGCAGACGGATATCATTCCATCGGTTCCCGGCTATGCGGGAACCAGCGCGGAAAGTACAATCGCGCTGGCAGATGAATCCCTGCGCATGGAAATCCGGAAAGAAGAGCCGGAACTCTGGGCACGGATTGAGAAACGCAGAAACTATCTGGAACAGGTACTGGGAATCCAGCTGCATCCGGACGTACTGCCGATGTGTTCCACAGTCGCGTATCTGCGCCCGTTCCTGTTAGAAAAGGGAAAGGCTATGCATGTGAAGAATCTTCCGGCTGATTCAGATAATTGATATACTGATCGTACAGCAGGTGAAGAACCAGGTGCAGGGTCAGATAGGAAGAACGGTTGATGTTCATCTCCTTGTTGACAGCTGTACTCTGGTAATAGAGATTGTAGGCGGAAATCTCAGCCAGCTCATTGTTGGACATGGTTGTGACAGAAACTAACGGAATCTTCATGAGACTGAGATTCAGCAGGGTCTCGCGGTATTTTTCGATATTGCCGGACCAGGATGCAACAAATAAAAGATCATCCGGCCGCATGTACTTTTTAACGATTTTCAACTCGGTGTGAGTCGGAATAATCACGATATTTTTATTTACATTCAAGAAACAACGGGCCAGTTCCTGGAGCATCAGGCGCTGGCCCTGTCCTGTTCCATAGGCATAAATCCGGCTGGACTGTTCGATCAGCCGGCAGATATCCAGAACCTGACTGTTCTGGAGGAAGAGTTTCGTTGTCTGCGCGATATCCTGATTCAGAATCTCAATCAGGTTCAGAACTTCTGCATTCTCTGCGGAATCAGAACGCAGAAAATATTTGAATTCGCTGTAGCCGCTGAAGTTCAGCTTTTGCGCTGTGCGAAGGATGGTTGCGGTGGAAACACTGCAATGTCTGGCCAGATCCGCAATATTCATTTTTTTGCACGATTCCAGATTGGCCTGAACAAACTGCAGAATATGCTGGTCCACTGTATTCAGTTTTTCATAGTTTTCGTTGATGACGCGATCAAGCTGAATTCCCATAATATTCCCCCGTCTTCGTAATATGAAAGATTATAACACAGAATACCAGGAATTGAAAGAAAATCGTCAGATAATCGCCTGGCAAATGCGTTGACAAATGCCCAGGGAAAAAGGTATCATAAGCTATAGCAGTAAGAGTGTTCTGACTGAAAAAGGAGAATGATCGTTATGAGAAAAAATATGTTTAAGGTTATGGCGCTGAGCCTGGCTATGGCTACGTTATCTACCACCGCAGCATTTGCGGCAGGCTGGGGCAAGGTTGGTAGCGAGTGGTATTACTATCAGGAGGACGGCAGCGTTGCAAGAAACACCTGGGTCAATACTCTGGTCAGCAATGATGAATCCGGCGAACTTACCTATCAGGTAGGCAATAAGGATTTTGCGACCGAAGAGGGCAAGACCATCGCTGCGTCCTACTGGGTACAGGGAAATGGCACTATGGCTGCCAGCTGCTGGGTAGCAGACGGAGATGCATGGTATCGTGTGGATGCAAAGGGTCTGATCCTGAAAGACCAGGTTTATAATGAGAACAAGGATATGTACTATCTGGGCAAGGATGGCAGAATGGTGACCAATTCCTGGTATCAGAATGAGGAAGGCAAGTGGTATTACTTTGCCGAGAATGGCAAGGCAGTTAAAAACGGCTGGAAGACCATTGATGACGCAGAGTATTACTTCTTAAAGAGCGGCACTATGGCAACGGATGTAAATATTCCGGGCGGCGGACATGTCGGAGCAGACGGAAAGCGTGACCGCTAAAGAAAGGACAGATGCGTCAATTACCCACCACTTAGCCTAACGGCTTGAAGTGGGGGCTTTTAAAAGCCTGATTGACTAGCTTAAGTGTTTCGAGCACTACGTTAGGAGAGAATGTGTAATCATTAGATTACGTAAATAGGTACCTGCAGGTGTTATACCTAGCTTGCAGCTCTACGGTATGTGGTTAAACAGTCTTGATGGGACGAGACAGTGCCGCATGCAGCAAAACCTCTCATTAACATTGGCGAAGGTATCATTACGGCAGGTGTGGCCGGCTTAAAGCATTGACACACCAATTTAAGAAAAGAGTGCCTGTTATGGTATACGTATTAGATAAAAACGGACAACCACTGATGCCTACCGACAGGCATCGTAAGGTCCGACTGATGTTACAGTCAGGCCAGGCCAAAGTAATCAAACGGTGTCCGTTTACAATACAACTGAATTATGATTCCGGACATCAAACACAGGAAATTTCTCTTGGAATTGATGCCGGAAGCAAACATATCGGAGTATCGACAACCACAAAAATCAAAGTGTTATATGAGGTAGATGTAGAACTGAGAAACGATATCGTAGATTTATTATCGTCCAGACGGGAACTTCGCCGTGGGAGACGTAACAGGAAAACCAGGTATCGTCAGGCAAAATTTAATAACCGGAGACGTGGAAATGGCAGGTTAGCACCTTCAATCCGACAAAAGATCGGGACACATCTTACCGTTGTAGAAAATATTTGTAAGATGCTTCCGATAAGCCGGATAATGGTTGAGACAGCTTCCTTTGATATCCAGAAGATCAAGAACCCGGATATCCAGGGCGCGGAATATCAGCAAGGTGATCAGCTAGAATTCTGGAACGTCAGGGAATATGTTTTATTCCGTGACGGCCATACCTGCCAGTGCTGTAAGGGTAAGTCCAAGGACAAAATTCTGAATGTGCACCATATTGAGAGTCGTAAGACTGGGGGCAATGCCCCGAACAATCTGATTACACTATGTGAGACCTGCCATACCGGTTACCACAAAGGTACCGTACAATTGCCAAAGGCCATTAAACGCGGCATGCGATTTAAGGATGCTGCATTTATGGGAATTATGCGATGGGCTTTCTACGAAGCACTAAAGCAACAGTACGAACCAGTTGGTACCCCAGTGCATAACACATACGGATATATCACGAAACATACTCGTATTGCGTATAACTTGCCTAAAGAGCACTATGTTGACGCAAGATGTATCAGTGGTAATCCAGAGGCATCTTCAAACGGTGAGTATTACTATCAAAAGAAGGTCCGTTGTCATAACCGTCAGATTCACAAACTAACAGTTTTGAAGGGTGGAATACGGAAACAGAATCAAGCCACATATCTGGTAAAAGGTTATCGGTTATTCGATAAAGTCTCATATCAGGGAAAAGGATATTTCGTTTTCGGACGACGGCAAAGCGGATTTTTTGATATACGGACATTATCTGGAGAGAAAGTAAACAAAGGTAGTTTGAGTTGTAAAAAATTAAAGTTCATTGCAACGAGAACGTATTATTTAACAGAAAGGAGAGCCGTCTAACGACGGGCGCATTCCTCCCACGACCTAAGAGGTCGGGGTATCCTGCGCTGTTTTATGATGAAGATGACGGGAGTTATGAAACGGGCGGCTGTGTTGTGCATGGCGGTGCTGCTTACATTGTCTTCTGCATTCTTAAGCTATGCGGAGAACGGCTGGAAGCGCAGCGGAAGTGTATGGAATTATTACTATTCCAATGGCAAGATGGCTAAAAATACCTGGATCAAAAATGGAGATGTGCTGTTCTGGATCGAGGAGGACGGTACTATGGCCACATCCAAATGGCACGAACAGGACCATACCTGGTATTACCTGGATGCCAGCGGAGCAGCTGTGACCGGCTGGAAGGAAATAGACGGGAAGTGGTACTATTTCAAGGAAGATCATGCTATGGCTACGGAAGAAACGATCGGAAGCTATTATGTAGGTAAAGATGGGGCCTGGGACAGCCGCAAATAGGACTGAAAACAAAGCGCCAGGACATAAAAACGATAATGTGAAATCAAAACATCGCCGTGAGGATATGCCTCACGGCGATATTTTTGTGCTATTTTATAACTTAAAATTATGGGGCTGATTCCAATCTTGTATAGATGTTTCTGAATAAATTCGAAGTGATTAGTTGAAAAATGGAAATAAATGCGTTAATATGAGAAGAAACGTGTTATTGTTTGTGTATAGCACCGTCAGATACAAAGATCCCGATCAGAGAGAGGCGGATCAGAAAGAGGTAAGACAACATGAATTGTAATATCGTAACAATCCCTGGAGATGGAATCGGACCGGAAATTGTGCGTGAGGCGTGCAAGGTCCTTGATAAAGTAGGAGAGGTATATGGACATACCTTCCAGTACACAAAAATTCTGATGGGCGGCTGCTCCATTGATGCATACGGAGTTCCGTTAACGGACGAGGCACTGGAAACCGCAAAGAAGAGTGACGCGGTTTTACTTGGCGCGGTTGGCGGCAATGTGGGAAATTCAAAATGGTACGATGTGGCACCGAACTTAAGACCTGAGGCGGGGCTGCTGGCAATCCGCAAAGGCCTTAATTTATTTGCGAATCTTCGCCCGGCTTACCTTTACAATGAACTGGCAGATGCCTGTCCGTTAAAGAAAGAGAACATCGGAGATGGCTTCGACATGATCATCGTGCGCGAGCTGACTGGCGGTCTGTACTTTGGCGAGCGTCATACCGAAGAGGTAGATGGTGTTCTGCAGGCAACGGATACCCTGACTTATAACGAAAATGAGATCCGCCGCATTGCCATCAAGGCATTCGACATTGCCATGAAGAGAAGAAAACATGTCATCAGCGTGGACAAGGCCAATGTTCTGGATTCCTCCAGACTCTGGAGAAAGGTCGTTGAGGAAGTGGCTAAGGATTATCCGGAGGTAAAGCTGGAGCATATGCTGGTTGATAATTGTGCCATGCAGCTTGTTATGAACCCGGGACAGTTCGATGTTGTTCTGACCGAGAATATGTTCGGTGATATCCTTTCCGATGAGGCCAGCATGATCACCGGTTCCATCGGTATGCTCTCTTCCGCAAGCTTAAACGAGACCAAATTCGGCATGTACGAGCCGAGCCACGGTTCCGCACCGGATATTGCGGGCAAGGATCTGGCAAACCCGATCGCGACCGTTCTTTCCGCAGCTATGATGCTTCGTTATTCCTTCGATATGGATAAAGAGGCAGATGCCATTGAGGCAGCCGTACAGCAGGTACTGACAGATGGTTACCGCACCGGAGATATTTATTCCGAGGGCTGCAAAAAAGTCGGAACCATGGAAATGGGTAACCTGATCGCGGCACACATCCAGTAAAAATATATAGAAGTTCACATGAGGAGGAGTCAGATATGAGAAGTGATAATGCAAAAGCAGGAATGCAGCAGGCACCGGCCCGTTCCCTGTTCCGTGCGTTAGGATTAACCGATGAAGAGATGGAGCGCCCGTTAGTCGGCATCGTAAGCTCCTACAATGAGATCGTGCCGGGACACATGAACCTGGACAAGATCGTAGACGCAGTAAAGCAGGGTGTTGCTATGGCAGGCGGTACCCCGATCGTATTCCCGGCTATTGCAGTCTGTGATGGTATTGCCATGGGCCATGTGGGAATGAAATACTCCCTGGTAACCCGTGACCTGATCGCTGACTCCACCGAGTGTATGGCTATGGCACATCAGTTTGACGCGCTGGTCATGGTTCCAAACTGTGACAAGAACGTACCGGGACTTTTAATGGCAGCAGCCCGCTTAAACATTCCTACCGTGTTCGTCAGCGGCGGCCCAATGTTAGCCGGTCACGTAAAAGGTGAGAAACGTAGCCTTTCCAGCATGTTTGAGGCGGTTGGCTCCTACGCGGCAGGCCTTATGTCTGAGGAAGATGTCAAAGAGTTTGAGTGCAAGGTCTGCCCGACCTGCGGTTCCTGCTCCGGTATGTACACAGCAAACAGTATGAACTGTCTGACCGAGGTTCTCGGCATGGGCTTAAAGGGCAACGGAACCATTCCGGCTGTTTACTCCGAGCGTCTGGTCCTGGCAAAGCATGCCGGTATGGCGGTTATGGACATGTTAAAGAAAAACATCCGTCCGAGAGATATCATGACCGAGGCAGCATTCCGCAACGCCCTGACCATGGATATGGCTCTTGGCTGCAGCACCAACAGCATGCTGCATCTGCCGGCTATCGCCCATGAGGCTGGTGTTGAACTGAATGTAGACATTGCGAATGAGATCAGTGCAAAGACTCCGAACCTGTGTCATCTTGCACCGGCCGGACATACCTATATGGAAGATTTAAACGAGGCAGGCGGCATCTACGCAGTTATGAATGAGATCAGCAAGCTTGGTCTCTTAAATCTGGACTGCATGACTGTAACCGGCAGGACTGTTGGCGAGAACATCAAGGATTGCGTCAACAAGAATCCGGAGGTCATCCGTACCATCGACAATCCGTACTCCAAGACCGGCGGCATCGCAGTTCTGCGCGGCAACCTGGCACCGGATTCCTGCGTGGTAAAACGTTCCGCAGTGGCACCGGAGATGCTGGTACATGAGGGTCCGGCGCGTGTCTTCGACAGCGAGGACGATGCCATCGCAGCCATCAAGGGCGGCAAGATCGTAGCCGGTGATGTGGTAGTCATCCGTTATGAGGGACCAAAGGGCGGTCCGGGCATGAGAGAGATGTTAAACCCGACTTCCGCCATCGTTGGCATGGGCCTCGGCTCTACTGTAGCCCTGATCACCGACGGACGTTTCAGCGGCGCATCCCGCGGCGCATCCATCGGTCATGTGAGCCCGGAGGCAGCAGCAGGCGGCCCGATCGGCCTGGTGGAAGAGGGCGATATCATTGCCATCGATATCAACGCCAATACCATCAACATGAAGGTATCGGATGAAGAGCTGGCAAGACGCCGCGCAAACTGGACTCCGAAGACCAAAGAGGTCAGCGGATACTTAAAGCGCTATGCTGCACTGGTCACCAGCGCAGACAAGGGCGCAATCTTAAAAGGAAACTAAGCGTAGACCGTACCAGAGACAGATAAGGAGTGTTTTGACATGGCGGAAACCAGAGTATTAAATGGATCAGAAATCCTGATCGAATGTTTAAAAGAACAGGGTGTAAAGACCGTGTTCGGTTATCCGGGAGGAGCCATCCTAAATATCTATGATGCGCTTTACAAGCATCAGGATGAGATTACCCACATCCTGACCTCCCATGAGCAGGGCGCATCCCATGCTGCGGACGGTTATGCGAGGGTTACGGGAAAGGTTGGTGTATGCCTGGCTACTTCCGGCCCGGGTGCTACCAACCTGGTAACTGGTATTGCGACCGCATTCATGGATTCCATCCCAATGGTAGCCATTACCTGTAATGTTGGCGTGAGCCTGCTTGGCCGCGACAGCTTTCAGGAGATCGACATCACCGGCGTGACCATGCCGATCACCAAATACAATTTCATCGTAAAAGATATCAAAAAGCTGGCCGATACCGTGCGCCGGGCATTTACCATCGCGCAGAGCGGCAGACCGGGTCCGGTCCTGATCGATATCACCAAGGATGTGACTGCGGCAGAGTATGAATACACTCCGCAGGAGCCGGCTCCGATTGTGCGTCAGACCGATACCATCCGCGAGGAGGATATCGAGGCTGCGCTGGAGATGATCCGTAATAGCCAGAAGCCGTTTATTTTCGTGGGCGGCGGAGCAGTGCTTTCCGGTGCATCTGAGGAGCTGAGGGCACTGGCTCACAAGATCCAGGCGCCGGTTGCCGATTCTCTGATGGGAAAGGGTGCATTTGACGGAACTGATGAGCTCTACACCGGTATGCTCGGCATGCACGGAACCAAGACCTCCAACTTTGGGGTGAGTGAGTGTGATCTCCTGATCGTGGCAGGAGCCCGCTTCAGTGACCGTGTTACCGGCAATGCCTCCAGGTTTGCGAAGAATGCAAAGATCCTTCAGATCGATGTAGACCCGGCTGAGATCAACAAAAACATCCACACTCATGCAAGCGTCATCGGTGACTTAAAGATAGTTCTGCGCAAGCTCAACGCCCGTCTGGATCCGATGAATCATGAGGAATGGATCCAGCATGTAGAGCGCATGAAGGACATGTATCCGCTGCGCTATGATAAGACCCAGCTTACCGGCCCGTTCATCATGGAGACTATTGATGAGCTGACTAAGGGCGACGCCGTTATCTGTACTGAGGTTGGCCAGCACCAGATGTGGGCTGCACAGTACTACAAATACAGAAAGCCGAGGACCCTTCTTACTTCCGGCGGACTTGGCACCATGGGCTATGGCCTGGGCGCTTCCATCGGAGCAAAGATGGCCTGCGGCGATATGGGACATCCGGATACCCCGGTATTCAATATTGCTGGAGACGGCTGCTTCCGTATGAATATGAATGAGATCGCTACCGCCACCCGCTACAATATCCCGATCATCCAGGTTGTGGTAAACAACCACGTGCTGGGTATGGTGCGCCAGTGGCAGAACCTGTTCTACGGAAAACGCTATTCACATACTGTATTAAATGATGCAGTGGATTTTGTGAAGCTGGCTGAGGCCATGGGTGCAAAGGCTTACCGCGTGACCAGACAGGAAGATTTAAAGCCGGTTCTGGAGGAGGCTATTGCGCTTAAGGCTCCGGTACTCATTGAGTGCCAGATCAACTGTGACGACAAGGTATACCCGATGGTATCACCGGGAGCTCCGATCCAGGATGCATTTGATGACACCGATCTGAAAATTAAGTAGGATCGTTATCATATAATTATGAGAAATCTAATTCTATAAAGAAGGAGGAAGAAACAATGGGAAGAGTCTACAATTTCTCAGCAGGACCAGCCGTATTACCGGAGGAAGTCCTGAAGGAAGCCGCAGAAGAAATGCTTGATTACAGAGGCACCGGAATGTCAGTGATGGAGATGAGCCATCGATCTAAAGCCTTTGAGACCATTATCGAGGAAGCGGAACAGGACCTTCGGGATCTGATGAACATTCCGGATAATTACAAAGTGCTGTTTTTGCAGGGAGGTGCCCATCTGCAGTTCTCCGCCATTCCGCAGAACCTGATGAAAAACGGTGTAGCTGATTACATCATCACGGGTCAGTGGGCGAAGAAGGCATTTAAGGAAGCGCAGAAATACGGAAAGGCAGTGGCTGTTGCATCAAGTGAAGACAAGACCTTCAGCTACATTCCGGACTGCTCTGACCTGCCGATCGACGATGACGCAGACTATGTATATATCTGCGAGAATAATACCATCTATGGCACCAAATACAAAACCCTGCCAAATACTAAGGGAAAAACGCTGGTGGCTGACATCTCTTCCTGCTTCCTCTCTGAGCCGGTGGATGTAACCAAATATGGCCTGCTTTACGGCGGTGCCCAGAAGAATGTCGGACCTGCAGGCGTTGTCATCGTGATCATCCGTGAGGACCTGATCCGTGAGGATGTACTTCCGGGAACCCCGACCATCTGCCAGTACAAGGTGCAGGCCGATGCCAAGTCTCTGTATAATACCCCGCCATGCTATGGCATTTATATCTGCGGCAAGGTATTCAAATGGTTAAAGAAACGCGGCGGTCTTCAGGCCATGAAGGAGTACAATGAGAAAAAGGCGAAGATCCTCTACGATTTCCTGGATCAGAGCAAGCTGTTTAAGGGAACCGTTGCCAAAGAGGACCGTTCCTTAATGAATGTTCCGTTTGTCACGGGAGATAAAGATCTGGATGCAGAGTTTGTCAAAGAGGCAACTGCAGCAGGCTTTGTAAACTTAAAGGGACACCGTACCGTAGGCGGCATGCGTGCCAGCATCTACAATGCCATGCCGATGGAAGGCGTGGAGAAGCTGGTTGCGTTCATGAAGAAATTTGAGGAGGCGCATCAGGCATGAGAAAGATCCATTGCATCAACGCCATTTCTAAATATGGCACAGACCAGTTCACAGAAGACTATCAGCTCACAGATGAGGTAAATGAGGCAGAGGGTATTCTGGTCCGCAGCGCATCCCTTCATGAAATGCAGTTTTCCAACTCCCTGCTGGCTATTGCCCGCGCAGGAGCCGGTGTCAATAACATTCCGCTCGATGCCTGTGCACAGGAAGGCATTGTTGTTTTTAACACTCCGGGTGCCAATGCGAATGGCGTTAAGGAGCTGGTGCTTGCCGGATTGTTCCTGGCATCCCGCGATATCGTGGGCGGTATCGAGTGGTGCAAAGAGAATAAAGAGGACGCAAACATTGCCAAATCTGCCGAGAAGGCAAAGAAGGCCTTCGCCGGCTGCGAGATCAAGGGCAAGAAGCTTGGTGTGGTAGGTCTGGGTGCCATTGGTGCTGAGGTTGCCAATACAGCCATTGCTCTGGGTATGGAGGTTTACGGCTATGATCCGTACATTTCTGTTAATGCGGCATGGAGACTGTCTCGTGATGTAAAGCATACCACCAGCCTGGACATGATCTGCCAGGAGTGTGATTACATTACCCTGCATGTTCCGGCTGTGGATTCCACAAAGGGCATGATCAACAAGGCTGCCATCGAGCAGATGAAGGACGGTGTGGTGATCTTAAACTTTGCCCGTGATCTTCTGGTCAATGAAGATGACCTGGCTGAGGCATTAAAGTCCGGCAAGGTAAAAAAATATGTGACCGACTTTGCAAATCCGAAGTCCGTGAACATGGACAATACCATTGTGATCCCGCACCTGGGCGCTTCCACGGAAGAGTCTGAGGACAATTGTGCGAAGATGGCAGTTCAGGAGATCATGGATTATCTGGAAAACGGAAATATCCGTAACTCCGTCAACTATCCGGCCTGCGATATGGGCGTGAAGAAGACGGCCTGCCGTGTGGCAGTTTTACATATGAATATTCCGAACATGATTGGTCAGATTACCGGAGTACTGGCTGCCGGAAAGATCAACATTTCCGACATGACCAACAAGAGCCGCGACAAGTTCGCTTATACCCTGATGGATCTGGAGCATACGCCGGATGACA
>ERZ773149.278-NODE-278-length-54684-cov-5.320343_pt1 | contig 54684 bp, 51 predicted proteins | sample MGYA00511081_ERZ773149 | MGnify/ENA primary metagenome ERZ773149 (study PRJEB29015, sample SAMEA2737846) | human gut metagenome | biome: human gut; feature: human-associated habitat; material: faeces | place: China | collected 2012 ...
GATTATATATCAAAATCCTTGAGAATAGGGTGTCAACTTTATTTATACACCATCATTTCTTATGCTATGAAAAATCGAAATTCACGCTTTATTCACCGTAAAAAGCGTAATTATTCTCCTAAAACTCGTTGTAATTTTTTGTAATTATACATTATACTATATTTGCATTATAAGGACGAAGGTGTGTATATGTACCGAATTGCTATTGAAAAGCTATTAAAATGGAAACAAAGCAAATACCGTAAGCCTTTGATGATCGAAGGGGCACGTCAAGTCGGTAAGACCTGGCTTATGAAAGAGTTTGGCCGACAGGCATATGCGGATACCGTATATATCAATATAATGGAAGTTTTAGAAGAAAAAACCTATCCCTTTCAGGTAAATCAGGATAATCCGAAAATATTCTTTATAGAAAATCAGCGGATAATAATGCAGGAAACAACGTGGTTTGTTATAGGCAGTGTAGTCCTGATTTTAAGTTTCCTGTCAGGACTGCTCTCGCATTTTACGGGGGATTAGAACATTGAAGAAAATTTGAATACAGCAAGGAGGGAAACGTATGGCAGGTTATATTTGTGCCCTTGCAATCAGCTTGTTTGCAGTTATAACAGGGATCATTTTCATGATTTATCCGCTGTATCACAAACATGTCTGCAACGAACCGGCAACGGCAAACGTAATTGATATTCATATGGAGTGGAGGGATGATCACTGGCACTCCTATCCAGTATTTCAATATCAGGCCGATGGAAAAACGGTCATAATACAGCACAATGTCAGCCCCACCTCCTATGAGATTGGGGATCAGGTCGAACTGCGGTATAACCAGAAAAACCCAGAGCAGTATTACATTCCCCATGCGTCCGGTGGGAATTGGATGTTCCTGTTTGGCGGGTTGTTTTTCTTTTTGATGGGGTTTGGCTTTACCGCACTGATCATAAAGGTATGGCTGCTTCCGCTGATTTTGAGAATTTAAACTAATGTAAGATCAGACAAAACAGTTCACTTTAAAAAAACAGCAACCATTTGTCAACCGCTCAAAAAAGGGTTGACAAATGGTTGACAAATCGACAATTATGTATTGCAGCTTCCCCTGTAAACACTTATTTTACGTGGGAAAGGAGGCACACAGTTTCTATCCCGCTCGTAAATGGAAACATATCCACGCAGCACACCTTTTCAACCTTATATCCGCCCTCCTGAAGAGGCACCAGATCTCTGGCCAGGCTGGTAGGTTTGCAGCTGATATAAACCATCCGATCTACCCCAAATTCAATGATCTTTCCAATAGCCTTTGGGTGAATGCCATCCCTTGGCGGATCCAGGATAATAATATCCGGGCGGTCGGTAAGTTCATCAATAACCTTTAATACGTCTCCTGCAATAAATTCACAGTTTTCCAGACCATTGAACGCCGCATTTTTTCTGGCAGCTTCCACTGCCTCCTCCACGATCTCCACACCTACTACCTTGTCAGCCACCGGTGATGTGATCTGGGCAATGGTTCCGGTTCCGCTGTAGAGGTCAAATACTACCTTGTCCTTTGTCTCCCCTATGTAGCTTCTGGCTGTTTCATAGAGAACCTCGGCCCCCAGTGAGTTGGTCTGGAAGAAGGAAAAGGGGCTGATGCGGAAGGTAAGGCCCAAAAGCTCCTCATAAAAATAGTCCTTTCCATAAAGTACCTGTGTTTCATCGCTCTGAACCACATCTGCCAGACTGTCATTGCGGATATGGAGAATCCCTGCAAAGCTTCCCTCTAAAGGCAGTTCCTTAAGCGCCTCCATCCATCCCTTTAACAGTTCCTGCTCCTGAGCCCGTCCGTCTCCCTGAGTATCCCCGGCAAAAACCTCTGTCTGGCCTGAGGTTACAAGAGCGGTAAGGATTTCTCCTGTTTTTACAGCCCTGCGCACCAGCAGATGACGCAGATAGCCTGTATGCTGCAGCTTTCTGTAATATCCGATCTTTCGACTGGAAAAATATTCCAGAGTCGCCTCCAGAATCTGGCAGAAATCAGGATGTACGATTCGACACTCTGGTGTAGTCACAATATCATAAAAGCTTCCTCTGCGGTGCATTCCAAGAGCCAGAGGCCCATCCTTATACTCATCCCCAAAGGAAAATTCCATCTTGTTGCGGTAGCCTTCGTATATGGGACTTCCCTTAATTCCCTGAAATTCGTAGGAATCACAGACCTCATCAATCAGCCCCTTTACCTGCTCTGCCTTAATCTTTAGCTGCTCCTCATAGGGAAGCCCCTGATACAGGCAGCCGCCGCAGATGCCGCCATGGGGACAGGCCCTATCCGGCTGCTCAATCGGTGAGTGCTCCACCACCTCCAACAGGCGGCCTTCACACTTTCCCTTTCTTTTTTTATTGATCACAAAACGAACCTTCTGACCGGGAACTGCATTCTTTACAATGACCCGCTCTCCATCCACATGAAGAATCCCTTTATTTGGAAAATCAATTTTTTCTACAACTGCTTCGCAGATATCTCCCTTTTTCAATACGTTTACTCCTTACTTCTTATGTCTGTTTCAAAGAAACAGCCGGAAACGGATCCGGCTCTTTTCGCCTTTTGTTCCCGGCTGTTACGCGCTGTTTGGAGGATAATTATGCTTCCTGATCCTCTTCTTTTTCTTCCTTCTTTTCCTCTGCCTTCTTTACAGACTCCTCATCCTCGAAGAAATCATCGTCGAAATCGTCGTCGAAATCATCCTCAAAATCTTCCAGATAATCAGGTGTAAAGAAACGGTATACGGCATAGGCAATACCGGCTACGGCAGCTACAGCTCCGATAATAGCCAGAATCCAGAGAATGCAGTTTCTCTTTTTTTCATCCTCTTCTCTTTTGTGCATCAGTTCGTTGATCCGGCTGGTATTCATCAGCTCCTCTACACGGCTTAATGCTTCTTTTCCCATGGCATCCAGTCTGTCTCTGTCAAAACGATTCATGGCATATCCGTCCTTTCTTGCAATAACGGGAAGCCGGGATTTAGAACGGTTCATCCGCACGCAACCCCATTTTAGCTGCCCGGCGCTTCGCTATAACTTATTATAGCATGGAATCATTGTTTTTACTATCCCATTTCTTTTCAGTTTTTCCAATTTTCTGCCAGATATCTGAACATTTATATTTTTTTCAGCTTTGCAAAGCAGGCCATCATTTTTCTCTGACCACCTGTATCAAATTCTACTGTCACCTCGTAATCTCTGGCTCCGTCCACAATTTCCTTTACTGTGCCGTCTCCGAACCGGTCGTGGTGAACCCGGTCGCCCTCTTTATAATCCAGTGACGCTGCCTTTTGAACTGTAAATGACTTTCCAAAGCCGGGGTTCGTCCCAAAGCTCTGACCGCTGCCAAGGCCGCCTTTACCACCTTTAAAGCCCGCATTTGCCGTTCCAAAACCTGTCGTTTTTGAAGCATAGGCATTGTACCCCTTTCCAAAGGTGCTTACCGTGCCGCTTCCCGGCTGATTCCAGGGAAGTCCCTCTTCTCCAGCTCCAAATCGTCCTGACGCTCCGCCAAAACTATCTGCCCCTCTCGCACTTCCAAGCACCGGCTCCAGCCTCTCCTCCTTAAGAAGCTCTGCCGGGATTTCCTCCACAAAACGGCTGGGTTTACAGTAGCGCGTTTCTCCGTGGGTCATCCGCTTTCTGGCCGCAGTAATCACAAGCTCCTTTTTGGCTCTGGTAATCCCCACATAGCACAGCCTCCGCTCTTCCTCCATATCCGTGGGGTCATCCGAAGAAACGGCCATCATTCCCGGAAACAGTCCGTCCTCCATACCTGCCAGATATACTTTGGGAAACTCCAGTCCCTTGGCGCTGTGAAGGGTCATAAGCGTTACCCTGTCTTCTGAGGAATCTACATTATCAATGTCAGCCACCAGAGCTACCTGCTCTAAAAATTCATCCAGAGAAGGATGCTGTGAATCCTCCTCATAGGCGGCTGCCTTATTGATCAGCTCCTGGATATTTTCCATACGGGTCTCCGCTTCAATCTCACCCTCTGCCTTCAGCTCCTCCTCATATCCCGTTTCCTCCAGAATCGCCTCAATCAGATCCTGAATGGAATATTCTTCCGACTGGGCCATTGCCCGAAAGCACTCCATCTGAGAAATAAAACGACCGATTTTCTCAACTGCTTTTCCAAGCCCAGGCACCATTCTCGCTTCCCTAAGAGCACTGTAAAGGCTCATGCCATGTTCTGAGGCAAACATCGTCACCCTTCCCATGGATGTTGCTCCAATTCCTCTCTTCGGCACATTAATAATTCTCAGAACGGAAAGATCGTCTACACCATTGGCAACAGTCTTTAAATAAGCCAGAATATCCTTGATTTCCTTTCTCTGGTAGAAATTCACGCCTCCCACCAGCCGGTATGGCACATTGTAAAAAATACACCGCTCCTCTAACAGACGGGACTGGGCATTGGTACGGTAAAGTACCGCCTGATCCTGATAGGAAAACTCACTGTCTCTGATCTGACGGGCAATATAATCCGCCTCATCCCTTGCATCATCAAACTGTTTAAACAGGATCTCATCTCCTGTTCCGTTGGCTGTCCACAGGGATTTTTCCTTTCTTCCTCTGTTGTGGCGGATCACACCGTTAGCCGCATCCAGAATATTCTGGGTAGACCGGTAATTCTGCTCCAGCTTAATCACTCTGGCGCCGGGAAATGTCTGCTCAAAGCTTAAAATATTTTCAATATCCGCCCCTCTGAACCGGTAAATGGACTGGTCATCATCACCTACCACACACAGATTCCCATATTTGGATGCCAGAAGGCTGATCAGCTTAAACTGAGCCGTATTGGTATCCTGATACTCATCTACCATAATATATCGGAACCGTTCCTGGTAGTAATCCAGAATCTGGCTGTCATTTTGAAATAACTCCACTGTTTTTACAATCAGATCATCAAAATCCAGAGCATTGTTCTTTTTCAGCTGATTCTGATATTCCCTGTAAATCTCCCCTACCTTTTTCTGACGGAAATCCTGTCCTGCATTCAGAAGAAATTCCTCCGGAGAGATCAGCTTATCCTTGGCAGAGGAAATAATTCCCAGTACCGAACGTTCCTTATACTGCTTTGTATCAATATCCAGCGTCTTAAACACCTGCTTCATCAGCGTCTTCTGGTCGTCGCTGTCATAGATGGAAAAGCTGGTGGTATATCCCAGATGTTCAATATAGCGCCGCAGAATCCTCACACAGGTAGAATGAAAGGTGCTGACCCAGATGCTTTCCGCTCCAAAGCCCACCAGAGAATCCACTCTCTCCCGCATCTCTCCCGCCGCCTTATTCGTAAAGGTAATAGCCAGGATATTCCAGGGATTGACCTCTTTTTCCTCGATCAGGTATGCAATCCGGTGGGTCAGTACCCGGGTCTTCCCCGATCCGGCTCCCGCCAGAATAAGGAGAGGACCTTCGGTGTGAAGCACTGCCTCCTTCTGCATGGGATTTAATGTATCATAAATACTCATAAATGTACCGCCTTTTTATTTCTGTCATTTTCGCCTCCAAACAGTATAGCATAAGTGATGACCCAGGAAAAGTCCTTTCGCGATTCCTCTTGCCATCTGGTTTTTAATACTATATTGAGTGACCTGATTTTCGCTGTTTTTCAGCTTTTTTTCTTGTTTTTGGCTGTCTTTTTGCACTTTAAATCAGGTATTTTTATAGCCTGTTTTCTGTTTTGGTATCAAAGAAGTATCACGCCTGTTCAGTTAAATAAACAGCCCTGCCGGCAGCCGTCCAGAGGGTCAAGCAGTATCTGCGCCCCGGCTCTGGCTCCCTGGGTATATGCCGCTTCATACCCGTATAGTGATACCTCCAGGTGTGCATCTATCAGCTGATCCAGCTCCGGCCTCTGCTCCATGGGGAGCTTATCTCTCAACGCCTGGTATTCCCTGAACGCTCTTTCCCTGGCTGCCTGATGCTCCGGGGTTTCTTCCGGCTCCTGATCGGCTGGCCTGTAATCCCCGTTGTAAATCTGCCTGATGATGTTCACGCTACTTTCCTCCTGTTCATTTCTTTAGCATCCTTCTTTTTCATGTATCAAACACCAGTTCTTTGCTGTAAAACGATCACTTCTGTTTCGTCTGCTCTGTCTCGTTGCCCCCCTCTGCGGCCTTGCATAATATCAGAGTTCAGTCCAACCGGGCCTCTGCCCTGCAATGCCTCTCTGGCTCACGGAAAGGCCCTTTCCTGCCATTTTGTAGCTTTACATGATATTTTTATTGTGTTAGCCTATTTTGTGTGCTATACTGTCCACACGGAAAGTCAGAGCACATAAAGGCGGCCTACCCTCCCACTTTTCGGAGGGGCTAACCCTCCAGACGAAAGAAAGGAGGGCTTGCCAATGTATGTTACATATTCGGATCTGATCCAGATAGGTATCTTCATTGTATCCCTTATAGGACTGTGTTACACAATCTTCAGGGGAAGAAAATAGCCGCCACTACTGCCAATAGTGACGGCCTAAGTTAAATTAAGCTGTTGATTATGGGTAGGCCGTGTGCTTCTGGCTTTCCCTTTTACGTCTTTACTATACCATATCTTTCTGAACCATTCAAGGGCAAACCAATTTTTAACTTTCCTGCGCGTTATCGTGTCAATAAATTCCCCGGTAACATCACAGCCCCAGCGCCACCCGCTCTGTGCTGCTTGTCCATGTCCGGTTGAAATGCTCCGCACCGTTGCCCCAGAGGGCAGAGGAGTATACCCGCTCATCCTCAGGTACGAACCGACGCAACCTGTTGGAGTTCTCCGGGTTTCTGAGCGCCCTCAGGGCCTTCATATGCTGTTTCCTGGCCTCTGCCTCTGTAATCCCGCATGCTTCCCCCACGCGGCCCATGGTAAGCCCTCCCTGGTAACGGCTGCGGATCACATCCGGCTGTTTCCCCGGCAGGCTGTCCACACACTCCCACAGGAGGGAGCAGAGGCTTTCATGGTCTATTCTCTCTGCGGTTTCTTCTTCCAGGTCACAGGCAGAGGCGGCCAAATCTCCCAGTGTGGTGTCTTCTTCCCCTTCCCTGCCCCGTACAGGCGCGTCCAGGCTGCACACATGGCTCATGCAGGCATCAAGCTGTAATCTCCTTACCTGATCGACGGAAAGCCATAATTCACGGCCTATTTCAGCCTCAGACGGCCCTCTGCCGTGTTCTAACTGGAAGGACAAACAAAACCGCTTATATCTGCTGATAGCCTCCTGACGGTTTACAGGAAGGCGCAGGCAGCTGCCATTCACCTGCAGGTATCTCTGCATCCTCTGCCGGATCCAGTACTCTGCATAGCTTAAGAATTTCACTCCCTGGTCTGCCTCATAGTGGTCTATGGCATCATAGAGCGCAAGAAATCCCTCCTGCTCCAGATCCTCCAGCTCTCCCAGGCCTTTATACTTCCAGGCCACAGAGCGGATGAAGTCCTTTACCTGATCGTAAAGCTGGGCCATGTTCTCGCCCACATCTTCCCCGGCCCTGATCCGGGCGGCAAGCTGTTCGTTCGTCATAGTATAAATCACTCCTGTTATTTTCTGTCTATGCGCCGTGCAATCCATTCACCGATCAGCACGCCCGCAACAATGGTTATGAACTCTGTAATAATTCCCATCTGATACACCTCACTGCATACACGAAACCGGATTACGCTTCCTGATTCCATGGAAATAAATGCTTTATGCTTTTAACCGTATATTTGCCGACAGATTCTGAAATAACAAGGGGTTCCTGTGTTTCTTCCAAGGGGTTAAAATCTGCTGTCGCCGCGTCTAAATCAAACGCGATATTTCTCCTTTGCCCATTTCCCAGAAGAAAAATTCCTTCTTCTGTAGGGCAAGGGGAAAGCGTAATAGTGCCGGAATTAAAAAATTGGATCGCATGAATATGATTCAACTGCTCTTTTAATTTCTTTATTTCTGGCAACTGTGCCGATTCAAACCGCCTCATAATTTCATTGGCTGCACGTTTTTGCATTCCATCCCCTAAACGCATTTCACGCAGGCGCGGCCCGATCATTGTTTTAAACAGGTCAAAATATTCTGTAGAGCGGTATTCATCAACCAGATCAATAAGCTCATGATCTTCTGAACCGTTGATTTCTGCCTGCATTAACGCAATCATATTGGATTTTTTTAATAAGGCTGCTGTACTATTATCATCTGTGCTCTGGCCCTTGCTGCCAGTCTCTAAAGCGTTAATTTCCTCATCTACAATATTTTTAATGTGATTGTATGTTTCTTCTTTGATCTGCTGTATATACCTCAGTGCAAGCTCCCTGTTTCCGGGAATATTGCGGACGGTTCCAAATTCCCGTACTACCCGCACATACTTGTTATCCTGTTCATGAAATTCATTTAATATTTTTTCTGTGATCTTTTCCATTTTACCGCTCCTTTACGTTTTGATTTTTCCTATACCCTTTAAATACAAAAAGACGCAGGAACAGGAGAAACCATTTCTGGCCTATCCCATTCCCGCGTCTGTGTTTCAAGACTTCCGGCAGAGGTGCCGGGGTACTAAGCTATATTATACATAAATCTACCGGGAAATACAAGGTTATAACACGGGCAGAGAGGCAGATAGAGGCAGAGGCCCGAAAAGTTGATCTGGGAAAAAATTGTGTAAAAAGGAGGGCGATCGGTCTTGCAAAATTTTCTAAAAGATTCCCAGATATCCGGGGGATACCCTTTGTTACACTGGTGCAGCTCCTGCCCGCTTCCTGTCTCTATTTGTGTTTGTTTTTTTATTGCAACCTTCTAATAAACGTTCGGAACGTTGCAATCTTGGAATCATTGATTTTACTAGGTTTTAAGCACTTTTTTAGGGGTATTTGTTTGTATTCGTGTTTGTATTCGTGTTTGTTTTCGTCGTTTTTATCGGTTTTGAAAACGCTCGCTATAGTGTTGCGACGTCGCACAGAACAGGCAGCAGCTCCCGTGCGTTATCGTGTCATTAAATTCTTGGCTGCCTCCCGCGCATTATCGTGTTACCAAATCATCCAACGCCTCTACTTCCCTTTTGCTCTGATCCCAACGAAATATCATGTTTCTCCCATTCCGATCGGTCCCCCTGATGGTTTTACCGTCCACCAGTTCAATCTCCAATGCTCCTGGCTCAAAGTTCCGGTTGATAAACTCCATCACTTTGTACTGCTCCCTGGTTCTCATGCCTCTAATGGCTGTACTGTTCCTCATTCCATCACCCCTCTAGTTTTCCCTGGTATCTTTCATCACAACATAAGCTTTCAGGAACTTCCCTTCCCGGTTCTGTGAGGCCTTCCAGCTCTTTACATCCGGCCCCAGCTTCTTTAGGAGCCGTCTGAGCTCTTCCGGGTGCTCATACGATACTTTCAATTTTATCATGGTTTCTCCTTTCTCTGATCCGGTAAATGAGGTGTTACCAGATCAGAAACACCTTTCACCCAAAAAGGGGCAACTGATCCAGCGCCCCCTTTTAATTTCTGCCGCACTCTCGCAACGGCCCGCGGTTCAAGCCATATTGTCTTTGAAAATCTATGTAAAAGCCGTTCTATTTCTCACTGGACGCCGTTTTGTCGCTGAGCCGCCTTTCTCCTGGCCCTCTCCTGACGAATCCCATGCACCCGGCCCAGATTGTAGAAGATAGAGGCCGTTAATGGGCCAACTTTCAAATTATCATGCTTTACCATTGCCTTATAAAGATTTCCCATCTCAGTTCCCTTACAAAATACTATAGTCTGATACCCTGAAATATCAATTTCCTTTTGAATATCCATAATTCTCTCACCTTTCTCGCTACCGCAATAACAATGCTATGTTGGCCGCTTTTAATCCCTGTTTGTATCCGTACTGAAACGCCTGATTAAACATATCTTCCTGCACTGCGTCCAAATAGTCCTCGAACGCTCTCAAATGCCTCTTATATGTTGTTTGTACCTCTGGCGGTGCAGGAGTTCGTGTTTCTTCCAGAAATGTCTCATAATATTTTTTTAATACATCTTCACTCATTTTTCTCTTTCCCTTTCCGTCGGGCCATGCTACACTATGTATGCGTTGTATATGTGCATGGCTCCGGCTATGTCTGCCCCCAGGGAGTTGGCGCTCCCTGAGGGCTTTTTCTTTGTTCTTAAAAGCTGATTCCCTTTAGTTCACTGTCAATGCTGAGAAGCCCGTATATTTTAAGCAGCTCTATAGCCTCTTCCCTTGTAAAGCCTTCCTCCACTGCTGCGGCAATCAATAATTTATAATGTCCTACTGCGCCTCTAAACTGCTCTACCGGATCCGGCCTCATGTATCCATATGCCATAATTATTCACCTGCCTTTATAAATGTAATCTGTCCGCCTGGTGTAATCATTGTCATTACATCAGCTTCCACAATGTCCGCTATGTCCTGGGAATCGGTGAGGGAAATTTCCCTCTCTCCTGATCCCTTGGCCTCGCGGATCCGTGACAACTCCTTCTTAGTAAATCCACAAAATACTGCATCTTTCAATTTCATTTTGCTTGTCCTCCTCTTATTTTCTCGTGGTTCGTTCGGGCTTCAAGCCCATTTTATCCTCTGCCCGACAGCCACAGCGGATTGATAACCGCAGCCATACAGGCGGCAATATAGGCCATCAGGAACGCCACCAGGCCATCAGCCTGAAATACTATTGCTGTTACCAAGAAAGCCACTGTTCCGGCCCCGGCAGAGGCAAACAGAGTATTTGCAATCAGTCCCAGCCTTCCGCAGCGGTGTTTATGCCGCTTTACCATGTACGAATCTTTATTCATAGTCCTCATATCCTCCCTGATACCCTTCTGACAACATACGGCTCAAGGTTTCCCGCTCTGCCTGCTTACGTTCTTCTTCCTTTTGGCGTTTTATATCTGGTATCGCTGCAAGGATTATTTGTTGGCTATCCTTTCTCTCCCGCATCTCTCCATCTGCTTTTCTCCAGGTATCATTTTTATAACGCAACCCTTTAAAACCGCATACCCAACCACATTCACAAAGATTACCATCTATTAGCGTAAGTCCGTGAGCTTTTCCAGTCTCATCTAACCCAATAAAAAATATATCCTCCTCATAAATCCCATCATTGAGCTCATATTCTGCAATAATAGGCACATTGCATGGAATAATCTGAGCCAGATTTCCATTTGTTATTGATTTACTCATCATACTTTTCCTTTCCTCCGCTCTCTATGAAAAGTCTATCATCTCTTTACTCTTCCAGTATTCCGGGTTTACCTCTATGAACTCTGGAGGCCTCCCGGCTTTTTTGTTCTGCTTCTTTATGATCCGGATAAAACCTCTTTCAATCAATATATCCAGTACCAGCTGCATATCCTCTCGGTTTTCAAACTTCCCACGGCAAGCCTGCCACAAATCCTGCAATCTCATCATATTAGGTATTTTAGGTATTTTAGGACCCTCATTAGAATATAAATCATTTTCAGGATTTTGAGAGGCATAGAAAGAATCAATTTTCTTCATCAAATACTTTGCATCTTTCTCCTCTTGCGGCTCTGCAATACCTGACAACCGGAATGCTGCCATTGCGCACTCTAAAAAATACCGCCCGATCTGTATTGCTTCTTTCATGGTCTGGCCTTCAAGTATCACGTTGGCAGCCCCAAGCCTATACTTTACCACATGGAGCAGCCCTGCTATTCTCATAGTCTGCCCGTGATATTTTCCAGCCCAGTCCTCTATCTCCTCATAATCCTCTGCCATTTTCTGCTCAATCTCATTGAAAAACTCTTTACTGATCTGATATGCTTCATCACTGAGATGGATTAGCGTATTTTCCTGCTGCCATTCTCTATTTTCTCCAATGGAAAGTAAATCCTTTATCAGCTGATTGTAAGCAGTTCTTAACTCCTTGGGGATAGGCTTTGAATCGTATACCCTGCTCCCTACTCTTGACGGAGGAAGGGAATATAAAAACCTTGCCATAAGTCCCCGTTCTCTAAAGTCACGGTTTTCTAAAGCATCCTGCAATACTTTGGGCTGAACCATTAAAAGCAGTGATAAAAGAGGATGATCCAACGCTTCCCCAGTTCTTCCCATTCTATCAGAGCAGTAAGGCTCTCCAGCATAGGCCTTTAGGAATATATCCATATTGGGCTGGGTGCTGTATCTTCCTGCCAGCATACCAAAAACGCCTCCCTCTGCCGTAACCATGGCTATTTTCTCATCATTCTCTTTCATAACCTTTACCATAGCTTCCGGCGTAATATCATCTACTATCAGTTTCAAGAGTGTAACTTCTTCCAGATCTGAAAGCTCCTGCTGTGCATCAAATACATCAAACATAGAAGCAGCCGGCTTTTTCTCCTTTGATACCTTAGAAGCCGTTGAAATAAGATTACTGACTTTATTTTCAAGAATCTTTTTTTGCATCAGATATCTATCGTATAACGGACGCCTTCTCTGGTTCTCCTCTTTGACATATTCATAAACCGGAGCAGATACCTCTTTCAGCACCGGGGTCTTTCTCTCTGATGGTCTGGCTGTAATCAATATATAGAGGTTTAATGGCTCCACCCAATCTGTTTTAGGTTCTATGTAGAAATTCCCCATAGCGGATAAAGATATCACTCCCAGAACTGCCACAGCGGCCATATCTTCCGATACCTGTAAGCTTTCCGATATAGCACGGGCATAATCTCCCAGCACTGGGGGAAGGGCCTCTATTGGGAAACGTGAAAGTTTGTTTAAATCTGGTTTCCTAAAATCCCTAAAATCCCTAAAACCCACAGAATCCGAAAAAGTAACCTCTACGCCCTTTCTACTGAGCGCCGCAATAATGTCAGCAGTTCCTCCGTGCTCATGTTGTCCAATTTCTCCGCTCGTTGCTGCTCACCTACCTTTCTATCCCATTGTTTCCGGTATTCTTCCCCATACCAGATTGCAACCTCTTTTAATTCTTTTTCCCGGTTGTGTTCGTACTCAGCAACTATGCAGCTGTAGTAGTTCCTGGCCTTACTGCACCCCATGATTTCCAACCGCTGCAACGCTACCTCTGCAAATCCCGGCCATGTAATTTCATAGCCATAAATCCGCAGGAAAAACCATTTATCAAGCCTCATATCCGGCCCAATGCTCTGCAACAGTTCCTCACGGCTTGCCATTCGTGCTTTCCTCCAGATCCAGCCCGGCCCGCTCATAAAAATACTTCTTGGGGACTCTCCCAGATCTTACAATATAGCCTTTGCTTTTCAACTCTGTGTTAAGCTCTGCTATGATCTTATAGCCGTAATTTTCTGAGCAGTCCATAATCTCAGCCACATCAGCGGCATTAAGGTATAATTTTGCCATTCCTGTATCTCCTTTCCGGCGTGTTCTGCCTGAGTTATATTTTAAATTCTCCATCTATCAGCCCAGCCAGAACGGCCAGCCCTTACCCGATCGGGAACCAGCGCAGAGTTGCGCCGGTACAACTGAGAGGTTCTTCCCCTCGTCCATGCGCCCCAGCCCGGAGCTTATTCAATAATTTCTTCTGGTTCTACTCCCAGAGCCCTGCTGATCTTCCCCAGCAGCTCCGGACGGCAGTTTCTGCCATTCATTACAGCAGAAAGCGTTTGTCGGCTGATCCCGGCCTTTGCGGCAAGAGATGCCTGATTGATTACCTGTTTCGCCATAATCAGACGAACCTTGGTTGCATTAAGCCTCATATAGTTCACTTCCTTTTCTTTTGGTTTGCAAAAACAACTATAATATATTTTATTAACCATGTCAATATTATTTGGTGTATTTTTTATATTATAGTGTATAATCATAACTAATTATTGATTTATCATTAAGATAATGATACAATCAACCTATATAGAAAGGAGTTATTTATGGGTGATATTGAATTACAAATATTTGCTAATCGACTGAAAGAATTTAGAACAGAAAACGGCCTTACGCAAAAAGAATTTGCCGAAAAAATCGGCGTGACAGCTGCCGCTTTATCTGCTTATGAGAATAATTCTAAAAATCCCTCTATCTCAGTAGCAAAAAGAATTGCGGAAGCCTTTGAAATTTCTATTGATTGGCTTTGCGGAATCACAGACAAGAAAAACTCTGAGGATAAAATAGAAACTTACTCTGATTTTATATCTGCTATATTAAAGCTAAAAAATGTAGAACTTGCTCCTTATGGTATTGAATTTTATTTTTATTACAATGAAATTCCCTCAAATGGAAGAGTTGCAAGAGAGTCAGGTATTTCTACCGATGACCCAACCACATTTCGCATTTTATCAGACATTGACAGAATGACTCGCTTATTAAACGATGGAGTTATTGATAGTAGAATTTATACTGATTGGTTAAATGGGTTAATGAAAAAATACGATACTCCTTTGCCCAAATGGAAAGACATAACTCCAGACTGTGACTAGATCCGTTGCGACGTCGCAACACCAAGGAGTAACAAAACGTTACCCCACTGAATAACAAAATGTTATTGAGTTGTCGTGAAACGCGACACCCTTTTTTACTGATGTTGTCATGTGCCCCTACCGTTTTGGTACTTGAGGCTACCAGAATGAAACGTTATAGCCCTGTCTCCTTCAATAGTAGGGGCAGAGGCCTAAATCGGACAGCTCACTTTTGAGCCCACCTATGAGGTTGTAAATCACCACCCCACAGCTCATTTTTGAGCCAAACGCAATTTTGCGCCCAGGTGCGAAACCTTAACAAAACTTAACATACAGCCATTAAATCACGGACGGGCCAAAACTGGCTTTTCGTCAATATTGGCGAAAACCTCCGGACAACTCAAAAATGCGTTTTCCTCACACGTGTGGTAAACCTCTGCCGGATCCAGAAACGGACAGGGCCCAATACTCAAAAATGAGTAAAACCAACAGCAGGGCCGGAAGTCGGTTCAAGCAACCTCCCAAAGGGTACGGCATTTTACTGCAGCCCTTAAAGTCGGTATTCCCGACCTTAAATATTCGGGTGTCAATAGTGTTGACAGCTGAGCTGTCCGAGATAAGGACACCCGGCACCTTGACAATATAATATACTTAACCAGGGAGCCGGGGGACGTGCTGCACCCGTTCCGAGCCTGTCGGAGGTGGTGCCAATGAGTACATATGAGGAATTAAACCTGATTGTAAGCGTTGCCTTACTCATTGTTGCAATTCTGAATTATACACATAAAAAATAGCCCGTCCTGACCCTGCAAAAGTCGACGAGCTATTTTTCAATAGTTTAAAGCTTAATCGCCGGGGCGGGGAGATAGCGCCTCCCTTCCGGCTTTCCTGTTAAGTATATTATATGCCAGTAATACATATTTGTCAAATCCGCTCTTCCTTCCATCCATGCGCCCCAGCCCGGCAGGAATGAAAGGAAAATGAATATGGCACAATACAAAGATGAATCCCGTAATACCTGGTACTGTAAATTTTCCTATCAGGACTGGACAGGCAAGCGCCGCCAGAAGCTGAAACGGGGCTTTAAAACCAAACGGGACGCCGCCGCCTGGGAACGCTCCTTCCTAGAGAAGCAGCAGGGAACGCCGGACATGAGCTTTCAGTCTCTCTATGATCTGTATGCAGAAGATCTCTCCGCCCATACCAGGGAATCTACCTACCGTACACGGATCTGCCTCATAAAAAAGCATATTCTCCCATTCTGGAAGGATAAAAAGCTAAATGAGATTACGCCCGCAGACGTCCGGAGCTGGCAGGGAGAAATAAAGAAAACGGCCTTAAGTGAGCACACCCAGTATGCCGCTAATAACTACTTGTCTACTATGTTCAATTTTGCGGTTAAATATTACGGCCTTCCGTCCAATCCCTGCCGCTTTGTGAAAACAATCGGGAAAATACACCGAAGCGTAAACTTCTGGACTGTGGACGAGTTCCGTTTGTTTCTCCCCACTGTACAGGATCCCATCCTGAGGGCCGCCCTTATGACCCTGTTTTATTCCGGTATCCGCTGCGGGGAGCTTCTGGCCCTGACTGTAAAGGATTTTGACCCACAGGAAAAGACCATCACCATCCGGGGAACCTTTCACCGTTTTAACCGGATTGACACCATCACAGAGCCAAAGACGGATAACAGCCGCCGTGTGATCCCTGTACCGGATTTTCTGGCAGAGGAGCTGCAGAGCCTGCTCAGCAAGATCTATGACCCTGATCCAGATGAACGGATTTTCTCTACTGTGACCTCTTCACGGCTTTATACTGCCATACAGAAGGGGGCAGAGGCCGCAGACATAAAGCGCATCCGTGTGCATGATCTCAGACACAGCCATGTTTCCCTTTTAATCAACCTTGACTTTCCCCCGCTTCTGATTGCGGAACGCATAGGGGACAGCGTAGACATGGTAAACCGAATCTATGGTCATTTATACCCAAGCCGTCACAAAGAAGTAGCCGCAAAATTGGAGCAGTTCAAATTATAGTATCATTTCCGTATCAAAAGGGGCTTAGAGATTGAAACAAAGTCAATGTCTAAGCCTCTTTTTGCTTGCCATCTGGTTTTTAATACTATATAATAGATACAGCAATACAACATCATGTGTCAAACCGAGGTGAATATAGATGAAATCGAACGCTGAACAGCTCTCAGGCCTTATGGAATTTCTAAACTCCCAGACTCATGTAACGCCTGAGGAAATTCCGAACATTGACCTGTATATGGATCAGGTAACTACCTTTATGGAGGAGCATTTAAAGGACTCCAAGCGCTATGAAGAGGACAAGGTCTTAACAAAGACCATGATCAACAATTACGCCAAAAACAACCTTCTGCCTCCTCCGGTAAAGAAAAAATATTCCAGAGATCATATGCTGATGCTGATCTTTATCTACTATTTTAAAAATCTTCTGTCCTTCCATGATATCGAAACCTTTTTCGGTCCCATTACGTCCAGACATTTTTCTTCCGGAAGCCAGTCCTCCGGGCTTTCTCTGGAAGATATTTACCGTGAGGTCTCTTCTTTGGAGGAGCGTGAGATGGAGCACTTAAAGGCAGATGTTTCCGCCAAATTTTCCCGTGCTATGGACACCTTTAAGGACTGTCCCGCCAGGGAAGGAGAACAGGAGTATCTGCGTCTTTTTTCCTTTATATGCGAACTGTCCTTTGATGTATATCTGAAAATGCGCCTGATCGAAAAAATTGCAGATCAGCTCCGTGAGGACGAACCGCCTCTGAAAAAGAAATAAACCACAGCCGAAAACCGCCCCGGTCTTTGACGGATCATTCATCCGACAGCAAGACCGGGGCGGTTTTCCTATCATCACATATTCACATCATTTATCTGCATCATATTGCAGGATTTCACTTCTTTTTTGCATATGGCGTATTCTTAAGAGGCAGTTCTGTCTCAAAAATCTGATTCCACTTATAGTAAGCGCCTGCCACTGCGGGAGCTGTAGGAATAGAGGTAATCTCACCGATACCGATGGCTCCGAAGGCTACATCCACTCCCGGTTTTTCAACAATTATAGACTCTACCTCAGGAGCCTTATCTGCACGGAACAGTCCCAGAGTTCCATACTTGGCTGTAGGTACGCAGTCTTTTAAGGGATACTGCTCTGTCAGCGCATAGCCGCAGCCCATAACGATTCCGCCTTCTACCTGCCCCTCTGCACTCTTTGGATTTACAACTTTTCCCACATCATGGGCGCCCACCATTTTTTCAATGGTTCCGTCCTCTTTTAAGATGCACAGCTGGGTCGCATAGCCGTAAGCCACATGGGATACCGGATACTCTACATCAGCGCCCATCTTATCTGTCTTTGCCAGATATTCGCCGTAGAATTCTTTTCCATTTAACAGAGCCACTTCTTCAGCCGTAAAGGTAACAGCCGCCGTCTCCGGGCTTTCCTTTGCCACCATTACATTGGACAGGTATGCGCTTGGCATCTCCGTTGCTTCATAACTGCGTCCGGTTGCCTCAAAAAGAGCCCTTCTTAAATCCTTGGCAGCCCTTCTGCAGGCTTCTCCTGTTACCAGTGTCTGTCTGGAACCTGAGGTAGTTCCCGAATCAGGAGCCATGGAGGTATTTGGACGGTGATACTCAATCTCATCCATACTGATGCCTGCACTTTCTGCCAGCATCTGTACCAGAACCGTTCCAACGCCCTGTCCGATACAGGAGGCGCCAGAATGGATATGAACCTTTCCGCCCTCTACGATCAGACGTACACGGCCTGTATCCGGAAGTCCCACTCCTACGCCGGCATTCTTCATGGCACAGCCGATTCCCACATAAGGATGGCTGTAGTAAATATCCTTTACTGCCTCCAGGGTCTCTGCCAGACCGGTAGAAGGATCTGCAATCTGTCCATTCGGCAGCACCTGTCCCGGACGGATTGCATTCAGGTAACGGAACTGCCAGGGATCCATACCGCACATCTCTGCCAGAAGATTGATATTCATCTCCGTTGCAAAACAGGTCTGTGTCACGCCAAAGCCTCTGAAAGCTCCCGCAGGCGGATTGTTGGTGTAAACTGCCTTTCCGTCAATGTCGATCACCTGATAATTATACGGTCCTGCTGCATGGGTACAGGCTCTCTGGAGCACCGGCCCTCCAAGAGATGCGTAAGCTCCCGTATCAGCCACTACCACAGCCTTCATAGCTGTAAGACGGCCGTTTTCATCACAGGCAGTTGTCAGGTCAATGCTCATGGGATGACGCTTTGGATGCACCAGAATACTTTCCTTACGGGTCAGCTTTACCTTAACGGCCCTCTTTGTAATATAGGCAATCAGCGCTGCCTGATGCTGAACCGTTACGTCCTCCTTGCCGCCGAAGCCGCCGCCTACCAGCATATTTTCTACGATTACCTTTTCCGGAGGAAGGCCCAAAAGGATAGAAGTTTCATGACGGGTATCGTAGGTACCCTGATCGGTAGAATAAATCAGCACGCCGCCGTCAAATGGCATGGAAACTGCACATTCAGGCTCCAAAAATGCATGCTCTGTCCAGGGAGTCTCATAATGGCGGGTTACTTTGTATTTGGATGCAGCAATCACTTCATCTGCATTTCCCCTCACCAGATGCTCATGGCTTAAAATATTTCCTGTGGAATGTACAAGGGGAGCTCCCTCTTCCATAGCCTCTGCCGGACAGGTCACAGGTTTTAACTTCTCATACTCCACCTCTACCAGAGCCTTTGCCTGCTCCAGAATCTCCGGTGTCTCAGCCGCTACGAGGCAGATTGCGTCTCCCAGATACCGTGTGGTATCTCCCACTGCGATCATGGTATCCCAGTCCTGCTTTAAGTGGCCTACCTTGTTCTTTCCGGGAACGTCATCCGCTGTCAGCACGCAGACAACGCCGGGAAGGGCTTTTGCCTTCTCCGTATGAATGGCCTTTACAATGGCTCTGGGATATTTGGAGCGTACAGCGCTTCCGTAGATCATTTCCGGAAAATCCACATTATCCAGATCATCTACATATTTTCCTGTTCCCAGTACCTTTCCCTCAGCATCGATCCGGTGGACCCTGCTTCCCACCCTGATCATCTTCTCCTGCTCCGCCGGAGCGATATCCTCCCGCAGCATCTTAGCTGCCAGCTGGATCGCATCTATAATCTTTTTATATCCGGTACACCGGCAGTAGTTATTGCGGATCGCATAGGCAATCTCCACACGGCTGGGATCGGGATTTACATCCAGAAGCCCTTTGGCGCAGATCACCATTCCCGGAATACAGAAACCGCACTGAACCGCTCCCGTTTCTCCAAAGGCATATACATACACATCCTTTTCTCTCTGGCTTAAACCCTCTACCGTTAAAATGTGCTTACCTGCCAGACGGCCCATCTTCTGTACGCAGGACTTGGTAGCTTTTCCGTCAATCAAAACAGTACAGGTACCGCAGGCGCCCTCAGAGCAGCCGTCCTTTACAGATTTCAAACGAAGATCATTTCTTAATACGTCCATCAGCTTCCGCTCTTCATCCGCTTCCACTTCCTGGCCATTAATCCATACTTTACAATAAGAGCTCATAAACTCCCTCCACTTCTACATCTGACAAACGAATTTCTTCATCTGTTCTTGCTTTTGCTTCAGCCGGAGCCGCCCATGCCATCCCGCAGCCTGCGCTGATCTGCCGGGGAACAGGGATCAGACGGCCGGGAATCCCATGCTCCCTGGCGCACTGCTCCATTTTCATGGCTTCTGTTGTAGTGTGAAATGTATACACTGCCTTTAATGTCCTTTCCCTTGCCATGGCTTCTCCTTTCTTTCGTTATATCCTCTCGAATATAACGTTACTTTTTTAACAAACGTCTTGTGTATCAGGCCCGGAGGGAAATCCTCCTCCCCTCCGGGCCTGCTTTCAGCTTTACATCGAAGCTCTGTCCTTTTTCCCAAACATCAGGAATTACAGAATCAGATAGCTGTAATCCCGGATTACAGTTTCAATGATCTTTGCAATTCCCTCAGGAACTCTCTCGTCTGCTGTTCCGGTCTGGTAAGCAAACTCATTTCCCTGAAGCCGTACCTTACATGCTCCCTTTTCAGCATCTAACACAGCAAAGCCCTGATTGGTGCTGTCTGCCATGTCGGCCTCATTTGCAAAGAGAGTAAACTTGTCAAGATATGGAGCGCTGTCCCATGGACAGAAGCTGCGGCAGTTTCCGCATTCATTACACATATAGTCCACATGGATAATCTGATGCTTCTCCATGCCCGGAACTACAAGGGCAATATTTGCACGGTTGGGGCAGACCTCCATACAGTTCTCACAGTAGCTGTTGCAGGAAAGGCATCTTCCGCTGTCTGTTCTGCTTTCATCCTCTTCTGCCAGATTTCCCTTACGGTACGTGATAACCTCTTCATCAGACATCTTAAAGATATCCTCGGAAAGATCTCTTCCGATAATAGCCTCTGCAGCCTTCTTTCCGTCCCGGATGCCTTCTACTACAGTAGCAGGTCCGAAGAGGCCGTCTCCCACTGCATACACGCCCTTAAGGGAGGTTTCCAGTGTATCCTGATTTACCTGAGGACGCTTTCTGGAATCCAGGGCAATACCATTTGCTTCATAGAAGCCGGAAGGAACCTTCTCGCCTACTGCTGCGATTACAGTATCTGCCGGAACCTCTACGATCTCATCTGTCTCAACAACGCCTCTGCGGCCGCTGGCATCAATATCGCCCAGAACCATCTTTTTACAGATGAGTACACCGTTTTCCTGACGGACCGGAGAGAGAAGCTCTGCAAACTCTACGCCGTCCTCGATTGCCATTACCAGCTCTTCCTCATCCGCAGGCATATAGCGTCTGGTTCTTCTGTATACCAGAGAAACCTTTTCAACGCCTGCGTTGCGCTTTGCAGCTCTTGCTGTATCCATAGCTGTATTTCCGCCGCCGATCACTACTACGTTTTTGCCCAGGTCAACCTTTCCGTCGGTTGCCTTAAACTGTGCTAAAAATTCAAGGGCATTAACCGGCTCGCCTGCCTCTAACTTCAGTACGCCCGGCTCAGAAGCTCCCAGAGCCAGAACCACATAGTCGTAATCCTTCTTAAGCTCTTCAACAGACTGGATCTCCCTTCCGGTTACCAGCTCTGCTCCCATAGTCTTAACGATCTCTACATCATTGTCAATGGCGCTGTCAGGAATACGGAAGCCCGGGATTACGTTGCGGACAACACCGCCCATTTTCTCTTCCTTTTCAAATACAGTTACCTTCATTCCGCCCTTGGCTAAGAAGAACGCTGCTGCCAGACCTGCAGGGCCTCCTCCTACTACAGCCGCCTTCTTATCAGAAGAAACAGCCGGAGCCTTAAGCTCTTTCATCACTGCCTCATAGCCGCCCTCGGCGCACTCTAACTTGGTTCTGCGGATATTGACAGCTGTCTCATAGAAGTTTCTGGTACATTTGCTCATACAGTTATGAGCACAGATCGTACCTGTGATAAAAGGAAGAGGATTCTTATTTAAGATAACCTTCAGCGCTTCCTCATGCTTGCCCTCTCCTGCCAGCTGCAGATACCGGGTAATATCCTGATGGATGGGACAGCCCTCCTGACAGGGTGCAATAAAGCAGTCTACCAGCGGAACCGGACTGTTTACCTTTCTGGACGGAAGAGGCTTTACAGCCTTTACATGATGCTTATCGGTTCTTGCACCCTCTACCAGAGCTCTTACCTTTGCGGCATCCACGCCCTCAAATACAGGAGCCTGCTTTGCCTCAAAGATTCTTCCGATCTGCTCCAGTCTCTGATAGCCTCCGGGCTTTAACATGGTGGTTGCCATGGTTACAGGCCAGATACCCGCATCCACGATCTTTTCAATATTAAAGTAATCCGCACCGCCGGAATAGGAAATCCGAAGCTTTCCGCCAAAGTCATCTGCCAGCTTTAATGCTACGGACAGAGACAGGGCATAAAGAGATTTTCCGGACATATACATCTCTTCGCTTGGAAGCTCGTTCTGCTTTACATCTACCGGGAAGGTGTTGGTGATCTTTACGCCGAATTCCAGTCTCTTCTCATCTGCCAGAGCCTGCAATCTCTTTAACATGGGAACTGCATCCTCATACTGAAGGTCATCCTTGAAATGGAAATCACCGAAGGCTACATAATCATAACCCATCTCATCCATAATGCGTCTTGCATATTCATATCCAAGAAGCGTAGGATTGCATTTGATAAAGGTATGTACGTGCTTTTCCTCGATCAGATATCTGGCAATGCGCTCGATTTCCTGTGGAGGACATCCGTGAAGGGTAGAAAGGGTAATGCAGTTGCACACATTTGGAGAGATTCCCTCTACATCTTCCTTGGTCAGGTTTTCAAAGCGATCCAGATTGTCTAAGAGCCACTGACGGCATTCTGCAAAAATCGGAGCCTCAGAAGCATCCTTCATGCCTTCGATAAAACGGTCGATTTTCTCTGTCTTAATGCCCTCTAAGTCATATCCCACAGACATATTAAACTGGAACCCATCCATAGAGCCAAGGCCGTACTCCCTTGCCAGCACCTTGCAGGCGAACCACGCCTTGATATACTCATCATATGCCTGAGGCACATAGAGCTCTGTAGACCACTCACAGTTATAGCACTCATCATCTGCCTTGATACAGGGTTTGGATACGGGAAGATCCTCGCCGTCTAATTTCTGCACGGTCTTTAACTCAAAGAAGCGGCTACCGGCCACATAGGATGCCACAATATTCTGTGTAAGCTGCGTATGGGGACCTGCTGCAGGTCCGAAGGGAGTTTCAAGACCTCTTCCGAAAATGGTGCTCATCTTCTTTGGATCAGCGGCAAAAGGCTTTTTAATTCCGAAAATGGAGCCCTTCTTATGCTCTTCAAGAATCCAGTTCATCAGTTTTCCAAAAGGAATGGGTGTCATAATGTCGCTCATATTTTTCCTCCTTCACACGACCAGGTCCCAGCACCGGAAACATCCATTTTCCTTCTCTTGTCCGGCTCAGCCGCCCGGCCATAAAAGACCGGGGTGCTGCTTTCCCGCCGCCCTGTAATCGGCACTTGTTTTATTTTCTTTGATGGATTATAATCAGCCGTTGATGGATTTTGCCAGATCTGCGGCTGCGTTCCTTACTTCATAGAGAACCTTCTCTTCATCAATGCCAAGCAGCTCCCTGTCCTTCATCAGGATCTTTCCGTTGCAGACCGTAGTCACAACGCTGCGTCCGGTCATGCCGAATAAGATATGGCTGTTTACATTGGATGCGTTCATTGGGGTTCTTGGTATGTAATCTGTTACGATCACATCTGCGGCTGCGCCCTCCTTTAATACGCCCAGCTGCTTTTTAAAATAGCGGTTGGCAATCTTTGCATTGCCCTCGAAGAGCATCTGCGGAACCTCGCCCCAGGCCGCGTTAGCGTCACAGAGATGATGCTTGTGAAGAACATTTGCCACCTTGTAAGACTCTAATATATCCTGAGTATAGCCGTCTGTTCCAAGTCCTGTCAGGATGCCTCTGTGAACAATCTCCATGGTTGGAGGACAGCCACAGGCATTGCCCATATTGGACTCAGGATTGTGCACTACCATCGTATCCGTTTCCTTAATTAATTCCATTTCATGAGGATTTACATAGATGCAGTGGCCCAGAAGGGTTTTGCTTCCCAGAATATTTTTGTCCATCAGACGGTCTACAATGCGCTTTCCGTATTTCTTTAAACAGTCATGGAGATCCTCAATTCCCTCAGCTACATGGATGTGATAGCCTACCTCCTCAGGCTTGTTGGCAGCTGCCAGATCCATCGTTTCATCAGAGATGGTAAACTGTGCATGCATGCCCATCATACCGGCAATCATATCTGTATCATCTGCAAGGGCATGGCGGATCCATCTGGCATTTTCCATCACAGACTCTCTTGCCTTGTCCATGCCGTCACGGTCTGAAATCTCATAGCACAGGCAGGTACGCAGACCAAACTCCTTCGCAGCGTCCTCGATGGCAAACAGGCTGTCCTTGATCTCGCCAAAGCTTGCGTGATGGTCAAATACGGTAGTCACGCCATTTTTGATGCAGTCCATATAGGTAACTCTGGCACTCTGGCGTGTCTGCTCATTGGTCAGATGACGGTCGATGGTCCACCACATTCCGTCCAGGATATCTAAAAATCCTTTTGGATCATATCCGTTAATGCTAAGGCCTCTTGCCATGGCGCTGTAGATATGCTCATGGGTATTAATGAAAGCCGGCATGATGACGCCCCCCTTTGCGTCAACAAACTCGGCGTCAGGGAACTCTTTTTTCAGGGTTTCCAGATCGCCCACCTTCTTAACTGTGGTTCCGTCGATCACTACTGCCCCGTTCTCAAAAAATGGCTGTTCGGCGTCTCTTGTAACAAGACGTCCATTTCCGATCATCAGCATATGGTACTCTCTCCTTTTTTGTTTTGTTACCCTTATAGTAACACTATAAAAGTCCATTTGCAAGGGTAAAATACAATTTTTTTTAGTTATACAAAATTTTTTTGTAAAAACCTCTTGCAATTACATTTTTTTGTGCTATGATGGAATCATAAACAATGCGGTTGCATTTTGCAAAGTATCATTGTACAAAGTAACCATATACACATCATCTAGAATATGACGGGAGGTAAGGCTATGGCATATACTCTGAATCTGCTGAAGCAGATCGCCGACGGCCTTGCAAAGCAGTTCGGACCTGACTGCGAGATCGTGATCCACGACTTAAAACGGCACGATCTGGAACATTCGGTCGTACATATCAACAACGGCCATGTGACAAACCGCAGGGAAGGCGACGGCCCTTCAAAGATCGTCCTGGAGACGCTCCACAAGGACCCTGCTTTGTTAAAGGATCATGTAGGCTATCTGACGCGCACATCAAATGGAAAGATTTTAAAATCCAGCACATTCTTCATAAGAAATGAAGAGGATACCGCTATAGACTACATTTTCGCCATCAATTATGATATCACCGGCCTTATGACCGTTGACCGCTCCATCCGCTCTCTTATTGATACCGAGCAGGGAAGCAGTCCAAAGCAGCAGCCGGAACAGATCGTACATAATGTAAATGATCTGCTGGATACACTGATTGAACAGTCCGTAGCACTGGTGGGCAAACCCGCCGCTCTGATGAATAAGGAAGAAAAGGTAACAGCGATTCAATTTCTCAACGATGCAGGCGCTTTTCTTATTACAAAATCAGGCGACAAGGTTTCAAAGTATTTTGGGATCTCCAAGTTTACCCTGTACAGCTACATCGATGTAAACAGCCGCAAATCATCTTAAACCACACAAATAAGGAGGACAAAGTATCATGGATCAGAAAATTCTGTGGGCGGTCAACCACATGCCGAAGACAGAAGACAAAAATCTTCCCATCATGGGATTAGAGGAGATTAAAAAGGCAAGAGCGTTCCACGAAAGCTTCCCGCAGTACAGCCAGACTCCTCTTACAAAACTTCCAAACATGGCTTCCTATCTGGGAGTAAAGGAAGTTTATGTAAAAGATGAGTCTTACCGTTTCGGCCTTAATGCATTTAAGGTACTTGGCGGCTCCTTCGCAATGGCGCGCTACATTGCAAAGGAAACAGGAAAGGATGTTTCCGAGCTTCCCTACTCCGTTCTTACCTCTGAGAAATTAAGAGAGGAATTTGGCCAGGCTACCTTCTTTACAGCTACCGACGGAAATCACGGACGCGGCGTTGCATGGGCTGCAAACCGTCTGGGCCAGAAGGCTGTCGTACATATGCCAAAGGGTACCACACAGACCCGTCTTGAGAACATCGCAAAAGAGGGCGCTCAGGTAGATATTCAGGAAATGAACTATGATGACTGTGTTCGTCTGGCTGCTAAGGAAGCAGATGAGACTCCAAGAGGCGTGATCGTACAGGATACCGCATGGGACGGCTATGAAGAGATTCCCGCATGGATCATGCAGGGCTACGGCACCATGGCTATGGAGGCCGGCGAGCAGTTAAAGGCTCAGGGCTGCGAGCGTCCTACCCACATCTTCGTACAGGCCGGCGTTGGTTCCTTAGCAGGCGCTGTTGTAGGCTACTTTGCAAACCTTTATGCAGATAACCCTCCAACCTTCGTAGTAGTGGAAGCAGAAGCTGCTGCCTGCCTCTACAAGGGCGCTGCTGCCGGAGACGGCGACATCCGCATCGTTGACGGCGATATGCAGACCATCATGGCAGGTCTTGCCTGCGGCGAGCCAAATACCATTTCCTGGGATATCTTAAAGAACCATGTAAAGGTATTTATTGCTGCTCCTGACTGGGTAGCTGCAAACGGTATGCGTATGCTGGCCGCTCCGATCAAGGGCGACGCTTCCATCACCTCCGGTGAGTCCGGCGCAGCTCCATTCGGCGCTCTGGCAGCTATGACTACACTGGATGAATACGAGCAGTTAAAGAAGGATATCGGACTGGATGAGAACTCCAGGGTTCTTCTCTTCTCCACAGAGGGCGATACCGATCCCGACCGCTACAAAAACATCGTATGGAAGGGCTTAGACAAATAATTTTAAAATCAATTATGGAGGATGATATAAAATGAATCTGGATTACGCAAAAATCAAAGAAGCTGCACAGAACTATCAGAAAGATATGACCAAGTTCTTACGCGAGATCGTAAAGAACCCAGGCGAGAGCTGTGATGAGAAGGCTCACATCGAGCGCATCGCAGAAGAGATGAGAAACCTTGGCTTTGACAAGGTAGAGATTGATCCCATGGGCAACGTACTGGGCTTTATGGGTACAGGCGAAACCCTTATCGGCTTTGACGCACACATTGATACCGTAGGCATCGGCAACCGTGACAACTGGACCTTCGATCCATACGAAGGCTATGAGACCGAAACTGAGATTGGCGGCCGTGGCGTTTCCGACCAGTGCGGCGGTATCGTATCCGCAGTATACGGCGCTAAGATCATGAAGGATCTGGGACTTCTCTCTGACAAGTACACCGTTCTTGTAACCGGTACCGTTCAGGAAGAGGACTGCGACGGTCTTTGCTGGCAGTATATCATCAATGAGGACAAATACCGTCCTGCATTCGTTGTTTCCACCGAGCCTACCGACGGCGGCATCTACCGCGGACAGAGAGGCCGTATGGAGATCCGTGTAGATGTTAAGGGTGTTTCCTGCCATGGTTCCGCTCCTGAGCGCGGTGACAACGCAATCTACAAGATGGCAGATATCCTTCAGGATGTCCGCGCATTAAATGAAAATGACGCAGCAGATGACAAGGAAGTTAAAGGACTTGTAAAGATGCTGGATCAGAAGTATAATCCTGAGTGGGAAGAGGCTAACTTCCTCGGCCGCGGAACCGTAACCGTTTCCGAGATCTTCTTCACCTCCCCAAGCCGCTGTGCAGTTGCAGACTCCTGCTCTGTATCCTTAGACCGCCGCATGACTGCAGGCGAGACCTGGGAAAGCTGCTTAGACGAGATCCGTGCTCTTCCATCCGTTAAGAAGTACGGTGATGACGTAACTGTTTCCATGTATGAGTATTCCCGTCCTTCCTACAAGGGTCTGGTTTACCCCATCGAGTGCTACTTCCCAACCTGGGTAATCCCGAAGGATCATGAAGTAACAAAGGCGTTAGAGGAAGCTTACACCAACCTGTTCGGCGAGAACCGTATCGGTGCTGAGGAGACTCTGGAGATGAGAACCGCACGTCCTCTGACTGACAAGTGGACCTTCTCTACCAACGGCGTATCCATCATGGGCCGTAACAGCATCCCATGCATCGGCTTTGGACCAGGCGCTGAGGCTCAGGCACACGCACCAAACGAGAAGACCTGGAAGCAGGATCTGGTAACATGTGCTGCCGTATACGCTGCTCTTCCAACCGTTTACTGCAAGTAATTTCATATCATCTGCCGTCCGCGGTCTGAAACGATCGGACTGCGGGGGCATTTATCTCATACTCATTCTATCAAAAAGGAGAACAAAACACATGAAAACTTTACAGGATTACATTGATAAGCTGAATTCCTTAAACTTCAAGGAAATGTATGAGGGCGATTTCTTCCTTACCTGGGAGAAGACAGATGACGAGTTAGAGGCTGTATGGACTCTGGCTGACGCTCTTCGTTTCATGAGAGAAAACAACATTTCCACAAAGGTATTTGAAAGCGGTCTGGGAATCTCCTTATTCCGTGACAACTCCACCCGTACACGCTTTTCCTTCGCTTCTGCCTGCAACCTGTTAGGTCTTGAGGTTCAGGATCTGGACGAGGGCAAGAGCCAGGTAGCTCACGGCGAGACTGTCCGCGAGACTGCAAACATGATCTCTTTCATGGCTGATGTAATCGGTATCCGCGATGATATGTACATCGGCAAGGGAAATGCATATATGCATGAGGTTGTTGACGCTGTTACCCAGGGCTACAAGGACGGCATCCTGGAGCAGAAGCCAACTCTGGTTAACTTACAGTGCGATATCGACCATCCTACCCAGTGTATGGCTGATATGCTGCACATCATCCATGAGTTCGGTGGCGTAGAGAACTTAAAGGGCAAGAAGCTGGCTATGACATGGGCTTACTCTCCTTCCTACGGAAAGCCATTATCCGTTCCTCAGGGTGTGATCGGCCTGATGACACGTATGGGTATGGAAGTTGTTCTGGCTCATCCGGAAGGCTACGAGGTTATGCCTGAAGTAGAGGAAGTTGCAAGAAAGAACGCTGAGAAGTCCGGCGGTTCCTTCCGCGTATCCCACGACATGGCTGACGCATTCAAGGATGCTGATATCGTTTATCCAAAGAGCTGGGCTCCATTTGCGGCTATGGAAAAGAGAACTAACCTGTACGCTGAGGGCGATTCCGATGGCATCAAGGCTCTGGAGAAGGAGCTGCTGGCTCAGAACGCAGAGCACAAAGACTGGTGCTGTACAGAAGAGCTGATGAAGACCACCAAGGACGGAAAAGCTCTGTACCTGCACTGTCTGCCTGCTGACATCAACGATGTAAGCTGCAAGGACGGCGAGGTTGAGGCATCTGTATTCGACCGCTACCGTGATCCTCTGTACAAAGAAGCAAGCTATAAGCCATACGTAATCGCTGCTATGATTATGTTAGCTAAGTTCGCTGATCCTGCCGACATCTTAAAGAAACTGGAAGACAGAGGTACTCCAAGAGTATTCAAGTAATTTTCTGAACTAATATTGCCAGGCTGCCGGATCGGAGCGCGCCTTTACATTGCTTGTGTCAGACGCAATTTCAGGCGTACGCCGGGACCGGCAGCTCTTTTTAACCCATATTTCGTTTTTTGATCAGCAAAGATACTAATTTTTGGTACTACGAGGGGAATTTTAACTATGGAAAATAAGAAGAAAAAACGCATTGTCATCGCCCTGGGAGGAAATGCACTGGGAAATACCCTTCCGGAGCAGATGAAGGCCGTAAAGATCACTGCAAAAGCGATCGTAGACCTCATTGAGGAAGGCTGCGAAGTAATCGTTGCCCACGGAAACGGTCCTCAGGTCGGCATGATCAACAACGCCATGGCTGCCTTAAGCCGTGAAGACGCCAATCAGCCCAACACACCTCTCTCTGTCTGCGTAGCCATGAGCCAGGCTTACATCGGCTATGACCTGCAGAACGCCTTAAGAGAAGAACTTTACAACCGCGATATCTATGATATTCCGGTGGCTACCATGATCACTCAGGTCCGTGTTGATGCAGATGATCCTGCTTTTGATACTCCCTCCAAGCCAATCGGGCACTTTATGACCGAGGAGCAGGCTAAGGTTGCAGAAGAAAAATACGGCTACATTATGAAGGAAGACGCAGGACGGGGCTACCGCCGTGTAGTAGCTTCCCCAAAGCCTGCTGAAATTGTTGAAATCGGAGCCATCCGCTCTCTGGTAGACTCCGGTCAGCTTGTAATCGCCTGTGGCGGAGGAGGTATCCCCGTAACCCGTCAGGGCAATCACTTAAAGGGTGCCAGCGCTGTTATCGATAAAGATTTTGCAAGTGAGCTGTTAGCAGAAAATCTGGATGCAGATTTCCTCATCATCCTCACTGCTGTAGAAAAAGTTGCGATCAACTTCGGAAAGCCGGAAGAAAAATGGCTGAATGAGCTTGATACGGAAGAAGCAAGAAAGTATATGAAAGAGGGTCATTTTGCTCCCGGTTCCATGCTTCCTAAGGTTCAGGCTGCTGTTAAATTCGCTGAATCAAAACCAGGACGCACTGCCCTCATTACCCTGCTTGAAAAGGCAAAGGACGGTATCCAGGGCAAAACCGGTACCCACATTCACTTAGGGCAGAATAACTAAATAATTTTGCATACAGATAACCTGTTCATCCGGCTGCTGGGATGGACGGGTATTTGTGGGGGGTCAAAAGTCTGCTATGGCAGCCTCCTGTATACTAAAAAGTAAAGGAGAACAACATTATGAATACAGCAAAAAAACATGCGTCTCTTTTTGAACTGGACGGAATACCAAAGATGAGCCAGGCCATTCCTCTGGCTCTGCAGCACGTTGTTGCTATGATCGTGGGCTGTGTAACGCCTGCCATCATCATTTCCGGCGCAGCCGGTATTGACACTGCCGACCGCGTGCTTTTAATCCAGGCTTCCCTTGTGGTATCCGCTCTGGCAACGCTTTTGCAGCTCTTCCCCATCGGAAGCAAAAACGGCTTTCATCTCGGCTCTGCCCTTCCCGTTATCCTAGGAGTAAGCTTTGCCTATGTACCCAGTATGCAGGCGATTGCTGAAACAGGCGGTATTCCCGCCATTCTGGGCGCTCAGATCGTAGGCGGTATCTGCGCGATCCTGGTAGGTCTGTCCATCAAAAAGATCCGCAGATTCTTCCCGCCTCTGATCGCAGGAACAGTTGTATTTACCATCGGCCTCTCACTCTATCCTACTGCCATCAATTACATGGCCGGCGGAACCGGCCAGCCCGGCTACGGCTCCTGGCAGAACTGGACGGTTGCCATCTTCACTCTGATCGTTGTAACCGTTCTCAACCATTTTGCAAAGGGATTTTTAAAACTGGCTTCTATTTTAATCGGAATGATCGCAGGCTACATCTTTTCCAGCTTTTTCGGAATGGTAAGCTTTTCCAACGTGGCACAAGCCGGTGTATTCCAGCTTCCCGAAGTCATGCACTTTGGCATCGAATTTGAGCCCTCTGCCTGCGTAGCCTTAGGTCTGCTCTTTGTCATCAATTCCGTACAGGCCATTGGAGACTTCTCTGCTACTACGGCCGGCGGTTTAGACCGTGAACCAACCACCGGCGAGCTTCACGGAGCCATCCTCGGATACGGTGTTTCCAATATACTCGGTGCATTTTTAGGCTGCCTTCCCACCGCTACCTACAGCCAGAATGTAGGTATCGTAGCTACCACAAAGGTCGTAAACCGCGTGACTCTGGGGCTTTCTGCACTGATCATCCTGACCGCAGGACTTTTCCCAAAATTTTCCGCCCTTTTAACTACGATTCCCTATGCGGTTTTAGGCCGCGCTACCGTATCTGTGTTCGCATCCATCGCCATGACCGGCATGAAGCTTGTTATGACGGAAAATATGAACTACCGCAATACCTCCATCGTAGGTCTTGCAGCCGCTCTGGGAATGGGTGTTTCACAGGCCTCTGCCTCTTTGGCTTCCTTCCCAGACTGGGTAACTACCATTTTCGGTAAATCGCCGGTAGTTATCGCTACTCTGGTTGCTGTTTTCTTAAACGTAACGCTTCCAAAAGACAAGGCGGCAGAGAAATAAATTGAATCTGTATACAGCAACGTGCGCCGCAAGGCGCACTAAAAAAGGCTCCGTCCATCCGCTTTGAATGGCCGGAGCCTTTTTTTGCTCAGTAATCCTCTTGTCTCTTTCGTTATCGTTACTCCAGCCCATAGGTCACTGTAACCTGGGCCTCTACGCTGACCTCTCCGGGCATTACCGCCATGTCTGAAGCTGCAGCCGTTTCTTCCACTGCCATCTTGGCTACTGAGGCATTGTAGGAGGAATATCGGGCCTGCGGATTGTAGCCGTATTCCTGAATATCTACCACAGAAGAAAGCTTCTTTCCAGATGCCTCCGCCATCGCTTCTGCCTTTGATCTTGCCATAGCGACAGCGCCCTTTAACGCTTCCTGATAGTTCTCATCATATTGGCTTGAAAAATAGGTGACAGACTCGATCTGATTCACACCTGCTGTCACAGACTGGCTGAGGATCTCTCCTGCCTGGTCAATGGGAATATCCGATACCGTGATCTCTGTATTCATCTCATAGCCTGTGATCGTCCGGTTTCCTGAGTTCCAGTCATAAATGGGACTCAAGCCATAGGCAGATGTCTGAATAGAAGTTTCCTTCACCCCCAGTCCTTTTAAGGTTTCAATGGTCTGATCCAGCTGTTTTGCATTGTCCTCCTGGCACTGGGAAGCAGTCTGGGCCTGACTGTAGACTCCATAGCGGATCTCGGTCATATCCGGAACCACCTTTACCTCTTCCTTCCCTGTAACTGTGATTCCCTCTGAATCATTTACATCCTGAACCTTAATCGTGTCCGGGAACTGAGCCGGAGTTGCGCAGCCACCTGCCATTACAGCCGCAAACAGTACAGCCGCCGCCATTCCTGCCCGGTTCCGGATTTGTTTTCCGCTCAAACCTCTCTTTTTTCGCTCTGCAATGTATCTATCTCGTTTCATCTAAGTCTTCCTCCCGTCATTGGCACGCCTCTTCTTTCTGCCTTTATTCTACCAGATTCAGGGAAAGATGGTATTTCTTTTCGCTTAAATTGTCTTACGATTTTTCCTGGAACCTCTGTCAGCATCCCTTTTTCCCAGTTCCCAGAATGCCACTGCACTGGCGCAGCTGATATTCAGCGAATCCACCCCATGACTCATGGGGATCATCACCGTGTAATCACAGTCTGCAATGGTATCAGACGCCAGTCCGTCTCCCTCTGTTCCAAGGATCACCGCCAGCTTTTCTTCTGCTCTGAGAGACGGATCATCCAGAAAAATAGAATCCTGCTTTAAGGCCATAGCCGCAGTTTTAAATCCCAGTTCCTTTAAAAGTTCCATTCCTCCTTCTGGCCATGGCTCTTTTTTCTCATCAAATTTTGTCCAGGGAACCTGAAATACCGTTCCCATGCTGACTCTGGCCGCACGGCGGTACAAAGGGTCGCTGCAGCCGGGAGTCAAAAGCACCACATCCATATTTAACGCTGCAGCAGAACGGAATACAGCGCCTACATTGGTAGGATTTACCACATTTTCAAGAACTGCAATCCTTCTGGCTCCGGCACAGATCTCACGGACAGACGGAAGGGATTTCCGCTTCATAGCACATAAAAGTCCTCTTGTAAGCTTAAAGCCCGTAAGTCCCGTAAGTACATCCGGTTCTGCCATATAAACCGGAATATCCCCGCACCGCTTAATGACCTCATCAGCCTCACCTTCCATTTTCCCTTTTTCTGCCAAAATAGATATGGGCTCATAGCCTCCGTCCAGAGCGCGCTGGACTACCTTTGGACTTTCTGCGATAAAAATCCCCGGATTTGGCTCAAACAGACGCAGAAGCTGAACCTCCGGCGTCCTGGAGTACACATCCAGAGCGGGATCCCTTATATCCGTTATCATTCTAATATCTGCCATGTTAAATTCTCCTGTGTTCTAAGGTAAAATAGCGATTCTTTGACCAGGATATTTTCTGCTCCCGGTTCAATCATACGCACCGTTTTATTATGGAAAATGGAACCTTTTTTGTCAACTGCCATTTCGGTTTTATGGAACCCAGATCCGGATGCTCCCCTTTCCGCCGGTCGTAAGTACCTTAATTCCCAGATGCTCCATCCTCTTTACGACTCCCGGATCCGGATGGCCGTAGGAATTTCCTTTCCCGTAGGAAATAACCGCCAGCCGGACGTTCGTAACAGCTTCCAAAAAGGCCAGACAGGATGAGCCGGAAGAACCGTGATGAGCCGTCTTTAATAGATTGATATGGGCCAGATGCTCCCTGATCCATGCTCCCTCTCTGCGGTCTGCCTGGATCAGAAGCTGCTCCTCTTCCCTTTTTCCCATATCCCCCGTAAACAGCATATGAAAATCTCCACTGTCTGCGCATATCACCAGCGAGTGGGCGTTACGGTCTGTTTGATCGCTGCCCTCTCCACTGTAAACACAGGTAAGCTTAAGCTCACCTACACGGAGCACGTCTCCCGTTTCCATATACTGGGTTTTCCCTCCTGCTTCTTTCTGAAGCCGTTCCAGACGTTCATAGATCTCCTGTCCTTTCCCTCCGGCAGGAAGAAGGAGAAGCCCCGGACAAACCGTTTTCTGCTCCAAAAGATACATAAGGCCGCTTATATGGTCATTATCCCCATGGCTCACTACAGAAACATCCAATCGTTTGATTCCCATACTGTTTAAACAGGGTTCCAGCGTCATCTCTCCCAGTTTCTTTTCACTGCTGCTTCCTCCGTCTATAAGCACGCTGTGGGTTCCTGCCTGCAAAAGGAATCCGTCTCCCTGTCCCACATCCATACACAGAACGCCAATTCCCCTTACAGGCATAGGGATAAAGATTACAAGGCTGAAATAAAAGGCGCAAAAAAACAGCGCAAGCTTCACTGACCTGCCAGTCTTCCCCTTCTTCCCGTTCCAAACCCGCAGTCCCGCAAACAGAACGATCATAAAGAGCACATACACCGCTATCCTTTCCCATCCGGGTCTTCCAAGTACCAGACTGTATCCCGGAAACTTCCGGGACTGGCTGCACAGCCAGTCATAATACCCCAGTATATAATGACCTGCCCCTCCAGCCCCTCTTCCCAAAGCTGTGCTGAAGCCTCCAAGCCCGATGACCAGAAGACCCGAAACCATCAGCATCGGCACAAAGGGAAGAATCAGTACATTTAACGCCATACCATAAAAAGGATATTTAAAATAGTGCCACAGCATCACAGGCGTAAGGATCATCTGAATGCACAGGCTTACAGCGGCGCCCTTCTGCCAGCCTTTTTCCAGCCCCAGAAGCCTGCAAAGCCCCATTCCCGGCCCGGCAATGGCCCATACGGCAAGAAAGGAAAGCTGAAATCCGCTCTGAAATACCAGATAGGGCTGCTGCCACAAAAGCAGCACTGCCGCCATCCCCAGTGCAGAGAGGGTGTCATAGGTCCTTCCCTCTTTTTTAGCCAGCCACAGACAGAGGATCATGATCACAGCACGCATGGCAGAGCCGGAGCCTCCGGTGAGAAGGCCATAGTTCAGGACCAAAAAGGCCCCAACAGCTCCGGCTCCCGTAAAGCCAAATCCAAGCTTCCTTAAGATCAGATAAACCCCGCCGCCGATCACGGACAGATGCTGTCCGCTTACAGCCAGAAGATGAGCGATCCCGCTGTCCCGATACAGCTCCCTCTGCTCCTTTTCCATTTCGCCTGAATCGCCTAACAGCATGGCCATAAACACAGCCGCATCTTTCGGAGTACAGCACTTCTTCAAGACCTGAGCACAGTGCTCCTTTATCCGTTCAAGCATGGCCGGACAGGGATACGCCGAACCCTCAGAGCCAAAATATGTTTTCCCATATATCTTTACGGCAATTCCTTTTGAACGGTAATAATTACGAAAATCGAACTCTCCCGGATTGAGAGGCCCTTTTACCACCTCAGGCCGTCCTGAAATCTCCACTGTTTTCCCTGCTGCCAGTTCATTTTCCCAGTCCGGCACATTGCCATAATCCATATACAACAGTATACGGCGAAACGTTTCCTTCCTCTCTCCGCTTTGGAGCTCTGATTCTTTAAGCTCCAGTGTCAGCCGTTCTTCCTTCCAGCTTCGTTTTTCCACAGTGCCTCTGATCCGGCACTGTTTTCCCTCAAAGGGCTTTACAAGTCCTTCCTCATGATCCAGCCGGTTCTTTACCATACCTCCTCTGCCGCTTCCCGCCGCCATAGCCAAACTAATTAAAAAAACAGACAGGAGCTTTTTTTTAATACCACTCCTGCCTGTCCGTCTTTCTTTTGCCGTCCCCCATTTTAAAACCGCACAAAAAAGTGCCGGTATCAAAAGGATCACCGTCAGCCACACATTCACAGCCTCCTGCATCTGCAGGACCAGCACCTCTCCAAGTACGAAACCTGCTGCAATACCTGCAATCGGCCGTTTCATATTCATTTTACCTCATTATTCTTCTTGGATATACTCATGGTTTAACTCAAAGGTCTGGTTTAAGGATACCACATCCCGAAACATCACATCCTGGGAACCGTTTACCATGATCTGAACCCTTGTAATGCTTGTCATCTCAGCCAGAGAAGAGACAATGGCATAAATGGGAAGATATTCATTTACTGGATGCTCCATTTTCAAAAAAGAGGAATCAAAGTTGATGTAACATACATTATCCGTAACAGAAATGCTTAAAATCTTGCAGTCAGATGGGAGCACCGCCAGATGGCCTTCTTCCGCCGGACCTGCTAAAAGCTGTTCCACGATCAGCTGCTCCATGGAGGTATTTATATTGTGGACAACCTCTCTTGTCTCAGAGATCAACTTTGTTCCCGTTTTATCTGCAAAATACAGCTTCAGCTCTGTTTTTTCATAGGAATTTACATTACTGGTATTTAATATAAAATCGGAGGCAGACACAGCGCCTACCGGATTTCCCTGACCATCCATCAGCGGCTGATCTCCACAGTAAATACTGATATAATCTACGCCCGGTATCTGGGTAAGCGTCCTCGCCAGAGCCGCGCGGCATAAAATTTCCTGCTCTGGCTTCATATTTACATAACTCACATCAAAATACAGCGACAGTACCCCTGCGTCCAGACGGCTTTCCCTGAATACTGCCTTGTCTCCCAAAGCAGTCTGGCATTCCAGATCCTTAGGGACGTAACGCAGCTGCTCCATCAGCTCATCAGACAGGGCAAGAGGATCTGTTTTCTCCGTTTCATACACCCTGGGAATCAGATTTACCCCGGAACCATTCAGATAGTAAACCAGATATCGTCCTTCCTTCGGAGCTGCCACAGGCTCCTTCTCCAGATGACAGCCGGAAAGGAATAAAATCCCTGTCAGACAGAACAGTCTCAGAAGGATCTCTACTGAGAATCTTCCCTTTTTTCCTGTGGTACTCATGATTTATCCTCCTGTCTGGACACATAATTTAGGGGAATGCGCACACTGAAGGTTGTCCCTTCTCCCGGTGTACTTTCCGCATCAATGATCCCATGATGCATCTGGATCACATTCAGCGTAATGGCAAGCCCAAGGCCTGTGCCTCCCACCTCTCTGGATCTGGCCTTGTCCACGCGGAAAAAACGTTCAAAAATATGATCCATGCAGTCCTGAGGAATCCCGATTCCGGAATCCGCTACACGAATATAAAAATATTTATGATCTGCATCCAGAGTGACCCGCACCCAGCCGGAATCCACATTATACTTAATAGCATTTTCTACCAGGTTCGATACAGCCAGGGAAAATTTCACCCGATCCACATCTCCTGTTACCTCTCTGATACTTTCTAAAATCAGCTCTACATTGCTTCGCTTGGCAATGGGACGCAGGCGCTTTAAGATCAGCTCCAGCTCTTCATTTATATTCGTCTGTGTAATATTCATCTGGCTCTGGGCAGATTTATCCATTTTCACAAGCGTTAACAGATCAGTGATGATCTGATTTTCCCGGTCTACCTCATCCGAAATATCTGCCATAAACTCCCGGTACAGCTCTGCCGGCACTTCTTCCATGCTCATAAGCGAATCTGCAAGCACCCGGATAGAGGTGATCGGGGTCTTCAGCTCATGGGATACATTGGAAACAAACTCCTGTCTGGACTGATCTACTGCCTTAAGCTTTCTGAGCGACTTCTGTACTGCCTGTGAAAGCTGGATTGTTTCCTTATAGGCATCCTCCATGATATCGGTGTCCAAATCTCCGTAGGAAACACGCTCAAAGGAAGCCAGAAGCCGCTTAAAAGGCCGTATAAGGAAAAACACGGCTGCCATGGAACAGACCACCACCACCAGGATCATGCACAGCAAAAACAGCTGGGTGCTTCCCTGAACCCGGTCGGTCAGTGCGGAAATATTTTCCGTAGAAGCCATAACCACCATCACTCCCGTAACCTTCTTTTTATCGGAAGCACTGTGGATGGGAATAGTCTGGGTCAGATAACCCATCTCCTGATTCATACGGCTGTTTGTCTCCCCGTTAAAGCAGCGGATAACCTCTTCTGAAACATAATACTTCCCTGCCGCCAGGTTAAAAGTATCCTTCATAATCTTAAAGCTGCTGTTTACAATTACGATCCGCCCGTTATAAATATCTGCGATCGTCTGCATACGGGTATCCAGCTCCATGGTATTTCCCTTATCCGAGGTCATATAACCTGAACGCATGAGGCGGCTGCTTAAGATCAGACACTGATTCTGTATCTCAATGCCCTTCGCCTCCAGCTGGGTCTGGTTAAAGGCCCTGCGGCTGATCATTGCCTGCAAAAGCATGGGAACCAAAGCAGTAAGGATCATCAGAATCACCATAGGGATCATGACGCTTTTTCCCCTTAGCTTAAACCGCTCAAGCCATTTCTTCTTTTTCAATCTACTCCAGCTCCTTTAAATGGCCGCTGCAGGCCACAGCAAGACAGCCCGGTCCGATATGGCAGGCAATGCTTAATGACAACGGCGCTATGCAGATATTGGCATCCGGATAGATTTCTGCCACTGTTTCCTTAAATTCCTGAGCCATCTCATCGCTGCAGGTATAAGCAATCTCCAGCCAGGTATGACGTGCCTCAGGATCGTGAAAACGTGTTTCCAGATCCTTTTTAAGAGCGGTCATCATAATGGTCTTTCCCTGCTTTAAGGTTCTGGCCTTGGAAAATGCATCCAGCTTTTCCCCCTGGATGGTGAGGACAGGCTTAATCTGGAGAAGAGTTCCCAACATAGCGGCTGCCGGAGTGATGCGCCCTCCCTTTTTAAGATATTTTAAAGTGGTCACTGTAACATAGATGGAACTGTCAAACTTTGTTTCTTCCAAAATATTGCGGATCTGTGCAGCCGCATATCCCTTTTTTATCAAATCTCTGGCATCCAGCACAGACTGCATCTGGGTCACGGAAATGCGCTGGTTATTGACTACATATACCTTTCCCTCGTAATCCTCTGCTAAAAGCATGGCGGTCTGACAGGAACCGCTTAAACCGCTGGACATGGGGATATACACCACTGCATCATACTCCTCTAAAAGTTTATCCCAGAAATCAGTCACCTCACCGGGGGACGGCTGAGAGGTGGTAATATCCGCTCCCTCCTCCATCCGTCTGAAAAATTCCTCGTGGGTAAGATCCACACCCTCATAGTACATCTGCCCGTCAATAATAAAGGGCATGGGAAGCACATGGACTCCCAGCTGCTTTGCCTGATCCTGGGTAATGCCGCTGTTGCTGTCCGTAGCTGCTGCTATTTTCATAACATATCCTCCTTTCAGTTAAGCCCCTGATTCAAACGGTTGGCTGTCATATAAAGCTGGTAATACATCCCCTTCTTTTCAAGAAGTTCCTTATGATTTCCTTCCTCCACGATCTCATTGCCGGAAAGCACCAGGATCCGGTCTGCCCCCTGAATGGTCGTCAGGCGGTGGGCGATAGTTAACGTAGTGCGGCCCTCAGCCAGCTTTTCCAGAGACTGTGATACCAGATACTCGCTCTCATTGTCCAGAGCTGAGGTGGCCTCATCCAGAATGAGGATTGCCGGATTTTTAAGAAATACCCTGGCAATACTGATGCGCTGTTTCTGCCCGCCGGAAAGCTTTACGCCCCGTTCGCCCACATAGGTATCGTAGCCGTCTTTTAATTCCGTAATAAACTCATGAGCCCCCGCCATTTTTGCAGCCTTGATCACATCCTCTCTGGAAGCGCCGGGGCGTCCGTAGAGAATATTTTCAAATACAGTGCCGGAAAACAGGTATACATCCTGCTGTACCACTCCGATATTGGAGCGCAGGCTTCTCAGGGTAATATCCCTTACATCCATTCCGTCAATGGAGATAGTTCCCCCTGTTGTGTCATAAAATCTGGGCAGCAGATTACAGAGTGTAGTTTTTCCGCCGCCGGAAGGGCCAACTAAAGCAATCCTCTCGCCTGGACGGATTTTTAAACAGATATCATTCAGTACCTGGGTATGATCGTCTGCATATTCAAAGCTTACATGGTCAAATTCGATTGTTCCCTTTACATCGGAAAGAGGCTTTGCTCCCTTTTTATCCCTGATATCGGGAGTCACATCCATAATCTCCTGAAAACGCTCAATCCCGGTCATTCCTCTCTGGAACTGCTCCGCAAACTCGATAATCCGGCGGATGGTTGTCAAAAGAGTGGTCACGTACATGGTATAGGCGACCAGATCTCCCGGCGCGATCTTTCCGTTAATCATGAAAAGGCCTCCGGCCACGATCACCAGCACATACATCAGGCCGTCAAAGGAACGGGTGGTAATCTGAAAGGCCGCCATATACCGGTAGGTATGCTTTTTGATCTTCATAAACTCCCGGTTGCCTTTTCCGAATTTTTCAATCTCCACCGGCTCATTTGCAAAGGCACGAACCACCCGGTTTCCTAAAAGCGTATCCTCAATCTGGGCGTTCAGCTCGCCGATCTGATTTCTCTGAAGCCGGAAGGCCGCTTTTACCTTCAGATTAAACCAGGTACAGGAAACGATCATGATCGGGATCATCAGGAAAATGAGCAGCGTCAGCTCCAGATTGATTCCTGACAAAATCACAAAGGATACGATTCCCTTTAAAATGGCAATAAAAAATTCCTCCGGACAGTGGTGTGAAAATTCCGTCACGTCAAACAGATCGCTGGTGATCCTGGACATGATCTGTCCAACTTTGGTATTGCTGTAGTAGCTGTCCGAGAGCATCTGCAGATGCTCAAAGGCATCCTGGCGCATATCTGTTTCAATATATACGCCCATCACATGGCCCGTATATGCCATATAATAGGCAGCCAGCGAATCGATCACCCGCAGGATCAGATATAAAAGGCCGATTTTTACCACAAGCCCTGTGGTTAAGGAAGCCAGATCCTGCATTCCCTGATTGGTGATAAACCGAAGGATCAGAGGAAGCACCAGCTCTCCCAGCGTGGTCAATGCCGCACAGAACAGATCCAGGATCAGGATCTTTTTGTACTTTCCATAATATGGAAGAAAGCTTTTTAACAGCTTTCCCGCTTTCATTCCCTTTTTCGTATTCATATTCCTTTCTCCCCTGTTTTGTTCTTGCCATCAGAGTAATTTCTCCGGGCAGTTATCTTTTTATTGTAACGTATCTGAATGGAAAATGGAAGAGGCAGGGGAAAGAATTTTTTCCTACCCTTTTTTCCAGATTTTGCTATAATAGTGTCAAATAGATTTGAAGGAGAAAATCAGCTATGGGATATGTCTATCTGCTCTGCGTTGCCCTGATGTTCAGCTTCGGCGGTACCTGCGTCAAACTGATCAGCCCTTATTTTAATGCTTCATGGATTACCTTTTTCCGTTTTTTCATTGGAGTGGTGTGGCTGCTCATCTTAAAGTGTATCCTGAGGCAGCCATTTCAAAAAAACTTAAAACAGGCCCTCTTATCCTGCTGGAAATGGATCCTGTTCGGAGCCTTTATCAAATGGATGGCCTATCTGACAGAAAACTACGCCTTAAGCCACGGACTTTCCTATGGAAATATTGTGACCCAGCCTGCCCAGACCCTGTTTCTGACGCTGGTAAGCGTACTGTGCTTTAAGGAGAAGCTGTCCCCCAAAAAGGGATTCTGTATCTTTCTCTGCATCGGCGGCGTTCTGTGCATCTCTTTAAACGGCCGTCCTCTGGATGTATTTTTTAAAGAAAATCTCCTTTTTACCGGCCTGTTTATCCTGTCCGGTATCTGTGCAGGCTGCCATGTGCTTTCCCAGAAAATGGTAGCTGGACGGCTGGATATTATCGACAGCAATCTGGCTATATTTACCCTGTCCGGTCTTTTTTCCCTGATCCCGGCCGCAGAGCCTGTATTTACAGGGAAAATAGCTTTTATCCGTCCGGATCTGGCCTGCATCCTTGCCATCCTTGCCTTCGGCTTTATCACGGGAATGGGCTTTTACCTCAATGCCAAAGCCATCCCCCTGGTGCCCTTTTATATGGTTCCCGTGATCCAGAGCATGATGGCCGTATTCGCCATTCTCTGGGGCGTATTCTTCTTTCACGAAACGGTCACTGGCTGGATCATCGGCGGAACAGCCGCTTTTATGATCGGGGTCATCGGGCTGCAGATGAAGAATAATTAAAGTCTGAGTCCTCAGGCGTACTACTGCAAAACCCCCCGGAAAAGCTTCTGATATGCTCTCTCCGGGGGGGGGAATTGTCAGCCACTCTCAAGCGGTATCATTTTATCTTATTTCACCAGCAGAGACTTGCCAGTCATCTCCTTAGGCTGCTCCAGTCCCATCAGCTCAATCAGGGTAGGTGCGATATCGCAAAGAGCGCCGCCTTCACGAAGTTTAAAGGATGGATCTGCATTTACCAGGATAAAAGGAACAGGATTTGTGGTATGAGCAGTGAATGGCTCACCTGTCTCATAGTCTACCAGCTGTTCTGCATTTCCGTGGTCTGCGCAGATAAACATTACACCGTCCACTTCTTTTACAGCCTCTACGGCCTTTCCTACACAGGCGTCTACCGTCTCAATAGCCTTGATGGCTGCATTTTCAACACCTGTATGTCCCACCATATCCGGATTTGCAAAGTTAATGATCACTACATCATACTTTCCTGAGCGAATAGCCTCTGTCAGTTTGTCGCATACGCCGTTTGCACTCATCTCAGGCTTTAAATCATAGGTAGCCACTTCCTTTGGAGAAGGCACCAGAATACGATCCTCTCCTTCATTTGGCTCCTCTACTCCGCCGTTAAAGAAGAAGGTAACGTGAGCGTACTTCTCTGTCTCGGCAATGCGTACCTGCTTCTTGCCGTGAGCAGCCAGAAACTCTCCGAAGGTATTGGTGATCTGCTCCTTCTTAAATGCCACCAGCTTATTTGTGATGGTCTCGTCATAGTCTGTAAAGCAAACATAAACCAGATCCAGTTTTTTCTCTCTTGCAAAGCCGTCAAACTCATCGTCACAGAATGCATGAGTAATCTCTCTTGCACGATCAGGGCGGAAGTTAAAGAACACAACAGAGTCGCCATCTTTGATGGAAGCTCTGGGAGCACCGTTTTCGGTTACAACGAAAGGAACTACAAATTCATCTGCCTTTCCATCATCATAAGACGCCTGAATACCGGCTGTAGCGCTCTCAGCTGCCTTACCTTCACCCTTTGTAAGTGCTCTGTAAGCCAGCTCTACGCGATCCCATCTCTTATCACGATCCATTGCATAGTAACGTCCCATAACGGAAGCTACCTTTCCAACGCCGATCTCATCCATCTTTTCCTCTAACTGAGCCACAAAATCCTTACCGGATTCCGGAGGTGTGTCACGTCCATCCAGGAAGCAGTGTACATATACCTTCTCCAGGCCATTTCTCTTTGCCAGTTCTAACAGGCCATAGATATGGGTTAAATGGCTGTGTACGCCGCCGGTAGATACCAGACCGAGCAGATGAAGAGCGGAATCATTCTTTTTACAGTTTTCTACTGCCTGTAAAAATTCAGGAACCTGGAAGAAATCGCCGTCCTCAATCGACTTGGTAATGCGGGTCAGCTCCTGATATACCACACGTCCTGCACCCATATTTAAGTGGCCTACCTCAGAATTACCCATCTGTCCATCAGGAAGTCCTACAAACAGGCCGCTGGCCTGACCTTCCACAAAAGGACACTGGCTCATCAACTGATCCATAACCGGAGTCTTAGCCTCGCAAACTGCATTGTGATCGCAGTTTTTATTCAGACCATATCCGTCCAGGATCATAAGAACTACTGGTTTCTTATTCATAATCGTTTATCTCCTTATTGGCTTACGCCTGCTTATAATTTACAATCTTTCCGAAATCAGGCTTTAAGGAAGCGCCGCCTACCAGACCACCATCGATATTTGCCTGTGCAAACAGCTCGGGAGCAGATGCAGCAGATACAGAACCGCCGTACTGGATGCGGATAGCTTCTGCAGTTGCTTCATCATAAATTTCACCGATGCAGGCACGGATAGCTGCACATACCTCTTCTGCCTGCTCTGTGGTAGCTACTTTTCCGGTTCCGATGGCCCAGATTGGCTCATATGCAATTACTACAGTTTTTGCCTGATCTGCTGTTACATTCAAGAAAGCGATCTTGATCTGCTGACGGATCCAGTCAATAGTAATCCCTTGCTCTCTCTGAGTCAGAGACTCGCCGCAGCAGATAATCGGGGTAATACCGTGTTCAAATGCCTTTAATACTTTTTTATTTACAGTCTCATCTGTCTCTGCAAAATACTCTCTTCTCTCGGAATGTCCGATGATCACGTATTTTACGCCTGCGTCTGTCAGCATATTGGGTGAAATCTCACCTGTATAGGCTCCCTTTTCCTCAAAATACATATTTTCAGCACCGATATTGATATTGCTTCCCTTTGCAGCCTCCATTGCCGGGATAATATCAATAGCAGGTACACAGAACACTACATCCACCTCATCATTGGCTACTAAAGGCTTTAACTCGTTTACCAGTGCTACTGCCTCAGAAGGGGTCATATTCATCTTCCAGTTGCCTGCAATGATTTTCTTTCTTGCCATGATTATCTCTCCTTTACACACATTGATTCCGTAAATGGACCGCCCGGACCGCAGGCTTATCTCCGGTCCGGGCGGTATACTTATGCTATACAGCCTTATTTGTCATCTGCTGCTGCTACACCTGGAAGTACCTTGCCCTCAAGGAACTCCAGAGAAGCGCCGCCGCCGGTGGAAATGTGGCTCATCTTATCAGCAAATCCCAGCTGATTTACAGCTGCTGCAGAATCGCCACCGCCGATAATCGTAGTTGCATCTGTCTCAGCCAGAGACTCAGCAACTGCGATGGTTCCCTTTGCCAGAGTCGGATTCTCAAATACGCCCATCGGTCCGTTCCATACAACAGTCTTTGCAGACTTTACAGCCTCAGCATAGATCTTTGCAGTCTCAGTGCCGATATCCAGACCCATCTTATCAGCAGGCATAGCATCTACGGATACGTTCTCTGCCTCAACAGGAGCATCAATTGGGTCCGGGAAGGAAGCTGCTACTACTGCATCTACAGGAAGAAGGAGCTTCTTGCCAAGCTTCTCTGCCTTTGCCATCATTTCACGGCAGTAATCTAACTTGGTATCATCTACTAAGGACTTTCCGATTTCCTTGCCCTCTGCCTTTAAGAAAGTAAATGCCATACCGCCGCCGATGATCAGAGTATCGCACTTCTCTAACAGATTAGAGATAACATTTAATTTATCAGCAACCTTTGCACCGCCAAGAATTGCTACGAAAGGTCTTACAGGATTTTCAACTGCATTTCCCAGGAAATCAATCTCCTTCTGCATCAGATAGCCAACTGCATTTGTGCCGCCCTTGGCAGAAATGAACTTGGTTACGCCCTCTACGGAAGCGTGTGCTCTGTGGGAGGAACCGAATGCGTCGCATACATAATCGTCAGCCAGATCTGCTAACTCTTTGCTGAATGCCTCGCCGTTCTTTGTCTCTTCAGCGCCGCGGAAACGGGTATTCTGAAGAAGAACCACATCGCCTTCGTTCATGGCCTCTACAGCCTTGGTTGCCGCCTCGCCGGTTACGTTGTAATCCGCTATGAATACAACTTCTTTGCCTAACTTCTCGCTCAGTCTCTTTGCGACAGGAGCTAAAGACTCACCCTCGTTAGGGCCATTCTTTACCTTGCCTAAGTGGGAGCAGAGGATTACCTTTGCACCGTCAGCGATCAGCTTGTTGATGGTTGGCAGAGCAGCCACGATACGTGTCTCGTCGGTGATCTCACCATTCTTTAACGGCACGTTGAAATCGCAGCGCACCAGCACTCTTCTGCCTTTTACGTTCATATCGTCGATAGATTTCTTATTTAACATAATGGATGTACCCCTTTCATACTGCGTAAAAAGGGCCCGGCCCTGACGACCGGACCCTTTTTATGAGTCTACTAAAAAACTGAATAATTAAGCCAGCTCTGCAAAGTACTTAATGGTTCTTACCATCTGGCTTGTGTAGGAGTTCTCGTTGTCATACCATGAAACAACCTGAACCTCATACAGATCCTCAGCAATCTGAGCTACCATGGTCTGAGTAGCATCGAACAGGGAGCCGTACTTCATGCCGATAACGTCAGAAGATACGATCGGATCCTCGTTGTAGCCGAAGGACTCGGAAGCTGCTGCCTTCATAGCTGCGTTGATGTCTTCCTTTGTAACGCCAGCCTTCTTAACAACTGCTGTTAAGATAGTGGTAGAACCGGTCGGTACAGGAACACGCTGTGCAGAACCGATCAGCTTGCCGTTCAGCTCTGGGATAACCAGGCCGATAGCCTTAGCAGCACCTGTAGAGTTAGGAACGATGTTTGCAGCGCCTGCGCGTGCTCTTCTTAAGTCGCCCTTTCTGTGTGGTCCGTCAAGGATCATCTGATCGCCTGTGTAAGCGTGGATGGTGCTCATGATACCGCTCTGGATAGGAGCGTAATCATTCAGAGCCTTAGCCATTGGAGCCAGGCAGTTTGTTGTACAGGAAGCTGCGGAAATGATAGTATCCTCAGCAGTCAGAGTATCCTCATTTACGGAGAATACGATGGTCTTTAAGTCATTGCCTGCGGGTGCGGAGATAACTACCTTCTTAGCGCCTGCATCGATATGAGCCTGAGCCTTATCCTTAGAGCAGTAGAAACCGGTACACTCTAATACTACGTCTACACCGATCTCTCCCCATGGAAGGTCAGCAGCCTTTGGCTCCTTGTAAATCGTGATCTTCTTTCCGTCAACAGTGATGGAATCCTCACCAGCCTCTACAGTGTGCTTGCCCTCGCCGATGTGGCCAGCGTATCCGCCCTGAGCGGTATCATACTTTAACAGATGTGCTAACATCTTAGGATCAGTCAGATCGTTAATAGCAACTACTTCGTAGCCCTCTGCGCCGAACATCTGACGGAATGCCAGACGGCCAATACGTCCGAAACCATTAATTGCAACTTTTACTGCCATGATTCAATTCCTCCTAGTTGTTAAATTGTATTATTGTTAAATAATAATCAACTTGTACTCATTGTAATCAATTTTTTCCAAAATAGCAAGCGTTTTTTTTAATTCTACCTTTTCGTTAATTTTATAACAATTTGTGCAGGAAATTACAGCATTTTACCTCTTTCCCCTGAATTTGTTTGTCCGCCTTGAACTTTTTATCTGCCGCAGGTATAATATTTATCATCAAACGCCGCGCCTTTGGCATCCGGCCTGAAAGGAGGAGCCTGCATGATCTGCGACTGTCATCTGCATACCGCTTTTTCCGGCGATTCAAATACACCCGCCCGTGTTCAGATTGAACGGGCCATTTCTATGAGAATGAAGGAAATAACCATTACGGACCATCATGACCGCGACTCATCCTTCTGTGAGGATAACTTTGAGCTGGATCTTCCCTCGTATCTGTCCGCCCTGAACACTCTTAAAGAAGAATACCGGGATAAAATCCGCATCAATATCGGCATCGAACTGGGGCTGCAGCTTCACATCTGCAGGTACCTGGAAAAATTTCATAAGGATTTTGGCTCTGAATTTGATTTTATCATCGGTTCCAGCCATTTTATCCGCTCCCATGATCCCTTTTATCCCTCCTTTTGGGAAGCCTGCGGTTCCAGGCAGGGACTTGAGGAGTTTTTCACCCTTTCCTTCAAGCGCGCCAGAGCCTTTCATCCATTCTTTGACTCCTGGGGCCATCTGGACTATGCCGCACGCTATGCTCCGGACAGTGCTTCTGTCTACAGCTATTTTGCCTTTAAAGAGCAGATTGATTCTATTTTGAGGGTTTTGGCTGAAAATGGAAAGGCTCTGGAATGCAATACGGGCGGCTTCCGCAGCAGGCTGAGTCATCAAAACCCCGATACAGAGATTTTAAAGCAATACCGCAGGATGGGCGGCGAACACATCACCATCGGCTCTGACGCCCATGCTCCGGAGCATCTGGGATATGGATTTACCCGCGCAAAGGAGCTTTTAAAGCAGTGCGGCTTTCATTACTATACGATTTACCATAATCGAAAAGCGGAGATGATCCCCCTGTAGGGATCTCCCCGCTTTTTTATGCAGTATCGCAGATCACAGCTCCTTCATGGCCGCATCAATGTCCTTTCTCAGCTGCTTCCACTCTTCCTCATGCTCCACATAATATTTCGGACACAGCTTACCGTTGATATCATAATGGCGCACCACATCGCTGCTTTTAAGCTTTAACTGGGTACACAGCCAGGCTGTAAGCCTCACGACAGACTCATATGTAGCATCGCTGTATTTTCCCGTATCGTCCGGGTGACAGACCTCAATGGAAAGAGTATCCTCGTTTCTGGGAGCATTTGCGTAGGCAATCTCATTGATCGGGATACACTGGATCACCTCTCCTTCCAGGCCCACAATAAAATGGCTGCTGGTAGAGGTGCCACCTTTCTGGCTGTCCTGATCCGCCAGGCTGTCAAAATAATTTCGGTTGCCCTCTGCACTGGAACCGGGATTTGCCACATAATGAAGCACAATATTGTTGATCTTCCTGCGGCTCACATCCGGCCTTGAAAAAATATTTTTCCGGATAAACTCCTGCTTTACCCAATCCGGAACCTCTACTGCCTTAAGATCTACCGTATAGGGCCGTTCCCAGCCCCATACGTAGTAACCGCCGCCCAGTCCTGCCAGAACGCCTACCACAAGAGCCATAAATACGGCTGCAAAGGGAAATCCCCTGCGTTTTTCCGTTTTTTTGCGGCTTCTGCGGCTCTTTTTCTTTTTTCTGTCATTTTCGTCTATGGGAACCTGGCGCAGCTCCTTGAGCTCTTCTTCCAGTCTCTTATCTTCATCCATGATATCCTTCATATCTGTAACCCGTCTTTCCGTGAAAGACAGGAATGGAATCCCCAAACCAGACCTGCGCCCTCACTGATACTATCAGTATAACGGACGGTTTTTCTCTTCGCAAGTATATTTTTTCTTCTGTTTGATCAGATGTTCAAAAGCTCGCTGTAAACCTGAAGCGCTCCGTCTGTTTCATGGGCCAGTACGCGCTTTGCAAGTACCTTGCCCAGCTGTACGCCTTCCTGATCGAAGCTGTTTACATTCCATACAAAGCCCTGGAACATGATCTTATTTTCAAAATGTGCAAGGAGTGCTCCAAGTGCCTTGGGATTTAACTGCTCTCCAATGATAATGCTGGAGGGACGTCCGCCCTCAAACTTCTTATTCAGATTCTCATCATCTTTGCCGCAGGCAAATGCAACGATCTGAGCAGCCACATTGGCACAGAGCTTCTGCTGGCTCGTGCTGTCCTCGATCACAACGTCTGTTCCGATCTGGCTATTCTTAAATCCCACAAACTGGATCGGCACAATATCGGTTCCCTGATGGAGCAGCTGGTAGAAGGAATGCTGTCCGTTTGTTCCGGGCTCGCCGAAGAGGACCGGGCCTGTGACATAGTTTACAGGCTCACCAAACCGGTTCACGGACTTTCCGTTAGACTCCATGTCTGCCTGCTGCAGATGCGCAGGGAAGCGGCTTAATGCCTGTGAATAAGGCAGAACGGCTGTTGCCGGATAGCCTAACATATTTCTCTCATATACGCCGATCAGCGCATCCAGCATATCCGGATTCTGGAGCAGGTCTTCCTTTGCTGCCAGCTTATCTTCCTCTGCCGCACCCTCTAAGAACTGAGCGAACACCTCCGGTCCGAATGCCAGTGACAGGACTGCCCCGCCTACTGCGGAAGTAGATGAGAAACGGCCTCCGATATAATCATCCATAAAGAAGGCTGCCAAGTAATCATCACTCTTTGCCAGAGGTGAGGTCTCGCTTGTTACTGCAACCATATGTTTGGAGGCATCCAGACCTGCCTTCTTTAAAGCATCCTTTACAAAGGACTCATTTGTCAGAGTTTCCAACGTAGTACCCGACTTGGAAACCAGCACAAACATAGAATGAGCAACATCAATCGAACCAAGCACTGCAGCCGCATCATCCGGATCTACATTGCTGATGAACTTTGCTTCCATTTTAAATGTATTATGTTTCTTTGCCCAGTTCTCCAGTGCCAGATACATTGCGCGGGGGCCTAAATCGCTTCCGCCGATTCCAATCTGTACAACCGTTGTAAACTTCTCACCTGCTGCATTGGTGATCTCGCCGCTGTGTACCTTCTTTGCAAATTCAGCGATTCTCTCCTGCTGCTCTACATAGAAAGCCCGCTTGTCTGTGCCGTCTGCCACAACCTTATCTCCAAGCTGTCCGCGTGTGAGCTGGTGAAGCACCAGGCGCTTCTCTCCTGTATTGATCATCTCCCCATTGTACAGGGCTTTGTATTTTTCTGACAGCTGCGCTTCTTTTGCCAGCTTTTTTAATACTGCAAGCACATTTTCATCCACCTGCTTTGCCGCATAGTTATAGACCATGCCTGCTGCCATGGGAACGCTGTATGCTTTTACACGCTCTGCACCGCTCTCTCCGGACATTACTTCTGCAAGCTTAACACGCTCTGCTTTGGCAAGCTCCCCGTAGGACTCAAGACTGTCAAAATTCTTCCACTCGATCATTTTCTCATTCTCCTTACCCTTTTTTTCAAATGCAGCATTTTATCTGATACACTCTTACTGCTTAAATATATCAGTTATGTTAATTATACCCTTTCCCTTATAAAAATTCAATACAGGGCGAATCAGAAAATTTCCTGTACGGGCGTTGATTCTTTCGCTCCTTAACGTATACAATAAAAGCAGCCATGCAATAAATTCATTGTTACTGAATGCAACTTTTTCACCATTCCCGCCGTCTAACAGACAGAAACCAAGAAAGGAGAAGTTTAACGTGGATACCAACCCCATCACAAAACAGACCGAGCAGATACTGATCGATGGATATGAGCGCTTTTACCGTCTGGCCTACAGTTATGTACAGAATCGGGAGGATGCTCTGGATGTCGTTCAGGAAAGCGCCTGCAAAGCCATCCGGGACTGCGGCCAGGTAAAAAATACAGACTTTTTATCCACATGGATCTATCGGATCGTTATAAATACCTCTCTGGATCTTCTAAGAAAAAATAAAAAGGAAATCCCCGCAGAGGAAATGCCAGAAATCCCATGGGAGGACAAATATCAGGAGCTGGATCTTAAGACCGCCCTAAAGCATCTGGATGAAAAAAGCAGAACCATTGTCATGCTGCGGTACTTTGAAGATATGAAACTGGAAGATATTTCCAGAGTTGTAGATGAAAATTTAAATACTGTAAAAGCCCGTCTTTACCGAGCCTTAAAAAAACTGAGAATTACCATGGAACCTGAAGAACCGAAGAAATCTTACGCAAAATGAAAGGAGAATCTTTATGGAGCAGAAAGACCTTAAACTTTCCGGATACAGACAGTTAGAACAGCTCAGACAGGAATATGAGTCACTTCCCGTTCCCCTGGAAGCCAGAGACCGGATTCTTGCCGGAATCGCGCAGGGAAAAAAAGAAACAGACAAAACTCAAATGAAAGGAGTCATTTTTATGAAATTAATGAAACGTACAGGCATGACCGCAGCAGCCGCTATGGTTGCCATTACTCTTCTTACCAATCTGCATCCGACCATCGCCAATGCCATGGAACAGATCCCTGTTATCGGCCCGATCGCAAAGGTTGTAACCTTTCGTACCTACGAAAATAAGACAAACAACTTTGAGGCCAACATCCAGATCCCGCAGATTGAAGCTGCACCCGAAACTCTGAATAAATCCATTGAGGAATATGCACAGGAGCTCATCGCCGCCTATGAAGGCGAACTGTCCCAGTCTCAGGGAGAAGGCAGCTATTCTCTGGACTCCTCCTATAAAGTTGTAACGGATAATGACCGCTATCTGTGCCTGCGCATCGACACCACCATTGTCATGGCAAGCGGAGCGCAGTCCACAAAGATCTTTACCATTGATAAAACCACCGGGAAACAGCTTTCCCTGAAAGAACTTTTTAAGGACCGGCCGGAAATGCTCTCCTCCATCACAGCCAATATTAAAGAACAGATGGCTTCCCAGATGGCAGCCGACGATTCTGTAAGCTATTTTTACAACAGCGACATGCCGGAGGATGACTTTAAGGAGCTTACCGGCGATGAGAGCTTCTACTTTAATGAAGAAGGCCTTCTGGTCATTGCCTTTGACGAATATGAGGTTGCTCCCGGATATATGGGCGCTGTGGAGTTTACAATCCCTTCCTCTGTAGCCGGAACCTTCTGATTGCAAAGCCCATTTATGCATAAATAAATACCGCTTCCTGCAGGATACAGCACGAGTCTGCAGGAAGCGGTATTTTGCAAAAACGGAGGAAAAGGGATTTGAACCCTTGCGCCGGTACTGCCGACCTACTGGTGTTCGAAGCCAGACCCTTCAGCCACTTGGGTATTCCTCCAAAAAACACGGCTTTAATTTCAAGCCGTGTTTTATTATACACTAAAATGCAGGATTTGGGTAGTGGGATTTTCGATTTTTTTCAATCTCCAGATTTACTCCTCCTTTGGCAGCCAGTCCACCTTAAAATAATAAACCAGCATTCCGATGGCGCAGACCACCCAGGTCACAGGCCATCCTGCAAAAACAACGGAAACATTTTTTGTCATAGGAACGGCGATCATCAGATAAATCTGACGCAGAAGCACAAAACAGCCTAACATGAAATACATGGGAACCTTGGAGCGTCCTGCGCCGCGCAGGGCGCCATTTAAAATCTGGATGATGGGCAGGAACAGATAAGCGCTTCCAAAAATACGGATCATACTGCTTCCCACGCTGATCACAGCCGCATCCTCTGTAAAAATACCGATGATGGACGGCGCCTTCAGGAACATGATAACAGAACCCACTAAAATAATACCGGAGCACATAAGCCAGGAAGTAAAAATCCCCTTCTTTACCCTTTTATATTCCTTTGCTCCGATATTCTGCCCCACAAAGGTAGTGATCGTCATATTAAAGCTCTGAAGGGGCAGCTGCAAAAAACCGTCTACCCGCAGTGTAGCAGAATACCCGGCCATAGCTGCCGTACCAAAATAATTGATATAGGACTGAACGATCACATTGGAAAATGAGGTGATGCTCTGCTGGATCGCTGCCGGAAGGCCAATATCCACAATACGCCGGATCATTTTCCTGTCAAAACAGATTTCTCCAAGCCGCACACGGTAAATCTCACGGGTCATAAGAAGCTTTCCCATCACCAGCACCGCGCTGACCGCCTGCGCAATAATGGTGGCAATCGCCGCTCCCTCTACTCCCATTCCAAACCCGCAGACAAATAAAAAATCCAGGACAATATTTACCAGACTGGCTGCAATGAGGTAAAACAAAGGGTTTTTAGAATCACCGATCGCACGCAGAATACCGGAGCCCATGTTATAAAAGAGCGAAAATGTCATTCCCCAGAAATAGATGGATAAATACAGGGCAGAGTTAGGCATTACATCCTCCGGTACGCCGATGGCGTGGAGCAAAGGCTTTGTAAAGCTTAAGCCCAGTGCTGTAAACAAAACGCTCAGGATTGCCGTAAGAGCCAGGGAACTGTGGATGGCCCGGCGCATCTGCTCCGTCCGGCCTCCGCCAAAATACTGGGATATTACCACCCCCGCACCGGCTGCCAGACCCGTAAAGAAACCTACCAGCATATTTACGATCGGCGTAGATGCTCCGACCGCCGCCAGCGCACTGGTATTCACATAATTTCCCACCACATAGGCGTCTACTGTATTGTAGAGCTGCTGGAAGAAATTTCCAACCAGAAGAGGAATGGAAAACAGCAGGATGGATCTGGCGATGCTTCCGTGGATCATGTCTGTACTGTCTTTTACATTCTGTGCCATAACTTTCGTTTCCTTTGTGTGTATTTTTATACAATTATAACTCTGCAAAACAGCCTTGTCCATGTTGCTTTATCCATTTTTTTACACAAAAAAACCTGCCCCACGGCTGAATCTGTATCATCAGCCATAGAACAGGAGCTTTTATCAATATATTTTAATTAAGCAAGCTTGGACTTTGCCAGCTCAGCCAGCTTTGCGAAGCCTTCTGCATCGTTAATCGCCATATCGGACAGAACCTTACGGTTTAAATCAACCTCAGCCAGCTTTAAGCCGT
>ERZ773149.284-NODE-284-length-54001-cov-15.796556_pt1 | contig 54001 bp, 48 predicted proteins | sample MGYA00511081_ERZ773149 | MGnify/ENA primary metagenome ERZ773149 (study PRJEB29015, sample SAMEA2737846) | human gut metagenome | biome: human gut; feature: human-associated habitat; material: faeces | place: China | collected 2012 ...
CCGTTGCTGTGGCTCTGAGCGCAAAGCTGGGCAAGACCGTTGTGTTTGCTGACGACGACAACGTTGTGGGCGAGAACGCAAAGGCTGCTGTTGCTGCCATGAACAACGGCGATGTCGTTCTGCTGCAGAACACCCGCTTCCGCAAGGAAGAGACCAAGAACATGCCTGAGTTCAGCGAAGAGCTGGCTTCTCTGGCTGATGCATATGTTGACGATGCATTCGGCAGCTGCCACCGTGCACACTGCTCCACTGCAGGTGTCACCGACTTCATCAAGGATACCGCTGTTGGTTACCTGATGGAGAAGGAGATCAAGTATCTGGGCAACGCTGTGAACGATCCCGTTCGTCCCTTCACCGCTATTCTGGGCGGCGCAAAGGTCGCAGACAAGCTGAATGTTATCTCCAACCTGCTGGAGAAGGTCGATACCCTGATCATCGGCGGCGGCATGGCTTACACCTTCGTCAAGGCTCAGGGCTACGAGGTCGGCAAGAGCCTGTGCGACGATTCCAAGCTGGATTACTGCAAGGAGATGATGGCCAAGGCTCAGGAGAAGGGCGTGAAGCTGCTGCTGCCCGTTGATGCTGTCTGCATCAAGGACTTCCCCGATCCCATCGACGCTCCGGTTGAGACCACTGTTGTTCCCGTCACCGCGATCCCGGCTGACATGGAAGGCTGCGACATCGGCCCCGAGACCATGAAGCTGTTTGCCGATGCTGTCAAGGCATCCAAGACCGTTGTGTGGAACGGCCCCATGGGCGTGTTCGAGAACCCCACTCTGGCAGCTGGCACTCTGGCAGTTGCCAAGGCTATGGCTGAGAGCGATGCTACCACCGTGATCGGCGGCGGCGACAGCGCAGCAGCTGTGCAGCAGATGGGTCTGGGCGACAAGATGACCCACATCTCCACCGGCGGCGGCGCTTCTCTGGAGTATCTGGAGGGCAAGGAGCTGCCCGGCATCGCAGTTATTCAGAACGCATAATCTGATCCCGGCATCATAATGGGTGCGGCGGCTTTAGCGCCGCCGCATCTTTTTGTTTGTGCAGAGCTTTCTGCACGATAGCACGATAGAAGGTAAATAAAGGAGATAGAGTATCATGGATAAGGCAAAGCGTAAGGCTATCATTGCAGGCAACTGGAAGATGAACAAGACTGCCTCCGAGGCTGCTGTTCTGGTGGACGAGCTGGTCCCCGCAGTGCAGGACGCAGGCTGCGAGGTGGTCATCTGCACCCCGTATACCGATCTGGTCACCGCTGTGGAAAAGACCAAGGGCACCAACATCCATGTGGGTGCTGAGAATGTTCACTTCGAGAAGTCCGGCGCTTTCACCGGCGAGATCAGCGCTGACATGCTGGTAGATCTGGGCGTGGAGTACGTCATTGTGGGCCACTCTGAGCGCCGCCAGTACTTCGCCGAGACCGACCAGACCGTGAACAAGCGCGCTCTGGCTGCTCTGAACGCCGGTCTGAAGGTCATCATCTGCGTGGGCGAGAGCCTGCAGCAGCGCGAAGAGGGCGTGACCGAAGAGCTGGTGCGTATGCAGACCAAGATCGCTCTGCGTGATGTGACCGCTGAGCAGATGGCAAATGTTGTGATCGCTTACGAGCCCATCTGGGCCATCGGCACCGGCAAGACCGCTACCGCCGATCAGGCTGAGGAAGTCTGCGGCCAGATCCGCAAGGTGATCGGCGAGGTGTACGGCGAGGCAGTTGCCGAGGCTACCACTGTCCAGTACGGCGGCAGTATGAACGCCAAGAACTGCGAGGAGCTGCTGAGCAAAAAGGATGTGGACGGCGGCCTGATCGGCGGCGCATCCCTGAAGGCTCCCGACTTTGCAGTGATCGTCAACGCAGCCACCAAGGGCTGATCGACGGTTTAAATCAGCTGCTTCAGCGCCCGGCTGCGCCGCATTTCCAGCGCTGTGCCGGGCGCTGATTTGTTAAATTCAAAGGAGATTCAATTTTATGGCAAAGAAACCTGTTCTTCTGTGCATCATGGATGGCTTCGGCTGGGTGCCGGAGGAGACCTTCGGCAACGCCGTGGTCGCCGCAAAGAAACCCCACCTCGATGCTCTGATGGCAAAATATCCCATGACCACCATCAACGCTTCCGGTATGGCCGTCGGTCTGCCCGAGGGCCAGATGGGCAACTCTGAGGTTGGCCACACCAACATGGGCGCTGGCCGCATCGTGTACCAGCAGCTCACCCTCATCACCAAGTCCATCAAGGACGGCGAGATGCTCCAGAACCCGGTTCTGGTCAAGAACATGAAGGCTGCCATCGATGCCGGCAAGGCCATCCATCTGATGGGTCTGGTGGGCACCGGCGGTGTGCACAGCCACGCAGACCACTGGTTCGGCGTGCTGGAAATGGCAAAACATCTGGGCGCAAAGAACGTTTACCTGCACTGCATCACCGATGGCCGCGATACCGACCCGCACTCCGGCAAGGGCTTCCTGGCCGACCTGCAGGCCAAGCTGGACGAGCTGGGCATCGGCAAGATCGCCAGCGTCTCCGGCCGTTACTACGCCATGGATCGCGATAACAACTGGGATCGTGAAGAGAAGGCATACGCTGCCTTTGTCTACGGCGAGGGCAATCATGCCGCCAACGCTGCCGAGGCCATCGAGGCATCCTATGCAGCAGACAAGACCGACGAGTTCGTTCTGCCCTGCGTCACCTGTGAGGGTGGCCGCGTGCAGGATGGCGACACCGTCATCTTCATGAACTTCCGCCCCGACCGTGCCCGCCAGATGACCCGCATCTTCTGCGACGATGCGTTCACCGGCTTTGAGCGCCGCGGCGGCCGCAAGCAGGTGAACTATGTCTGCATGGCCGAATACGATGCCACCATGCCCAACTGCGAGGTCGCCTATCCGCCTGTGGAGCTGAAGAACGTTCTGGGCCAGTACCTGTCCGAGAATGGCAAGACTCAGCTGCGCATTGCCGAGACCGAGAAGTACGCTCATGTCACCTTCTTCTTCAACGGCGGCGTGGAGGCTCCCTACGAGGGCGAGGACCGCTGCGTGATCCCCAGCCCGAAGGTCGCCACCTATGACCTGAAGCCCGAGATGAGCGCCCCCGAGGTTGCTGCCGAGTGCGTCAAGCGCATCGAGAGCGGCAAGTACGATGTGGTCATCCTGAACTTCGCAAACTGCGATATGGTCGGCCACACCGGCGTGTTCGAGGCTGCTGTCAAGGCCGTTGAGGCTGTGGATACCTGCGTGGATCAGGTGGTCACCGCTGTGCTGAACGCTGGCGGCTGCGCCTTCATCACCGCCGACCACGGCAACGCCGAGAAGATGATGAACCCGGACGGCACTCCCTTCACCGCACACACCACCAACGTGGTGCCCTTTGTGGCTGTTGGCTGCGGCGATGTGAAGCTGCGCGAGGGCGGCTGTCTGGCAGATATCGCTCCCACCATGCTGCCGTATATCGGTCTGCCCGTGCCTGCTGAAATGACCGGCAAGAGCATCATCGTGGAGTAACTGACCATTAAAATAGCCGACGCGTTCGCTTTGGCTATGAATAGCGGAATTGTTATTCTTATATTTACAGCTCTGGAAAATCTGCGGATTTTCCAGAGCTGTTTTTTCACGTGAAAAGCCGATAAGACAAATTGCGTTTTTGGGTTTCGACCCCATTCTAAATCAAAAACTTTTCTTTTTTCCCCATCCGTGCTACAATAAAAATGAATTTTTGATTGTAGGAGAAGCGGATGGAAACAACGCATAAACAAATCGTTCTGGGCATCCTTGCCCATGTGGACTCCGGCAAGACCACCCTTTCGGAAGCCATGCTCTACCGCTCCGGCGCGATCCGCAAGCTGGGCCGCGTGGATCACAAGGATGCCTTTCTGGATACCGACACGCTTGAAAAAGCGCGCGGCATCACCATCTTTTCCAAGCAGGCCCTGTTGACGGCGGGCAATACGGATATCACATTGCTGGACACCCCCGGACATGTGGATTTTTCCACCGAGACAGAGCGCACCCTGCAGGTGCTGGACTATGCTGTGCTGGTGGTAAGCGGCACCGACGGCGTGCAGAGCCACACCGAGACGCTCTGGCGGCTGCTGCGGCGCTACCATGTGCCCACCTTTGTGTTCGTGAACAAGATGGATCTGCCCGGCAAGAGCAGGGAAGAGCTGCTCGCCCAGCTGAACCACCGTCTGGGCGAGGGCTTTGTGGCCTTTGATGTGCCGCAGGCCGACCGGGACGAAGCACTGGCCCTGTGTGACGAAAACCTGATGGATCGGATGCTGGATGCCGGGCAGTTGACCGATGCGGACCTCATCCCGGCCGTTGCACGCCGGCATGTGTTCCCGTGCTGGTTCGGTTCGGCGCTGCGGCGTACCGAAGACGATGCACTGGAAAGCGTGGACGCTCTGATGGACGGCATCGACCGCTATACCCGTCCGGCTCCCGCGCTGGATGCCTTTGGTGCCAAGGTGTTTAAGGTGTCGCAGGATGAGCAGGGCACGCGCCTGACATGGCTGCGCGTGACTGGCGGCGAACTGAAGGTAAAGGCCCAGCTCTCCGGCGAAGCAGATGGTGAGCCGTGGGAGGAAAAGGCAAACCAGCTGCGGCTGTACTCCGGCGTAAAGTATACGCTGGCGGAAGCCATCGGCCCGGGGCAGGTGTGCGCCGTCACCGGCCTGACCAAGGCGCGCCCGGGCGAGGGCCTTGGCGCGGAACGCGACAGCGATGTGCCGGTTCTGGAACCGGTGCTCAGCTATCAGGTGCTGCTGCCGGAGGGGGCTGATGTGCACGCGGCACTGGGCAAGCTGCACCGGCTGGAAGAAGAGGAGCCGCAGCTCCATGTGGTATGGAACGAGACTTTGGGCGAGATCCATGTGCAGCTCATGGGCGAGGTGCAGCTGGAAGTGCTGCGCAGTTTGCTGGCAGAGCGCTTTGGCCTGAACGTGGAGTTCGGCCCCGGCGGCATTCTGTACAAGGAGACCATCACGGAGCCTATGGAGGGCGTGGGCCACTACGAGCCGCTGCGCCATTATGCGGAGGTGCATGTCAAGCTGGAGCCCCTGCCCCGCGGCAGCGGGATGCAGTTTGCCGCCGACTGCCGGGAAGAAGTGCTGGACAAGAACTGGCAGCGCCTTGTGCTGACGCATCTGGAAGAAAAGCAGCACCTTGGCGTGCTGACCGGTGCGCCGCTGACGGACGTGAAAATCACCCTCATTGCAGGCCGCGCCCATCTTAAACACACGGAGGGCGGAGATTTCCGGCAGGCCACCTATCGCGCGGTGCGGCAGGGCCTGATGCTGGCCAAAAGCCAGCTGCTGGAGCCATGGTATGCCTTTCGGCTGGAAGTGCCGGTGGAGAACCTTGGCCGTGCCATGACCGATATCCAGCGCATGGAGGGCAGCTTTGACCCGCCAGAAAGCGGGGAAGAGGCTGCTGTGCTCACCGGTTTTGCACCGGTGGCCACCATGCGCAGCTACCCCATGGAGGTGGTGGGCTATACCCGGGGCCGGGGACACCTGACCCTGACGCTGGACGGCTACCGGCCCTGCCACAATGCGGCGGAGATCATTGAAGCTGTGGGCTACGAGCCGGAGCACGACCTTGACAACCCGGCAGATTCGGTGTTCTGTGCCCATGGCGCGGGCTTTGTGGTGCCTTGGGATCAGGTGCGCAGCCACATGCATGTGGACAGCGGCTGGGGAAAAAGCAAAAGCCCGGAGCAGGAGACGCAGGCCGTGCCCCAGCGCCGGACAGCGGCTTACCGCGCAACACTGGAAGAGGATGCCGAGCTGCTCAAAATCTTCGAGCGCACCTATGGCCCCATCAAACGGGACCCGCTGGCGGCATTCCGCCCGGTGCAAAAGCGGGAACGCCCGGATTTTGATGCCCAGCAGTGGGAAATCCTGCCCGAATATCTGCTGGTGGACGGCTACAATATCATCTTTGCGTGGGATGAGCTGAACGCCCTTGCAAAGGACAGTCTGGAAGCGGCCCGCCACAAGCTGATGGATATTCTGTGCAACTATCAGGGCTACCAGAAGTGCAATCTTATTCTTGTATTCGATGCCTATCGTGTGCCGGGCAGCCCCGGCAGCATTGAGCAGTACCACAATATCCATGTGGTCTACACCAAGGAAGCTGAAACCGCCGATATGTTCATCGAGCACGTTACTCATGAGATCGGCAAGGGGCGGCAGGTGCGTGTGGCTACTTCCGACGGCATGGAGCAGATCATCATTCTGGGCCACGGCGCGCTGCGTGTCTCCGCCCGCATGTTCCATGAGGAAGTGCAGAATGTGGAAAAGCAGATCCGCAAACTGGTGCAGGGGGAAGCATAAAATGTCAACCGAGATCACATCCGAATTTGTCTGGCACAACATCCCGCCGCGCCCGCGCGACAGCCACAAGGGCAGCTTTGGCACCGTGTTGGCTGTGGCAGGCAGCGCATATTACCGAGGTGCGGCCCTGCTTGCTGCCGAGGGTGCGCTGCGCACCGGTGCGGGCATTGTAACGCTGGCCAGCGTGGAGCCGGTATTGGCAGCTGCGGTGGCCCGCCTGCCGGAATGCTGTCTGTGTCCCTGCGTGGCGGGGGCCGAAGGCGGCATCTCACCGGAGAGCATTCCACAGCTCCAGCGCCAGAAGGCGACGGTGCTGCTGCTGGGCCCGGGCCTTGGCGGTACAGCCCAGAGCACAGGCCGCGCGGCCGAAACACGCACGCTGGTGCAGAAGCTTCTGCCCGGCTTTGCAGGCAGCGCAGTGCTGGATGCGGACGGCCTGAACGCCGCCGCGCAGCTGCTGGCCGAGGGCAAAACGCTGCCGCACCCGGCAGGAGAGCTGATCGTGACCCCGCACCCCGGCGAGATGGCCCGGCTCACCGGGCTTTCGGTGGCGCAGATCAATGCGGACCGTGAAAATACTGCCTGCCAGTATGCAGAAAAATGGAACGCTGTGGTGGTACTCAAGGGCTGCCGTACCGTGGTGGCTGCACCGGATGGCCGCGTGTGCACAAACCCTACCGGAAACCCAGGCCTTGCCCGGGGCGGCAGCGGAGATGTACTGGCCGGTATGACGGCGGCCCTGCTGGCCTGCGGCCTGCCTGCATACGAAGCTGCGGCCTGCGCGGTGTATCTGCACGGTGCCGCTGCCGACCGTGCCGCTGCTGCGCTTGGCGAGTACGGAATGCTGCCGCATGATATCTTGTCCCAGCTGGGCCGGATATTTGCGGAAAACCACAGATAAAAAGAAAAGGGGTGTCTCTCTGTCTGCCGAAGAGACACCCCTTTTAACATTGCATCACATCGCCAGCACTTCGGCCCACTTTTCCTCGGCTACCGGGATGCCAAGCTCCATGTTTTCCTTGCGGCTGCGGTGCTCACCCATGCCGGGGCAGCGCACCTCACGGCCCGGCTCTGCAGGCTCACTGGATGCCACATCGGCGGCAATGGCATCAATGACGGCATCGGTGAGGTCGGCGGACTGGAACTTTGCCGGATCAATGGCGATCATGATCTGGGTCAGGCCCACTTCATCGCCAAAGGTGCCGATCGTTGCCACCGAGTTTGCGCCCGTCAGGATAGTACCGATCATATCCAGCAGGATGGAAAGACCGCTGCCCTTCCAGTAGCCAATGGGGATCATGCGGCGGGTCTCTTCAATGGCAGCGGGGTCGGTGGTCAGGCTGCCGTCTGCATCGTAGCCGCCTACCACAGGCAGCTGTTTGCCGGCCAGACGCATCGTTTCCAGCTTGCCGTAGCTGAACTGGCTCAGGGCACAATCCACCATGATGTGCTCCCCGTTCGAGCGCGGCACGGCCAGAATGAGCGGGTTGTTGCCGATGTGGTTGTCCTTTGCGCCCCATGCAGGCATGTTGGGGCAGGTGTTGGACCAGCAGATGCCGATGCAGCCCGCGTCTGCGGCCTGCCAGCCGTAGGTGCCGCCGCGCATCCAGTGGTTGTTGTTGCCCAGCGCCACCATGCCAATACCGAACTGATGTGCCAGCTCTACGGCACGGTCCATGGCGTGCTTGGCGTTCAGAGGGCCAAAGCCGCGCTTGCCGTCCCAGCGCTCCATGGCACCAAAGCTGGCAATGCACTCGGCCTCAGCGGCGGGATCAATCTCGCCCTTGCGCAGGTATTCCACCACGCGGGGAAAGCGGTTCAGCCCGTGGCTGAACACGCCAGCCAGACTGTTCTGGGCAAAGATCTCGGCCGCTTCATGGGCACGCTTTGGGCTGAAACCGTATTTGGTCAGGACCCGCTCAAATTCGGCCAGCATCGTCTCGTAAGCAATGCGCATGGATTGTACCTCCTGTATGTAAAAAGTAATAAACAGATCGTTACACTTATTATAACAAGCGGCGGCGCGGTGCGCAAGATGTGCGGCCGGCATCAGTGCAGGCGGTGAAAGGAGTATACGAGCACACACCGACAGCTATGTGAAAAAACAAATGAATGTGCGAACTTCATAATTTTTTAAGATTTATTTTGTGAAAAAGTCATATTGAAAAACGAAAAGAGGATTGATATACTAATACCACAATATCCAGTTGGACATGTTACTGGTAATGCAGGCAGGATCTGATGGAATGACGAATACCTTTTCTTTTGGGTGAATTGTAGCCAGATACTATGATTCCGGGAGAAATTGTACACGGGGTCATTCTGTTGGGTCTTTTTTCTTTTGTCCGCTTCGGCCGGGCGGCAGGGAAATGCCACCACACACAAGATAAAGGAGAACAAAATGAAGAACTACAAGCAGACTGCCTCCGACGTGCTGCGTCTGGTTGGCGGCGAGAAGAACGTTGTGCAGGTCGAGCACTGCTCCACCCGCCTGCGCTTCACTCTGGCAGACACCTCCAAGGCGGATGCTGCAGCCCTGAAAAAGACTGCCGGTGTTATGGGTGTTATTTCCAGCGGCCCGCAGTGTCAGGTGGTCATCGGCAACGATGTCATCGAAGTGTACGATGAGCTGCTCAAGCTGGGCACCTTCAACGCAGGTCAGGCTGCAGCTCCCGCTGCCCCCAAGGGCAAAAAAGAGATCGGCGGCATTATTCTGGACTACATGGTCGGCATCTTCCAGCCGCTGGTCCCCGCCATTGCAGGTGCAGGCGTTCTGAAGGCTCTGATGGTGCTGCTGAGCACTCTGGGCCTGATGAGCAGCGGAGATATCGCCTATAAGGTGTTCGTCGGCGTGGCAGATGCAGCTCTGTACTACCTGCCCGTCATGGTCGCCTTCACCACTGCAACCAAGTTCAACTGCAACAAGCTGGTGTCTGTGGCTCTGGCTGCTGCCATGATCCACCCCAGCGTTTCCGCTCTGCTGGCTACCGAGGGCGGTGCTTACTTCCTCGGCATCAAGCTGCAGAACATCGCTTACGGCGGCCAGGTGTTCCCGGCCATCCTGACCGTCATTTTCATGTCCTTTATTGAAAAGTGGGCCAACAAGTGGTGCCCCAAGGCCATCCGCGTGTTCTTTGTGCCCATGCTGTGCTTCGGCATTGGCTTCCCTGTGGCACTGGTCGTCCTCGGACCTCTGGGCTACAACATCGGTGCTCTGCTGACCACCGTGATCCTGGCTCTGTACAACACGCTGGGCTGGCTGGCCGTTGCTCTGCTGGCTGCCGTGCTGCCCTTCATGATCTCCATGGGCATGCATAAGGCTCTGGTCCCCTACGCAGTTGCTTCTATTTCTGACCCCGGCTTTGAAATGCTGTACATGCCTGCTTCTCTGGCACACAACATCTCTGAGGGCGGTGCCTGCCTCGGCGTTGCACTGAAGACCAAGGACGAGAACCTGCGCGCTACCGCAATTTCCGCTGGCATCTCCGGCCTGTTCGGCATCACCGAGCCTGCTCTGTACGGTGTTACCCTGCAGCACAAGAAGGTCATGATGTCCGTTGTGGCCTCCAGCTTCATCGGCGGTCTGTTCGTTGGCCTGATGAAGGTCAAGGCATTCGTTGCCATGGGCCCCGGTCTGGCTGGCATGGCCATGTTCGTTGACCCGGATAACGGCAAGAACATCCTGTGGGCTGCAGTTGGTCTGGTGATCTCTGTTGTGGCTTCCTTCGCACTGTCCTTCTTCCTGTATAAGGACGAGACCCCCGCAGAGGATGAGACCGCTGCACCCGCTCCCGAGACTGCTGCAGACGCAGCAGCTGCGGATTCCACCATCAGCAGCCCCCTGCAGGGCAAGGCCATTGCTCTGGAAGAGGTCAAGGATGAAGTTTTCTCCCAGAAGATCCTGGGCGACGGCATTGCCGTGGTGCCCGAGAAGGGTGAGCTGTACGCTCCCGCTGACGGCGTGATCGAGTCCGTGTTCGGCACCAAGCACGCCATCTCCATGAAGACCAATGCCGGTGCTGAACTGCTCATGCACATCGGCATGGATACCGTCAAGCGCGACGGCAAGGGCTTTGATCCGCAGGTCAAGGACGGCGAGACTGTCAAGAAGGGCCAGCTGCTGATGAAGTTTGACCTTGACGGAATCAAAGCAGACGGTTATGATGTAACTACCCCCATCGTCGTGACCAACGCCGATGAGTTCACCATCAAGACTGTGGCCGAGGGCGCTGTGGTGCCCGGTGCCGCACTGCTGAAACTGGAGGCAAATAAATGAGTTTCCCCAAAGGCTTTTTCTGGGGCGGCGCTGTTGCCGCGAACCAGGTAGAGGGCGCATGGAACGTGGATGGCAAAGGCCCCAGCGTGGCCGATGTTGCCACCTACAAGCCCAACACCGACGTGAAGGATTACAAGTCCCATGTTGCCATGGACGACGCACACATTGCTGCCGCCATGGCCGACCCGGATGATACCTATTATCCCAAGCGCCGCGGCATCGACTTCTACCATCATTACAAAGAAGACCTGAAGCTGTTTGCCGAGATGGGCTTTACCATGCTGCGCGTTTCCATTGCATGGACCCGCATCTTCCCCACCGGCGAGGAAGCAGAGCCGAACGAAAAGGGCCTGCAGTTCTACAGCGACCTGTTCGCTGAGATGCACAAGAACGGCATCGAGCCGCTGGTCACGCTGAGCCACTACGAAATGCCGCTGGCACTGGCCACCAAGTACAATGGCTGGGTGGATCGCCGCGTGATCGACTGCTTTGCAAAGTTCTGCCATGCGTGCTTTGAGCGCTACAAGGATCAGGTCAAGTACTGGCTCACCTTCAACGAGGTGGACAGCGTGATCCGTCACCCGTTCACCACCGCCGGCATCATCCCCAGCCGCGTGCCCGAGGATAAGATGCTGGAGACCTGCTATCAGGCCCTGCACCACCAGCTGGTGGCCAGCGCTATGGTAGTAAAGGACTGCCACGAGATCATCCCCGGCAGCAAGGTGGGCTGCATGCTGACCAAGCTCACCACCTATGCCCGCACCTGCGCACCCGATGATGAACTGGCTACTCAGGCAAAGAATCTGGAAAATCTGTTCTATGCCGATGTGCATGTCTGGGGCGAGTACCCCCGCCTGATCCTCAAGATGTTCGAGCGCAAGGGCATCCATGTGGAAATGCTGCCCGAGGATGCCGCCACCCTGAAGGCAGGCTGTGTGGACTTTGTTTCCTGCAGCTACTATATGACCATGACCGAGTCTGTGGACCCGAACGCAGAGCGTACCCCCGGCAACACCGTGCTGGGTGTCAAGAACCCGTATCTGCCCTCCACCGACTGGGGCTGGCAGATCGACCCCAAGGGCCTGCGCTACAGCCTGATCGAGCTGTACGACCGTTACCGCAAGCCGCTGATGGTGGTGGAGAACGGCATGGGTGCCAAGGATGTGGTGGAGGCCGACGGCTCCATCCACGACCCCTACCGTGTAGAGTACTTCCGCCAGCACATCAGCGAAATGGGCAAGGCCATCGATGAGGGTGTTGAGATGTGGGGCTACACCACATGGGCACCCATCGACCTGATCTCTGCATCCACCAACCAGATGTCCAAGCGCTATGGCTTTATCTATGTGGATCAGGATGATCTGGGCAACGGTACTCTGGCCCGCAGCCGTAAGGACAGCTTCTACTGGTACAAGAAGGTCATTGCTTCCAACGGCGAAGATCTGGACTAAGCGGCAGTCTTAAGGGTTCAACGGAAGGAGGAGGGACCGATGCACATTCAGAAGGTGCTGAACAGCAGCGTTGTGCTGGTGCAGGATGACAGCGGCGAGGAATCCATCCTGCTGGGCAAGGGCATCGGCTATGGCCGCAAGGCGGGCGAGCCCATTGAACGGCAGCCCTCAGACCGCGTGTTCCTTCCATTGTCCAACCCGGACGCACAGCCTATGCTGGAGCTGTTTTCCAGCATTCCGGCATCCTATCTGGAACTGACGCAGGACATTGTGGACGACGCAGAGCAGTCGCTGGGAGTCAAGCTTTCGGCGCACATCTATCTGCTGCTGACCGACCACCTGCATTTTGCAGTGGAGCGCCAGCAAAAGGGTCTTGTGGTGACCAACCGCATCTTCTGGGAAATCAAGCATTTTTATCCCAAGGAGTACGCGGTGGGCCAGCGCGGCCTGCAGAAGGTAAAGGCAAAGCTTGGCATCGAGCTGCCGGACGAAGAGGCAGGCAACATCGCCTTCCATATCGTCAACGCCCGGCAGGACCCGCAGGCCGGCTACGATGCCATGCGGGCAGCGCAGCTGATCGGTGAGCTGTCCAACATTGTCACCTACAGTATGCACTGCCCGGTGAGCACCGAGAGCATCCACTATGCGCGGTTCGTGAGCCACCTGCAGTATTTTGCCGAGCGGTTCTTCTCCGGCAAGCTGATGGACAGCGAAGACGACTTTTTGTTCCAGCAGATGCAGCAGAATTATCCGGCAGCGGTGACCTGCGCGGAAAAAATACGCACCTTTGTGCTGCGCAAGTACGGCGTGTTTTTGCCCAACGAGGAAACCGCCTATCTGGCGCTGCATGTGGCGCGGCTGACGAGCGGCAAATAAAATCAGAAAAAGGGGAGAGCTGCCTTGCGGAAGGCGGCTCTCCCTTTGGGTTTTGAAAAAGGGAAGGGGAAAGGAAAAAACAATGGAGATAAGTCTGTTATTGATGCAGCAGATCGCACAGCTGTTCCTCATTCTGATCATGGGCTATGCTGTGGTCAAGGTAGGGCTGCTGAAGGCCAGCGACAGCCGGGTGCTCTCGGTGGTCATGGTGTATCTGGTCACGCCCTGCGTGATCATCAACGCATTCCAGATCGACGATACGCCGGAGATCCGCAAGGGCCTTTTGTACTCCATGGCGATTGCTGCGGCTATCCATGTAGTGCTGCTGGTGCTCAGCGCCCTGTTGAGCCGCCCGCTCAAGCTGGATGCCGTGGAACAGGTGAATGTGATCTACAGCAACGCCGCTGCACTGGTGATCCCGTTGGTCAAGGCTCTGATGGGCGATGCGTATGTCATTTACTCCTGCGCATTCATCATTGTGCAGCTGGTGCTGCTGTGGACCCACGCCAGTTCCCTTTTGCAGGGCAGCAGTGCGCTGGACTGGAAAAAGGTGCTCACCAATATCAACATGATCGCCATTGCAGCCGGTGCACTGCTGTACTGGTTCCGTGTGGTGCTGCCTGCACCGCTGCAGAATACCATGAGCACAGTGGGCAACATGATGGGACCGATGGGCATGCTGCTGGCCGGTATGGCCATTGCAGAAAAGCCGCTGCGGGAGGTGTTCTGCACCCGCCGCAACTATCTGCCCACAGTGCTGCGTCTGGTGGTATGCCCGCTGGTGGTTCTGGTGCTGCTGTGGGTCTGCCATGCATCCAGCTGGGTGGCCGACGGCAAGAACATCCTGATGACGGTCTACCTTGCCGCCATCACCCCTGCCTGTGCTACTGTTACCTCCATGGCTCAGCTCTATGACCGCGATGCGGCGCATTCCAGCGCGCTGTATGTGCTGACCACTCTGCTTTCCATTGTGTCTATGCCGGTAATGATCGGCCTGTTCGATCTGCTGCTGTGATGAGCTGCGCTTATTCCCTCTGCCAAAATACAATAGAAAGGAACCAACCTCAATGAATCAACCCAGAGACAAGGGCCTGAACGGCAACGAAAAGATCGAGCAGGCGGTAGCCGCCCTGCAGCAGGAGCCCACACAGGAACAGCTGGCCCACACCCTTACCGTGATCCGGCGGCGCATAAAGGAGCATGGCCAGCTTGTCGTGGCGGTGGAGCCCAATTTGGGCAGTGAACAGATGCAGCTGCGGGCCATCCGGACGGCCGATGGCGCAAGCTGGTGGTATGCATTCACCAGCTTTGACGAGGAAATGAAGGGAGCCGAGCCGGTGCAGTCCACCTTTCTTGTGGATATGGACAAGCTGTTTGATGCAGCGCTTGCCGTGCCGGAGATCAGCGGCATCATCCTGAACCCGTGGAACCGCACCATCCAGCTGGATAAGACCCTCATCCGCATTATCAAGGGTGCATGAGTGCGCACCGCAAACCTGCGATACATGGAGGAAACAAAAATGTTCAGACCCATGAGAAGAGCCAGCCGCGCCATCCCGGAAGAAGCTGCAAAGCACCTGCTGCAGCAGTCCCGGCGGGGCGTGCTGGCAGTGAACGGCGACAACGGCTATCCCTTTGCGATCCCGGTAAATTATTACTACGATCAGGAGCACGACAAAATCTACTTCCACGGTGCAAAGTCCGGCCAGAAGGTGGACGCGCTGAAACAGAATGATAAGGTATGCTTTACCGTTTACGGTAACGAACACTTTGAGCCGGGCGACTGGGCACCTTATGTGCAGAGCACCGTGGTGTTTGGCCGCTGCCATCTGATCGACGATGCCGCTGCTACCGAGGCCCGCGTGCGGGAGCTTGGCATGAAGTATTACCCCGGCAAGGAAGAGGTGGAAAAGGAAATTGCGCTGGACATCAAGGCCGTGCAGCTTTACGAGATTACCATTGAACACCTCACCGGCAAACAGATCCAGGAAAAGTAAAAATAAAACAGGGGACTGTTGCAAAATAAAAATGCGATAGCAACTTGCACAAAGAAATAGCACAAAATCAAAAACCCGGAGCCTTTTTTAAGCCGATTTGGCTGTGAAAAGGTTCCGGGTTTTGTGCATTGTTTTTTCAGAGAGCTATTTTGCAACAGTCCCGTATAGATCAGTTTGCAGGGAAAGGCCCGGCGGTTATCTGTGTTACGGGCGCTTGGGGGCCGCCTTGGTCAGCATCTGCTGGAACTTGCGGGCTGCCGTGTTCAGCGGGCGGTGATGGTCGTACACAAGGCAGATAGAGCGCTGAGGGATGATCTCCTGCAGATGCAGCTGCACGATCTCACCGCGGGCCAGTGCATCCTGTGCCATGGTCTGGGGCAGGAATGCAATGCCCAGCTCACTTTTAACAAGGGTCAGCATCTGGTCGGTGGTGGCAGCCTCGGTATCCGGCTTCAGCACCGCACCGTGATCCAGAAAGAACTGCCGGTAAAAGGCGCGGGTCATGCTTTCGTCGCTCAGGGAGATCAGCGGATAATTGTTCAGCTCCTTCAGCGAAAGGTTCTGGCTGGCAAGGGCAGTAAAGGTCCTGCCGCCCACAAGCACCTCATAAAAGGGCTTCAGCTCCACCATTTTCAGGCCGCTTTCCACCTCGGCAGGGGTGGTGATGATGGCAAAATCCACCTCGCCGTTTTTCACGGCCTGCAAAGCCTGCGGCGTGGAGTGGTTGGAGATGCGCAGGCGGATGCCGGGATAGTCCGTGTGGAAGGCGCGCAGCTTTTCTGCAAGGTAGATGTTCAGCGCAGTTTCGGTAGCGCTGATGCTGATCGCACCGTGTTCCAGCGTGGCGCTGGCGCTCAGCTCTTCTTCTGCATCCTGGATCTGCACCGCCGCAGATGCAATGCGGGAGTAAAGCAGTTCACCCTCCGGGGTAAGGGTAACGCCGCGGTTGGAGCGGATGAACAGCACGCAATTCAGCTGGCTTTCCAGCCGGTTCATCGAGTGGGTGATGTTGGGCTGGTTGTTGCCCAGCACCCGCGCGGCTTTGGTGAAATTCTGATATTTCGCGACATAATAAAAGATTTTGTAATATTCCCAGTCCACATACATGGCGGCGTGCCCTCTTTCATGTCAATTTTGTATCGTGATCATGTGCAGGATACTTTTTACACATTCTCTGCTTGCTAGTATAATAACACCGCAATCAAAAATTGCAAGAGGGAATTCAAAAGTATAAAGTGGTTTGAACGGAGGCGGTTCTTATGTCTGAGATCAAAAAGGTCGTGCTGGCCTATTCCGGCGGTCTGGATACTTCCATTATCATCCCATGGCTGAAAGAGCATTACAACAACTGCGAGGTCATTGCAGTGTGCGGCAATGTGGGCCAGAAGGGCGAGCTGGAAGGTCTGGAAGAGCGCGCCAAGGCAAGCGGTGCTTCCAAGCTGTACGTAGAAGATCTGACCGATGAATTTGTGGAGGATTACGTCATCCCCACCATGCAGGCCGGGGCCGATTACGAGGGCTATCTGCTGGGCACCAGCTTTGCACGACCCATTCTGGCAAAGCGTGTGGTGGAGATCGCCCATGCCGAGGGTGCAGATGCCGTGTGCCACGGCAGCACCGGCAAGGGCAACGATCAGGTGCGCTTTGAACTGGCCATCATGCACTTTGCACCGGACCTGAAGATCATCACTCCGTGGCGTGAGTGGGATATCCAGAGCCGTGACGAAGAGATCGACTATGCCGAGGCACATCACATCCCGCTGAAGATCAACCGCGAGACCAACTACTCCAAGGATAAGAACCTGTGGCACCTGAGCCATGAGGGCCTTGACCTTGAGGACCCGGGCAACGAGCCGCAGTACGATAAGCCGGGCTTTTTGGAGCTGGGTGTCAGCCCCAAGACCGCACCGGACAAGTCCGAGTTCGTGGAGCTGGCATTTGAAAAGGGCGTGCCGGTGAGCCTGAACGGCGAAAAGATGAAGCCTGCCGTCCTCATTGCCAAGCTGAATGAGATCGGCGGCCGCAATGGCATCGGCCTGTACGATGTGGTGGAGAACCGTCTGGTGGGCATGAAGAGCCGCGGTGTGTACGAGACGCCCGGCGGTACCATCCTCTATAAGGCTCATGAGGTGCTGGAAACTCTGACGCTGGATAAGCTCACTGCCCACAAAAAGCGCGAGCTGGCCATCACATTTGGTGAACTGGTCTATGACGGCCAGTGGTTCAGCCCCCTGCGCAAAGCTCTGAGTGCCTTCGTCACCTCCACGCAGGAAAACGTTACCGGTAAGGTGCGTCTGGAGTTGTACAAGGGTAACATGATCAATGCCGGTGTTTGGTCTCCGTATTCCCTCTACCGTGAGGACATTGCAACTTTTGCTGCCGGCGGCGACTACAAGCAGAGTGATGCTACCGGTTTTATCAGCATCTATGGTCTGCCCACCAAGGTACAGGCTATTGTAAATAACGAAAAAGAAGGTAAATAAGAAGTTATGCTTACCGCAGTTACTGGTATCAATTGGGGCGATGAGGGCAAGGGCCGCGTCATCGATCTGTTAGCCGAACATGCCGATGTTGTTGCCCGCTATCAGGGCGGTAACAATGCCGGCCACACCGTTGTAACGGAGCAGGGCAAGTTCATCCTGAACCTGCTGCCCTCCGGCATCCTGCACCCGGACGTTGTCTGTGTACTGGGTGCGGGCATGGTGATCGACCTCGACCATCTGGCCGGAGAAATGGATGCCATTGAGGAGCGCGGCGTAAAGGTAGGCTCAGAAAACCTGAAACTTTCAGATAAGGCCACCATCTCCATGCCGTGGCACAAGGTGCAGGACGGCTTGGAAGAGGACCGCCTTGCCCAGAAGGGTGCGGCCTTTGGTTCTACCCGCCGCGGCATTGCCTACGCCTACAGCGACAAATACCGCAAAAAGACCCTGCGTCTGGGCGATCTGCTGCATCTGGACGAAAAGCGCGTGCAGGACCGCCTGCACATGATCCTGGAATCCAAGAATCTGGAGCTGGGTGGCTGCTATCATCAGGAACCCATGAGCTACGATGCTCTGCTGGAATGGTGCCGGATGCAGGCCGGACAGTTTGCACCGTATATCTGTGATGTGGGTGCATTTTTGAAGCAGGCTCACGACAGCGGCAAGCGCATCGTGCTGGAAGCCCAGCTGGGTGCCATGCGCGATATCGATTACGGTATCTTCCCGTTCACTTCCAGCTCCAACACGCTGGCAGCCTATGCGCCGCTGGGCGCAGGCATTCCGAACTGCCGTCTTGACCATGTGGTGGGCGTGCTGAAAGCCTACTCCACCTGCGTGGGTGCAGGCCCCTTTGCCGCCGAGAACGCCATGAGCGAGGACTGGAATGAACAGCTGCGCAAGGCAGGCGGCGAGTATGGTGCGGCCACCGGCCGTCCGCGCCGTGTCGGCCCCTTCGACTGTGTGGCCAGCCGCTACGGCCTTACCTGTCAGGGCGCAGACAAGATCGCCCTGACGAAGCTGGATGTGCTCAGCAGCATGAAAGAGATCCCGGTGATCACCGGTTACACATTGGATGGCGTGCAAGTCCCCAGCTTCGACCCGCTGTCCGACCTTGACCGTGTAGAGCCGGTGGTCACTACGCTGCCAGGCTGGAACAAGGATATCTCCGGCTGCAAGAGCTGGGATGAGCTGCCCAAAGAGGCCAAGGCTTACGTGGAATTTCTGGAAAAGCAGCTGGGCCATGAGATCCAGTTCGTCTCCACCGGAGCCGAGCGCGAGAAGTTCGTGCTGAAAGGAGAATGGCTGTGAGACACTTCATTGAGCCCAACAGCTTTTCTCTGGAAGAGCAGCTGGCCCTTCTGGATCTTGCCGACCGGATGGAGGCCGACCCGGCACCCTATGCCCACCTGTGCGATGGGCGCATTCTGGCCACCCTGTTCTATGAGCCTTCCACCCGCACCCGCCTTTCGTTTGAATCGGCCATGCTGCGGCTGGGCGGCAAGACACTGGGCTTTGCAGGGGCACAGCTTTCTTCCGCCAGCAAGGGCGAGACGGTGGAGGACACCGCCCGCGTGGTGAGCAACTACGCCGATGTGATCGCCATGCGCCACCCCAAAGAGGGCGCACCGCTGCGGGCATCCCTTTCTGCACGTGTGCCGGTGATCAATGCAGGCGACGGTGGGCACGCGCATCCCAGCCAGACCATGATCGACCTCATGACGATCCGCCAGCGCAAGGGGCGGCTGGATCATTTGACTATCGGCTTCTGCGGCGACCTCAAGTTTGGCCGCACGGTCCACTCCCTGACCGCTGCGCTGAGCCAGTTTGAGGGCAACCGGTTCGTGTTCATCTCGCCGGAAGATCTGCGCCTGCCGCAGTATGTGAAGAATGAATCGCTGGAGCCGACCCATCAGATCTATAAGGAAACGGCTGACCTTGAAGCCGAGCTGCCGCATCTGGATGTGCTGTACATGACTCGTATCCAGCAGGAGCGCTTTTTCAACGAGGAAGAATACCTGCGCTTGAAAGGCTGCTACCAGCTGGACGAAGCGCTGCTGCAGAAGGCACCGCAGGATATGCCGGTGCTGCATCCGCTGCCCCGCATCGACGAGATCAAAAAGGATGTGGATGACGACCCGCGTGCCGCCTACTTTGATCAAGTGCACAATGGCGTGTATATCCGCATGGCCATCATTCTGGCATTGCTTGATATCCCTGATCCAGTTACCGGCAAAAAGGTGCTGGAAGCATGATATAAACCTCTTCCCCGAATCCTAAAAAGAAAGCCGGGCAGACCGCAGTCTGCCCGGCTTTCTGATATTACTTTAATCCACCACCGGAATGTTCAGCCCGAATTCCAGCGGGCGGAAGCGGGGGCAGACGTTCTCGGTGATGCAGATGACCGATGCGGCCAGTCGGCTGCCGATCTCGCAGGACTCGGCCAGCGTTTTGCCGTAGGTCAGGCACCACGCCGCACTCGCCGTTGGCGCGGGCATATACGGCACCCTGACCGCCCATGGTGATCACCATACTGGGAATGTTGGCGCTGTGCACATTGGCGGCCAGAACCCTGCACATCTCGTCCGGGGCCAGATGGCCGTAATCATCGGAGAACAGCAGCCCGGCTTCCTGCTGGTTGCACACAAAGCAATCGATCTGCTGCAGGAAATCCCGGCGCTCCATGGCAATGCTCATGTTGGAAATGGCCGCAAAAACCTTTTTGTTGTACTTTTTGGCGTAGTGCAGCACCTGTTTTACAGTATCTTTTTCCAGATCCAGCTCCAGCGCAATGGCATCGCAGTCGGCAAAGATCTCGTCGCCCTTTTCCTTTAAAAGGCCGGTGAGGGGAGTGGTGTCCGGCCGCTTGGAAATGGCTGCATGTACATCGCCGTCGTTGTCAAAGATGGCCAGCCAGGTGCCCATGCCGTCCGGCACGCGCTGGATGTACTTGGTGTTCACCTTGTGGTTCTTCAGCTTGTTGATCACATCCTGTCCCATGCCGGTGTCGTCCACCAGACTGACAAAGGTAGGGCGCAGCTCTACATTGGCGATATCCTCCACCACGTTGCGGCTCACCCCGCCGTGTACCTGCTCAATGCGGCCGGCATTGCGCCCGCCCGGAATATAGGCGGAAAGGGGATAGCCTTTGATATCCACAAAAACAGCACCGAGCACAACGATTCCCATAGCAAAAAACCTTTCTGAACAAGAAATATTTACGTCTATTATACCGTATTCTGACACAATGCGCCATCCCTTTTGCGCAAAAACTCCGCAAAGGTCAGGCAAGGGCTGTCTGCGCTGTGCGCACCAGATATTCCATGGCCTGCATCGGGTACTGTCCGGCAGCAGTCTCACCGGTCAGCATCACGCTGGCCGCGCCGTCCAGCACGGCGTTGTAAATGTCACTCACCTCGGCACGGGTGGGCACGGCGCGGGTGCACATGCTGTCCAGCATCTGGGTCACTACCATAAAGGGCACGCCTGCAGCCCGGCAGGCGGCGGAAAGCTGCTTCTGGCAGCGGGGCAGCTCCCACAGCGGCATGGCATTGCCAAGGTCTCCGCGGGCAATCACCACCTCATCCACAAGGTGGATGAATTCCGGCAGGGCACGCACACCGGTCATGTTTTCAATTTTGGCAAAGATACGGATATCCGCAGCCCCGGCTTCTTCCAGCGCATGGCGCAGGGCCAGAATATCTGCTTTGCCGCGCACAAAAGGCAGCATCACACCGGTAACACCGCACTGCTTTGCAATTTTCAGGTTCTGCAGGTCTTCCTCCGTCAGGGTAGGCGAGGGCACCGCAAGGCCCGGTGCAGCAATGCTTTTGCGGCTCTGCAGGGTGCCGCCGCGCACCACGGTGCACACAAGGGCTTCCGGCAATACCTGTGTGACCTGCACCAGAAGCTTGCCGTCGTCCAGCAGAAGCTGCTGTCCGGGCGCAGCCGCCTGTACCAGAGCTGCCGGGCAAGGTACGCCGTCTGCGCCAAGGCGTACAGAGCTGCCCTCAACCAGAGCAACAGGTTCTGCCAGCGTGCCGATGCGCAGCTCTGGCCCCTGCAGGTCAATCAGCAGCTGACGGATGCCGGCTGCGCGGATCATGGCCAGCCAGTCGGTGTGCGCCGCCAGCGGCCCGTGGGAAAGATTCATGCGGATGCCGGTCATGCCGGCTTCCACCATGTGCTGCAAGATCGCCGGCTGTGCGCAGGCCGGGCCGATGGTACCATAAAAATCCAAGGTTCATTCCCTCGATTCATTTTTTATTTCTAATGTATATTGTAACATGAACTGTCCGGGTTGAAAAGAGTCGGACGCGGGCAGAATAAGGGGATTGAAAAAATGTGGTAGCAGCCTGCGCGGGGAAATTGCGAAAAATCAAAGACCCGGAACCTTTTGGAGCCGTTTTGGCCCTGAAAAAGTTCCGGGTTTCGTACAATGTTTTTGGAGAGCTGTCTTGCAACAGCCTCTTTTTGTTGTGGGCAATCAGCCCTCCGATGCAAAAAATTCTTTGGTCAGCCTGACCACCGTGCCGGAAAGCAGCAGCAACGCGAGCAGGTTCGGAATGCTCATCAGGCCGTTGAAGGTATCGGCGATGCTCCACAGCAGGCCCAGATCCATCGTTGCGCCCAGAATGGACACAAAGGAGTAGACCAGAAAGAAGGGCTTTGCCACCTTATCGCTGCGGCACAGGAACACCAGGAACCGGGAACCATACAGGCCCCAGCCGATGATGGTGGAAAAAGCAAAGCAGCACAGGGCCACGGCGGTAAAGATGGAAGCCCAGCCGCCGTAGGTGGTGGTAAAGCCGCTGATGGTCAGCTCTGCACCGGCGGCGGTGCCGTAGTTCACGGTGGTGCCGCTGCACAGAATGACCATGGCAGTCAGGGTGCAGATGACGATGGTATCGGCAAACACTTCAAAGATGCCGAACATGCCCTGCTTGACCGGCTTTTTGGTGTCGGCGCAGGCGTGGGCAATGGAACCGGTGCCAAGGCCGGCCTCGTTGGAGAAAATGCCGCGGGACACACCCTTCTGCATACTGACGAACAGGCTGCCGATGGTGCCGCCGGTGAACGCTGCCGGGTTGAACGCACCCGCAATGATGGACTCGAACACATAGGGCAGGCGCTCAAAGTTCAGCACCATAACGCCCACGGACAGCACGATGTAGAACAGAGCCATAAAGGGCACCAGCTTTTCGCTCACGCTGCCAATGCGCTTGATGCCGCCCAGCAGCACCATGGCCACCAGCATGGCCACTGCGATGCCAACCACGAGGTTCAGGGTAGAAAGCGCACCGCCGCCCACCACGCCGTACTCCAGCAGAGCGGTATCGATAGCGGCAACGATGGTATTTACCTGTGTGGCATTGCCGGTGCCAAACACGGTCAGCACGCCAAACAGGGAATACAGCACAGCAAGAAACTGCCAATGCTTGCTCAGGCCGTTTTTAATGTAGTACATGGGGCCGCCTACCCATTCGCCCGCCTCGCTGCGCTCACGGTAGTGCACCGCCAGCGTGACCTCGGCAAACTTGGTGCACATGCCCAGCAGGGCAGAACACCACATCCAGAACACGGCACCCGGTCCGCCAATGGCGATCGCGCCTGCCACACCGGCAATGTTGCCAGTGCCCACGGTACCGGCCAGCGCGGTGCACACCGCCTGAAAGGGGGTCATGGCGCCATCGGAAGCGTCCTTTTTGCGGAACATGCGTCCAATGGTGGTCTTGATGGCGTAGGGAAATTTGCGGATCTGCAAAAAGCCCGTGCGAACGCTCAGGAGCAGGCCTACGCCGATGATGCACACCATGGCGGGCACGCCCCAGATGAATTGGTTGACCGCCTGATTGACGGCCGTGATCGTCTCGATCATATTTTTCCCACATCCTCTGTTAAATTGCGCTTTTCCAGCCGAAATGCCGGAAAACAAACATCTTATTTTACCGCAGTTTTTGCGCACTGTCAAATAAAATGCAAAAAAAAGAGGGAGGGTTTTTGGCAAACTCTCCCTCAATTGCTTGAAACTATTTTATTTTACTTGGCCTTCGCCGTCCAGCGCTTTCAAGAAGGCTCAGCACTTTCCAATTGCCTTGCGGTACACCGGGTAAGCCACGATGGCGGACAGCACTTCGGTGATCCAGAATGCATGCCACACGCCGTTGGCACCAAGGAAATGGCACAGCACAGCGGCCAGCGGCATGATGAATACGATGTAGCGGCACAGCGAGATGACCAGCGATTCTGCGCCCTTGCCAAGGCCTTCCAGTGCACCGGAAGAGGTGGTGGATACGGCAGAAACCACAAAGCCCAGACAGATGATGCGCAGGGCAGTCTGGCCGATGGCGACGGTTTCGGGGTTGGAGGTGAACAGCTGCATCAGCGGGCGGGAAGCGAACAGGCAGATGACCGTGCCCGCAGCCATGATGGCAGCACTCATGATGAGGGTGAGTTCGTAGAGCTTTTTCACGCGGGCGTGCTGTTTGGCACCGTAATTGTAGCCAATGAGCGGGCGCATACCCTGCACGATGCCGTTGGCGGGCAGATACAGGAAGGTCTGCAGCTTGTAGTAAATGCCCAGCACCACCACGTAGCTCTGGGAAAAGCCCGCCAGCAGGCCGTTCAGGAAGGTGACCAGCAGAGATGGCAGGGCCAGATTGAGGATGGCCGGCACGCCGATGGCATACAGTTTGCCGTCCAGTGCGGCATCCGGGCGCAGGCAGCTGCGGCGCAGTCGGATAGGCAGCTCAGTACGGACGTAAACGAAAAGGTAAACGCACAGGCTCAGCAACTGGCCGATGCCGGTGGCAAGGGCCGCACCCGCAATGCCCATGGCAGGCACCGGGCCAAGGCCGAAGATCAGGATGGGGTCCAGAAGGATGTTGCACACACAGCCAAAGATCAGCGCCGCCATAGTCACCTTCATGCGGCCCACGGCCTGAAACATCTTTTCAAAGGCCAGTGCCGCCATGTTGATGGTGGCAAACAGGAATACGATGGTGGAGTAGGTGATGCCGGATGCGATCAGGCCTGCGTCGCTGGTGAACCGGCGCAAAAAGCCCGGCATGATGACAATGCTGACAATGGTGATGAGAATGCCGTGCATCAGGCTCAGCGCCATACCGTGGGTGGCGGCAGTCTCGGCCTTTTTGTGGTCGCCCGCGCCAAGGTACAGTGCGATCATGGCATTGATGCCGATACCGAAGCCGATGGCGATGGCGTTGGCAAAATTCTGGATCGGGAACACCAGCGACAACGCAGTCATGGCGTCTTCGCTGATGCGGGCCACAAACAGGCTGTCTACAATGTTGTACAGACTGTTCACCAGCATGGAAATAACATTGGGCAGCGCCATGGATACCAACAGCGGCAGCACCGGTTTTTCTTTCATAAAGGTCTCGTTCATAGTGTTTGCATTGCTCCTGTAGAGAAAAGGAATGAATTACTGCAGCCGCGGAATCGTCAGGGCGAGACTGCTCGAAAACAAACGCAGACGCAAAAAAGCCACACAATGGCTTTTTTGAAGTCATTGTGTGGCGAAAAGTAGCATACTGCTGTAAAAATCCACACGAATTTTATTAACTGTAGGATAACACGGCTTCCGGCAGATGTCAAGAGGTCAAACGGATAAAGTATGACTTTTATAGACTTGACCATTTTTCACCGGGAGGCTAAAATAAAAATAGATACTTTATAAAATAAGGAGAATCCTGCCATGAAATGGATGATCGCATCCGACCTGCACGGGTCGGCGTTTTATTGCAAAAAAATGATCAAAGCGTTTGAGCGGGAGAGAGCAGACCGGCTGCTTTTGCTGGGGGATCTTTTGTATCACGGCCCCCGCAACGACCTGCCGGAGGGTTATGCCCCGAAGGAGGTCATCCCGCTCCTGAACGGGCTGAAGCCGGCGCTTTTGTGCGTGCGGGGCAACTGTGACGCTGAGGTGGATCAGATGGTGCTGGATTTTCCCATTCTGGCCGACTATGCGGTGCTGCCGGTGGGCAGGCGGCTCGTTTACGCTACCCACGGTCATGTGCACAACCTGAAAAACCTGCCGCCGCTGGCTCCGGGGGATGTCCTGCTGCATGGCCACACCCACATTCCGGCGTGGACAGAGTTCGGCGAAGGCAATCTCTACCTGAACCCCGGTTCTGTGAGCATCCCGAAGGAGGGGAGTGCACATAGCTATATGACACTGGAAGGGGAGACTTTCCTTTGGAAAACGCTGGAAGGCGAAGTGTACCGGGAGCTGGAGCTGTGATGGGGGCAATGGAGCTGGAAGAGAAAACGGTTCAGATCCGGGATGATTTCGACCCGGACAAAATTCTGGAAAGCGGCCAGTGCTTTCGCCCCCGGAAGCAGGCGGAGGGCTGGTATCGGTTTGTTTCCGGGAGACAGCTGCTTTACCTCAGACCACTGCGCAGCGGAACCTACACGGTGCGGTGTGAGCCGGGCACATGGGAAACCTTCTGGCACGGTTACTTCGACCTTGGCCGCAGCTATGCCGCCCTGCGCGGAAAGCTGGACAGCCGGGACGACTTTCTGCAGCGTGCCATGGAATATGGCCGGGGCATCCGGGTGCTGCGTCAGGATGAGTGGGAGATGCTGGTCAGCTTCATCATCTCGCAGCGAAAGAGCATCCCGGCTATCCGCAGGGCGGTAGAGCTGCTTTCGGAGCGGTTTGGCGAGCGGCTGGGCAGCGATAGCGAAGGGCCGGTGTATGCGTTCCCGACGGCAGAAGCGCTCTGCTGTGCCGGGGAGCAGGCGCTGCAGGAGTGCGGTCTTGGCTACCGCACCCGCTACGTGCTGCATGCGGCGCAGCAGGCGGCAGAGGGCACACTGGACCTGAAGAAGCTGGCTTCCCTGCCCGATGAAGCACTTTTTGCCCGTTTGATGGAACTGGACGGTGTGGGCAAAAAGGTGGCAAACTGCGTGTGTCTGTTCGGCTATGGCCGTGTGGGCCGTGTGCCGGTGGATGTCTGGATCGAACGGCTCATCCGGGACGAGTTTGCCGGGCAGGACCCGTTCCCGCAGTTCGGGCTGGAAGCAGGCATCGTGCAGCAGTACCTGTTCTTTTATAAAAGAAGCGTGGGATAAGAACCGCGGAGCCGCAGGCAGGAGCGTAGGATCATCCGCTAAGCAAAAAAGGCAACGGCTTCCTCTGTTTGAGGAAAACCGCTGCCTTTTGATCATTTTACTGCCTGCTTTAACCGTTCCAGATCTTCTGCATCCGGGTGAGAAAGGGCGTTGTCAAAATTCTCGATCAGCGCATCCAGATTGGGCAGATGGATCGGCTGCTTTTTCATGCCCTCATACCGCTGGCGTACCGAAAGCGGCATCTTGCCCTGACACATATAACGGCCGAAGACCGTGTTGCTCCTGTCCAGTGAACGCTCCACCTTTTTCAGGATCTTGTTGAAATACTCCTCACTGCCGCCAAAGCCGGCGGTGCCAAAAAGGAAGATATTTTTGCCGTGCAGCTGCTTCAAAAAGTCCAAAGTGCTTTCGTCAGCGTTTCCCTTGTCTGTCCAGAAGCCCACATAGAGGTCGTCCGCTTCCATGGCAGCAGGGTCCGGGGTGCCAAAATAGCAGCAGTTTTCCTGTGGCAGACAGGCGTGCAGCGTGTCTGCCAATAATTTTGTGTTGCCTGTTTTACTGCTGAATACGATCGCGTAGCTCATAGTTTCTCCTTTGGTCGGTAACAACAAAAAACACCACACGTTTCCGTGCGGTGCTTTTCCTTCTGGTGGAGAATACCGGGATCGAACCGGTGACCTCTTGCATGCCATGCAAGCGCTCTCCCAGCTGAGCTAATCCCCCAGATGTTTGTGCCGTGCCTGACGACAGGAGTAATTATACCAGCGCTTTGCCGGATTGTCAACAGCTTTTTTGGGATTTTCTGCAAAAAAATTCCCGCCGGGGAAATGCCCTTCCCGGCGGGAAAAATGGCCGCGAAAAAACTTACGCTCTTGCGTTCTGCGGGTCGAAGATCTGCGGTGCGACACGGATCAGGATCACCACAAGGACCGTGGTCAGAATGGCTTCGGGCAGCATGTAGGTGGCGTTGTACACGGCACTGTACAGCCAGCACAGACCGTCCACGCTCATGTTGGAGATGCCGGGAAAGCCGATCTCGGTCATCCAGCTGAAAGCGTAGTCGTAGTCCTTCCAGACGATGTAACCGGACAGAAAGCTGCACAAAAAGCGCAGCAGGCACACCACAAAGGCGCTGACACCGACACCCACGGTGCGGTTGCGGAAAGGCTTTGCGATCAGGCAGGCAAAGCCCAGCACCGTGAAGGCCAGAAGGTAGTCCAGCAGCACGCAGCCCACCTGTGCCGTGAGGGTCTGGCAGTATGCCAGATTGCCAAGGCCCTGCACAAGCTGGATCAGGCTGTTGACGAAAGCGGTCATGATGCCCCACTTTGCGCCGTGGCGGTAGCTCATTACCAGAATGGGCACCATGCTGAACAGAGTGATGGAACCGCCGTGGGGCATGAGCGGGATCTGGATCATGCTCAAAACGGTGGACAGAGCGATCATCAGCGCACCCTCCACCAGAATGCGGGTTTTGGAATAGGTTTTGGTCATAGGGATTCCTCTTCTCAGAACGATAGTACACAAAAACAAAATGCGCCCACTTTTGCAAGCAGGCGCAAGGGTGTTTGAGAAAGAACGGACAGCTCCGCAAACTCCCTACGCCGGCATTGCCCGGATCAGGTAAAGGGTACTCCGCTCAGTGCGGATCTCAGCCTTACGGCGCCCCTGTTTTTATGTCCGCGTCCAGTATAGCGCAGCCGGGCGGCAAAAGTCAACCCTTGCCGACATAATTGCCCGGCCCGGCGCATAGGCTGTAGCAGCACGATACAGGGGGCGTGGGGGTATGAGAGCAGATCCGGAACAGCGGGCGGTGCAGCTGGCAGAATACATCGTGGAGCGCGGGGCCACCGTGCGTGCTGCAGCTGCAGCGTTTGGGTGCAGCAAGTCCACCGTGCACAAGGACGTTTCGGTGCGGCTGGTCCGGGTCAGCCCGGGGCTGTCGGCACAGGTGCGGGCAGTGTTGGCCCGCAACAAAGCCGAGCGGCATCTGCGCGGCGGGGCTGCCACCCGCCGAAAATACCGTAAATAGAAGCGCAGCGCCCCTGCATGCCGCCGGATGGACGGAGCAGGGGCGCTGCTGTGTTCAGTGCCCGGCCCGGAACTGATTCAAGGCACCTTTTTCCAGCCGGGACACCTGCGCCTGACTGATGCCGATCTCCTGCGCCACCTCCATCTGGGTCTTGCCCCGGAGATAGCGCAGCTCCATGATCCGCTTTTCGCGCGGGGTCAGCCCGGCTACGGTCTGCCGGAACTGCAGCCCGCTGATCCAGCTGTCCTCGCCATCCGGGTCGCGCACCTGGTCGATGAGGTACATGGCATCGCCGCCGTCGGTATACACCGGCTCTTCCAGGCTTACCGGCTCTACCACCGATTCCAGTGCCGCGGTCACCTCCCGGCGGGACAGGCCTGCCTCCCCGGCGATCTCATCCATGGTGGGTTCCCGGCCCAGCTGCTTCTCCAGCGTTTCGCGGGCCTGCATGGCCCGGTAGGCGGTATCGCGCAGGCTGCGGCTTACCCGCAGGGCATTGTTATCCCGCAAAAAGCGCCGGATCTCGCCGATGATCATGGGCACGCCGTAGGTGGAAAACCGCACCGGCTGGGCAGGGTCAAAGTTGTCGATGGCTTTGATGAGCCCGATGCACCCCACCTGAAACAGGTCGTCGAGGTTTTCGCCCCGCTGGGCAAAGCGCTGCACCACGCTCAGCACCAGCCGCAGGTTGCCCTCCACCATGCGTTCCCGTGCTCCTGCATCCCCGGCGTGGGCCTGCAGGAGCAGCTGCCGCTTTTCGCTTTCGGACAAAACAGGAAGCTGCGCCGTGTTCACGCCGCACAGTTCCACCTTATTGTACATCCAAACGCCCCCGGTCTGTTTTGAAGTTCACCGGGAGTATGGCCGCAGGGGCAAACCACTATGCGTGGAAAAAATTACACGCCCACCCGGCAGCCGGATGAGCGTGCAAAAAAAGCCGCAATTGCAATTGGCCCATAATTATGGTATGCTTTAAACGCAGCCGCAAGGCTGCCACGAGGCGCTGCGTCCCACAAATGCAGGCGGCTGAGCTCCTTACCGGCACCTGAGTGCCCGGTGGAGCGAATTTTTTCTTGAAATCTCGGCCTCCCCCGGACGCCCAAGGGCGGAAAGGGGGGATGCACCATGACGTTTGAACAGGTCGTAATGCTGCTTTCGCTGCTTGGCGGAGCAATCTACGTTACATTTCAGATCACATGGACTGTCTCGCACAGTGATGATAAAAAGAAAAAATGACCGCCTCACAGTTCCCCAACTGAACGGTCATTTTTTCTGATCAATCTGGTAAGGAGCTAGTCGTTTGTATGGGCCAGCGCCTTTTGTATTTTCAGTATAGACGATTCCACGCGGTTTGTCAAGGACAAGGCCGCGCTTTTTTATTGCCCTTCCAGTTGGAGCTTCAGGGTCTGGATGATGCGCTTTTCAAGGCGGGAGATGTAACTCTGGCTGATGCCCAGGGCGTCGGCAGCTTCCTTCTGGGTGCGTTCCACGCCGTCGGTCAGGCCGAAGCGCAGCTCCATGATCCGGCGCTCCCGGGCCGAAAGGCTGCTCACGGCGCGGCGCAGACCGGCGCGCTCGGCGTCCTGCTCCAGCTGCTGGCCCACCATGTTCTCGTCGCTGCCAAGGATGTCCGACAGCAGCAGCTCGTTGCCGTCGCCGTCCACATTCAGCGGCTCGTCAAGGCTGGCCTCCTGGCGGCGGTTGGAGGTCTTGCGCAGGTACATCAGGATCTCGTTGCCGATGCAGCGGCTGGCGTAGGTGGCCAGCTTGATGCTGCGTTCCGGCGTGAAGGTGTTCACGGCCTTGATCAGCCCGATGGTGCCGATGCTGATCAGGTCCTCGGCGGGCACACCGCTGTTCTCGTACTTTTTGGCAAGGTACACCACCAGCCGCAGATTGTGCAGGATGAGCGCATCGCGGGCGTCTGCCTCTCCGGCGGCCATGCGGGCCAGCAGGGCTTTTTCCTCGGCGGGGGAGAGGGGAGAGGGCAGGCTGGCGGTGCCGGCCAGATACTGCACGCCGCCGCAAAACCGCAGCCGCGCACACAGGCGGTGCCAGAGCTGCCGCAAAAACTGGAACATGAGCAGTCCTCCCTATAATAAGTATTATAAGAGCAGCTGTGCCGCATCCTCGCCGTACAGCAGCTCCCATGCAGGGTCCGGCGGCGTGGGGCAGCAGAACGCCGCCAGCAGCCCGCCTGCGCGGTCTTTGCCCAACTGCAGGGCAGCGGGCAGGGCAGGCAGCATGCTCTGGCTGTGGATGCTGCGGCAGGGCACCAGATGCACCCCCAGCTCCGGCGGGGGCGGGGCTGTGCTGTGGGCAAACCAGCCATCGAGATACTGCTGGGCTGCCTGCGGCAGGCGGTGCCGTACCGCCGGGTACTGCACCAGAACCACGGCCTTGCCGCTCAGCGGCTCCTGCAGGGCAAAGCCGGTGTCGTGGAAGGCCTGTACCGGCAGCTGCACCCCGGCCACCTCCAGCGTGGCGGGCACGCTGGGCGCGCCGCTGCGGCCAAAGCAGTACAGCAGGGCCCGCAGTACGGCATACACCCCCGCACAGCTGGCCAGCAGCCGCCCCGGCGACAGCGGCAGGCTGACACTCAGGTTGCGGCTCTGCACGCCCGGCAGCACCACCGCACCGCACAAAAGCAGGTTGAGCAGTGCATACCACGCACACAACCGGGCAAAACGCCCCCGCCCGGGCAGGCCGTAGGCGGCGGCCACCACCGCGCAACCTGTGAAAATTTTATAACCAACTGCCACGGCTCCCGGCAGCTCCGGGGCCAGCAGTACCAGTGCCGACACTGCCGCCAGCGCCGCCCCGGTGCACAGCCGCACCCCGGTGCACACGGTGGCGCACAGCAGACCGGCTGCGGTGAGAAACAGGGCAGCAAGGACAAAATTGGTCAGCAGAAGCTCGTCGAGGTAGATCACGCTTTTCAATGCCGCAGCCCCCTTGCAGCCAGTGTACCGCCCGGCGGCGGCAAAGCTTGTCGGAACCGGAAAACCGCCTGCGAACTGTACAAAAGCAATACTTTTATAGACCTTGTTTCACATTTTTTACACTTTTTGCAAAAAGGTACTTGAACATTTCTGGAAAGTGTGGTATATTATTGCCATCCTAGTAAGGATTGGTGAGCACACGAAAGTGAGCTTGCAAAATATCTTTCTACATTTTGAAGGGAGTAATTCATTATGATGATGCCTGCAAACTTTTCCGCAATCTCTGAGAACGAGATGACCTACGTCAACGGTGGCGCTTCTCTGGCTGACATCCTGGCTCCGTCTCTGGAAGTCAAGAACTGGCAGAAGTTCAACACCAACATGGTTACCATCATCGGTAACAGCTTCCTGGGCAAGTACGTCGAGAACACTGTCGGCGTTCTGTTCAACGGCGCTTACAAGCCCGGCAACCTGGGCAACGCATGGCTCACCGGCGTCAAGGGTGCTTACGGCACCGGCTTCGATGCTGGCTTCGGCAAGCATGATGGTGAGCTGACCGCTGGCGACAAGTTCCTGAACGGTGCTAACGGCGTTCTGAACGCTGGCCTGCGCATGGTCGGTTCTGCTGCTGCCATCTACAACCTGGCTACCGGCACCGTGAAGAACGATGTCAGTGAGAAGGCTTGGAAGGCCGAGTTCTAATCAGCCCTTGTGACTGACTAGCTGGTTTGCCTGAGGGCAGACCAAAGAACAGGTTCTGAATGGGCCCGGAGACGAAAGTCTCCGGGCCCATTTTTGCGTGCAGCTCCCTCAGTCGCCTGCGGCGACAGCTCCCTCTAGGAGGGGGCCTTTTTTGTTGGTACAGGAGGGTCTGGCGTTTTTTTGTCAATGGTTCGCAGGGCAGACAGAATGACGGGGCATGTTACAGAAAGGACTTCGGCATTTCGACCGTGGGCTTCAAAACCGTGAGGGTCTGCGCACGAGATCAAAGCAGGGGCAGCACAGTTCTGTCAGACAAGGTCGTCTGAGCGGAGTGCGGCACCTGCTTTGTTTGATCTGGTCTTGGATTTGCAGCGGGCGGGGCCGCAGAATTGTTTTGACAATAGCCTGGGATGTGATACAATAAACTCATATCGTCCGGTTGGGACCGGACCAAGGGAGGAACAAAAAATGAGATCATGGAACTACAAGCTGCTGTGCGGGGCGGTGTGCCTGGCACAGCTGGCCTGCCTGAGCCTGCCGGTGTGGGCAGCGGAAAACACCGGCCCCATCACAGCCCAGACCACGATGCAGGAGATCCGGCAGGACCCCAGCATTGCAAAGTCGGGCATCTTCACCTTTGGCAACGCCGATGATGGCAGCGCACTGCTGCGAGCTTGCTTTCAGAACCAGACCTTGGCAGAATACGCAGGCCAGGAACAGGCAGAGGACTGTGCGGCAGCCCTGAACCTGGTGGCAGAAAACTACAATGCAGGCCGTCAGGTGACCTACAAGGTCTACACGGAGGAGGAGATCGCCGCCACGCCAGCCAAGGCAGCGGTGGAATTGTATTATTTCCCGGCGGAGCAGGCAAACGCCAAATTTGCGGTGGTGCTGGGCGGCAACATTGCCTTTACCAGCGGCGAGCTGCGGGAGGGTATGGCATCGGCGGCCCAGCTCCATGATATGGGGTATGGGGTGTTCGTGCTGCGGTACCGCATCTGGATGGATATGGGCGACAATGCTCCCCTGGAGGACCTGGCCCGGGCGGTAGAATATATCACGGCCCATGCAGAGGAACTTGGCGTACAGCCAGAGGACTACGCCCTGGTGGGCTTTTCCTCCGGCGGACAGGTGGCAGGAGTGTTTGCCAACAGCAAGCGAGGCTATGGTCGGTATCATGTGGCAAAACCCGGCGTGCTGCTGCTGGGGTATTCCGTCTCCGACACCTCCGTGATGAAGCCGGTATACCACACCCTGTACGATATCGGCACCTGTGGGTGGCGTTATTACTGGACCTCTCTAGACAAGGCTGTGGAAGAAGGATATCCGCCGGTATACTTCTGGCGCGGAAACGACGACAGTATGCTGGGCCCTGCCTGGATGCCCGGCCAGTATAACGATTTTGAAAAGGCTCTGCAGGCCTGCAATGTACCCTACAAACGTGTGACATATCAGCACGCACCCCATGCCATCGGCACCGGCAACGGTACGGATGCAGAGGGCTGGATGACGGATGCGGTGGCTTTCTGGGAGCAGCACACTTCCTGAAATATCAGAATTTGAATTTATAAAAAAGGGGATGCTTTTATGCAAAACAAGATCTCTCGCCGCCAGTTTCTGCAGGTGACCGGTACCTCGGCCGCCGCGCTGCTGCTGGCCGGCCTGCCGGTGGAGGCCTCTGCCGCATCGGGCCATCTGACCGTTACGCCGGATACCCTCGTCTCTGACCTGCGTGCCGACCCGACATTCGCCGCCAGCGGCGTGTGGACCTGGCAGAGTGCCGTGGACAGCCCGGACACCCCGGAAGCAGGCACCACGCTGTCGGACTATGTGGGCGCCAACATGGCACAGGACAGCGCCGACGCCCTGAACGATCTGGCCGATACCTATGAAGCCGGCACTCAGGTGACTTATAAAGTGTACTCCCCGGAGGAGATCGCCGCAGACGCCACCTGTGATGGCGTGGAACTGTATTACTGGCCGTCGGAAGTGCCCGGCAGCAAGTTTGTGGTGGTCATGTCCGGCAATGTGCTCAACAATACTGCCAATATGTCCGAGGGCTATGCCACGGCATGGCGGCTGCACCAGATGGGCTACGCAGCCTTCGTGCTGCGCTACCGCGTGTTCCTCAAGGCAAAGGACAACGCCCCGGTGGCTGACCTTGGCAACGCTGTCCGGTTCATCACCACTCATGCAGGCCAGTTCAATGTGCAGCCGGAAAACTACGCCCTGCTGGGCTATTCCTCCGGCGGCCATCTGGCCGGTGTGTTCTCCGGCGACGAACTGGGCTACAAGCACTATGGGGTACACAAGCCCGGTGCTTTGCTGCTGGGCTATCCCATCAACAATTTCTTTGAGTATAAGCCGGTCTATCATGCTACCATCGACCCCTTTGTGCTGGAGGGCCGGTACTATGAACTGAACATCTCTGACTGTGTCACCGACGATTACCCGCCGGTGTATCACTGGTACGGCGAGAACGATTATGTGTTCCCGCTGCTGTGCTACCCGGCTCAGCGCCCGGCGCTGAGCCGCGCACTGGAAAAGCACCATGTGCCCTGCAAAGAGGTGCTGTTCCCCAATGCGACCCACGGCGTGGGTACCGGCGCAGGCACCGATGCCGACGGCTGGATGCTGGACGCTGCGAACTTCTGGGAGACCCAGATCAACGGCTGAATCTGAACAAAAAAGGAGCGGAATGCGATGAAAGATCTGAATGCATGTCTGGCAAGCCTGAACCTCGGCCTGCCGGACGATGTGCGCCGTCTGAAGGAGGCGGGCTATTACACCGAGGCCATTGCCCGCATCGACGCATATCTTGCGGAGGACTGGACAAAAACGCAGAACCAGCCGGTGCAGCCCGGCGGCCCTCTGCCGGAAAACCCCACGCCCCACGGGGTGGACGCCATGCGGGATGCTCTGCTGGCCCAGCGGGAGATCCTGCGCCGTCTGCCGCTGGACTATACGGTGCCCGAAGCACAGGCGCTGGAACTGCTGCAGGACCTTGTGCGGGACTTTACCCCGGAGGAATTCCGGGCACTGGACCACGCCGGGGCTATGGACTGGCGGTTCGTGGAAGGGGAGAAGCGGTACATCCGCTCCTTTGCCGAGACCCTGCTGGCCACCCATCCGGAGCTGGCAGCACGGCAGATCGACCCGCCCCTGCAGCACCCCAGCTGGGAGCGGTATGAGCCGGAGCACGAGCAGATGGTGCGCACCGGTTCGGTCCGTGCGGATATCACGCTGGAAACCAGCATCGGCATGAGTGACGCGGCCTTTGCCGCAGCCCTTGCGGCCGCAAAGCAGCAGGGGCGCAGCACCGTGCACGTCCGGGTGTGGCTGCCGCTCCCGGCGGCCTGCCCGGCACAGAGCGGCATCACGCTGGATTCCTTCACCGAGCCGCCCACCTGCATTGCCCCGGAAGATGCCGCCCAGCGCACGGCGTACTGGGAGGCCGACCTTGCCGAGAACCGGCCCTTTGGCGCGGTGTACAGTTACCGTACCACGGCCCGCTATGCCGACCCGCTGCATATGCAGGACGAGCCCGTGCAGCCAACCTTTGATACACAGGAAGAACTGCCACATCTGGAGTTCACGCCCTATCTGCGGGCACTGGCGGCCCAGCTCACCCAGGGGCTCACCGACCCGGTGCAGAAGGCAAAGCGCATCTACGACTATGTGACCCTCAACACCCACTACCACTACCAGCCGCCCTACTTCGTGCAGGAAAACATCACCGACGGCTGTGCCCACAACCGCCGGGGCGACTGCGGCATCATGGCCTCCACATTCATCGTGCTGTGCCGTCTGGCCGGCATCCCGGCCCAGTGGCAGAGCGGTCTGGTGGTGCGGCGGGAGATGGTGGGCTGCCACGACTGGGCCGCGTTCTACATCGCGCCCCACGGCTGGATGTACGCCGACTGCTCGGCCGGTGCCTCCATGGCCCGTGCCGGGAACGAGAAGATGCGCCTGCACTACTTCGGCAATCTGGACACCGGGCGCATGGTGGCCAACCGTGCCCTCTGCGCACCCTTTGACCCGCCCATGTGCTCCTTCCGCGCCGACCCCTGTGACAATCAGGTGGGCGAGGTGGAAGCCGACGGTGTGGGCCTGTACGGCGAGCAGCTGCAGTGGAGCCAGACGCTGCGCCGCTACGAGACATTGTAAAAAGCAAAAGGTCCGGGCTTTGCATCTGCACGGCCCGGATCTTGGATTTTATAAGGAGACATCCCATGGAATTTCTTTCGCTTTTGTATACGGTTCTGCTGGTGGCCATCTGCCTGCAGCAGGCACTGCTGCTGTACCGATCCGGAAAACCGGCACCCCGGCAGGACGACGAAGCCCTCAAGGAGTGGGTGCGTCAGCAGCTGGACGCCCAGTCGAAGCTCTTTGCCCAGAAGCAGGCCGAGCTGGCCCGGCAGAACTACGACGCCATGCGCGGCATCAGCGAAACGCTGCAGACCGCTGTGCAGGGCATGAGCAGCACCCTGAATGCCGGGCAGGCCGCGCAGCAGCAGACCATGGAACAGCGCCTGCAGGGGCTGGAAGCTTCCAACGCCCGCAAGCTGGAAGAAATGCGCAAAACGCTGGCCGAAAGCATGGCCGCCCTGCAGGCACAGAATGCCCAGAAGCTGGACGAGATCCGCTGCACGGTGGACGAGCAGCTGCAGGATGCCCTGCAGAAGCGGGTGACCGAGAGCTTCAAGGCGGTCAACGCCCAGCTGGAACAGGTGTACAAGGGCCTGGGTGAGATGCAGAGCCTTGCCGCCGATGTGGGCGGCCTGAAACAGGTGCTGTCGGGCGTCAAGACCCGCGGCATCCTGGGCGAGATCCAGCTGGGAGCCATTCTGGAAGAAATTCTGGCCCCAGAGCAGTACGACACCAATGTGGCAACCATCCCCGGCAGCACCCAGCGGGTGGAGTACGCTATCAAAATGCCGGGTGCCGACGGCGGCAGCGTCTGGCTGCCGATCGACTCCAAGTTCCCCGGTGATACCTACGCCCACCTGCAGGATGCGCAGGCATCCGGCGATGCGCAGGCTGTGGAAAACGCCCGCCATGCACTGGAACTGGTGCTGCGCAGCGAGGCCAAGGACATCCGCGAAAAGTATGTGGAGCCGCCGTATACCACGGCCTTCGGCATCCTGTTTCTGCCCTTTGAGGGCCTGTACGCCGAGGTGGTGAATGCGGGCCTGCTGGAGGTGCTGCAGCGGGACTATCAGGTGAACGTGGCCGGCCCCAGCACCATGGCGGCTCTGCTCAACAGCCTGCAGATGGGCTTCAAGACCCTTGCCATCCAGAAACGTTCGGGCGAGGTGTGGCAGCTGCTGGGTGCCGTCAAGACTGAGTTCGACAAGTTCGGGCAGGGGCTTTCCAAGCTGCAGCAGCGTCTGCGCCAGACCGACGAAGAGCTGGACAACCTTATCGGCGTGCGCAGCCGTGCCATCAGCCGCAAATTGCGGGCCGTACAGACGATGGACGACGCCAGCGCTGCGGCCCTGCTGGAGCTGGACACCGAGCCGGGTCGCCCCGTGTCTGCCCGCCTGCCGGAAAGCAGGGGCGATGAATAACGGTTGTGGTCAGGGGGCAGGAAAAGCCGCAGATTCCTCTTGCTAAATTTCTGACGATGTGCTATACTAGGAATTGTTCTTAAGAAAAATCGGCCGCTTTCTGCGGCACAGCATAAAAATAAAGGAGCATGGGATTTATGAGCGTACAGAAGATCAGCAATGCCATTCTGGGCGTGGGGGTGGACGATACCACCATCGACCTGTTTGAAAGTCAGTACCCGGTGCCCACCGGCGTCAGCTACAACTCCTATGTCATTCTGGATGAAAAGGTCGCCATTCTGGACACGGTGGACAACCGTGCCACGGATGCCTGGCTGGCAAACCTCACCGAAGCGCTGGGCGACCGCATGCCGGAATATCTGGTGGTCTCCCACATGGAGCCGGACCATGGTGCCAACATTGCCCGCCTGGCCGCTAAGTACCCGGACATGAAGGTGGTGGGCAACGCCAAGACCTTTGTGTATATGGAGCAGTTCTTCGGCCCGGATGCCGTGGCCAAGGAGCGCCGTGTGGTGGTGAAGGACGGCGAGAGCTTGTCTCTGGGGAGCCACACCCTCACCTTTGTGTTTGCACCCATGGTGCACTGGCCGGAGGTCATGGTCAGCTATGAGAGCAGCGAAAAGGTGCTGTTCTCCGCCGACGGTTTCGGCCGCTTCGGGGCGGTGGCAAAGTTTGACGAAAAGGCCGACTGGGCCAGCGAAGCCCGCCGGTATTACCTGAACATCGTGGGCAAGTACGGCCCGCAGGTGCAGGCACTGCTCAAAAAGGCAGCCGCACTGGATATTGCCACCATCTGCCCGCTGCACGGCCCGGTGCTCACCGGGGACCTGGGCAAGTATCTGGCCTATTATGATACCTGGTCCAGCTACAAGCCGGAGGAGCCGGAAAAGATCCTTGTGGCCAGTGCTTCCATCCACGGCCATACCCGCGCCGCGGCCCACACCATGGCCGAAAAGCTGCGTGCCAAGGGCGCAAAGGTGGTGGAGATGGACCTGACCCGCACCGATGTGTCCTACGCCGTCACCGAGGCCTTCCGCTGCGGAAAGATCGTTCTGGCCTGCGCCACCTATGACGGCTTCCTCTTCCCGCCGATGGAGTCCCTGCTGACCCACCTCAAGACCAAGGCGTTCCAGAACCGTACCGTCGGCCTGATGGAGAACGGCACCTGGGCCCCCATGGCTGCCAAACTCATGCGCGCTGAGCTGGAAGGCATGAAGAACATCACGGTCTGCGAGAACGTGGTCACCGTCCGCTCTGCTGCCAATGCTGCTGCGGAGGCCCAGATGGACGCTCTGGCCGACGAGATCGTGGCAAAATAAGCCCCAAAAGCGCGTAAAATCAGAAAAGACAAGCTGCCCGCATACCGGATGTGACAAGATCACACGGTATGCGGGCAGCTTTTTATCGGGGTGCAGGACTGCAGCGAGAGGACAGAAAGTGCGCTATGGAATAGAAAAAGTAATTATTTGATCTGTGCCAGCACCGCAGCAATGTCACCGTCAAAAAGCAGCGACTGCTTGGCGATCTCATTCGGGCAGACGGCCTCGCCCTTGTTGATGCAGACGTAGGTGGCATCCGGGTTCCTGGCTGTCATCCGCCAGAAGGGATATTTGATGATGACCGGCGTATTATAGCCAACGCCTAACTCTAAGAACAAAGTCTTCTGTCCCTCGTGGCGGCGGAGAAATTCGCTGTACCGCTCGGCGGCGGCGTGCCAGCCGGCATCCTCTACAAAGCTGTCATCACAGCGCAGGTTCATCGTGAGCAGCTTGCCGCAGTGCGGGCAGTGGGGGACAAGTTCGGACGGAACAGAAGTTTTCAGGATGGTATTCTCCGGCACGGTCAGCTGACCATCCGGTGCGAGGACATACCCCTGTGCTTCTACCATCTGCCGGATGAGTGCCTCATTGTCGAAAGTCTCCTGACAGCATGGTTCACTGCACTGGAACAGGCCGTAATCGCCCTGCGTGTAGAACAACCGCTTTTTGTCGAACCCTGCTTTCTGGAAGCAGTGGTCCACATTGGTGGTGATTATAAAGTAATCCTTATCCTGCACCAGCCGGAACAGCGTGCCGTATACAGGCTTCGGGGCGTTCTGATAGCGGTTGATATAAATGTACCGGCTCCAGTACGCCCAGTATTCCTCCATGGTGGAGTAGGGGTAGAACCCGCCGGAATACATATTCGTAAAGCCGTATTTGCTGGCAAAATCGGAGAAATATGTTCGGAATCGTTCCCCGGCGTAGGTGAACCCGGCGGAGGTGGACAGCCCAGCTCCTGCGCCGATGATGACGGCATCAGCCTCGTGCAGGGCCTTTTTGAGCTGCTCAGGCTGTGAGCAGTCGGGTGTAGATTTCCTTGTCCAAATCTTTGAAAACATTGAAGATCACCTTTTTGATGCTTGTGGGTGTTTGCAGGAACTCCTTCACAGTCTGTACGGCAATTTCTGCCGCATCCTCATTCGGGAAACAGAACACGCCGGTGGAGATGCAGCAGAATGCGATGCTTTCCAGCCCGGCTTCTGCGGCCTTCGTCAGGCAGGTGCAGTAGCAGGAGGCCAGCAGAGCGCGGTCCCGTGCGGTGACGCGCCCGGTCACGATGGGCCCCACCGTGTGCAGGACATACCGGCAGGGCAGGTTGAAGGCCGGGGTGAGTTTGGCCTGCCCGGTGGGCTCCTCGTGGCCCTGCTGCGCCATCAGGCGGGCACAGGCGCTGCGCAGCTGTACCCCGGCAAAGGTATGGATGCAGTTGTCGATGCAGCGGTGGCCGGGCACATAGCAGCCGGTCATGCCGCTGTTGGCAGCGTTGACGATGGCGTCGCACTGCAGCGTGGTGATGTCGCCCTGCCACAGGTAAAGGGCAGCTTCCCCGCAGCGGGCGGCGGTGGTCAGGCTTTCAAGGACGGTAACGCCCTTCTGGGCAAGCTCGGAGCGCAGGTATTCGTCCTGCACCTGCAAAAACTCCGGGCTGGCATCCCGGGGCGGGCGCACATTGAGCAGTGCACGCAGCAGCTGCTTCTGCCCGGCGGCATCGTCCGGGACGGCCAGCTGCTGGTATTCGGGGGCTTCTGCCAGCAGGCTGCTGAGCAAAAAACGGCGGCGTTCGGTCTGGGTCATAGAAAGACCTCCTTTGCGGTACCAAACGGCAAAACGCCCTGAAAACAGCGTTTCCAAGGCGATCTGCACGAAACGGGGATCAGAACTCGTAGGGAGGGTTGCCGGAGAAGTCGGCGATGGCGCCGTGAGCATCCTCCAGGTAGAACACCTCAAAGATGGGGTTGGTGGCCTCGCCGTACTGGCCCTTCACGATGGGGTTGGCGATGCACATCTCCTTGGCAGCCATGTTGTTTTCAAACACGGCCTTTCCGTGCAGGCGGACCCAGGCGTACTCCGGGCTGGACACCGAGATCTCGGTGTAGGGGTTGGCCTGCAGATCCTTGTACACGTCCTTCTGGTTGTTGGTGCAGAACCACAGCTTGCCGTCCAGCTCACCGGAGAACATGAAGGGACGGCACTTGGCCTTGCCGTCACGGCCGACGGTGGCCAGATACTGCACGGGGTTGGCATTCAGGAATTCAACGACTTTGTTCAGAGACATGGTTTGGTACCTCCAGGATTATTGCATTGGGTGTGCGGGGCATCTCGGCGTGCCCCGGCTGACAAGGCCATGATACACCCCTTTTTGCCCGGCGTAAAGTACGCACAATGCGGTAACCTGGTTACCGGCGGGTGACTTTTGACCGGTTACGATTCGGAAACTTTTGCGGTGAACCGCCGATTTCTCGCAATTTGGACTGCGAAAAAATTTTTGAGCCGGATGTGTGGGGTGTCCGGCCCCTGCTTGACAAGCACCGCGTCTGTGCCGTAAAATAGAAAAAACGGCCCGCGAGGGGCCGGAGGGGAGAAACGACAGATGTGTACCAAAAAGGAACTGCCGGCCTGCCCGGTGGAAACCACCCTCACCATGATCAGTGACAAATGGAAGGTGCTGATCCTGCGGGACTTGCTCACCGGCACCAAGCGTTTCGGCGAGCTGAAAAAGTCGCTGACCGGCGTGAGCCAGAAGGTGCTCACCTCCCAGCTGCGGGAGATGGAGGAAAACGGTCTGGTGGAGCGCAAGGCCTACCCGGAGGTGCCGCCCCGGGTGGAGTACAGCCTGACCCCGCTGGGCCGGAGCCTGCAGCCCATCATGGATGCCATGCGGGTGTGGGGCGAACAGTACAAACAACAGAATGCGTGACTGCACGCCGGGCAGCTGCCGTACCTGCGGCAACACCCGGCATTTTTTGTAAAAAGGAGAAACTGCACCATGGAGCGGATCTTACTGCTGGAGGATGACAAAAGTCTGGTCACCGGGCTGACCCTTGCACTGGGCCGGGCGGGTTATGCGCTGGACACGGCCCGCACCCTGGCCGAGGCCAACCGTCTGTGGCAGGCGGGCCGCTACGACCTGCTGATGCTGGACGTGACCCTGCCGGACGGCACCGGCTTCGACTTCTGCCGGGAGGTGCGCCGCACTTCCGGGGTGCCCATCCTGTTTCTGACCGCGTCGGATGAGGAAATGGACATCATCACCGGGCTGGACCTGGGTGGTGACGATTACATCACCAAGCCCTTCAAGCTGGGGGTGCTGCTGAGCCGGGTGCACGCACTGCTGCGCCGGGCCGGAGGGTTCGGGGCACAGCAGGCCACCGAGCTGTGCTCCGGCGGCATCCGGGTGAACCTGCTGGCCGGCCGGGCCGAAAAGAACGGCGTTCCGCTGGAACTCACGGCAGCGGAGTACAAGCTGCTGTGCCTGTTTCTGCGCAGCCCGGGGCAGGTGCTGACCAAAGAGACCATTCTGAACGCCCTGTGGGATTGCGAGGGCAATTATGTAGATACCAACACCCTCACGGTGTACATCCGGCGGCTGCGGCTCAAGGTAGAGGACGACCCCGGCAGCCCGCAGCGGCTGGTCACGGTGCGGGGCATGGGCTACCGCTGGAACGGGGATGTGTGAGATGAAATTTCTGGTGGAGGACGATGTCCGGCAGCTGTTTGCCCGGTTGTGCACCGGGCTGGCTGCGGCCCTGCTGGCGGCAGAATGCGCGTCGTGGGCACTGTGCCCGGCACTGTGCCTGCCGCTGCTGGGGCTGTTTGTCCTTCTGGCGGCCGGGGTGCTGGGCAGTGCAGCTGCTTATTTTGCCCGACGGCAGAAACGGCTGGAGGAAGCGGCTGCGCAGGTGCGTGCCCTGCTGGACGGGGATGCCACTGCCCGACTGGACAGCGGCCGCGAAGGGCAGCTGTACCGGCTGTTCCATGAAGTGAATGAGATGGCGGCAGTGCTCAACGCCCATGCCGACCGGGAACAGCGGGAAAAGCAGTTTTTGAAGAACACCATGGCCGATATCTCTCACCAGCTCAAGACGCCGCTGGCCGCTCTGAATATCTACAACGGTCTGCTGCAGGCCGGAACGGATGACGCAGAAAATGTGCGGGAGCTGGCCGAACTTTCCGAACAGGAGCTGGACCGGATGGAACAGCTGGTGCAAAGTCTGCTCAAGCTCACCCGGCTGGATGCGGGGACTGTACAGCTGGAAAAAACGGAACAAGATCTGCAAGGTCTGCTGGAGCAGACTGCCCGGCCCTTTGCCTGCCGCGCCCGGCAGGAGCAAAAGCAGCTGGCCGTCACGGCAGAGCAGGGGGTGTGCCTGTGCTGTGACCGGGTGTGGATGCGCGAGGCCGTGGGCAACCTGATCAAGAATGCGCTGGACCACACCCGCGCCGGGGACACCGTGACGGTGGAGGGCAGCCGCTTTGCCGACTTTGTGCGCATCCGGGTGGTGGACACCGGCACCGGCATCCACCCGGAGGACCTGCCCCATCTGTTCAAGCGGTTCTACCGCAGCCGCTTTGCGCAGGACACGCCGGGCATCGGGTTGGGGCTGCCGCTGGCGAAATCCATTGTGGAGGTCCACGGCGGCACACTGGAAGTGGAAAGTGAGCTGGGCCGGGGCACCGCCTTCACCATCCTGCTGCGGAACAGGCCCGCTCCGGCGATCCCTACAAAATTGTAGTCTTGCAGTCACCGGGCTGTAGCAAACGGGTGGTATGCTGTGGACAGATCAAAATGAAAGAAGGTTTTTGTATGAATCTGTTGCAGGCACAGGCCCTTTGCAAGACCTACGGCACCGGCGAGACTGCCGTGCAGGCGCTGAAGGACGTGAGCTTCTCGGTGCCCAAGGGCGAATTTGTGGCCGTGGTGGGCGAGAGCGGTTCCGGCAAGAGCACTCTGCTCAATCTGCTGGGCGGGCTGGACACCCCTACCTCCGGCAAGGTGCTGCTGGACGGGCGAGATCTGTTTGCCATGAAAGAGCGGGAGCGCACCATCTTCCGCCGCCGGAACATCGGCTTTGTGTTTCAGGCGTTCAACCTGATCCCGGAGCTGACCGTGGAGCAGAATATCCTGTTCCCGGTATTGCTGGACTACCAGAAGCCGGACACGGCGTATCTGGAAGAACTGCTGGATGTGCTGGACCTCCGCAAGCGGCGCAGTCACCTGCCCGGCCAGCTTTCCGGCGGGCAGCAGCAGCGCGTGGCCATCGGGCGGGCGCTCATCACCCGTCCGGCGCTGATTTTAGCCGATGAGCCGACCGGCAATCTGGACACCCGTAACAGCGGCGAGGTGATCGCCCTGCTGAAGGAGGCTTCCCGCAAATACGCCCAGACCATCGTCATGATCACCCACAGCCGCAGCATCGCCCAGACGGCAGACCGGGTGCTGCAGGTGTCGGACGGCGTGCTGACCGACTTCGGGAGGTGCGCGGAATGAAAAGCTATCTGAGCCTGATCCCCATTTCTGCCAGGGTGCGCAGGCGGCAGAACCGGCTGACCATCCTGTGCATCGTCACGGCGGTGTTCCTGGTCACGGCCATCTTCAGTGTGGCGGACATGATGCTGCGCACCCAGACGGGCCGTGCAGCCGGAAAAAGCGGCAGCTGGCATCTGGAGGTCACCGGCATCACGCCGGAGCAGGCTGCGCAGCTGGTCGGCCAGCCGGACGTGGTGCGGGTGGGTGCCGGAGCAGTATTCAATGAGAACGGCGAAAGCGCATACCGCCTGAACGGCAAGCGGGTGGTGCTGTATGGTGCCGATGCAGATTATGTGAGCCTGAACCGTGCCGCAGCCTTTGCGGGCACCTACCCGCAGGCGGAAAACGAAGTGCTGCTGGGCAAGACCGCTGCACGGGTGCTGCATGTGGGCAGCGGAGACACTGTAACGCTGACACTGCCGGACGGAACGGAAAAGCCCCTCACGGTCACCGGCGTCGGCGGCATCGACGAGGATTTTTACGGCGAGCAGTACAGCATCGTGGATGCCTACCTGCCGCAGGAAGCCTTTGCGGCCCTGTTGACTGTAAACAGCGAGGCACTGCCCCAGACACATTATGAGCTGGAATACACCAGCGCGGCCAGAGCAGCAAAGGCCCTGCCGAAGCTGCGCAGCCGGTATGGGGAGACGGCTGTGCAGGAAAACCTGCAGGTGATGGGTTCGGCAGGGCAGAGCAGCAGTACGGCTTTTCAGACCGTGTACGGTATGGCAGCGGTGCTGTTCGTGCTGGTGCTGCTGGCCGGAGTGCTGATGATCTCCGGCAGCATGAACAGCAATCTGGCCCAGCGCACCCAGTTCTTTGGCATGATGCGCTGCATCGGCATGAGCAAACGGCAGGTCATCCGGTTCGTCCGGCTGGAAGCCCTCAACTGGTGCAGGACGGCGGTGCCCATCGGCCTTGTGCTGGGCACTTTGGCCAGCTGGACGATCTGCGCCGCGCTGCGGTACGGCATCGGCGGCGAGTTTGCGGCAACGCCAGTCTGGCAGCTGAGCCCTGCGGGCCTGTGCGCCGGTGCCGTGGTGGGGGTGGTGACGGTGCTGCTGGCTGCGCAGGCCCCGGCAAAACGGGCAGCAAAGGTCTCGCCGATGGCGGCGGTCTCCGGCAGCACCCAGAATGTGCCGGTGGGCCGTGCGGCCCATGCCGGGAAGGGCCGGGTGGAACTGGCACTGGGCGTCCGCCATGCCACCGCCAGCAAAAAGAACTGGGCCCTGATGACCGCCAGCTTTGCGCTGAGCATTGTGCTGGCGCTGGGCTTTACCGTGCTCTTGCAGTTCGCCTCTCTGCTGTTGCCCAGTCTGGCACCGTGGCAGCCCGATGTGCTTTACAACGGCTACGGCAATGCGCAGGTGCTGCCCGGCAGCATGACCCGGACACTGCTGAAAGTGCCGGGCGTCGCCCATGCGTGGGGCTGCACTGGTCTGGTGGATACCCCGGCCAGCAGCGACAAGGGCAACGTGGACCACGTTGTCTTCTGCTCCTACGATGATTATATGCTGGAATCCAGCCGTTCCGTGGTGGTACGGGGTCGGATGCCCGGCGCAGGCAATGAAGTGATGACCATCTACAATAAGAACAACCCTATGCAGATCGGGGACGTCATCACGGTGAACGGGGTGCCGCTTACCATCGTGGGTGCCTTTTCGGAGGGCGCCTTCCCGGATGATGTGACCCTTATTGCACCGGAAGCGCTGTTCCGACAGGTGGCAGGCGACCAGAGCTATAATATGGTAGGTGTGCAGTTGGACCGCACCGCCGACGAGGACACCCTCTTCACGCTGGCGGACCTTGCCACGGATGACGTCATCATGCAGGACCTGCGGGAGAGCAACCGGCAGGACCGCGGCACCTATTACGCGGTGCGCATCGTGCTGTACGGTTTTCTGGCCATCATCGGCGGCATCTCGCTGCTGAACATCGTCAACAGCATCTCCATGAGCGTTTCCGCCCGTGCCCGGCAGTACGGTGCCATGCGCGCCGTGGGCATGGAGGATGTCCAACTGTGCCGGATGATCGCGGCGGAGGCCGGGACCTATGCGGCGTCCGGCCTGCTGGTGGGCGTTGTTGCGGGCCTTGTGCTGCACCGTGCACTGTATACCCGGCTGATCACCCACTATTTCGGCGTCGTGTGGCGGGTGCCCTTCGGGCTGCTGGCAGTGCTCTGTCTGTTCGTGGCAGGTGCAGCGGCGCTTGCGGTGCACGGCCCGGTGAAGCGATTGCAGGCAATGCCCGTCACAGCAGCCATCAACGAACTCTAACAAACAAAAAACAAGCGCCGGAGCGCTCCCTTTTTGCGGGAATGCTCCGGCGCTTTTGGGTGTAACTCAGTCCAGCACGGGAATGTCCAGCCCGAATTCCAGCGGCCGGAACCGGGGGCAGACGTTTTCGGTGATGGAGATCACCGAGGCGGCCAGACGGCTGCCGATCTCGCAGGAGGCGGGCAGGTTCTTGCCGTAGGTCAGGCCGATGACTGTACCGGCAAAGAAGGCGTCACCGGCACCGGTGGTGTCGATCACATCCACCTTCTTGGCGGGCACAACGCCGCTTTCGCCGTTGGCGCGGGCATACACGGCACCCTGCCCGCCCATGGTGACCACCATGCAGGGGATGTTGGCGCTGTGCACGTTGGCGGCCAGCACCTCCCGCATGGCAGCGGGGGAAAGGTGGTCGTAATCGTCCGAGAAGAGCAGCCCGGCTTCCTGCTGGTTGCACACAAAGCAGTCCACCTGCTGCAAAAAGTCGCGGCGTTCCATGGCGATGCTCATGTTGGAGATGGCCGCGTAGACCCGCTTGTTGTACTTTTTGGCAAAGCGCAGCACCTGCTTGACCGTCTCTTTTTCCAGATCCAGTTCCAGCGCGATGCTGTCGCAGTCCTTGAAGATCTCGTCTCCCTGCTCTTTCAGCAGAGCGGTGAGGAGAGTGGTGTCCGGGCGCTTGGAGATGGAGGCGCATACGTCACCGTCGTTGTTGAACACGGCCAGCCAGGTGCCCATGCCGTCCTTCACGCGGCGGATGAACTGGGTGTTCACCTTGTGGTCGCGCAGCTTGTCGATGACATCCTGGCCCATGCCGGTGTCGTCCACCAGACCAACAAAGGTGGGGCGCAGCTCCACATTGGCGATGTCCTCCACGATGTTGCGGCTCACACCACCGTGTACCTGCTCGACCCGGCCGGAGTTGCGCCCGCCCGGGATGTAGGTGGAAAGGGGGTACCCCTTGATGTCCACAAAAACGGCTCCGATGACTACGATTCCCATAGAAAAACCTTCCTGCAAAAATATTTTGCCTTCATTATACCAACTCTTTCCGACAGAATCCATCCTTTTTGTCATTTCGGACCGAAAAAGCGCGCAGAAGGCCGAACTGCCTTACAGGGCGGTGCTTGCCGTCCGAACCAGGAACTCCATGGCCTGCACGGGGTACTGCCCGGCGGCGGTCTCGCCGGTGAGCATCAGGCTGGACGCACCATCCAACACAGCATTGTAAATATCGCTCACCTCGGCGCGGGTGGGCACGGCACGGGTGCACATGCTGTCCAGCATCTGGGTGACCACCATAAAGGGCACCCCGGCGGCCCGGCAGGCGGCGGAAAGCTGTTTCTGACAGCGGGGCAGCTCCCACAGCGGCATGGCGTTGCCCAGGTCGCCGCGGGCAATGACCACCTCGTCCACGAGGGACAGAAACTCCGGCAGGGCCTGCACCCCAGCAAGGTTCTCGATCTTTGCAAAGATGCGGATCTGCGGCGCACCGGCCTCGGCCAGCGCCTGCCGCAAAGCAAGGATGTCCTGTTTCCCGCGCACGAAGGGCAGCATGACCCCGGTGACGCCGCAGGAAGCTGCGATGCGCAGGTTGGCAAGGTCCTCACTTGTCAGGGTGGGCATGGGCACCGACAGACCCGGGGCGGCAATGCTCTTGCGGCTTTGCAGAACGCCGCCCCGCAGTACGGTGCAGACCAGTGCATCCGGCCCGGCGGCAGTTACTTCCACCAGCAGCTTGCCGTCATCCAGCAGAAGCAGCTGCCCGGGGCGGGCTGCCTGTACCAGCTGGACAGGGCAGGGGATGCCGCCTGCACCCAGCTGTACCGTGCCGCCCTCCGGCAGGGTGACCGGGCTGGCCAGCCGCCCGACACGCAGTTCCGGCCCCTGCAGGTCGATGAGCAGGTCCGGAATGCCGACAGCGTGGATCATTGCCAGCCAGTCAGCGTGTTCGGCCAGCGCCCCGTGGGAAAGGTTCATGCGCAGGCCGGTCATGCCGGCGTCCACAAGGCGGCGCAGAGTTCCGGCACTGGCGCAGGCCGGGCCGATGGTTCCATAAAAATGCATAAGGATCCCTTCTTTCATAGATTGCGCAGGTGTTCCTGCAAAAAGCTGCATAAAAGCCGGACACAGGGGTGCTCTGCGTGCTCCGGCTGCAAAAAGGCGGCGCAGATGGGCGGCATGCCGTCCAGTGCCACGTCCTGAACATTGTCCATGCTGTGGTCGGAGGTGATCTCCAACCGGTCCAGGGCCAGACCGTTGCGCTCCTGGGTGCGGTAAAGCACTTGATAGTATTGCTCGCCGATCTCTACCTTCGGGCGGGCACCGGCCTGCCGCAGGGTATTCCACAGCGGGGCCAGCGGCTCCGGCGCAAGGCCCGGCACCAACAGCAGCTGGCCGTCCAGCTCTGCGACCTCCTGCTCCAATTGCTCATACGCTTCTTTCAAATGCTCCGATTCCGCATTTGCGTCCTGCAGGTCTCCGGAAACAATGGACTCCCGCCTGCTGATTTCCTGCAGCTGTTTTCCGTTTTCTTCGGATTCCATTAAAAACAGATTCACATCACAGGCTTTTAGTTCTTCCCGCAAAGCCAGATATTTTTTTGCCGTTTCTGACTGTCTGGCCAGAGGTCCTACCTGTTTTTCCAGTTCAGAAAGAATGTCGCTTACGCGGACCAGATTCTGTTTCTCATCTTCCAGCTTTTTCTGGGCAATGGCCTTGCGGCGCTTGAATTTTACGATTCCGGCTGCCTCATCAAAAAGCTCCCGGCGTTCCTCCGGCTTGCCACTTAAGATCTTGTCAATCTGGCCCTGTCCGATGATGGAATAGCCCTCCTTACCGATACCGGTATCATAAAACAGCTCACTGATATCTTTTAGGCGGCAGGTACTCCCGTTAATCTTATACTCACTCTCACCGGAGCGGTACAGACGTCTGGACACGGTCACCTCATCATAATCTATAGAAAGCTGATGGTCGGAATTATCCAGGGTAATGGCCACATAGGCAAATCCCTGTGGCTTTCGGATCTCCGTTCCCGCAAAGATAACATCCTGCATGGATCCGCCTCGCAGCTGCTTTGCGCGCTGCTCACCGAGCACCCAGCGCACCGCGTCGGCAACATTGCTCTTGCCGCTTCCGTTCGGCCCTACAATACCGGTAATTCCGTTGTGGAACTCAAACAGGATCTTGTTGGCAAAGGATTTGAATCCCTGTATCTCAATGCTCTTTAAATACATTCTTTCCCTCTCAGTTTCAAAATGCCATGGTAAGCGGCCACAGCCTCCGCCGCCTTCTTGGTTCCGCCGGTTCCGCGTCCCAGCTCCTCGCCGCCGGACAGTGCGCGTACTTCAAAAACCTTATGATGATCCGGCCCCTCTTCCCGCAGGATCTCATACTCCAGATGTGCGCCTGCAGTAGCCTGGATCATTTCCTGCAGAATAGTCTTGCTATCGTAAAAGAGCTGCTTGTGCTCAATATCATTCAGGATAAACCGGTGAATGAACTCTTTTGCATTAGCAAAACCACCATCCAGATAGATAGAACCGATCAGGGCCTCCATAGCATCGGAAACCACGGAATTACGCTCTCTTCCGCCGGTGGCCTCCTCGCCCTTTCCCAAAAGCAGATAGCTGCCCAGCTCCAGATCGGCTGCGCAGTAAGCCAGGGTCGGCTCGCACACCAGGCTGGCGCGGATCTTGGAGAGCTCTCCCTCCGGCTTCTCCGGGTACTTGTGATACAGGAAATCACTGGAAACCACTTCCAGAACGGCATCACCCAAAAACTCCAGACGTTCGTTGCAGACTGCCTTGTCCTTCTTATGTTCATTGGCATAGGAACTGTGGGTCAGGGCGCGGTGGAACAGATTTTTGTCCCGAAAGGTATAGCCGCACCGGCGCTCCAGCTCGTTTAAATCACGATTCATATACGTTAAACTCCTTATCGTTCTTCATTGGCATGCATTCAGCCACACACATATTATGGAAAGGGGCGCGCAAGGAATGCACAGCCCCTTTCTTGATTTCTTTGTAACTGTTCAGCAGCTTCACAGTCACATTCCTTTCATACTGTTTTCAACTAGCCGTTTTCCGGCTCCGGCTTAGTTCAATGCGTTTTTGATCTGCTCAATCGCGTCGGAAACGCTGACGATCTGCTCAGCAACCTCCGTCGGGATCTCGATATCAAACTCTTCTTCAATACCCATGATGATCTGGAAGATATCCAGGGAATCTGCGCCAAGATCTTCTACGAAGGTAGTCTCCATGGTGATCTCATCCGGCTCAATGTTTAATACCTCTGCGATGATGTTCTGTAACTTCTCAAATTCCATAATTTCCTCTCCTAACTTTTCTTTCTTATTTTGTAACTGCCCGAAGCCCGGACCGTTTACTTACTGAATTTCCTGTGCCTGGCTGTCCAGACATTCTTTAATCTTTTCGTTGATCTTCTGTTCTTTGAAGGTCACACACTGAATAATGGAATTGCAGACCTCAGTAGACTTGGAACTTCCGTGAGTCTTAACCACAAGACCTTTCAGTCCCAGCATCGGTGCGCCGCCGTACTGGCTGGCATCGAATGCCTTTAAGGTCTCCTTCAGAGCCGGTTTTACAAGCAGAGCTCCGATCTTACTGCGCAGGGAGCTCATCATACCCTTCTTTACCATGGAGATCAGTGCTGCGCCGGTTCCCTCGTAAAGCTTTAAGATGACATTGCCCGTAAATGCCTCGCAGACGATGACATCGGCTCCGCCGTGTGGAATCTCTCTTGCCTCAATGCTTCCGGTAAAGTTAATGTCCGTACACTGTTTTAAGAGCGGGAAGGTTTCTTTGACCAGGGCATTGCCCTTTTCCTCCTCGGCACCGATGTTCACGATTCCAACTCTCGGATTCTTAATTCCTACTACATGCTCCATATAGATAGAACCCATGCGCGCGAACTGGACCAGATGAGATGGACGGGAGTCTACATTGGCACCACAGTCAAGAAGCAGGGACACGCCCTTTTCTGTCGGGATCAGCGCGCCAAACGGCGGCCGCTCCACACCCTTGATGCGTCCCACCAGCACCTGTCCGCCTACGAGAATTGCTCCGGAACTGCCCGCTGATACAAACGCATCTGCCTCACCATTCCTTACCAGGTTCATTCCCACCACGATGGAGGAATCCTTTTTTTTGCGGATCGCATTCACCGGCGGCTCTTCCGTCTCGATCACCTCGGAAGCCTGCACCAGTGTGATCTGCTCCTTCGGATACGTGTGGGAGGCAAGCTCTTTTTTCACTGCCTCTTCCTGACCAACTAACAGAACATGGATGTCACTCCGCTTATTTACAGCCTGAACGGCCCCCTTTACTATCTCGCCCGGAGCGTTGTCACCGCCCATTGCGTCAACAGCTACATTAATCATAGAGTCTCCTTTTCGGCTTTTGCCGTAAAATTGATTTCGTAATTAAATATACTAGATTCCATACTATAAATCAATATAATTTTTGCCTTCATAACCATATCAAAGCAGTTTAAGGATACAACTGCCTTGAAAACGAAAAAAGGACTGAACAGATACTGTTCAATCCTTGATTCTAAGCCATTTCTAATTAGTCCTCAACAGAAACGATCTCTTTCTTGTTGTAAGAACCACAAGCCTTGCAGACTCTGTGAGGCATCATCAGAGCGCCGCACTTGCTGCACTTTACTAAATTCATAGCGCTCATTTTCCAGTTAGCTCTACGTTTGTCACGTCTTGCTTTGGAAGATTTATTCTTTGGGCAGATAGACATGGTTTACACCTCCTTAAACTTTTGAAATAAATCCTGGATTACTGACATTCTTGGGTCAGGCGAACTCCGGTCACAGGAACATTCCGTGTGATTAAGGTTCGCACCACATCTATTGCAAATTCCTTTGCAGTCTTCCCTGCATAACACCTTCATAGGCAGATTAAGCAATAGCTCGTTACTGAGCAACCGGTCTACATCCAGATTATAGCCGCTTACATAGGGCTGTTCATCGAGATCTTCTGTACGCTCGCTTTCGGTCTTTGACATATCCAGCTCTTCGTCGAATTCCAGTTCAAAGGGAATATCAACAGGCTCTAAGCATCTGTCACATGGCATCTGCAGAGTTACCTCTGCACTGCCGGTGAGAAGAAGCTTTTTGTCCCCAAGATTACGGACATGTAGCTGTACCGGACTGCGTGATACGATGTCATATGCATCCTTGCTGGTGCAAAGCTGGTTCATATCGATACCGCACGTATAGTCTTTCTCTTTTCCGTCTACGGAAAACAGCTCTGTCAAATTAATAAGCATATCAGTCTCCTAATACGCACCTGTGTAATTATACACAGGTGCGCCGGCTTTGTCAACAACTATTTTATTTTTTCCGAAATTGATTGAGAGGAATTAAGCCTCAACCAGTCTCTTGGTCTCTCTTGCGATTGCAAGCTCCTCGTTAGTCGGGATCAGCATTACTTTGACTTTGGAATCTGCTGCGGAAATAACAGCGTTCTTTCCTCTTACATCGTTAGCCTGGTCGTCAATCTTCACTCCAAGGTAGCCTAAGTACTCACAGATAGCCTTTCTGCTCACCTTGTCATTCTCGCCAACACCTGCGGTAAATGCGATCGCATCTACGCCGTTCATAGCTGCGGTATAAGCGCCGATATATTTTGCCACACGGTAAACGAATGCATCAAGAGCTACCTCTGCCAAGTGGTTGCCCTCTGCCTTAGCTGCCTCGATATCACGGAAGTCGCTGGAAATGCCGCCGCTCATGCCGAGTACGCCGGATTTCTTGTTGAGGATGTTTAATACCTCGTTGACGTCCTTCCCCTCTTTGTTGCAGATGAACTGAACAACAGCCGGATCGATATCACCACTTCTGGTACCCATGATCAGACCCTCAAGAGGAGTCAGGCCCATGCTGGTATCTACGCACTTGCCGCCGATGGAAGCAGATACGCTTGCGCCGTTGCCTAAGTGGCAGACGATAACCTTTGCGTTCTTCGGATCCAGTCCGCCGAACTTGATAGCCTCGCCGGATACGAACATATGGCTGGTGCCGTGGAAGCCGTAACGACGGATGCTGTATTTCTCATAATACTCGTGCGGGATTGCGTACAGATAAGCCTTCTCCGG
>ERZ773149.305-NODE-305-length-51804-cov-12.832828_pt1 | contig 51804 bp, 53 predicted proteins | sample MGYA00511081_ERZ773149 | MGnify/ENA primary metagenome ERZ773149 (study PRJEB29015, sample SAMEA2737846) | human gut metagenome | biome: human gut; feature: human-associated habitat; material: faeces | place: China | collected 2012 ...
AAAAATCAAAAGTATAAGAAATCAAGGAAGAATGTGTCGTTGATATCAGATACATGCGGCTGTAGGGAGTATTCTTTTACAGCCGTATTGATGTGGTATCAGCAGACATATCAGGTAACAAACTATGTATTACAGAAAAGAGTATTTGAAAAGGGCGCATCGGGAGATTGATACGATCTTTCGGGTGCTGTTCCCGGAACATGGAATGGCAGTAAGGGAAGAACAGATTCTGTTATGCCATGAAATGCTGGATAACCTGCTGGGAAGAAATATAGCACTGTGTGACGCAGGTGTCGGCATTGGGAAAACTTATGCCTATCTGGTGGCTTGTGTTCTGATGAGAAAGTATTCTCTTCTTGCAGACGGATATTCCCCATACGAACAGCGTCCGGTTGTGATATCTACTTCCAGCATTGCACTCCAGAAAGCAATTCTTACGGAATATATCCCTTTTCTCTCCCGGATTCTTCAGGAGAACGGGACAATTCAGGCGCCGATCAAAGCAGTCATCCGCAAAGGGAAAGAGCATTTTGTCTGTGATGAGAGATTAGAGCAACGAATCGTTGCAATCAAAGAGAAAAATAAAAATGCATTGCAGAAAGAAGCACTGCTGTCTCTGAAAGAACATTACGATATGGATGAAGTGTCAGGATTAAGTGGATTTGACAGAAGGCTGGTAAGCGTACCAAAGTTCTGCTCAAGGGAATGCCCGACAAAAGGTTCCTGCAGGTATCAGCAGTATCTGGAACATTCCAGAGATGATGAAATGTTCATCCAGATCTGCAACCATAATTATCTGCTGGCAGATGGCTATCACAGACTGCAGGATTACCGCCCGTTATTAAAAGACTATCGGGCATTGATTGTAGATGAAGCACACAAGCTGCCAGATGCGGCAAAGCAGATGTTCGGGAAGAGCCTCTGTTATGACGATATCCGGGAAATCTGCTTTTATCTTGGGAAAGAGTACCAAGGTCCGGAGATAAGAAAACTGTCCGGGACGATCCGGATGGTGCTGGATATCATAGGAGAAAACCACAGAACCAGATATGGGATAAAAGAAGAATTCCACATGACAGAAGAGTGTGCAATGTATTTATATGAGGGGATACAGACCATGAATAAGATCATAGAAAAATTAGAAAAGAAGATTCCGAAGTGGATCAGAAACAAGCTGGAAGAAACCAGAAGTGTGCTGGAATGCTTTTTCCATCAGGATAAGAAGTATGTGCTACATTTGAAACAGGATCAGGAACATCGGATCATATTGTGTGCTTCCAGCAGGCGGATTCCACAGTATCTTGACCAGATGTTGTGGAGCAGAGGAATGGGCGCAATCCTGACAAGTGGAACATTAAAAACCGGACAGGGATTTTCCCATATCCGGAAGATGACAGGATTGCAGAAAGTACAGAGGGTACATGAATATGTGGCAGACTCTCCATTTGAATATCAGAGAAACTGTCTGTTATATCTGCCAAAAGATTTGAAAAAGTGCAGAAGAGGAAGTCAGGAAGAAACAGAGATGATAGCTGACCATATCCATTCGTTAATCTGTTCGACTTACGGACATACATTGGTGCTGTTCACATCCTATCACCTGATGGGAAATGTATATCAGATGTTGCGGGATGAGATCCCTTTCCCGATGATCGAGGTGTGGAGACATTCCCCAGAAGAAATCACGAGATTTAAACAGACAGACAATGCGGTTCTTTTCGCAGCTGGATCCTGCTGGGAAGGAGTAGACTTTCCCGGAGATATGGTATCTTCGTTAATTATTGTAAAGTTGCCGTTCGCTGTTCCAGATCCCATCAGTGAGGCTCAGAAGAAAGAATATGATTGTCTGAAAGATTACATTCAGGCAGTGGTCGTTCCAGATATGCAGAAAAAACTAAGGCAGGGGTTCGGACGTGCGCTCCGCACAGAGACAGACACCTGTGTTGTGACCATCTTAGATGAGCGTGCAGGAGAAGACGGAAGATATCATGAGGAAGTGATGTGTGCACTTCCGAAGTGTAAGATGGCAGAAGACATCAAGGATGTTCAGCGTTTTATCAGAAACCGGAAGGGTGTGGAATATTACCTGTAAATGCCCGTGGTTTTGCTACAATCACAGCGAGTTTACGACGAAATGTTTGGTGGTATTTCTGGGGTGTTTTCGGTGGAATTGGTGGTATTGCTGAATAGCTATTTGAACATGAAGTGGGTATACTGTGTATAGCGTTAGAGATTTAGAAGGAAGGTATTAATATGGCAAAATATATCGTAGAAATGCAGATGGATAAACAAGAAAAATTTTATTTTATTCGAGAAAACGAAAGCGGAGATATTGTATATTTACCTTCTAAATATCTAATGCATAAGAAAAGGTCAAAGATATCACCGAATACCATACAAAGAAGTGCCTTTGCATTATCTTATTATTTGAATTTTCTGGATGAAAAGCAACTTTGTTTGGATGATATTTATCAAATGAAATATATTGAACAGCATGAACATTTTACAGATTTCCTGATTTGGTTAAAAGCTGGTATGCATAGCAGGGAAGATTATTTAAAACTTCCTAATAATGAGACATGCAATGCATATTTAAAAGAAGTATTCAGATTTTATACCTTTATGGAGCAAGAAAACAAGCATTCGGAAAGCTTGAAGGTATTATCAGATACGCAAATGATTGTGCGAAATTCCATCGGTATCAGAAAAGTATTGAATAGGAAGAGTTTTCGAGGATATTTAAAAGAAAAAGGACATCAAGGAAAAACCATTGAGCAGGACAAGATTGTAGTGTTGTTGCAAGAATGTGCAAACAGCCGCGATCAGGTTCTGCTTTTATTATTAGCAGAAACAGGCTTTAGAATAGGGGAACTCTTAGGTGTACGATACGCAGAGGATATAGACTATGAGAAACATATAATATATGTCAACTTTCGAGATGATAATGAGAATGGGGCAAGAGCTAAAAACGCAGAACTTCGAAGAGCCAAAATCAGCGACGCAACATTTGATATTTTAATGTTTTATATTGAAGACTATAAGGAACTGATTATAGGACAGGAATATTTATTTATTAATGTCTCAGGTGATTACGTTGGAAAGCCTTTTAAGGGAAGTGGAGTATATGCCATGTTACGCAGATTGGAGAGAAAGACGGGAATTAAAGCATCTCCACATATGCTCCGGCATTATTTTGCAAATGCAAGACGAAAAGATGGATGGAAATTAGAAATGATTAGTCAAGCACTCGGGCATCGGAATATCGAAACGACTATGAAATATCTGAATATAACAGAGGATGAACTAATAGAAGTCAGTGATGCTTTTTATAACAGGCATCAAGCAATGTATGGTGTTCAGAATTTGTTATAAAAAAGAGGAGGCGATCAAGTGTCTGCAATTCGATTGCTGCAAGCAGAACGCAAGGAAGAGATACAGCATCTTCACAGGCAGTTTATGTCAGGCGGAATATTGCAGAGAGAATTATGGGAAGAAGCAGAGAAATTCCTTATCCAAAGAGAAATCTATGATGTGATTTTAGCAGAAGAACAAGATTTGCGGGAATACAAACAAACTTTGTTGGATAGTGGGAATTATACGAAAAAGCAGGTGAAAGAGCAGTCATCCGCATTACGAAAGATACAGAAGTATTGGATAGAAACAGAATATGGAGAGCTACTCTTAGAAATCCGAGAAAGCCAAGTGTCAGATGAGGCATTGAAGGGAAACATCAAACGGTTTCTAATCCGGCAGGGAATACATCATATCAAAGAGATTGATTATACGGTACGAAGCCGTTATGAAGCAGAACTGAAAAAAATGTGGGATGAAGCGAGTGTGATGAGATATTTAAAGGTTTTCGATCATATCAAGCAGTATAGTATCCAAAAAGAAATAGAAAGTCTGCCGGGAAGAATCGAACACCGGAGGAAATATCAAGCACAGGTTGTATTCCTGCCATACTTACCAGATTTGGAGTTGGTTAAGGATTTTGAATATGTCCGAGATAAACAGGAACTGGTGTGGGATTTTTTTAGAAGAGCATCTGAAAAATTAAAAAAGCAGGTTTTTCTACTATTGAATTACATTCTAGATAATTTGTATCGAGACGATCCCAAAGAGAGAAGAGTTCGCTATTTATTGCCATTACACTGGTTATATGATTTTTGTGTGGAGGAAGAGATTGATGATCTGGAAGGATTGGAATTAGAACAGATCCAACGATTTGAGAAAATCGTGGAACAGAAAGTGGTCAATGTGAAAAACTCTATGCAGATTATTGACAATAGTCGGAAAATCTTATTTTTAACAGCACCAGAAATTCATTGGCATGCCAATGTGTGGTATATGGAACGCTTTCACCTGTCAGAAGATCGGCTTAACCCAAGCAATCCAGTACAGCGATTGAGTTTTATAGAAGTGACTAACAAAAAGAATCGAGAATTGTTACAGGAATATGCCAAATATCATGTTGGAATTGGTGGACTGACGATAGCAAATATCCGAGGACAACTATATGAGGTAAAAAGACTTCTGGAATATTTTAAGGAAGAAGAATCCATTTGTCAGGTAGATGAAAATCAATTGGATGACTATTTTAGGAAACTGGAAGAAAAGGATACCAAAGATGATACATTCAATAAAAGAATTGTGCATTATATAAAATTTTATCAGTTTTTAAATGTCCGAGGATATATGAAGGAGATACCCTTTAAACCGGAGTATTACCTGAAAAAGACATATCCAGAGCATCATGACAGAACGGTGGAAGAAAAAGTTTATATGGAAATCCTGCATAAGCTGTATGCATTTCCGCTAGTTCCAAGATTGATATTTTTACACTTGTGGTGTACTGGATTGAGAATCAGCGAAGTGTGTACGTTAAAAGGGGATGCATATTACTGGGATGGAGAAGATGCATGGTTGAAAGTCTATCAGATCAAGATGAAGGCAGATAAAATGATACCAATACCGCTTGTGATGTATAGAATCATGCGTAAGTATATTGAGCGTGAACACATTCGTCCGAAAGATTATATCTTTAAAGGGAAGGATGGTGGAGCGTACCGGGGAACAACATTCCGACAAGAGTTTCAGCAATACTGTGATAAGAATGGAATTGCAGATGGCAGTTATATCTTCAAAACCCATGACTATAGGCATACGCTGGCTACCCAATTTTATGATGAGGATGTTTCTATACAGACAATCCGAGATTATTTAGGACATTTTTCCGAAGAGATGACAAAACAGTATGTAGACTTCATGCCAAAGAGAATTGAAAAAGCAAGTGATACTTACTTTAAGAAACCGGAAAATGACTTGGCTTCTACCATTAAAGCTAAGAAGCGTGGTGAAAGAAAATGAAAAAAAGAATTTACATATATGAGCTGGACTGCTACAAGGTAGCATCCGAAGAGCAGATTCAGAGAATGCGTATCAGCCCGGAACGGTATTTTAATCTGGAAGGATTGCCATCAGAAGAACTTGCCGAAAAGTTGGAAGAATTTATATGGGAAAGAGGAAAAATGCTCGCACCGTCCAGCATGGCAAGTGAAGTGACCTATTATAATAATATTCGGGAATTTCTGATTGATCGGAAAATACAAAGCCTTGATGCCAGAGAAGAAGAAAAAATCATCCGTATGTTAAAAGGATGGATGCTGGAACGAGGATATGCTTTATCAAGCAAAAAATATCGGCCTGCATATGACAAAATAGGAATTGAAAGTCCTGGCATTGTAAGGCATATGAAAAAAATCTTGAAGTTTCTGGAAGAAGAGGATGACAGGGATGAGCAGGAAAAAGATATCTGGACTCTTAAAAACTTCGATTTTCCTATTTATGGAAATCCAATCAAGAATACGGAAACGATTAACTTTACTAAAATTGTACAGCCAGATATTCGGGAAGAAGTAAAAAAAGTAATTTTTATGCATTTAAAATATTCCCCTTTAGGAACGATTCATAGTGAAATAGCTGCAGTAAAGCGGTTCTCAAAATTTCTTAAAAGAAAACATTTGGACATTCAATCGCTGCAGGATCTGGAACGGATGCATATAGAAGAGTATCTGATATATCTTCAGACGGAAGCACATGACCGGAAAAATTATAGATCTGACCTATATGCACTACGAAGGGTAATAGAAGATGTTGGGAATTTATATGAACGACAGTACATGAGCGAATTATTTCTGAGTAATGATTTCCCAAGTACACCAAGGCATGTATTCAAATTTTACTCAGATGCGGAAATCAAAAGATTAAACGAACACATTTTCAAAATGGATGAGCAGATATGTAGGGCACTGATTATCCATCAATTACTGGGAACGAGGATTTCAGATACGCTGACCTTAAAGACAGACTGCCTAAGCATGCGGAATAATCGATATTTTATAAGGATTGATCAGGTGAAGTCAGTCACCTATGAAAAAGCCATCAGTGAAGAAGTGGCACAACTGATTATGAAAGCAATTGATTATACAAAGGAACGGTATGGAGAAACAACTTACATTTTTACAAAAAAAGATGATCCAACTAGGCCTTATCAATATAGCATGATTCAAAATCAGATTATGACAATGATCCGCCAGGAAGATATCCGGGATGATAATGGAGAGTTTCTGAAGTTTGGAACCCATATTTTTCGACATTGTTATGGAAAGAAATTGACAGAAATGCATGTGGATGACTGGATGATAGCTAAGCTACTGGGGCATACCTCCATATATTCGGTACATCATTATCGAAAAATTGGCAATAAACTGATGGCAGATGAAACGAGAGCTGCAAGAGAAAAAATGGACATGATCCTATTAGATATCATAGAAGGATGGGATGATTATGAAATATGATAAGATGGTAGCGATTACGCAGGCTGAGAGTCAGAGGAAGATGAATATTGCAAAAAATACAATATCTGATATGCTTAAAAATATGGAAAGAATTACCGTAGCAGAGCTGGTAAAAAGAACTGGGCTTTCTAGAGGATTTTTTTATAAAAATGAGCTTATCAGAAGAGAAATGGATGACGCAATACATAGACAGGAAGCAATTTTTAAGAATAGACATCCGGTTGCAATGGACAGAAAACTTGAAAATTCAGTAATTGAGTTGAAAATTGAATTGTTAAAAGCCAAAGCAGAGAACGAGAAATTAGCAGAACAAAATCAGGAATTGAAAAGAAAAAATGAACTGTTGCAGCAAGAACTGGAGAAATTGAATAAACGGGTCAGTAGGAAAGAAATTTCTGTTCTAAAAAAATTGTGAGAATGGTGTGGTACAAGTTTTTTGAGAGGACGATAATCTATGAAATACGATAAAATGGTCGAATGTAGTTTGGAACGTAGCAAACAGAAGGTAGAAACCGCAAAACGGGAAATTCAAGAAATGTTGGAATCAAAAGAAAAAATAACGGTTGCTGCATTGATTCAAAAAACAGGCTTTTCTAAAGGATTTTTTTATCGAAATGAAGAAATGCGCAGGGTGGTAAATGAAGCTATGCATCAACAGAGCGTAACGTATAATCCGAAACAGATTATTATTGATATGGCTATGGAAAGAACTTTAGTTAATGCAAAAACGACTATACAGGAATTGAAACTAAAAATAAAAAAATTGGAAAAAGAAAATGCAGAGTTGCGAGAAGAATTGGCAAGGGTAAGAAAAATATCTAAAGTATAAAAGGAAAAATTAAATATTTGAATTTGAATGATTCAAGGCAGAATGTACAGTAAAAAAGCAAGTACATTCTGTCTTGTTTTGTATAGATATGAATAAATAAAAATACTGGCTACAAAATGCACACAACATACAAAAAGTGCAAAAAACAAAGAAAATAGACGAATGATACGTTTTGGTCTATATGGTTAAATCCAGTGTTTATAAGGCTTTTGAGGCATGAAAAAGACAGGGGCTAAATTTATAGTGGTATTGGTAGCATTTATTTATGGTTATTTTCTTATGGAAAAGCTGGATAAATTTTTCAAGGAAAATCAATCCCAAAAACTTATTTCAGATTCTAAGCTCAGGATTGGATTTGAAACACCTGCAATCATAGATTCTATTGCAGATCTATTAGAACAATTTTCAAGCGAATACCCAAACTATGAGCTGAACCTGTTCTACGGTTCTGTAAGTGAAATAATAAATGGGCTGGAAAATAATAAACTTGATTTTGGCTTTATCATAGAAAATTCCAACGATATTTTGAAAGATGAGTATTGTTCCTTATCCTTTCAAATAAAGCAAAGTGTCATTACTCCAGGCTCTATAGACAATGCGGTACATCCTATCAATACGATTGAGAAACCAGCGAGAGTGATATGGCAAAATGACATTAATTGTATGAAGGGTCTATTTGTCGAAAAATTGCGTGATTTTTCGGAGCGTTTTCTGCTTTCGGCTACACGCCCGAATGGAAAAAAAGAAGAAAAGGTGGTATAATCTCTATATAATGTTTTTTGCACAGGGAGGTGACCGTATGGGCGAAAACAGACACAATCCGGATCAGTTATTAAAGGCAATCCAAGCCGATGAAGAAAATCGGAATAAAGGACATTTGAAAATCTTTTTCGGATATGCGGCTGGTGTAGGTAAAACCTACGCCATGTTGGAAGCGGCTCATATGGCAAAACAGCAGGGAATTGATGTGGTAGCCGGTTATATAGAACCCCACGCACGCCCCAAAACAGCAGCTCTTTTGAATGGCTTAGAAGTTCTTCCTACAAGAGAAGTTCTCTATAATGGTATGATACTGAACGAATTCGACATTGACATGGCACTGAAAAGAAAACCACAGCTTATCCTTGTGGATGAACTTGCTCATACGAATGCCGAAGGATGCCGTCATGCAAAACGGTATCAGGACATTAAGGAACTTTTGAATGCAGGGATTGATGTCTATACGACTGTCAATGTTCAGCATATTGAAAGTCTTTGCGATACAGTTTCATCCATTACGGAGATTGTTGTACAGGAACGCATTCCGGATTCTCTGTTTGATAATGCAGATCAGGTTGAATTAATAGATATTGAACCACAGGATTTGATCGACCGTTTGAATACAGGAAATGTATACAGACAGACCCAGGCAAAACAGATGGTAGAAAATTTTTTCACAATAGAAAATTTGACAGCTCTTCGGGAGATTGCACTGCGGCGATGTGCGGACAGGGTGAATATCCTCACAGAAAATGCCCGCATTAAAAATCATGGAGATTATCATACAGACGAACATATTCTTGTTTGTCTATCTTCTTCTCCATCTAATGCAAAAATTATCCGTACCGCCGCAAGAATGGCTTCTGCTTTCAAAGGAAAGTTTACGGCTCTGTTTGTAGAAACACCGGATTTTTCAGTGATGAGCGAGGAAAATATAAAACGCCTTCGTTCAAATGTTCGTCTTGCTGAGCAGCTTGGGGCAAAAATTGAAACAGTTTATGGAGAAGATATTCCGTTTCAGATTGCGGAATTTGCCCGTTTGTCCGGTGCGTCAAAGATTGTGATCGGGCGAAGTTCTGCTACAAAACGGCATTTGCTCAGCAAACCGACACTGACAGAAAAACTGATTGATTATGCCCCTAACTTGGATGTGCATATTATTCCGGATACGGTTTCTAATGCTGCAGTGTATCAGTTAAGAGGGGGCAGGAAAAAGAACCATATCGTCTTCTCTGCCACTGATACATTAAAATCTACTGCGATTCTGATTTTATCCAGTTTAGTCGGAATGATTTTCCATAATCTTGGATTTGGCGAAGCAAATATTATTACTGTTTTTGTTTTAGGCGTTCTTGTCACCGCTGTCATCACGAAACATCAGGTATACAGCCTAATTTCCTCGATTGTAAGTGTTTTGATTTTTAATTTCCTGTTTACGGAACCCCAATTTACCTTGCAGGCGTATGATCAGGGTTATCCTGTTACCTTTATTATCATGTTTTTGGCGGCATTTTTAACCGGTTCTCTTGCTATACGGATTAAAAATCAAGCAAAACAGGCGGCACAATCTGCTTACCGTACCAAAGTGTTATTTGATACAAGCCAGCTATTGCAACAGGCAAAAGATAAAAATGAAATTGTATCCACAACTTCAAATCAGCTCATTAAACTCTTGGGAAAAGATATCGTTTTTTATTTAGCTGATGGCGAAGTGTTGGATACGCCGCATATTTTTTCTGTAACTGAGGAAAATTTGGAATCATGTATTTCCGAAAATGAAAAGGCCGTTGCCGGCTGGGTATTGAAAAACAATAAACGTGCCGGATCCACAACAGGAACGCTTTCCAATGCAAAATGCCTGTACCTTGCTGTTCGCAGTAGCAGTATGGTATATGGAGTTGTTGGAATCGTGATGGGGGAAATACCTCTTGATCCATTTGAAAACAGTATTCTACTGTCCATTCTCGGAGAATGTGCTCTGGCTTTGGAAAATGAGAAAAATGCCCGTGAGAAACAGGAGGCGGCTGTCCTTGCAAAAAATGAACAGTTGCGAGCAAACTTGCTGCGTGCTATTTCACATGATTTGAGGACACCGCTGACATCCATTTCTGGTAATGCCAGTAACCTTTTGTCCAATGGTGATTCCTTTGATAATGATACAAAAAAGCAGCTATACACGGATATTTATGATGATTCCATGTGGCTGATTAACCTTGTAGAAAACCTGCTGGCTGTAACCCGGATTGAAGAAGGACGGTTGAATCTCCGTATAACGGAAGATTTGATGGATGACGTGATTACAGAAGCGTTACATCATATTAACCGAAAGAGTGAAGAGCATCATATTTCCGTTGAAAGCAAAGAAGAAATTCTTCTTGCAAAAATGGATGCAAAGCTTATTGTTCAGGTAATCATCAATATTGTTGATAATGCTATCAAATATACACCTAAAAACTCTCATATTGTTATTCGGACAGAAAAACGGGGAAAACAAGCGATCGTATCTATATCGGATGATGGAAACGGAATTGCTGATGAAATAAAGCCACGGATATTCGACATGTTCTACAGTGGTGCAAATCAAATTGCAGACAGTCGCCGAAGTTTGGGACTCGGATTATCTTTGTGCAAGTCCATTATTAACGCCCACGGCGGAGAACTTACTGTTTCAGATAATCTGCCGCACGGAACAGTATTCACATTTACATTACCGGCAGGGGAGGTCAAAGTATATGAATAAGTCACTAATATTAGTTGTAGAAGATGACACATCTGTCAGAAATTTAATTACAACAACCTTAAAAGCACACGAATACCGATATCTGACAGCACCCAATGGTCAATCGGCAATTTTAGAAGCATCTTCACACAATCCTGACATTGTTTTACTTGATTTAGGACTTCCTGATATGGATGGTGTTGAGATTATTAAAAAAATCCGTACTTGGTCAAACATGCCGATTATCGTAATCAGTGCTCGCAGTGAAGATACCGATAAAATTGATGCGTTGGATGCTGGCGCAGATGATTATTTAACAAAGCCATTTTCTGTTGAGGAACTGCTTGCCAGACTAAGAGTCACGCAAAGAAGGTTATCAATGATGCAAAATGTATCTCCTGCCGAAACGGTTGTTTTTGTAAACGGAAAACTTCGTGTAGATTATGTTGCAGGTTGTGCCTATTTGAATGAAGAAGAGTTGCATTTAACACCTATTGAATATAAGTTGCTTTGCCTGTTGACAAGAAATATAGGAAAAGTTCTGACCCATACTTTCATCACGCAAAGTATTTGGGGAAGTAGTTGGGATAATGATATTGCCTCCCTTCGTGTGTTTATGGCGACACTTCGTAAAAAAATCGAGAAAGAACCGAACTCTCCACAATATATCCAAACACACATTGGTGTGGGGTATCGGATGCTGAAAGTTGAGTGAATTTCACAACACCATAGTTAAAGTTGGAATATAAGTTGTAGATTTGTATACGAGACCCGTACGCACGGTTCAATGGGAGGGGCGAGAAAAGATATTCTTCCTCTCCCTATTAAATAACTAAACACTAGGCGTTTGCGAAACTCCAAACACCGCATAAATACGGCATTTAACTCACTTTGGCAGAAGTTTTTGAAGATTGCCAAAATAAATTCGACAACGACAAATATCAGTTTCTTTCTCTTCTTGATGAAGCCATCAACCTTGATGAAATTGTTCCTGTTTCTTTTGTTTCTCCAGCGTATTTTTTCAATCCCGACTGACACGCTCCTGATTGTGTTTTTGAAATACTCTCAGGAACTTCGTAATTTCTGCGGCTTTGATGTTGTACCAGATGGTTCAAAATTCACTCACTTTAAACAGGATTTCTTGGCGGACTTACAATCTATGTTGCCCGGTACGTGTCTGCCTCTGAATAAAATACTGATGCCAGCTGGAAGAGAGTGTTCATATCTGATATTTCTTTTAATGGCAGAGTACAGTATTCATCCAGTTTGCTTCTGGTTGTAAACAAAATCTGGCAGCGATATTTTAATACTACTGATAGAAAGAAAGTAAGCGTCCAATAAGAGGGTGTATCGAAATTTCTGGCTGTTGCATGTAAACTATTGATTAGAGTTTTGGGAGTTGACTCTGAAAACTCTAAATCTAATCTAAGGAGCAGGCTTATGGATCTTTCTTCTTTGACTCCAGACAAACAGGTGAAACTTCAATACTGGCTGGATGTAATACGGCAATGCAGGGCCTCCGGACTGACAAATCAGATCTGGTGTGAACAACACGATATCTCTTTGAAAAGTTATTATTACTGGCTTTCCAAAATTCGAAAGCTTGCCCTGGAAGAACTGCCCCGCAAGAAAAACGGCATCCACATGTGTACAGACCAACATTCAACTGCTTTAACGGAATCCCCGGCTGAGTTTGCGGAGCTTTCACTTCCGGACAGAAACATTTCCCGTTCCACTCCTGCAGCCATACTTCATATCGGATCCATAACAGTGGAACTTTATGAAGGCACATCTGCCCAGATGCTGGAAAACATTCTGAAAGCCGTGCAGTCATGTTAGGAGATCTTTCCCATGTGGAGAAAATCTATATCCGATGCGGCTACACCGATATGAGGAAGCAGCTCAATGGCTTGCTGGATATCATCCAGTACAACTTCAAACTGGATCCTTACAGCAATTCCTTATTCCTGTTCTGTGGAAAGAGGGCTGACCGGATCAAAGCAGTCCATTACGAGGGAGACGGTTTCTGCCTTTTATACAAACGGTACGAAAACGGACGTCTCCAATGGCCGCGGACCGGCGAAGAAGCAAAACAGATTTCTGATCAGCAGCTGCGCTGGCTTCTGGAAGGTTTGAACCCGGAGCAGCCAAAGGCGGTTCAGAAATGGCTCCCGCATAAGTCTGAAAATACTGAAAATCCTTAGAAATGCTGGGAAATCTGACGATTCTATGGTATAATAATCCTATCGAAGCGAAAGGGTTTTCATGTTATGTCAGCTACGGAACAGGAGTATAAAAATCATATCAAAGAACTGGAACAGCAGGTCCGGCTCCTGAAAGAGCAGGTTGATTTCCTGACCCGTAAACTTTATGGAACAAAATCCGAGAAGACATCTACTCTCGAAATCGAGGGGCAGATGTCTCTTTTTAATGAAATCGAAACCTGTGCGGATCCTGATGCACACGAACCGGAGCTTGTTGAGATAGAGAAGCACCTACGTAAAAGGAAGTACACCGGTCAGCGGGAAGAACTGGTAAAAAATCTCCCTCACAGCAAAGTACTCCATACCATAGATGAAAGGGAACAGATATGCGATAACTGCGGGAGTACGATGGTGAAAGTAGGGGAAGAATTCGTCCGCACGGAAGTACAGTTTATCCCTGCAAAACTCAAGGTGATTGACCATTACCGGGAAACGTATGAATGCAGGTCATGCCGGAAAAACGGAACTCCTTATATGGAGAAGGCTCCGGTGCCATATCCTCCCGTCCTGCATTCTCTGGCATCTGCATCTACCATCACCTGGCTCATCCACCAGAAGTTTGAATTAAGCATCCCGCTGTACAGACAGGAAAAAGAATGGGAGGCTTTGGGATTACGTTTAAGCAGAGCGACTATGTCAAACTGGCTTCTGGTTGTCTATCGGGACTGGCTTGTACACATCGTCCACCGTCTGAAGCTGGAACTTCTGAAACAGAGATACCTTCATATCGATGAAACACATGTACAGGTGCTGAAAGAACCGGGACGGAAAAATACGTCCGATTCCTATATGTGGGTTTACTGCAGCATCAGAGATGCCGTAAATCCCATCCGCTACTTCGAGTACCAGCCGGGACGAAGCGGGAAATATCCGGAAGCGTTTCTGAGGGAATATGAAGGTTATATCCATACAGACGCTTACTCCGGATACAATGCAGTTTCAGGAGTAAAAAGATGTCTTTGCTATACGCATCTGCGCCGGGCTTTCGTGGATGCTCTCCCAAAAGACATCCATAATTCGGAAGCATCAAAACCTGCGGAAGCAATCCTCCGTCTGAATCAACTCTTTAACATAGAGTCAGAGTTGGAGGCGTTCCCTCCTGATCAGAAGAAAAAAGAACGTCTTATCCGCGAGAAACCTCTTCTCGAGGCTTTTTGGTCATGGGCAGAAAAAAGTGCCATCGGAGAGCTGCCGAAATCCAAACTTTCAAAAGCTTTTCATTACGCCTTAAATAACCGTGAAGGTTTTTGGAATTATCTGGAAGACGGGAATTGTTCCATCAGTAATTCGCTTGCGGAAAACTGTATCCGTCCCTTTGTGATCGGCAGAAAGAACTGGCTATTCTCCGGCAGTCCGAAAGGGGCGGAAGCCAGTGCAGGAATCTATACATTGGTAGAGACAGCGAAAGCGAATGGGCTTGCCCCGATGAAATATATAAAATATATCCTGTCCGACATGCCGGGGAGTGCTTTTCTTGAACATCCTGAATATCTGGATGATTATCTGCCTTGGAATCCTCTTGTAAAAGAATTCTGTCGATAACCGTTGACCTTTTAGTATAAAAGGCTGACGGTTATTTTTCTATACACTGTTTTATTTGACGCTTACGAAAGAAATCAGTTTTGCAAGAAATAGCAGTCTTGAACTGGCTGGTTTATATAAAGGAGTCAGATTTTTCTTTTTCGCATCTGAGATGCTGTCATCCTGAATGAATAAAGTGTAAATATCCTGTATAGCCATATTACAGTCAGACATCAGTGGAAGAAGATTCTGGTAGATGGTATGGGCTAATTTTTCCTGATTGGATGGCTTGGAATAGTAAGCGGATATTTTAGGACTGATTTTAGCCTGACCAGTCATCCAGCGGCAAACCAGACCGTTGTCCATTGAAAAATCCTGATTTGCCGGATCATCCATAAAATCTTCAAATAATTCGTATAAAAAATCAGGCTGACTCATTTGATTACTTTCGTTGAAAACAGAATAAAGAAGAAAAAGAAGCGGCAGTTTTCTGAAATACAAAATGTAAATCAGACTGTCGCTTTTTGAGAAATTATTCGGCTGTGTTATCTTTTGCTTCTGCAAGCATATAAGGATCGCATTTATCTTTACGCTTAAATATAATATAATCTAAGCATAAAAGTAAATATCAAGGATAATGAGGACAATTTCAAAGGCAGATTTAAACTGGATGGATAAAAAGTCCAGAAGCAGTGTGGAGATGAGTGACAAAAAGTTCAGACCAGAAATATCCGACACAGATGTTTCGGTTGAGCAGTATGATGAGATCATCTTAGGGTTTCCTAAAATGGAGCAGGGTTATATCTGTGTATAGCGGTGTATTGCGTAGAGGAAGGAGGGCGAATAGGCACAGAAAACACAGCAGAAAGAAAAAGTGTGTATAGAGTAAGGTAGGAACGACCATGAGAGTGGTCGCTTTTTTTATGCCCTCCTACCGGGCAGAAGGGAAATCAGATTTCAGAATGGAGATGTAGACGATGAATGAATGGGAACGCCTGCACCAGCAGGCCAAGCGGTACCAGGCAGAGTATCCTCCCGGTACCCGAATCATGTTACTGAGCATGGGCAGAGATCCCTGCCCTGTCGAAGATCAGACAAGAGGCACTGTCAAAGTGGTGGATGATATCGGAACACTGCACTGCTCGTTTGACAATGGAAGATCTCTCGGTGTTGTGCCTGGTGAGGACTCGTTTCGTAAGCTGACGGAGGAAGAACTGGCAGAGGAACAGGACTCCGGCATGACTGAGGATCAAGGCCCCGTCATGGGAATGTAGGAGGTAAATCATTTGGAAATTGAAATTGAGATTCCGGAGGCGCTGGTGGAGCCGCTTTTGATCCAGGCTGCTATTGAGGAAGTGCCTGTAGAGGAAATTGTAACAAGGGCGATTCAGAAATTCATGGAAAGAGGTGAACAAAGTGGCTGCTGACGGGAAGAAAGGCATTACGGTCAAAGTCGATGCGGCTTTGCATGCCGAGATTACACAATATCTGCAAGACCACGGGATGACGATGACGGAGTTTGTCACGCTGGCCTTGCAGGATGAACTGCATCCTAAAATTGATGAAAAGGAAGGGAAAAACATGGAGAAAATGAGGACACTGGCATTTCAGGTGCCGGAAAGCCTGTTCCAGCGGATTAAAGATTATCTGCACCGCAATAACATGACGCAAAAGGACTTTGTCATCGGCCTGATTGAGCAGGAGCTGGATCGGGATCTGGCTGAGAGTCAGGAAACCGGCGAGGCTCAGGGTGACTTCGAGGATACGGAGGAACTGGAGGATACAGAGCAGTTGGACGCTGATCAGGAGTTACCGGGAGATCAGGAAACTGCTTCTTCTGTGGAGGAAATGGATGAAACGGAACCGTCTATCCCTGATCAGGAAGTGCCGGAGATATCTGAGGAAGGCCCCGATGCTGAAGAACTGGATGATGAGATGTCCCTATCGGAGGAAACCGGCGAAGCAGACTATCAGGACGATGAGGATATGTCAGAAGATGCCCTGGAGGATGAGGGCGAGGAAGAAACCGAAGAAGCCTTGGAGGATGAATACGAAGATGAATCCGAGATTGAGGACGAAGACATGGATGAGGATGAATCGGAGGATGAAAATGTAGGTTTCTCCATGGGAATGTGAGGTGGATGCAGGCTATGACCATTTATCAGGAAGAACTGCTGCGCCGCCTTCCTCAATTAGACTGTACTGGGTATTATGGCTATCGGGATGGTCTGCTCCACATTTTTCACGGAGACGCTCCTTTCTGTCGCCAGACACCTGAAGGCTTTCTACGATTTTATGAGGATCAGTTTGAGGCACTAAGCCAGACGGAACTCTATGATAAAATTCATCAAGAGGTCAGAGCCATTCGTGAGTATGTGGGCCTCTATGAAACATCCCCACAGATGGAGGCGGATGGCGTCCACGATTACCGGAAACTGGCGGAGTATGGGAATATCGTCCTGGCCGGAATGTACAGTGAAAACCATGGTTTCATGTTTACCACATGGGATCAGGATAAAGAGCGTGGCTATGTGTCCGGCGGCGATTACTCTCCCAATTATGCATATGCAAAAGAATCGTTCGTCCGGCGTTCGGGGCTGATCCAGGAACAACGCCTGTTCCAGCCAGCAGAAGCTGAAAATCTCTATCGTTGTGTGGACTACGCCAGAAATCACTGCGGATCTCTTACCTTCGAGCAGTCGAAAGCGCTGGATGAGCTGGCGGAAAAGCTGTCGTATGGCTATCCGGAGATTGAGAAAAGTCCTCCCACCTTTGAACCGGAGGATGGCCCACAACTGAATCTGTAACCGAAATGACACCCTTGCTTTGTTGATGAAGCGAGGGCTTTTTTTATGAAAGGAACCATGAATGATGTATTTTACCGAAACCGAAGCCCTCCGTGAGCTGGAGATCCTCATGCAGATGATTCCCGGTTTCCAGCCCAAGGGCTATGGGAGCATGGTCATGCCGGATCAGATTTATATCTGTCTGCAGGAACCGCCCCCGCCCACTTATCAGGAGATGATTGCGGATACCATGCATGCTGTCCGATACCGCCCCTTCCTGCAAAGAGTGGAGGAACTTCTAATCGAAAGCGAGATGAGGCCCATGAACTATCTAAGCAATCACCATCAGAAACTTTTCCAGATAGCCATCCAGAAAAAAGACAGGAAAAATTATGCCCTGTTGTCGGCACTCTATCTTTTTACCGCCGATCCGAGGCTCTGGCGCATCATGAGGCATCAGGTGGATGGGAACCTCATCCGGTTTGACCGCCGGAAACTGTGCGGCCTGAATGAATACACTTATCCCCTTTACTGTGCCGCCAAGGATTTATATATGGGAACCCGGCATCTTACCATCCGGGATCTGGCTGACCGTGAACTGATCTCCCCGAAACAGTTCGCCGCCATCTGCAATGCCATGGCGATCCGCAGATTCGGTCTGAAAGCCGTAGAACCGGCAGAAAAAAAGGAGGAATGTGAACCATGAACATCGAAGAAAAGTATCCCCTTCTCATTGGGCATTCAGACCAAGGAAGTCAGGAGCTGCATAGCATTCAAGAGGTGGCGGATTTCATCTGCAGCCAGGGGCTGGAGAGCGATCTGTTGATTACCCAAGAGGATGGCTCTTACTTTCTGAATACCTTTGGCATCTATATTGACCGGATTGCCGACATGGAATATCGTGAGGAACTGCTGAAGGTGTTGATCCCCATGCAGATGGAGCTGGATGGCACTATGGAGGTAGATGAGGAACCCAGCCCGGAGGACGAGCGCCTGAAGGAAGTCAATAAGCGTCTGGAGCCATTTGAACTGTATCAATGCGGCAACGGGAAATATGGGCTATCCCTCCCTTTTCCTTTCCTGCAGGAACCCTACGAAGACTATGGACAGGCGGCGTTTAACCGGTTCGCGGAGGAACATGGCGAAGAAGCAAAGAATTCCTTCGGCCTGTATACCCACGGGAATGGCTATGAATGGGAGAAAGTCTTCCAGACAGCATTTCAGGATGATGCCGGATTGGGGAGGATTTCGTTTGACAGCGAGGCCGGAGGATTTTACTGCTACTGCCCGGACGCCGCTCTGCTGGAGCGCATGGGAATGGCATTCAAGGCTATCTGCGATGATCCGGATCAGCTTCAGGACATGGTAAACCGTGCGCTCTCGGATGGGCAGGACGAAACGCCAGGGATGCAGTTATAAGAAAAAAGAAATGGAGATGGAACAATGGAACCTGATAGAGAAACCTTACAGATTGAAGTGGTCGCAGAAAATGCTGACCGGAGCGGCGTCTATTTTACGGTCTTAGACCTTCCTGCCATGGACGGGCGGATTCAGGATGCCCTCCAGCGGATCCGGGCCACAGCGAATCCAGATCGCCCTTTCGATGTGAGTATCCGGGAAAGCCCAAAACTCCCGGAGCTGGCCGGTATTACCCTGATCGCTCCCACGCTCCCAGAGCTAAACTTTTTTGCCCGCCGCTTGGCATTTATGCCGGATGAGGACATTCTGCTTTTGAAGGGCGTGTTTCTCCAGAGGCTGGAGGCTGGTCGGTATGAGAACGGAATCCCCATGAAGGAATTGATCAACCTGACCTATGGACTGGATACAGTCATGATCGCTTCGAATGTCGGTGACGATGAAGCCCTGGGGCGGTTTGTTGTCGAGAATGAGCTGAATGAAGATGTAAACGCCATCCCGGAGTCCTCCCTCTATCTGCTGGATCAGGCGCAGATCGGAAGACTGCAGAGGAAAAATGATGGCGGCGTGTTCGTGGATGGCTGCTACGTGGTAGCCGGGGAATACGAGCTGGCCGAGATTTATGATGGAACCCATCTGCCGGAAACAAAAGAAGAACCGGAGGATGCGGTATTCCGGCTTTTGGTCGCTCAGACTCCCATGGATGATCCGGAGGAAACCGTTGGAAGTGCCGAGTGGATCAGCCTGCCCATCCCGCCGGAAAAGGCAGCGCAGATCGCTCATGCCCATAACGAGATGTGCATGGAAGACTGCGTTTATTACGACATGGATTCCGCCATCCCACAGATCGATGCCCAGGTCTATAACAGTATGGATCACTTTGCCCGGTTAAACCAGATCGCCATGCAGTATCAGGCCATGTCCGAACCGGATCAGATCAAATACAAGGCGGTGCTGGAGGCCGAGGCGCACCTGACGATGGAAAAGGCATTGGAGCTTGCCGCTCATCTTCCAGAGTATGAATTCACGCCTTTGCCCTGTGATGAGGCGGACTTTTTCAAAGAGTACCTGGCCCATCACCTGGACACCCGCATGGATCGGAGGTGGCTGTCCACCATTGCAACGCAGGCCGAAGGAGCCAGATTGCTGCAGAAGCTGGGCGCAACACAGACAGAATACGGAATCCTATCGGCTCCTGGGCATTCCCTGTATGAATTGGTTCCCTACGGGGAGCCGTCCAGGGAACTATCCGCCCAGGCCCTGACGGATGAAAAGCTGGAGGTGGTGGAGGTGCTTGGGCAGACCGCCCTGTTTACCAATGGCCGAGTTACCGAGCAGGAGCTTCCGGATGGGCTTTACCGCTATGACCTGCGGGAAGGAGAAAATCTGGCTTTTGCCACCATTGAAAGGAACGTGGCGGCAAATCACGCTGGTACGATCCTGACCAAAGCGCCGCTGGATTTTGGCGGCCGGGAATATCTCGTCTTTGATGAGGATACCAGCCCAAACTTCCTGGGCTATGACCTGACACCGGAGGAATTTCTGCAAACGGATTTCACCCAGACGGATGCCCCGGAGGAAGACTCTGCCCCGCAGATGGGAGGAATACAGTAATGATGTTTGCACTGGATTTTGTCCTGGGCTTGATCCTGGGAGCGGCGATTACCGCCCTGGTAGCCATGGCCCTGTTCAGTTATCGGGAATATCAGCGGGAAACCGCTGCGGAAATTGAAAAGCTGAGTAAGCGCCTGAATGAAACACAGGCGATAATGAACCAAACAGAAATGGAGAGAAGGATTCATGGCAACAATCACTGAAATCAAAGCCGAGCAGCTCCGGCGTCCGGATACTCCGGAAGGGCTGATCCTTCAGGGCTGCGGCGGGGATCTGCAGGAATGGGTAACCGGCATCAATGACATGCTGACGGAGGAAAATATTCTGCTGGACGGGAGCCGGTTTGAACAGGCTTCTGTTTTTGAACATCAGGGCCTGACCAACCTGTTCCTCCCCTTTGACGATGTCAAGCTGGACATGGGAAAGCTGGCAATCTGGCGCTTGAACACCCGTGAGCAGTTCGGGAGCATGTGGTGTTCTGACTACGTGGATAACCGGCTGGGCGGCCCTTTGGAAGAAAACGCCCCGGCACAAAAGCCGGACTGCCCTCTCATTGGGCAGAACGGAAACATCTTTAACCTGATGGGGATTGCCAGCCGGACACTCAAGGAACATGGCATGGAGGAACAAGCCAGGGAAATGCGGAGCCGCATTATGGAATCCGGCAGCTATGATAAGGCCCTGGTAATTATCGGAGACTATGTCAACATCACTTCTATCGATGAGACGGATGAGGATTTCGAGGAAGGGATGGACATGGACTTATAAACCATTTGAAAGGAAGGAGAGGTGAAGAAAGATGGCTGCATTTTTATCTGGAACTGTGGTTGGAGGGATCATGGGGATTGTGATTTTATGCCTCTGCCAAGCGGCATCCCGTGCTGACCGGGAAATGCCAAAACTTTAAGTATCGCTAAAATTACGCCGGTATCAATCGCCCTTTAAGACGGTTGGTACCGGCTTTTTTGCTTTCCGGGCGGTTGGTGCCACCAAGGAGGTGGTGAATATCAAAACACCTGTGAGCTGGGTGGGCAATAAAACGTCCATCCTCCACATTCTCTATGCGCTGTTCCCAATCCGCTATGAGCGGTATATCGAACCCTTCGGCGGCTCCGGCGCAGTGCTGTTAGGCAAGGCTGAGCCGGATAAATTCGAGGTTTACAACGACTACAATGGGAACCTGGTGAACCTGTTCCGCTGTATGCGTGACCGGCCTCTGTCCTTTATCCGGGAGCTGGGCTTTCTGCCCTTAAACGCCAGGGATGACTTCCTGGTCTTAAAGAAGTTCTTCCAGAAGGAAGAATTCACGGATGAATTCTTGAATCAGGAGCTGGATCTGACCACGATTGTCCTGCCAGAGATCAAGGCGGAGGAAATCCGGGAGCTGTATAAAAAAGCCATGCATGATTATGACCTGCGCCGTGCGGTGATGTTCCTAAAACTCATCCGCTACAGCTATTCCAGTTCAGGAAAGAGCTTCGCCTGCCAGCCCTTCTCCGTCCGGAGCCTGTTCGGGCTGATCCAGGATTTCAGCATCCGCATGGAGAACGCTGTCATCGAAAATCAGGACTTTGAAGTGCTGATCAGCCATTATGACCGTCCGGATGCCTTCTTTTACTGTGATCCGCCCTATTTCAGCAGTGAGTATGTGTATGAGTGCGGATTTACCTGGGAGGATCATGTGCGTCTCCAAAGTACCTTGGCGGATGCGAAAGGTAAATGGCTGGTGTCCTACAACGACTGCCCGGAAATCCGGGATCTGTACCGGGGATCGGAATTCTTTGATTTTAAGCGTATCCACTCCATGGTGCAGAAATATGAGGCGGGCAAGGAATTCCCGGAGCTGCTCATCGGCAACTATGACCTGTATGAGAGGGAGCGCCGGAAACCGCATCAGATGACGCTGTTTTCCGATCCCAGCTTCGATTACGAAAAAACCTTAAAGGAGTGTATCATATCATGCAAGAAAAAATCGTAAAGGGATTTATTTTCATGCCTGTACCCGCCGATCTGTTCATGGCCTCCGGTATTGAACCGCTGTCGCTGCTTCGTTACTCCGCTTCGGAGGGCCGGGTCGTCATTGAAGTGATGGATGGCATGGAAGACGATATCGCCTGTGATGGCGATTGTGAGAACTGCCCTCATGCGGATACTTGCGAGGAAAGTGAGGTGTTCTGATGGGGCCGATGTACCGTGTCCTCGGTAAACGGGGGCGCATTACCATCCCCTTTGAAATCCGCAAGCGTGTGGGCTTTGCCTACAATGATATTCTGTCCTTCACCGAGCAGGATGACCGCACCGTGGTGGTAAAACGGGAAAAGATCTGCGATGAGTGCAAAGCAAAAGAACGGGCCAAGGATGACGAGGTATCGCTGCTGGAATTCCTAAACAGTCTTACCCCGGAGGAACAGCATGCGGCCCTGATCCATCTGTCTGTCAAATGGGCGGAGAAAAAGGGCGGTGATTTTTATGGATAGCCGAAAGCCCCTCTATCGCCATTCTCTGAAGGAGGCTGTCCGGCATGAGGAAAAAGATCTCTGGCGGGAAAGTTATAAGATCAACTGCGACTGCGCCAGGGCCATCGAGCGGAGCATTGCCGAAAACTATGATGGCAAGAAGCTGGGGCCGGATCTGGCGGAGCCGATCATCCAGCAGTATGGCTTCAATCGTGTGAACTGGGTGCTGGCCAATACCGTACAGCAGAAAAAAGAAGATGGCCGTATCTCCCCGGAAAACCGGCAATGGGCAGAAACCTTCCCGATTCCCCAGGAGGAGCATAACTGGCAGTTTGAAGTAAGTTCCCATCCGGGGTTGACGGATCTGTTCATAGGCGATGTGCGGAAGGCATGGCAGGCCCTGGGCCTGTTTACCGCTGCTCACTGTGTGGAGAACAGCCAGAATCAGGACTATACCGGGAAACTGCTGGTGCTGAACCCTCATATCCTGGGCAGCGCCTACCAGACACCGGAGCGTCAGCTCTTCCTTGCCAAGGATGGATGGGGATGCATCCCCGGCGCTCCCAGGCAGACCGTGTTCGGGAGATTCTTAAGCGAGGAAAAGGATCAGATTACCTTTTTCAACCGCTCCGATTTTATCGGAGTCCTGAGCGCAGAATATCTGCCGGATTGGGCGAAGGAAAAACTTGCGGCAATGGAGGTGCCGGAGACGGAGGAAACCCCGTCCGATGGCATGACTTTGCAATAAATCAAACAGGAGGAAAACCATGGCAACGAAACAATCAGAAAACGGGCAGAAGAAAAAAGCCCCGGCCTTCAGCGCCAAGATCGATGCCCTGTGCGACACCGGCTCCAGCACCAAGGCGTTTGCCAGTGTCTGCATTTCCGGGCGCTTTGTTGTCCGTGACATTGCGGTGATGGAGGGCAAGAACGGACTCTTTGCCCGGATGCCGTGCCGCTCCTACCAGGACAGGCATGGAAACACCCACTATTCGGACACCTTCTTCCCGCTGAACGCAAATGACCGCACTGCCATCAATGAGGCGGTTCTGTCCGCCTATCAGCAGGAGCTGGAACAGAGCGAGGCGGAAGGACTGGACGAAAGCGAGGACGCATCCGAAGGGATGACTCCTCAGATGTAAAGTGGCCGGAGTATTCCGGCAAAGTGCGTAACGAAAACAGAATCAGGCAGCATGGAGGGATACATCTGCGGATGCGTCCTTTTTTGTTTGCCAACAAGGAGGAAAAATCAATGTCGAAAACAAGCGTTTTCAAGAGGGGCCTCACCGCATTTATGGCGATGCTTCTGTGCCTCTCCAGTTTTATCGGTCTTGGAACGACCACTGCCTATGCCGCTGGCGAGCAGGCGGAGGTCTATATGATCTCTTTCCCCCGTGACGGGGATGCCAACTATGGCGGCGATTGGGGCCATCCGAACCTCCACTATATGAATGGCTGGACAAGTGGAAGTTCCGACAAGACAACGATCCGGGCCATGGGCTCCTATACGGGAATCGCCTGCTACTGCATCGAGCCTGGTGTCACACAGAACACCGGAGATGTGCTGACCAAGTGGGATGAGAACTTTTGGGATAACTATCCCTCGAATCTCAACAGCACCATCTCGCCGGATGAGATCAAGACCTTTATTGGCCGAATCTTTCAGTATGGCTATACCGGCAACATCTCTCTGGACTGGCGCAGCCAGAATGCAGGTGCGGATAACCTTTCCCACCTGATCGCTACCCAGCTCCTCGTCTGGGAAACCGTGGTCGGGGAACGGGATTCCAATTTCCAGAAGGTGGACACCGGCGGTTATGACGCAGTGCTGGATCAGATCAGCACCGGTCATCCGCTGTATAACCAGATCATGAGCTACTACAACAGCATGGCCACAAACGTACAGAATCACACCAAGCTGCCCAGCTTCATGAGCAAGAGCGCAGACAGTGCCCAGACCTTTGAGTTTGAATGGGATGGCAGCCAGTACAAGGCGGTTCTCACCGATGAAAACAACGTGGTGGGATCGTTCAGCTTCTCTGCCAGTGAGTCCGGCGTCAACTGCTCGGTGGAGGGTAACCAGCTCGTCATCACAGCAGCTGAAGCGCCCAGTGAGTTCATGACCATCACCGCCTATAAAGAGGCCACCCGCTATGGCGTGATCACCTGGACGGATGGAAATGTGGGCGGCGGTGTTCAGGACGTGGCTACGTTTGCCGAAACGGTCAGCGATTCCGTGCAGGGTTTTGTGAACCTGAAAGTAAGCTACGGTTCCGCCAAGATCATCAAGACCTCTGAGGATGGCATCGTGGAGGGCCTCTCTTTCCAGATCACAGGGAATGGCGTAGACCAGACCGTCCAGACTGGCCCGAATGGAGAGATCCAGATCGATAACCTGAAGCCTGGGGATTACACCATCACTGAGCTGTCAGAAGACCGCTATGTGCCGCAGGATTCCCAGACCGTGACGGTTTATGCCGGTCAGGTGGCCACTGTGGAATTCTCCAATATCCTGAAGAAATTCACGGTTGAGCTTACCAAGAGCGACAGTGAAAAGGGCGAGGCCCAGGGCGATGCAACCCTCGCCGGAGCCAAGTATGGCCTTTACAATGGAGAGGATCTTGTGGACACCTATACCACCGATGAAAATGGCTCCTTTACGACAGCGGAGTACATTTGCGGACCTGACTGGACGATCCGTGAGATCGAGCCGAGTCCGGGCTATCTGCTGGATGAAACCGTCCATGAGGTGGGTGCTGATGCCGGGAACTTCACCATCGAGCATAACACCATCCCGGTAGGCGTAGGCGAAGATGTGATCAAGGGCGATATTGCCATCATCAAACATACCGATGACGGCAGCACTCAGATCGAGACACCGGAGGAAGGGGCCGAATTCCAGATTTACCTGAAGTCCGCAGGCAACTACGATGCCGCCGATCCGGATGAGCGGGATATCCTGACCTGCGATGCCGATGGCTTCGCGCAGAGCAAGAAGCTCCCCTATGGGGAATATGTTGTGGAACAGACCAAGGGCTGGGATGGCACCGAGTATATGCCGGCCTTTACGGTCACGATCAACGAACACGGAAAGACCTATAAGTACCTCATCAACAACGCCGAGTTTGAAGCCTATCTGAAGATCGTCAAGGTAGATGCGGAAACGGGAGAAACGATTCCCTACGCCGGAGCTACCTTTGAAATCTACGATCCCGATGGCAACCTGGTTACCATGACCACCACCTATCCGGAGGTACAGGAGCATACCCAGTTTGTAACCAATGAGGAAGGCTGGCTCATCACGCCGGAGGTACTTCCCTTTGGCGAGGGTTATTCTATCGTTGAAGTCGAAGCGCCCTACGGATATGTACTGAATTCCGATCCTGTGTTCTTTGATGTGACACCGGAAAATGCGGTCAGCGAAGATGGCATTGTCCTGGTCATTGCGGAGAAAGAAAATGCCCCGCAGAAAGGAACCATCACCATCGAGAAAACCGGCGAGGTGTTCTCTTCCGTGGAGATTCAGGAAGGAAAGCTGCAGAATCGGTATAAGCCGATTTACGCAGAGTCCGGCCTGGAAGGAGCCGAGTTTGAGATCCGGGCTGCGGAGGACATTACTACGCCGGATGGCACCCTCCGTTACAGCGCAGGAGAGGTTGTGGATACCCTGACCACTTCGGCGGATGGTACTGCTACCAGCACGGAATTGTACCTGGGCAAATACGAAATCGTGGAAACCAAAGCGCCTTATGGCATGGTACTGAATGAGGAACCCATTTCTGTGGAGCTTGAGTACGCCGGACAGGAAGTGGCGGTTACCAGCACCTCCGTCTCCATCTACAATGAGCGCCAGAAAGTCCTGGTGAAGCTCTATAAGGATCTGGAGAAGGATGAACTGTTCGAGATCGGCACCGGCGATGAAATCCTCAATGTTTACTTCGCCCTCTACGCATCCGAAGACCTGACTGCCGCCGATGGCACGACTATCCCGAAGGATGGCCTGATTGAGATCGCTGGCGTACAGGCGGACGGTACCCTGACCTTCTCGGCAGACCTGCCCATTGGCTCCTACTATGTGAAGGAATACTCCACCAACGAGCATTACCTGATTTCTGAGGAAACCTATCCGGTGGTCTTTGAGTATGGCGGCGAGGACACCGCTGTGGTGGAGATCGTGGTCAATGATGGCGATGCAATCCTCAACGAGATCATCCGTGGCAGCATCAGCGGCATCAAGGTGGATGAAAACGGAGAGCCGCTCCCCGGCGCAGTCTTTGGGTTGTTTAAGGCAGACTGCACGGAGTTTACCGAGGAAAATGCGATCCTGACTGCGGAATCCGCGGAGGATGGCAGCTTCTCCTTTACGGATGTGCCTTACGGAATCTGGCAGATCAAAGAGATTTCTACCGTGGAGGGCTATGTCCTTTCCGATGAGATCTTTGAGGTACAGATCGATGAGGACGGCCAGGTCATCGAGCTGGGCAACATTGAGAACAAGCCAATCACCGGCGAGCTGGAAATCACCAAGAAAGACATCGCAGATGGCAAACTCCTGCCGAATGCGGGCTTCCGCATCAAAGACGAGGATGGCAACGTGGTGGCCGAGGGCTATACCGATGAGAACGGGATCGCTCGTTTCACTCTGGAGTATGGAAAATACACTTACGAGGAATTCGATGCGCCGGATGGTTACCAGATTGACACGACACCGCATTCGTTTGAGATCAGAGAGGATGGTGAGATTGTGAAAGCGGAAATGACCAACGAAAAGATCCCGACTGTGGATGTGCCGCAGACCGGAGACAGCAGCATGACGGGCTTCTGGATCGGCCTGGGTGCCATCGCCCTGGGCGGCCTGGTTGCCCTTCTGATTATCCGTAAAAAGAACAAGGATGATGAGTAAGATGAAAAAGGTGTATATCTGCTCCCCGCTGGGCGGCGATGTTTCCGCTAACCTGGAACGGGCCAAGCAGTATGCCAGATATGTATTCTCCTGTGGGGCAGCTCCGGTTGTCCCCCATTTTTATGCCCTTGTTCTGGAGGATGGCAATCCAGAGGAAAGGCAGCTCGGCATGCAGGCCGGAAGGAGTCTACTCTGGCTGTGCGATGAGCTGTGGATCTTCGGGGATCATGTTTCGGCGGGCATGCGGGAGGAAATCCGCTTCTGCCAGAACTTAGGTCTGAAGATCCGGACAATCACGGAGAAACAATTCGCAAGCGGCAAAGCGCCGTAAAATGTAACTTCGACACAGAGGAATCGTTTTGTGCGGCAGACGTTATAAAGCGGTTCCTGTATGCCGAAGGCGTCTGCCGCCAGACATTCCTCCCCATTTTGATAGGAGGATAATGCAACTTATGAAGAAAAAAACCACAAAGATTCTTCTGTCTGCGGCCATGGTGACCTTGCTGGTGGCAGCCAGCGCCATGCCCGCCTTCGCCGCCGGTGACGTGGCCGGGGCCATTGAACAGACTTGGACGCAGGCCCAGACACAGATCAAAACGGTAGTCAACAACGTGGTCTTCCCGGTGGTGGATATGATCCTGGCTATCCTGTTCTTCGTAAAGGTCGGCACCGCTTACTTCGACTACAGAAAGCATGGGCAGTTTGAATTCGCAGCCCCATGCATCCTGTTCGCCTGCCTGATCTTTACCTTGACCGCTCCCATGTACATCTGGTCGATTCTCTGATGGAAGGGGGCAATTAAGGAATGGTCATATTCCATCGATGTGAGATCCGCTTAAAACCTGGAGAAACCATGCTGGATCTGTTCGTGCCGGACAGCGGAGAATTGGATCAGCACCCGGCGATTCAGGAGCTGCTTGCCAGGGAGCAGCCCCGCAGTTTTCAGATCATAGACCATCCCTGTTGGTATGAAAACGGGGAGCCAAACCGGAACGCTACCCTGGAGGAAATCGCCGCATGGACGAAAGAGGATGCCTATCTGCACATGCCGGGGATGACCGCCCTGCCGCCGACTCACTATTACCGCTACTTTGGCAATCCGGCAGTATTGGATACGCTGCATCCGAAACTGCAGGCAGAATACGAAGCCTATCGGGGCCAGTGGAACGCTGCTTTCTCGCAAGGGAAAGATGCCTTCTATGAAAAGCTCCCTGAGATTTGTGTGGTGCAGACCGTCTATCGCAACCTGGAGCAGTGCAGCGCCAGCTACGATCAGGGCTATTTAGCGGCCCTGGCAGAAGAAGAAACACCATTGACTACACTGGCGCAGGCATATGACCAGGGCGGATATTTTGAAATCGGCCCTAACGCAAGTCTCCTTTTGGAAGATGTGGAATTAAACCGGGAGAACCTGGCGGAGTATTACAAGCTGGATGAGGCCGCAGCCGGGATGACCGATCATGCGGCTCTTATGGAACTTTTGGATGCCCATCTGGATCAGGAATATGCCCTCATGGAACAGCAATGGTCTTCCCTGAATTTTAACGGAGCGTTGGATCACGCTGTCGAAATGTATACCTTCCGGCAGTTTTATCAGACCTTCCGGTTTGAGAAAGACGAATATCCAGCCAGCAGCCTGGATCTGATGGCGCAATTAAAAGAGCCAATGCAGGAAAATCAGGACTGGATGATTGGGGAACGAGTCTTATATAAGATGAGCCTGGATGAAATCAGCCAGCTCCTGCCTCGGTTATATCCGGATGTTGTCCCGGAGGAAGATCCCTGGGGCATGTTTGGAAACCGGGAACTGTTCGCCAGAAGGGATGTGTCAACCGCTCCGGAAACCGGCTCTGTTCCGTCTTTCCGTATCCGGGATGGAATGAAGAAAAACTATCTGGAACTGAGAGCAGAAAGAGGCATAGACGGGATCGTCCGCTATGCCGAGCGTTGGAGCCAGATGATGGAACAGGAAATCAAAGACGGGGCTTCTGTAGCGGAGGCCGCCGAGCGCACCAACCATTCAGCGGATACGGATGGCATTACCGGCTATATGTACGGACAGGCAGTCAGGCTCCTGAGTAACTATTGGGAACATGGCGAGGAACTGCGGCAATGGCATAATCAAAGGTTGGGCTACAGCGGAGAGGGCGTTATCAATCCAGCAATCCTGGCTCCTCCAGCAAAGGAGGATGCCTTGCCGGATGTGCAACCGGAAGAACCCGGCCCTGCCATGAGCCAGTGAAAAGGCAGAAAGGAAACAGCATGAATTTTTACGAAAAGGAAATGCGGGATCTCTTTGGAAACAGCGTACTTTTACAGGATGCCCACTTCTGCGGGAGAACCTGCCTGGCCCGGTTGGATGAGGATCTGAGGGTAAAGCTGCAGCTTACGACCACCGGCATCATAGACCAATACGATGCCATCAAGCTGTCCATCATCAACCGGACAGATGGCGTGGTGGATCAGCAGCTTTTCCGATTCTCTGACATCATCGGGAAACAGCTCCGAAACGGAAGGGATGCCATCGAACCGCACATCTGGGAATACGATGGCAAGCCCTCCTGGTATCTTCCCATTACCCAGGCCAACCGGACGCAGATCGCGGATACGATCCTTGACTATGTGGGAATGTATCAGGACGAATCCATCGGTATGACCGGGCCGGGAATGTAAGTTCAGAAACGACAACATGGCGGGAAGGCTGTTTGCTCAGTAAAAGCGGCCTTCCCCTTTGGAGGTGATTACAATATTTGATTGGTTAGGTGACCTCATCGGCGGGATTGGCGATGCCATTGGCAGCGTGTTCAGTTTCCTCGGTGAGCAGATCTCCAACGTGATCTGGGATACCATGCTCCAGTGGTTCTACACCACCATCTATGATGCGGTGGCGCAGTTCTTTACCATGATGGGAAATATGGGAGCCGAGATCTTTGAGCTGGATTGGGTGCGGGCCACTGTGGAACTGTTTACCCTGTTTGGCTGGGCGCTCTTTGTGGCAGGCGTGGTGGTGGCGGTGTTCGATGTGGCCATCGAGTACCAGCACGGACGGGCCGACATCAAATCCGCCGCCATCAACGTGTTGAAAGGCTTCTTTGCCTGCTCCCTGATCGGCGTGGTACCCATTGAACTATATAAGTTCTGCATCAGCCTGCAGAACACTTTTGCCGGGGATCTCACCCGGATTTTTGCCGGACAACAGAGCCTGGGGCTGGCTGGGGAAAGCACCAACGTGCTGGTAGGCAGTTTTATGATTGGAAATGAAATCAGCGCCAGCCTGTTTAATATCCTGTCGCTGATCGCATTCGCCTACTGTGTGATCAAGATCTTTTTCGCCAATATCAAACGTGGCGGCATCCTGCTGATCCAGATGTCCGTGGGTGCATTGTATATGTTCAGTGTTCCCAGGGGCTATACGGATGGCTTCGTACAATGGATGCGGCAGGTGGCAGCCCTTTGCCTGACCTCCTTTATGCAGACCACACTTCTGTTCTTAGGGCTTTTGACCTTCCCCGGAAATATGCTCTTGGGGCTTGGAATCATGCTGGCAGCCAACGAGGTACCTCGGATTGCCCAGCAGTTCGGCCTGGACAGCTCGGTGCGTGTCAACGTGATGAGCGTGGTTCACGCCACCACCACGGCAGTCAACCTGACCAGGGGGCTGGCCCGCTCCGTAAGATAAGGAGGGAATCGTATGAGTATGAAAATCAAACCAGAAGCTGTGGCCAGCATCCGAAAGATGGCGGCGGTCTGCCAGGGAAAAAATCTGTCCACCAAACAGGCCGGTCTGGATCGCTTTGTACAAGGATATCTGACCATCTTTCATCTGTGGGAGGATGAAGAAGCCCTAAAAGAAATGGCGGGCTATGTGCCACCCGGAAGGTTGCAGGACGATCTGCTGGAAAAAGCAGAGGCGATTAAGGAGAAAACACTATGACGGAAACAGGGGAACTGACACGGGATGATCTTGTGATCGATCCGGATATGGAGATAGACGATGATGGCTGTATCGTCACTGCCTATGTGGAAACCTGGTTCGATGTGGATCGAAAGTTTGGCACCCACACTGCGGACGATTCGGAGACATGGATCAATTTCTATGCCAAATACAATACGGAATCCGGGGAACTTCTGGCAGAATATCAGATTGACCGTCCGGACGGGAGTGAATGGCATGCCTATCATCCCACAGAGAAAGAAAAACAGCTTCTCATCGATATGATGGAGGAATGCTGTCAGAAACATCATGGCTGTTCCCTGTTGGAATATGTCCAGGATGATGACATGACGATGAAGGGAGGAATTTCATGACAACCTATCTTTACCCGCAAAACTTAAAAGCTACCGCCAACCTGTGGCTGTGGGGGCTGCGGGATTTTGCCATCCTGTGTATCGCAACACTATTGTCGGTGCTGGCCCTGGTGCAGCTCGGCTTTTTTGTCCCGGCTGCGGTTACTCTGTGCTTTGGATTCTTAAGCATCCGGATGGATGACACCACTGTCCTGGACTTTATGCGGTATGCGGTACGTTACTTTATTTCTACCCAGCAATACTTTGAATGGAGGTGATCCCTGTGGCGAAGAAGGAAAAAGGAACCCGCCAGAAAAAGAAAAAAGGGCGCTCTACCCAGGAACTTCTCGGCATCAAGACCTTTACCAAGTATGGGCTTGCCGTGGGGAAATATGAGCTTTTATTTTATATGATTGCGCCCACCAATATCTCCGTGCTGTCCAGGGCCAATATCGAGATCAAGATCCATCACCTGATGATGGTGCTGTCCGCCGTGCCGGATATCGAGGTTACCTGTACCGACTCCTGCGAGTGCTTCGACGATAATAAAACCTATCTGCAGGCTCGGCTTGAGGAAGAAACCAATCCCAAGGTACGGAAGATCATCAAAAAGGACATTGATTTCCTGGATGATATCCAGACAGAAATGGCTACCGCCAGACAATTCCTGCTCATTGGCCGCTGCCGAAATCTGAAGCCGGAACAGGTATTTAATACCGCCAACCGGATCGAAAAGGTGGTCTCTGAGCAGGGCTTTGAAACCCACCGGATGAAGAAGGCGGAGATCAAACGTTTCCTGGCGGTCTACTTTGAAGCATCCATGAATGGTGACCAGATGCCGGACACGGATGGAGAGCAGTTCTTTGACGGGGAGGATTCCGATGAAGAAGAAGCCTAAAATCCCCAGGGCGGTCATCGGTACTGTCCTGGTTTTTGTTGTTCTGCTGTCGGTTTTCATGGCGGGCCATGACCTGTGGCGGCAGAAACAGGCGCAGGATACCTTTGAGGATCTGGCGGATCTGGTCACTGCGCCGGAAGATCCGGAGGAATCACAGGCGGAATCCTCTGCGCCGGAGGAATTTGCAGAAGCTCAGGAGCCACAGGAGGAACAGAGAAATCTCTCCTTATTGTTCGAGCAGAACGCAGACTGTATCGGCTGGATCTGCATCCCCGGCACAGCGGTGGACTATCCGCTAATGCACACCCCGGAGGATTCTGAGAAATATCTTCGGAAGGATTTCTATGGGGAGTACAGCATAAATGGCGTCCCCTTCCTGGATGGCCGGTGCAGCCTGGAGAGCGCAAACTTAATCATCTATGGCCACAACATGAAGAATGGCACCATGTTCGGGAGCCTGAAAAACTATACGGATGCCAGTTATTATGCCGAGCATCCCACCATTGAGTTGGAAACTGCCGCTGGCAAAGCACTCTATACCATTTTTTCCGTGATGAAGGTGCAGAAGGAGGATGCCTGGTACCGTTTCCTTACCGTGGATGCAGAGACGGATTTCCTGCACCAGATCCGCTACGCCAGGGAGTGTGCCCTCTATGACACCGGGATTATCCCGACATATGGCCAGCAGCTCCTCACCCTGTCTACCTGTTATGGTTCATCCGGCGGGGATGGGCGTCTGCTCATTGTGGCTGCGAAAACGGAATAACCAATCAATTATCGGTCGTTTTGCATCAGGCAAAGCGGCCTTTTCTGATCCCCTTGCCGGTGCAAAGCGGCGGCAAGGAGGTAAGAAATGTTCAAACGAAAACCCAAGGTGCTGACACCGGAGCAGATGGAGGAAATCCGCACCAAGGACTTCTTCGACTGCATCCTGCCGGGTACCATCAAGTTCCTTTCCGACCACTATATCGTTGGAGACAGTTACCGCTGCGTGTGGGCCATTCGGGAATATCCGCCCTCCACCGAGGAACAGGCCATCCTTTCCCAGCTTGCTGACCGCAATGGCGTAACGCTTCGGATCTACCACCGGCTGGTGGAGGCCATGGAACAGAGGAAGATCCTGCAGAACGCCACCCGGAAGAACAAGCTGATGAGTACCGGCAGCGATGTGAATGAAACCATTGAAGCCGAAGGAAATCTTCAGGATGTGGTTGAGCTTCTGGCCAACCTTCGGAAAAACAAGGAACCGCTTCTCCATTGCTCCGTGTTCATTGAGCTGAAAGCCAAGGGCATGGATGCCTTAAAGGAGCTGCAGTCAGAGATCGCTATGGAGCTGACTCGCTCCAAAATCACGGTTGACCGGCTCACCCTCCGGCAGAAGGAAGGATATCTTTCTGTTCTGCCTGTGGGGGCCAATCAGTTCGGGGCGCAGTTCGAGCGTGTGCTGCCCGCCAGCTCCGTAGCCAACCTGTACCCCTTTAACTTTTCCGGCAAGACCGATCCACGTGGTATCTACCTGGGCCGGGATAAGTATGGCACCAATATCCTGGTAGACTTTGACCGGCGCAGCGAGGATAAGACCACCAGCAATATCCTGATCCTTGGCAACTCCGGCCAGGGGAAATCCTATCTCTTAAAGCTGATCCTGACCAACTTAAGGGAGGCAGGAAAGCTGGTCATCGCCTTAGATGTGGAGGCGGAATACGAGGAACTGACGGAGGCCCTGGGTGGCTGCTACATCGATTTCATGTCTGGCGAGTACATCGTCAACCCCTTAGAGCCAAAGGCATGGGGCGATGGCACGGAGGGCGAGATCGATGCCACCACACCGCTGGCCTTCCGGAAAGTGACCAGGCTCTCCCAGCACATCGCTTACCTGAAGGACTTCTTCCGGGCCTATAAGGATTTCACGGATGTGCAAATCGACACCATTGAGATCCTGCTGGCCAAGCTGTATGCCCGGTTCGGCATTACCGACAGCACGGACTACAGCGCCAAAAAGCCTACGGATTTCCCCATCATGGAGGACTTCTATAAGCTGTGCGAGGAAGAATTCATGACCTACGACAAGCAGCGGAAGTACCTGTACACAGAGGAAACCCTCCAGCAGGTATGCCTGGGCATCCATTCCATGTGCGTGGGATCGGAAAGCAAGTATTTCAATGGCTACACCAACATCACGGACGATGCCTTCCTGTGCTTCGGCGTGAAGGGGCTGATGGACACCAACCGCAGGCTGAAGGATGCCATGCTCTTCAATCTGCTTTCCTTTATGTCCAACCAGCTCCTGGGCAAAGGGAACACCGCAGCCGCCATTGACGAGCTGTATATGTACCTGACCAACCTGACCTCCATCGAGTATATCCGAAACGCCATGAAGCGTGTCCGGAAGAAGGAGTCAGCGATCATCATTGCCAGCCAGAACATCAATGACTTCCTGATGCCGGAGGTCTGCGAGATGACGAAACCGCTGTTTAGTATCCCCACCCATCAGTTCCTCTTTAACCCCGGCCAGATCAATCCGGCAGAGTTTATGGATGCCCTCCAGGTGGAGCCATCGGAGTTTGAACTGATCAAATATCCGGAGCGAGGCACCTGCCTATACCGGTGCGGAATAGAGCGATATCTTTTACAGGTCATTGCGCCGGACTATAAATCGGCCATCTTCGGAAAGGCCGGAGGTCGATGAGCGCCACAGTGGGTGCGGCACTCAAAAAGATTGCCGTATCCCTTCTCACAGATAAAAAGGTACTCAAGGTGGTGGGCGGGATCGTCCTGGGCATCATTATCATCATTGTGATGCCCATCGTGGCTATCGTATCCATCTTCAACGGTACCATTGAATTCGATACCGCAGAGCTTCAGCAGATGGTGGAACAGAACCTCTCCGCCGAGGAACTCGCCAAGCTCCAGGGCGTGGAGGACACCATGTATGCCATCGAGGATGCCATGACCGCCGCCGGTTATGACTGGCAGAAGGTGCGGGAGGCCCAGGTGCTTTATACGGCTGCCCTCTATGAATTTTCCTTTGAGCCGGATTTCGTGAGTAAGCTGGTGGGCTGTTTCGCGCCGGATCAGACGGATGAACAGCTCATTGCCGCCGTTAATGCCGCCTTCGGGACGGACATCGATGCGGCTGAGTTTACCCAGCTCATCGTGGGCGTCAATCAGGAGATCGTCTCCGTGGCCCAGTCTCAGCTCGGCAACGAAGGCGGGCAGCCCTACTGGAGCTGGTACGGATTCGAATCCCGTGTGGAATGGTGCGCCTGCTTCGTCTCCTGGTGCGCCGATCAGTGCGGCTACATTGACCGTGGTATCTGCCCAAAGTTCTCTCTCTGCTCGGATGGCGTCAATTGGTTCCAGCAGAGAAACCAATGGCTGGCGGGAACAGAAACCCCTTCCCCCGGCATGATCATCTTCTTTGATTGGGCGGACAATGGGCAAGATGGCGTGTCCGACCATGTGGGGATTGTAGCCAGCGTGGAGAATGGAACCGTCCACACCATCGAAGGAAACTCCGGGGATGCCTGCCGGGAGCGCTCCTACAGCGTGGGCTATTATGAAATCCTGGGCTATGGCGTCCTGCAGGTGGGCGGAGAAACTGACAACAGTAACAATGAAACACCAACACAATAGGAGGATGTTATGGAACGGAAACGACAAGGAACTCTGATTTACGATGAGGAAAGCGGACGATATGATATCCGCTTCTCCCTGGAGCGTTACTATGGCGGCCTGCACTGTGGGGAATGCTTTGATGTCCTCATCGGTAACCGATGGGTGCCTACCCGCATTGAAATGGATGACCGCTGGTATCTGGTCGGCGTAAAAACGGATCAGCTTGCGGGGCTTCGAGTACGGATGTAACAGGACGGGCGGTCAAAACAGGCCGCCCCATTTTTATGGAATGGAGCGAACAACATGAGTAAGAAAAAACAATTCACGGCCAGAGAGATTGCGGATGTCCTCGTCCGGGAAGGAACCAGCCAGACAACAACTGGAAGGTGGTCAGTAGGCTTCGAAGAAATCCAAAATCGGTTTGGGCTTGACCTCTCCGCCGACAGTGATGCCGGAAGGCTGATCGTGATTGCGTTAAAACAGGAAGAAGAAATCAATGAGCTGATCATGACAGAGGATCATATCGAAATGTCTTACCATCTGGAATACTGTCCGGCCTGTAATCAGGGCGGCGCAGCCGGGATGGGGAGTGTATTCTCTCTGCTGGGCTGTAATATCTACGATGACCATCTCCCCCAGGGGAATGCGGGCGTACCAGAGAATCCATCAGAACTGGACGCAGCCAAGGAACAGACTGAGGGCATGACATCGGATCTTGTTATGCGGTAAAGGAGGTGACAGGAATGGAACTCTATGCATTTTTTCATCGCAAGGATGAAGAAATCCGCTCTCAGCATTGTGTGGTAGAGAAGGTGTTGGAGCTGTCTGAAAGAGAGTATGCCCGCTTCTATCAATCACCGATGGCGGAGTATGATTTTATTGCCAAACACCGTGAAGCCATGCGTCAGGATGCGGACGGAACCCGGCACTGCCTGTTGGTGCTTGGGGAAAACCAGGAGGATGGTATCCTCGTTGACGCAGAAGGCTATGACTATGCCCGCTACCATGCTTTTCTTCCCAAGGCCCGCCAGCTTTATCTCCTGGATCAATACCCTTCGATAGCAAAATTCAATCAGGAGATGGCGGAAATGGCGGAGCAATACACACAGAAAGCCATCACCGGCCAGCAGAGCGGAATGTACCGGATACTGACAGATGAGCTGGCAGTGGATAAGGTTGAAGTCCAGCTTCTCGTTGGGATGCTGGAGGATCGCCCGGAGATTGCGTATCTGGATGACCTGGGCGATGAGCTGTGCATCAAGCTGAACCCGCAATATGTCCATGAAGAAAAAGAACTTCCCCGGCTCAGCCAGGAGGACGCCGATGTGATTTGCGCCAAACATGTCCTCTGGCTTCACGATGCGGGCGGCGAGCAGGCTGATTTTTCCGGATACGATCTGTCCGGACTGAATCTGAGCCATCGAAATTTAAACAGCGCTATCTTCGCAGGAACCAGAATGTATGAAACGAATCTGGCGCAGACGGAGCTGTGCTTTTCTGATTTTGCAGAGGCAACCTTATTCTCCTGTGATCTCAAGGGCGTCACTGCTGAGGAAACATGCTTTAAAAAGATGGTGGCCGATGGTTGTACCTTCCGAGGAGCCATTTTTACCCACAGCAACTTTTCCGGCGCACTGATCCAGAGCTGCCGCATGGAGCAGACCGACTGGACGAATTGCTGTACAGACGGTACCGTGTTCCATCAGACACCTATGGGGCAGGCAAAAATGAACCATGTAAGTGAGGATGAGCAGGACTGGAGCCAGGACTCCGGGCCTGCTCTTTCCATGTGAAGGAGGAACCTATGAAGAAAACCAATGTAACAATTTCCTTTGATGAGGAAAAACTGGCTGCACTCCGGCTCTACATGGAGCAGAAAGATCTGCAGCTTGAAGATGAGCTGACCAAAGCCATGGAAGGATTCTATGGCAAACATGTCCCGTCCAATGTGCGGGAATTTATTGAGATGCGCTCCGGCGAACCAGCAGATCCTGCACCCAGAGCAAGGCGGCCCAGGTCGGAGAAAAAAGAACAGGCGCCGGCAGATACGGGAGGGAGTCCTTAACAATGTATCTGAAAGATTAATAAATAACGAATCGAGAGGTGATTGACATGCGAAAAGTTCTGTAATAGGAAAATCAACGGGAATCCGGCTGCGCCTGGGGAGCCTGTTCGATGGGATTGGGGGATTCCCTTTATCTGCTGTCCGGAACGGAATCCTTCCGGTATGGGCCAGTGAAATAGAACCTTTCCCGATCCAGGTAACCAGGCAGCGGTTCCCGGAGATGCTCCATGTGGGCGATATTACGAAATTAAAAGGGGCGGAACTTCCGGCTGTAGATATCATTACGGGTGGATCACCCTGTCAGGATCTGAGTATTGCGGGGAAACGCGCAGGCTTGTCCGGGGAGCGTTCCGGACTTTTTATGGAGCAGATCCGGATTGTAAAGGAGATGAGAAAGTCAGATGCCAAAAGACAACGAGGAAATGAAACAGTTAACCCTTGCGGAATTGTTCCCCGATTCATGGTGTGGGAAAACGTCCCCGGAGCATTCTCATCTTCAAACGGAGAAGATTTCAGAGCGGTCTTGGAGGAAATCTGCAGGATCGCCGACCATACCATATCTGTTCCTCGACCTCCGGCCGGGAGGTGGAAATCTGCTGGGGCCATATTGGGAAACGGATTCTCTGTCGCTTGGAGAGTTCTGGACGCTCAATACTGGGGAGTCCCCCAGAGACGTAAAAGAATCTTTCTTGTCGCAGATTTTGGAGGAACATCCGCCCCTGAAATATTATTTAAGCAGGAAAGCCTGCTTGGGTATCCTGCGGCGGTCAGCGGAACGGGGCAAGAAACTTCCGGAAAAACTCAAAAAAGCACTGGAGATCCAGGCGGGGATCAAATAGATACGGAAGGATTCATGGCTTTCCATATCAATCAAAGAGAGGAAACGATCAACCTGGGCTATGTTTCCGGCGCATTGATGGCAACAAGAAATATGCAGACGCAGACCTTTATTGCCGGACTCCCTGACCAACAGAAAGAGCCAACTCTCTGTCTGAACGATCAGGGCGGCCAAGTGATGGATTGCAGTGTGGATGTGGCAGGAACACTTCGGGCGCAGATGTCCGGCCATCCTCCGCTGGTTTTTGATAACCACGGGCAGGATCTTAGGTTCACCGGCCCCGTGGAAAAGGCGCAGGCGGTAACAGCATCCTACGGGATGGGAGGCAATACACAATCCCTGGTGCTATTTGAAAACCACGGAATCGATGGACGTTATACCGGACCGCTGCCGGTATCCCCGACACTGTCAGCCAGAAGCGGCACAGGCGGCAACAATCTTCCTTTGATTGCGGAGGAACCGGGCAGCTATTGTATTGCCGGGAATATCATTGACCGGCAAAGTAAAAATGGAGGGAATGGGTTTGGCTATCAGGAAGATATCAGTTACACCCTGAATACAACAGACCGGCATGCGGTCTATAGCCGCCAGCGAGTGGATGAATTCCAGGAAAGCAAAGTCGCTGGCACAGAAAGCGCCAGACAATATAAAGATGCAACTGATCTGATCTGCCAGCCTGAGGTAAACAGAAATCTGATCCGCCGTCTCACTCCTCTGGAGTGTGAGCGGCTGCAGGGTTTCCCGGATGGCTGGACTTTGATCGATGGGGCATCTGACTCGGCAAGGTATAAAGCCCTGGGCAATAGTGTGGCAATCCCATGTGTTACTTTTGTTCTGCGTGGGATTGTCCTGATTATGGAGAAAGAGTTTGCGGAGGAACAGAAAAACGGAATCGAAGATTGGAGGCATAACCAATGAATGATATAGACGTTACCGTATATTTTAATGAGCATCGACTCGCTGCTCTGGACGAGATCCTGACGGATCAGGGACGTACCATCGAAGGCGTGTTGCGGAAATGTTTTGAAGAAACCTATGCGTCTCTCGTTCCGGAAGAAAAGCGTGAGGAAATCGAATCACTGATCCGTCAGGAAGAAGCGAAAGCACAACGTGAGGCTGAAGCTGCCAGACGGTTTGCTGTGATCCATTTCCATGAGGACGGGGATGATTTTCATTTCACTTCCGACCTGCGGAACAACTTCTACAGTGCGGCTTATCTCTATCGGAATTTTATGCGGGAGAATGAGGGCAGGTTGACCTTGGATAGTCTGGCACTTTCCTTTGGAGAACATCAGCCTATTGATGATCTGACCTTCTCTGTCTTATGCGACGCTATGGAGCATGATGATCGAATCACTGTGCTCCTGGAATTTGATTTTGACGATGGAACTATCAGCGTAAAAGAGCAGGGAGATCTGGAGTGGCGGACTTATCGTCTGAAAGATGTTTCTACTGCGGTCTACCGTGCCGAGCGCAAATCTACGATTCCGATAGCAGCAAGAGAGTTGATTTTTGAAGAAGCATTGCGGGATCGAGAGATTGACTGGCATTCTCCCGAACAGGCAGAAGAAACAACGCCGCCGGTTCAGGAGATGTGATGCGAAAAGGAACACCCCTGTGAGCCGCCTGTCGGCCCCGTGTTGCGATTTTGTGGACGAGGTCGAGGAAGTATCCCCCCGCCGGTTTGCGAGGCGTTTGCGGCCCGTGTGAAGGCAGGCCCCTCCCCATAGAGAAGCAACGGTTCCCCGTGCGGATACAGGGTCGAAAATCAAGCAGGAGAAAGGGACGGTGCCGTGGATCGGCCCCGCCCCAGCTCACTGCGTCCGGCAGAGCCGGCCGCTTCAAGGCATTCCGCCGCTTCTGAAAGAAATGGCATTCCGGTGCCGGATTTGGAGCAACAGGTTCCTGGACAGGTGCTTCAACTCCCGCAAGGCCCAGAAGTTTCAACGAATGATGCGGTGCTTTGGCAGGTTCCTATGAATAAGAAGGAGGATTTCAGACATGCAGGATACAGAGGTAGAAAAGAAAGAAATCAAACGCCGCTTCCAGCTTTGGATCAGACCGTCCACCCTGGAGCTGGCGGACGCTCTTTATGAAAAAGACAACTGCGACAGCCGGAGTGAATTCATCGAAAAAGCTGTCATTTTTTATGCGGGATATCTTTCCGCAGAGGACAACAAAACCTATCTCCCCAATATCGTCACCTCCACGCTGAAAAGCATTGTGGCGGAGAGTGATCATCGGCAGAACCGGATGATTTTCAAGCTGGCCGTGGAGATGGCTGTCATGATGAATGTGGTCGCAGCGAATAACAACATCGATCCGGTGTCACTGGAACGCCTGCGGGGAGAATGTGTCAAGGAAGTCAAAAGGCTGAATGGCTCCTTCTCTTTTGATGATGCGGTGAGCTGGCAAAAAGGATGGGAAGGAAATGAGTGATAACAAACGAAGATTTTAATTTATTTCTTCTTAGTGTATAATCAAAAGACAAAGAGAATTTCCGGTAAAAAATAGTTTAGAAGATCTTTAGACAATATAAGGAGGGATGAAAAATGAATGGGCTTATTGATTTTGATGATCCGAATACTTTCCCCAAAATACTAAATGAGTGGGGAGCAGAATTTGAACATAGGATACTTAGTGCAATCAATTTAGATAGAGTAAGTGAATGGTGGCAGATTGAGCATCAGTTACAAGATTTGCATATTGGTGAAATGAAGATTGTAACTGATTTTGTAGATGAACATATGGATACTGAGGTTGCGGTATGCCATTGTACACGGATTTTGGATGTGAACCAATTTTGGAAATACGGAATTGTGACAGGGGGCGGAATAAACTCTGTTGGTGAAAAGCGATTACGAGACTTGCTTTTTAGTATAGAAGTAGAACCTGAGCAAATTGAAAATATAATGTCACATGTTTATTATTACTGGAATCGAGACAAATTATCGAGAACAGAAGCGGTACATTTTTTTATTGATAAGAATCAAGTGTACAAAGATGACCAATTAAATCATTTTGCAATCAATTTAGGTGGTGAAATCTTACGATGGGCATTAGAATCGATGGATAGAGAACTTTATAGAACAGAACCATATAAACGTCTCTGGATCAAAGGTACACCATCGGTAATAAAATTTAAATGTAGACTGCGTGACATATATGAAGGATGCCGCAACGATTTAATTGCCGAGATAGTGAAATATTATATAGTTAAAAATATTTATGGTTATCCGTATGAATTTGAGTTTACAGGTATGACAAAAGGTAAAGTTCCTCCTGAAAATATTATAAGTATTGAAGAAATAAAGGGTTATATACAGATGCAGGAAAAATATCCGGACTATGTGGAATTTTATAATGAAATAGAATGAAATTGTGAGGGAAATGATTTACTATGATATTTGAAGATATTATTTTTACCCCGATCCAGATAGAAGAATTATATAAACCGCAAATGCTAGATGGATTCAAAGATAAGAGCCTTCCTGATTTTAATCCCGTTACTTTCAGCAGTACATTTGTGCAAGAAGTACGAACAGATGAAACGCAGAAGGAGTTTATTCGTTCTTACTTGGAGAGCGCGAAAGTATTAGCAAAGGAATTAACAAGGCTAGAAACTCCTCGAATGGGAATTCAAAAAGTTTTTTATAACTATTCGCTCACGTTGCCTACTATTTATTTGTGTAGACATTGTATGGAACTATCGATTAAATATGCAATTACATGTGTAAACGGACAACCTAAAGAAGTACATGGATTAGAAAAATTATGGTCGTCTCTGCTCTCTTATCTTCCTAAAAAAACTTCTGGAAAGGAGAGAAGTCTTTTAAAAGGAATGGGGAGCTTTGTTCGGGCAATAGATTGCTTAGACGATACTGGAACAAAGTTAAGGTATGCAATAAATAGTAATGGAAACTGTAATCAGGATATATTTTTATGGGCAAATTCTCGAAAGATAGTTCAAAGCACAGAGCTATTTGTAAAACAGCTTGAAAAACTGAAAAAGTTGAAAGACGAGGACGACTAAATGTTTGAAACTATATGGGAAAGGGATACTATGCTAAAGAAAACTTTGGATAGAAGTGAATTATATACTGTGGCAGCATCTTTTCGTGCAGCAATAATAATAGCAAAGAAAAATTGTGAGTTCGATAGAAGAGATAGAATGTCCAACTTTCCGAGTGGTTGTTGCGATGATGCATGCGATCTTTTAGCTTACTATTTGCAAAAGAAATTCCATATTCCTTCCAAGCAGAAAATAGGTGTATATCGAGATGATAATCCAGAGAGTATAACGAATCATGTATGGCTGATGGTAAATGATATAATGATTGATATCACCGCTGATCAGTTCCCGTCCCTGATTGATTATACCGATGGTATATATGTCGGGGTGGAAAGTGAGTTCTATAGGCGATTGGAAAATATAGAAACTCAAGAGAATTATAATATTGAAAATAACGTACGTTTGTCAGAAGATTATAAAACGATAATAAAATATATTGATTGATAGATTCTGACTGCAAAATGCAAGAAAGGAAACATAATATCGGCTATTAGCGAACCACCAAGCAGGAAATCTTTTATGTGAGGTCTCCTGCTTTTTCTTTACTCTAAAACGGAAGGAGGTTTCCCATGGCTCGTCTGGTCACCAAATTCAAATACCTGAAGCCGGATCAGGAAAAGCCCATCGGCGGGTACGCCACCTACATCGCCACCCGTGAAGGTGTGGAGAAGATCGATGAGTCTTTCAAGCTGGCTCCCGCAACAGTGAAACAACAAAAACTCATTGAAAAGATCCTGCGGGATTTCTCGGATAGCGCTGCGATGCTGGAATATGAGGACTACCAGAGAGAAAAGACCGTGGGAGCCGCCTCTGAATTTATCACCCGTGCCATTGAGGACAATGCCCATGAGATCCTGAACCAGAAAACCTATGCCGACTACATCGGCACCCGGCCCGGTGCGGAACGGTTCGGCAACCATGGGCTGTTCACGGATGATGGTGTCCAGGTAAAGCTGAAAGAGGTATCCCAGGAGCTGAATGCTCATCAGGGAAATGTGTGGACACTTATTATTTCTCTGCGCCGGGAGGATGCGGAGCGTCTCGGTTTTAATACCGGCGTCCGGTGGAGGGATATGCTCCGGACGCAGACACAGGCTCTGGCTGACAGCCTGAAGATCCCCATGGATCATCTGAAATGGTATGCCGCCTTTCACAATGAGAGCCATCATCCCCACATCCATCTGCTGGCGTACTCTACTGTAGAGAAGGAAGGGTTCCTCACTAAACAAGGTGTGGCGAAGATGCGGTCTTCCCTGGCCAAGGATATCTTTGAGCAGGATCTACTCTGCATTTATGAAAAGCAGACGGTTCAAAGAGATGAACTGCGTCTGCACAGTAAGGAGCTGATCGCAGAGATTGTCTCCCGCATCAATGCCGGAACCTATGACAATCCTAAGGTGGAAGAACTGCTCCTGCGTTTGGCTGACCGGCTTTCTAAAACCAAAGGGAAAAAGGTCTATGGCTACCTGAAAGCGGATGTGAAAGCGTTGGTGGATGCCATCGTGGATGAGCTGGCTGCAGATGAAAAGATCGCTGCTCTTTACAATCTGTGGTACGAACAGAAAGAAGAAGCGCTCCAGGTCTATACAGAAGCACTTCCACAGCGAGTGCCGCTTTCACAGAATAAAGAATTCAAACCAATCAAGAACGCAGTGATACAAGAAGCCCTGGGCCTTCATGCTGATCGGCAGGATGTGGAGGAACCGGCCCAGGCCGATGCTCCCGATCCGGAGATGCCAGAAGCTCCGGAATCAGATTCTCAGGCGGACAATCCCATCGAGCCAGATCCGCCTCCCTCCTCTCGATCTTCCTCTGGCGGCTGGGGCTGGAAGAAGGATACCTGGTGGACGAATGAATATAAAGCGGCCCGTGCATTCCTCTATGGCACCAAGACATCCAAACCGGATTTTGAACAGGCCATGGCCGGTCTGAAGGAAGAAGCTCTACTGGGCAACGGTTTTGCCATGCATGATCTTGGCAAAATGGTTCTGGCTGGTCTTGGCTGTGAGAAGGATGAAGAACAGGCACAGGAATGGTTCCGGAAAGCCTTCTCTGCTTTCTGCGCCAGAGAGCCAAAGGAGGAAAAGCCAGGGTATCTCCGATACCGGATCGGCAAGATGTACGCCTTCGGCTATGGCGTGGATCAGGACTATCTGAAAGCTGCCGAGTGGTATGAAAAATCGGTTGCGGAGGGAAATCCCTTCGCTGCCTATGCCTTGGGCAGTCTGTATCATCGGGGCCAGGGCGTGGAACAGGATGAAGAAGCGTTTTCTCTGTTTACCATGGCGGCCACAGATGAGGATAAGCCGAATGCCTACGCTCAGTATGAGCTGGGCCGGATGTGCCGGAATGGGATTGGCACTGCGCCGGATCAGGCGGCATCGGAGAAATGGTACAAGCAAGCGTATCAGGGATTCCTGAAGATCGAGCAAGATATGGCGGATGACAAGCTATATTATCGCTTGGGCCAGATGAACCTTACCGGCACAGGAACAAAGAAAGATCCGGAGCAGGCCAGAATGTACTTTGAAAAGGCGGCGGAGCTTGGCAATGCCGATGCCATGTATGGCCTGGGGAAACTGTATCTGAGCAGAGATTTCTCTGGCCGGGATGTGAAAAAAGCAATCGACTATCTCATGGCTGCAGCGGGGAAAGACCATGATTATGCCATGTACACTCTCGGCAAGTTTTTCCTGGAAGGAAAAGAGATCCCTAAGAATCCGGAGTACGCTCTGCGTTGGCTGGAAGAAGCCGTGGAGAAAGAGAATCCCTATGCGGAATACCTCTTGGGGAAAACATTGCTTCAAGGTGTGGATCTTCCCCAGGACATTCACCGTGCGGTTTCCCTTCTGGAAAAAGCAGCGGCACGCAGCAACCCTTGTGCAGCGTATGCCTTGGGAAAAGCACTGCTGGAAGGAACCGTTCTTCTGCAGAATCTTCCAAGAGCCATGGAGCTGCTTACTTTCTCTGCGGATCAAGGATTCTCCGCAGCGCAGTATCTGCTGGGGAAGGTCTTCTCCAGTGGAGAGCTGCTCACGAAGGATATCCCCAAAGCCATCCTCTATCTGACGAGAGCCGCCGAGCAGGATCATGAGTACGCACAATATCTTCTTGGAAAACTCTATCTGGCCGATGAGGGCATCCCCAAGGATGTGAATGCGGCGTTATATTGGTTTACCAGGGCAGCGGATCAGGGGAATGCTTTTGCTCAGTATCAGCTTGGCAAGCTGTTCCTGTATGGCCGGGAGGTGGAGCAGGACATGGAAAAAGCCATTTCCTATCTGACCGACTCTGCTGATCAGGGGAATGTCTATGCAGCCCAGCTTCTCCAAAGCGTCCACAGCAACCGGAATTGGTCGGCGGCCCTGGGCAGCCTGCGGCTGTTGCAGCATCTGGCCCGGATCATCCAGAACCGGATCGAGGACGAGCGCAAAGGCGGTAAGGGTGGGATAGACCGAAAGCTGAAGCGTAAGATCGATGAAAAGAAACAGGCCCATGGTTTAAAACAGGGCTGAGAAAGGAGGCTTCATGGCTACGACTTATATCCATGTTACAGAAGAACAAAAAGATCAGGCCCGCCGCACAGATCTGCGGTCTTTCCTTCTTGGACAAGGTGAGAAGGTGGAACGATCCGGATCGGAATACAAATGGAACCATGGTGGAGAAAAAATCACGATCCGGGGGAATCTCTGGTTCAATCAATATAATCCGGAAGGCGGCGATGCCATTGCCTTTGCCAGAGAGTTTTATGGCTTGGACTTCCCGGAGGCCGTGAAGTTTCTCTTGGAGCAGCAAGGCGTTGTTGTCCTCCCACAAAAGGACGCACCAGCCAAGGAGAAAAAGCCCTTTGCCCTTCCAGAAAAGAATGAGGATATGCGGAGGGTTTATGCGTATCTTCTGAAAGGACGGTTTCTGGATCGGGAGGTTGTGAATGCCTTTGTCCGGGCTGGCCTGCTCTATGAAGATGCGGAGTATCACAATGCGGTCTTTGTGGGTGTGGACGAAAATGGGATTGCCCGCCATGCCCATAAACGAGGCACCTACTCGGACAGCGGATTCAAGGGCAACGTGGACAGCAGCAATCCCGATTACAGCTTTCACTACATCGGGAAAAGCAACCGGCTGTATGTGTTTGAGGCCCCGATTGATATGCTGTCCTATATTTCTCTGCATAAGGAGAACTGGCAGGAACACAGCTATGTGGCTCTCTGTTCCACAGCCACTTATGGAGCCACCCATATCCTGAAAATGAATCCGCAGATCGATACCGTGGTCACCTGCCTCGACCATGACAGCGCAGGCATTGAGGGAAACTATCGTCTGAAGGAAGAAATCCTGCGGCTTGGAACCTATACGGTCAGGGCGGAACAGCCCAGGTTTAAGGACTGGAACGAGGGCCTCAAAAGCGCCCATGGCTTGGAGGCGATCCCAGGAACCGAGCATCCGGGCCTGGTACGGATGAAAACGCTCTGCCAGGAGCTGGCCATCGCCTTTGCCGGTGACCGATGTCCCAAGTATCCGTTGGATGCGTTGCGGGAGCAATACCAAAAACTGAGGCAGCTCTCCCTGGAGCAACCCAGGGATATCATCATGCAATCCTCTGAAATGGCGGGGATTGCTTTTTTATTGGGCCAGCAACAATTTGCCTCACTGGAGAAGTCTTACACCGTACAGCAATATGAGAAGATCCTGCTCCGTCTCTATGCGCCTCATCATGATAAGATCGGCTACAAAGCCCGCATCGCTGAGATCGGGGAGCGCCTAGAGGCAATCGGTCAGGTTTTTCAGAAAAATGAGATTCTGCCGGAATCGGCACAGATGGAACAGATCAAGAATACGCTCTCCCTGGCAGTGGACTGCCTGCGGCTGGAGACTTACGTGGAGCGTGAGAAAATGGAAATGCAAAGGAGGGAATCATCATGCCAAACCGAATCCTCATCAATGGCAATGCAGCAATAAAAATCTAAATGAAAAGGAGTGATGAAGAAACCTGGAAAGCGTGTTGTCCTATGGATAATATCGCAACTTTAATTCTTGTAGCTGTGGTAATGCTTGGTGTCCTGGGCGGCGTCTCGTTGATTGCCCACATGTACACCCTCAACATCAAGAGCAAGACCGTTGGCAATGGCCAGCATGGTACTGCGAGGTGGGCCACAAAAGCGGAGATCCGGAAAACCTATCGGCACATCCCCTTTGAGCCGGAGCTGTGGCGGCAAGGCAAACATCTACCAAAAGATCAGGGAATTGTGGTGGGATGTACCAACTCCAAGGGCGGAACCACAGCCCTCATCGATACCGGCGATGTCCATGCCCTGATGATCGGTGCCGCCGGTGTCGGCAAAACTGCCTATTGGCTCTATCCCTGTATCGAATACGCCTGTGCCTCTGGTATGAGCTTTCTCTCAACCGACACCAAGGGCGATGTCATGCGAAATTATGGAACCATCGCCAAAGAGCATTATGGGTATCAGGTATCGGTAATTGATCTGAGAAATCCCACCCGGAGTAATGGTAACAATCTGCTTCATCTGGTAAACAAGTATATGGATTTATACAAGGAAAACCCGAAGGAGCTGGTCTACAAAGCCCGCTGTGAGAAGTATGCCAAGATCATCAGTAAGACCATTATCCTCTCCGGAATGGATGCTGCCAGCTTTGGACAGAACGCCTATTTCTATGATGCGGCGGAAGGTCTGCTGACTGCGACCATCCTATTGGTCGCTGAGTTCTGCGAACCGGAGAAGCGTCACATCGTCTCCGTGTTCAAGATCATCCAGGAGCTGCTGGCTCCCTCGCAGAAAAAAGGAAAAAATCAGTTTCAGCAGCTCATGGAGCTTCTGCCGGATGACCACAAAGCCAAATGGTTTGCCGGGGCCGCTCTGAATACTGCTGAACAATCCATGGCCAGCGTTATGAGTACCGCTCTATCCAGATTGAATGCTTTTCTGGATTCCGAACTGGAGCAACTCCTATGCTTTGATACGGAGATTGATGCGGAGAAGTTCTGCCGGGAGAAGTGCGCTATCTTCCTGATCATGCCGGAGGAAAATCCCAATACTTTCTTCATGATCTCCTTGATCATCCAGCAGCTCTACCGGGAGATCCTGGCCGTGGCGGACGAGATGGGCGGAAAACTGAAAAACCGCTGTGTGTTTTACTGTGATGAATTCGGCACCCTTCCGAAAATTGAGAGCGCCGAGATGATGTTCTCAGCCTCTCGTTCTCGCCGCCTTCAGATCGTGCCGGTGATCCAATCCTTTGCTCAGCTTGAAAAGAACTATGGCAAGGAAGGGGCGGAGATTATTGTGGACAATACCCAGCTCACCATCTTCGGCGGCTTTGCACCCAACAGTTCCTCGGCGGAGGTGCTATCCAAGGCTCTGGGGAGCCGGACGGTCATGTCCGGATCGGTCAGCCGGGGGAAGAACGATCCGTCCCAATCCCTACAGATGATGGAACGGGCGCTCATGACACCGGATGAACTCAAGAGCATGCCAAAAGGTCAGTTTATTGTGATGAAGACCGGCTTCTATCCCATGAAGGTCAAGCTGAAACTGTTCTTCAAATGGGGCATCCAGTTTGAAGAAGAATATGCTGTGGAGGAAAAGGGCAACCGGAAGGTGGCCTATGCCGAGAAGCAGGAGATTCTGGACGGGATCGTGAAGAAGTACCACCCGGAATGGCTGATGGAAGATGCACCACCAGCAGAGGCCATCCCACCGGTAGGAGGGCAGGCACAGGCCATGACAGAGCGAAATGAGCCATCCTCCAGGGAGAAAAGAAAAGGCGGCGGCACAGGGCTGCGGACTGCGCCAAGAGCCGCCAGAACGGAGCGTAAAGGGGATGAAAGCATACGGGAGAGCCGGATGCTCCATCCGACAAAATCTACGGAGGTAAAGGAAGATGGGCAGGCTTGATTTTCTCTACCGCATGGAGCTGCCACACCGGGCAGTGGCAGTGTATTTATATCTTTATGACCGGGCCAACCGGGATGGAGAATGCTGGCCCTCCATCCCGACCATTGCCCGTGAACTGAAACTGTCAGAGTCTACTGTGAGACGAGCAATCCAGGATTTAAAAAAGGCGGAGCTTCTCGTCACTGAGCAAAGGTACCGTGCCAGGGGCGGCAAGAGCAGCCTGCTTTTTCAGATCCGGAAACCGTGACCATACAAAAATACCACCTTCCGCCAAGGGGCAACTGCGCCCTTTTGGTGAAAGGTGGCACCTGGCATGATGACAGGAGAAGGTGAACTTCCCACTGTAAGAGGGATTTACATCAGAAAAAGAAGAACAGCAGCCTGAGTGGATCAGACTGCTGACTCTTATTTCTCTGCTTGTATTTCAAAGCAATATCCGACTTCCCGGACGGATCGGATGGTGAAGGGAGCATTTGGAGATGCCTGATATAGCTTCTCCCGTAGGTTGCAGATGTGAAAGCCGATAGTATTGCTCTCACTTCCAGAGGGAATATCTCCCCACACCTTCTCGTAGATTTGGCTGTATGTAAGTACATGCCCCTTGTTGGCTGCAAGCAATAGAAGGATTTCGTATTCCTTTGCGGTGAGCTGGATTTCCTGACGGTCACGGAAAACTTTTCGCTTGCTTGGATAGATCTCCAGACCAGGGAGGGATAATATCGGCTCCCCGGCCAGCTCATATTTTTCTATCTCTGGATAACTACGCAGGATGGTAAGGATCTCATCAAATGCTTTGGAATCATGATCCGGCAGCTCTAAGATAATAATTCGTCTGATGTTATCGCCTCCTATGGTTGATAGATGACTAGAACCATAATACTATTTAGATTTCAACTTTTTCTTTTGCAGTAAGATACTTTTTCTCAATGCTTGTAAGATATTGTTGACGATAAGCCATTACAACCGCTTCATCCGCAGTTACAAA
>ERZ773149.313-NODE-313-length-50655-cov-8.331383_pt1 | contig 50655 bp, 48 predicted proteins | sample MGYA00511081_ERZ773149 | MGnify/ENA primary metagenome ERZ773149 (study PRJEB29015, sample SAMEA2737846) | human gut metagenome | biome: human gut; feature: human-associated habitat; material: faeces | place: China | collected 2012 ...
GATTCCGCCTGCAAGGTCTGCCATCTTATATCCCATGCGCCACAGATCCCGGCAGATGACCATGCTCTTGGCACCTCTTTCACAGCAGAATACCGTTATTTCCCCAGGATTTATCTCATCCATACGCTCCCAGAATTCATCATATGGAATATTTTCACTTCCCTTTATCCTTTCCTCTTCATACTGACACGGACTCCTAAGATCAATGATCCGACGAATACGTCCTGCTTCTATCCATCTGTCAAATTCCCAGTAAGGAAGCATTGGAAAACCAGTCATATTTCCACCTTCTCTCCTCCCATATACGAAACCTTCCAAAACGTTATAGACAAGTCTTCCTATTATTAATATATGCCAGTCCCATCTATAGGGTACAGCCTGGAAAAAATACACAAAAAATGACCGCCCAGGTATTTCTTTACCTGAAGCGGTCATCTCATTTATCCCGTTTTGTTTAATATTCCGTTTTGTTTCTGCTGTTATTTTTTGCATTATTTTTTGAAGCAGTACGGGCAGTGTTTTCTGTTTTATTTTCTGTTTTGTTTTTTGCCTTGTTTTCCTGGTTCATGTTGCCGCAGTCATCCATCTGATTGCTGCTGTAGCGGTTACTGTAATCATTGCTGTAGTCATTCTTTGCCATTTCAATACCTCCAAAAAGATATTTTTTTATATTAACTTCAAGTTACAGCTTTATTATGGCTGTATCCTGATGGTTTATACGTGGCTTTTGCAGAATTTTATTTTACAGTTCAGCCATGCGCTGGTTTGAATGAGAAAGTGTGTTGCAAGCCTGCTTGCATAAGCACTTTTTCATCCAAATCAGCATATGGTGGGACCACCAAGCTTCTTGTTTTCATGAATATGGAAACAAGAAGATGTCATGGCTGAACTGTAACTATTTGCCTGTTCTTTCCAGACAGCTGCATTTACATTTATACTTTTTACACTTATACTTATAAGTTCTTTTACATAATACGCACATTTTTCAGTGCACCGGTCTTGCAGAACTGGGTCCATTCGCATACATTTACTGCATGATCCCCAATACGCTCTAAATACTTGGCGATCATCAGAAGGTCGATCCCCTGATCTGCATGAGAAGGAGAAGACTTTAATAATTCCACCACATCAGTTTTTACCTGATTGAACAGTGCATCTACCTCATCATCTCTGCGGATGATCTCCTCTGCCTCTTCCACATCCTGCTTAATAAAGGTCTCTACTGCATCATGGACCATTTTCTGGGCTGACGCCGCCATAGCTGGAAGATGCTGTACAATGTGATATGCATGATCACTTTTAATCCGCAGGATCAACTCTGCAATATCTGATGCATGATCTCCAATACGTTCCAAATCTGTTACAACCTTAAGGGCAGTAGAAATCTGGCGCAGATCCCTTGCTACCGGCTGCTGGCGCAGGATCAGGGACAGACAGCGGGACTCAATGGCACGTTCCATGTCATTTACATTCCGGTCTCCTTTAATAACGTCCTCTGCCATGGTATAATTCTGGTCTTCAAATGCCACAAAAGTCTGTTCAATAGCTTTTTCCACCATCATGGCCATATCCCGCAGGCATTTATTCAGCTCCTCTAATTCATGTTCATAAGTAATGCGCATCCAGGCATTCCCCTTTCCGTTGTTTTTCCAATATTTTTACAACTTTGCATTTTCGCAATCCCACACCGGATCATATACTATCACCCAAAACGTCCTGTAATATAATCTTCTGTCCGTTTATCTTTTGGCATAGTAAATAATTCATCAGTTGCTGCATATTCTACTACTTCTCCTACCAGGAAAAATGCTGTATAGTCTGCAATACGAGTCGCCTGCTGCATATTGTGGGTAACAATGGCAACTGTATATTTACTCTTCAGATCATCCATTAAGTCCTCGATCTTTAAAGTAGAAATCGGATCAAGGGCAGATGTAGGCTCATCCATTAACAGCACTTCCGGTTCTACTGCCAGTGCTCTTGCGATGCACAGACGCTGCTGCTGTCCACCTGAAAGTCCAAGGGCAGACTTCTTTAATCGGTCAGAAACCTCATCCCATAACGCTGCTCCCTTTAAGCTGCGCTCTACGATCTCATCCAGCTGAGCTTTGTTCTTAATTCCGTGAATCCTTGGACCATAGGCCACATTGTCATAAATACTCATTGGAAATGGGTTTGGCTGCTGGAATACCATTCCCACCTTTTTGCGAAGAAGGGTTGTATCCACCTGGGGATCATAAATATCTTCTCCGTCAAGTAAGACTGTTCCATCGATCTTTACATTTGGAACCAGGTCGTTCATACGGTTTAATGTTTTCAAATAGGTGGATTTTCCGCATCCGGATGGTCCAATAAACGCTGTGATCTTATTTTCGTAAAGATCCAGGTTGATATTTTTCAGTGCGTGATTTTCCCCATAATACAGATTCAGATTCTGTGTGGAGATCTTTACTTTATTTTCCATATATATGTGTTTCCCTTTCACATTCCTTAAACTTGTATTTCATAAACTTACATTCGAGATCCATTTTTACCGTGTCTCTACGTTAAATCTGTGAGAAAGGTATTTTGCCAAAGCGTTAATAGCCAGTACGATCACTAAAAGAACAACTGCCACGCCGAAGGCTTCATTATATTTTGCCTTCTGCATAAACAGATACAGCTGGATCGTCAGCGTACCACCGGATTCAAGCACTTTGCCAAACAGGTTCTTTGGCAGGTAGTAACCGCTTCCTGCAGTAAACAGCAGTGCTGCAGACTCACCTACGATACGGCCAATAGCCAGGATAACACCTGTAAGAATGCCCGGCATGGCACTTGGCAGCAGGATCGTGCGGATCATATACCACTTGGTTGCACCAATTCCCAGTGCGCCGTGACGGTAACTGTCCGGAACGGTTTTTAAGGCTTCCTGGGTGGTTCTGGTGATCAATGGCAGAATCATTAAAGTAAGTGTCAGGGAACCGGTAAGAATAGAATATCCCAGTCCCAGTGTATTTCCAAAAAATACCATTCCAAAAAGTCCAAATATAATAGAAGGGATGCCGGAAAGTGTTTCCGTTGTAAAAACGATCAGTCTGACGATCTTTCCCGGTTTTGCATATTCATTTAAATAAACTGCAGAACCTACTCCAATAGGTGTTGCGATCAAAAGGGTGATCACTACAATATAAAGAGTATTAATAATGTTTCCAAGGATACCAAATGTTCCTTTGGTTGCACTGGAAACCGTACTTAAAAAGGACCAGGTCACATGTGGAACACCTCTTACAAAGGTATATCCCAGGATTCCTATGAGAAGGAGCATGGAGATACTGGCACAGCCATAAATAATACCTGTTAAGATCACATCTGTACTGCGGATACGTTTTCCATAAATGCTTTCCCGTATAATGGAATCTTCATGAATGCGGATCGCTGCTTCGCCTGTCATTTTGTTTTCTCTCCCTTCTTAAGAATGCCGTTTAAACTGATATTGATGATCATGATAAATGCAAATAATACAAGTCCTATGGTAAATAATACTTCTCTGTGCAGTCCGGATGCATATCCCATTTCTGCTACAATCGCAGTGGTCAGGAAACGGACGGAATTAAATGGAAGCGGGAAGTTTACAGAACTTCCGGATACCAGTGTAATAGCCATTGCCTCACCGATGGCTCTTCCTGTTCCCAGAACAACTGCTGTGATGATGCCGGACTTTGCAGCCGGAAGGATCACCTGGAAAATAGTCTGGATCTTTGTAGCACCTAATGCAAGGGAGGCGCTTTTTAAATGAGCAGGAACAGCTCTCAAAGCTGATTCGCTGATATTAATAACCGTTGGCAGGATCATCAGCGCCAGTACCAGTACAGCAGAGATCAGGTTTGCACCACCTGTATACTGATGGGTGGATGACCCCTTAAATATAGTCAGTTCCATTTTGTACATCAGAGGATTTAAGATCAGGATCCCTAACAGACCGTAAATAACAGATGGGATGCCTGCTAACAGTTCTACTGCCGGACGGACTATATTGGCTAATCTTTTTGGCGCTACCTCTGCCAGGAAAACTGCTGTCATCACACCTACCGGCACGCCAATGAGGATTGCCAGAAATGTTCCCACAATGGAAGTAAGGATAACATAAAGGATACCAAAGCTTGGTGTTGCAGCAGCAGGCTGCCATAAAGTACCGAAAAGGATATCCAGGATGCCTACTTTAAACAGTGCCGGTGTACCGCTGAATATCATATATAATGTAATGGAAGCAACAGCCAGAACAGCGAAAAAGCCGCATGCGGTGAAGATCGCTTCTGCAGCTCTTTCTACTGTAGACTTGCTGCCATGATGGGAACGGACGGAAAATGTTTCCTGTGTCATTGCAGACAGTCTCCTTTCATTTCGAATGATCAACCGATCAATTATTTATCAGCTGTGATCAGGCCTACAGATTTTACAAGTTCAGAGCCTTCGTCAGAGTAGATAAAGTCAAACAGTGCCTTTACAAGATCGTTCTGCTCACTGATCTCACCCTTGGTAGCCATTACGAACGGACGGCTTAAGAAGTACTTTCCTGCTTTAATGTTCTCTTCTGTTGGCTCAGCACCGTCTAATTTTACTGCCTTTACTGTGTCATCTAATACATCCAGGGAAACATATCCAATGGAACCTGGGGTAGATGCTACTTTCGCCATAACTGCACCGGTACTGTCTAATTCATTGCTGTACTTGCATGCATCTTCCAGCTTTAACAGTTCCTCAAAAGCACCTCTTGTACCAGAACCTGCCTCACGTCCTACTACTACGATAGGAGCATCATTTCCGCCTACATCTTTCCAGTTGGTTACAGAACCGTCATAAATGCTGGTCAGCTGATCCTTTGTCAGATCTTCTACTGTGTTTGCAGGATCAACTACAACTGCGATACCGTCGATTGCTACGATATTTTCTGTAACACCGTTTGCTTTTTCTTCATCCTTTAAGTTTCTGGAAGAGTTTCCGATGTCTGCTGTTCCATTGGTAACTGCCTCGATACCTGCGCCGGAACCTACGAACTCAGCGGTTACTGTTACCTTTTGATACTTCTCCATAAATGCTTCGCTTACTGCATTTGCTAACTTCTCCATAGAAGTGGAACCTCCCATGCTGATAGAACCGCTTAAGTCTGCATCTGCTGTTTTTTCTTCTGCTTTTGCTGCTTCTGTAGAAGCTGCCTCTGTCTTGCTTTCTTCTGCCTTTGTCTCTGCTGCAGTTGTTGCTGTAGTTGCTGCTGTATTAGAATTTCCACAGCCTGCAAGCATACCTGCTGCCATTACTGCTGAACCGATTACTGCCATTACTTTCATTCCATTTTTTTTCATAATTGTTTTTCCTCCATTTTTGTACCGTTTTCGTGTTTGTATTCATTTTGCGGTACTTGTATTTTTATTTGTTGTTTTCTTGTTCTTACATTGTGGAGTATACAAAAGTTTTACAGTTGCTGAAAGCAAGGTATGGTATAGGTTTTGTAAAGTTTAAGTAAATCACAGAAAGAAAAATCACTCAGACACTGCTCTGTATAAGCCGTATCTGAGTGATTCTATCATTGATCTTTATAAGCTGAGATCAACTTGTCTTTATAAAATTATTTTCACATTTAGGACAATGGATCTGAATCCTTCCACGTCCCCTTGGAACACGCACTTTCTGTTTACAATTCGGGCAGCGGTAAATATGGTACTTTCTTCTTTCCTGAAAACGGAATTTCCATTTTTTCCACCATTCTGATACATAAAACTGCCGTCTTAAAAAAGCCTCATTTTCCTGATAACGTTTATTGATGTTCTTTGAAAACATTCTTGCATACAGGACAATGAGCACGATCCATTCCAGTGCCCACAAGATCCTGGAAGGCAGTGCCGCTGGGATCAGGAAGTTCATAATGATCAGTACTAAAAGCACTCCGGACAAAAAACGGCCAAACTGGTCCATTCCGTATCGCCCGATCATAAAGTGCTGAAACTGCATTCTCAGTTTGTTTAAATAATCACGCATAATCGTTTATATTCTCCTCTGTATTCTAATATGCTCCTGGGATTTTTTTCTTGATCTTCTTAATCTTCATTCTAAGCTGCAATATCTGATGTTTCATCTATCCGCAGTACGCCGCATTCATTTATTATACATGATATCCCGTAAAACTTCCACAGACAGTTTTTGTCGTTTGCACAAAAAAGCGGCCCTGAAAGCAAAAGCGCTTTCAAAGCCGTTTTTTTACACTGTATCACAATATGAGATCATTCTGCACTTTGTGTTTCCACGCTTCTGACTCACTTGCTCTTATTATCTCATATGCTTATCTGCATAATCCATGTACTGATCCCAGTCATAGTCATCCATGTTGTGCTCACCGGTCTTGTGATGATGTCCGATGCAGCCTTCATGCAATGGCTGTTCTGGTAAAGACATAGTATCCTGCTGTAAGCCCTTCTTGCCGAACAGCTCATATACAGGAGATGCCTGTAAGATTCCTTCAAACTCAGATTCCGGATCTGCCCATCCATCGTTAGTCTTGGTAGAAGTATAAACCAGTCTTGGAGCCATTAAAGCTACCAGGAAATGCTGATCAAATGGCATATTGTCTTCGTTGTCGATGTATTTCTGGTAATTCTTTGCAAACCAGAATGGGAAGCGATCCAGGATCTGACGGATGCTTTCACCAGATTTTCCTCTGGAAATCGCATCACCGCTGTTTCCGGAGCAGCTGCTGATCGCCATTGCAAAACGCTCATCCTGAGCGCCGCACCATAATGCAGTCTTGCCGCCTCTTGAATGTCCTACAACTGCAACCTTCTTCTCATCGATCATCGGATCTGTCTCAAAATAGTCTAAGATACGGCTTGCAGCCCATGCCCAAACAGTGATGGTTCCCCAGCGGTCTCCGCTGCGGTTATCTGTGGTATCTGCCGGATCTTCATTTGCATATTCCGGGAACAGACGATGGAAACCGGTATGGAATCCTTCTTCATAATCAGGGGCAACTTCATGGGTACGGAAAGCTGCACATGCATAACCTCTGGAGATAATGGTCTCTGCCGGATAAAAGGAACTTAACAGCTCTCTTGCAGGATCGCAGTTCATGGAACCACGGTTGCAGATCTCAATAAATGCAGGAACTGGCTTTTGGGCATTTACAGGAATAAATACATCAAAGGTGAAGATGAAATGACGGTCTTTGCGGACAGTTTCTACTTCAACGCTCTTGCGGATGGCACGGCCATTCATGATCTTCTCGCCCTGACGTACAGCAGTTACGCGGAAAGTGATCTTTACATCGCTCATATCTGGCAGACGGCCATATTCTTCACTTCTTAAGATCTCCAGGATCTCAGGTCTTCTTTTTTCAACCCAGTCTTTTGCAGTTTTTACCTCTGTTCCGTCTAAACAAGTAAACAGAGATGGTACATTTCTTTTATTTTCAGGAATGTGGCTCATGATCTTTACCTCACTTTATTTACTTTAAATATATACTTATTTATGCCTCTTCCTTGGCAGCTTTCATCTTGTGGATCGCATGGAGTACCAGGGCAACTGCGATAACGCCGTTGGAGATAACCGTTCTGAAGTACTCACCTACCTGGCTGTCATTGAAGATCTTGGTTCCTGCTGCCGGAGCTAAAAGGAACAGCAGCTGGAATAAAACAACACCTGTAAATGCCTGCTTTACATTTGCCTTATCAATACTTGCTCCGCCTACTAACAGTGCTGCAATGGAGAACGTACCTACGTTCTGCTGAGCTGTATATGTACTGAAGGTACCCATATTCTGAAGGAATACGAACTGTCCCCAGCCAGCCAGTACTGTAGAGAAGATAGTTGCAAGGATACGGATGCGGTCTACATTGATACCAGAAGCTTCTGCGATCTTAATGTCGCTACCTACACTTCTGAAATCCTGTCCCAGTTTTGTCTTTGTGATGTACTGACACAGAACCGATACTAAAATGATAAATAATAAGGTGATGATCGGCACGTCACATTTTGCAACTACTTTTCCAAGGACCGGAGCATTTAAAACAACTGCAAGGACTACGCCCCAGATCACCCAGCGGATCGCCAGTTTCTTAACGTCCTCTTTTTTCTTTACAGCCTTCCATGCTGTATGCAGTGTAAACAGACCAAAGGTAATCATTAATACAACGGAAAACTTTAATTCAAATACCTGGTCTAAGGCACCTTTCATGTTTTTCTGCATGTTTAAGGTATCTTTAATACCAATACCGGTGCTGATACTCAGTTCCGGATCCCAGAATGGGATGATCGTACCTAACAGAACCAGGAAGATCAGAAGGTAAATACCATTTCCAAAGTAACCTGCGATCATACCGGTGATCATTTCCTGACCTCTTGTTTTATTAAACAGACGTCCTAAAAGATAACCGCAGATCACAGAGATCACGGTGCTGATGACCAGTGCTGCCAGAATACCTGCAATGCCGCCTAAACGCCAGTGAGTGATAAAAATGATCGCTGCCTGGGCGCTCATGGCACCTACGACAATACCAAAGTTTAATCCCATTCCGGCTAAGATCGGGATGATCAGAGCCAGGACCATGATGCTGTTTCGCATAACACGGTTGATCAGGTCACTCATAACCACATATGGAGCCTGACCGGCGATCACATACGCAAGAATACACAATATTGTAAAAAAGACAACTACTACATTTTCTGAAAACCATCTACTTATCTGCTTCATTTCTTACCTGAGCCCTTTCCCAACGCATACAGAATGATGCCGTTGCTGATGATCATTCGCACGATATCCGAAATGTTGCTCTCCGGAAGGATGACATTTGCCACTGGCAGTGACAGTGTAAGCAATCCCTGGAAGATCACTACGCCGAACAGTACGTTGAAGATGGATGCCTTCTTATTAGAAGCACCGCCTAACAGGACAGCTGCAACTGCGGAGAAAGACATCATTTTCGGTGACTCATAAAACTGAAGGAAGCCGAAGCTCTGTGCATATACCAGAATACCGATTCCGCCTAACACAGTGGAAAGAGTGATGCCCCAGATTCTCATCTTATCTACATTAATACCATTTGCCTTTGCAAAATCAGGATTCTGACCTGCTGCACGCATCATCATACCTGTTTTTGAGTGCATATAAAGATATACTAAGAAGCACATAGCAAAGAGGAACAGGAAGGTTCCTGTAGGAATGGTCAGTCCGCCGATATGGATCGGATGGAAATTATCCAGGATCTGTGACCAGTATTCAGAAAGAACTACGTCTTTTCTGACGCCGCGTCCCATCTGCATCTTAAGTACCAGGTTATCAATAGGAATAAACAGCCATACGATACACATAATGGAGATCATGGCAAATCCTACATAGGTAGCGATCATCATTTCGGAACCTTTTACACGGTTCATCAGCTGTCCGTATAAGTAGCCTAAGATCAGTGAAAATGGAAGTGAAAATACCATTGCCATGAAAAAGCCAAATGCGCCTTCCAGCTTTAAGTTTAAGCTGATCAGACCGCCTAACAATCCACAGATAATACCAATAGGAAGGGCGAAGTTCATACCTGCGCCGCAGACCATGATCGGCACCATAGTCAGTACCAGAACACCGTTCATGGCAATTCGGGTAAATGCCTGTGAATAAAGGGTCAGTGTGTTTAAATGGAGTATGGGTACTAAAACCGCAACGATCAGGAAAAAGGAAACCGCAACGATTCTTGTGACTCCAAAGTTTTCTACAAAATTATTAATACGTTTCATCCTCTTTCCACCTCCTATGCATCCATACCAGACATGAGAAGTCCAAATTTCTCGTCTGAATCTGTCGGGTCAAGAATGGTCTTCACACTGCCGTCATAGATAACAGCGATCCGGTCACACATGGAACGAAGCTCTGTCAGCTCACTGGATGTAATGACAATGGTCATGCCCTTTTCGCGGTTCAGCCGCAACAGGTAATCTAAGATCACTTTCTTCGCACCAATGTCGATGCCTCGTGTTGGCTCAGATACAAATAATACATCCGGCTCAAAAACAACGGCTCTTGCAATACATACTTTCTGCTGGTTTCCACCGCTTAACGCACCTGGCTTCTGATCAGCACCTGTACATTTGATTCCCAGTTCCTTGATCATATCATCAGATACTGCCTGCATAGCTTTTGTATCTACCTGACGGAAAAATCCGAATTTTTTCAGGAAACGGTTCTTGATCTGCATGGCCAGAAGACAGATATTCATGCGGATACTTTCATCTAACAAAAGTCCTACACCACGACGGTCTTCTGATACAAAGCCGATGCCTTCCTGAAGGATCTTAAGAGAAGACTCAAATGGAAGGGTTTTACCCTTATAAGTCACTTCACCGGTTGCTGGATAAAGACCTGCAATACCGTTTGCAACTGCCAGTTTTCCCTGACCAGCCAGACCACATAAACCTAAGATCTCACCTTTGCGGATATCCAGATCTACGTTTTTGGCCTGCTCACCAGGCATATCTACTGCCAGGTTGCGGATCTTCATGACCACTTCTTTCTGTTCCATTTCTTCTTTGGAACGTCCGGCAATAGAGGAGAAATCTACATTTCGTCCTACCATCAGTCTTGCAAGTTCTATTGCGTTGGTATCTTCTGCCTTCAAAGTATTTACCATTTCTCCATCGCGAAGGACCAGAATGGTATCTGAAATTTCCATAACTTCATTTAATTTATGGCTGATGAAGATAACTGCTACTCCGGAAGCGGATATTTCTTTAATAGTATCCAGAAGCCATTTAGACTCTACATCTGTAAGAACCGCTGTAGGCTCATCAAATACCAGAAGACGGATATTTTTCTTATCGATCTCACGGGCAATCTCTACGAACTGCTTAAAACCAACGGACATGCTTCCTACCATGGTAGATGGCTCAACTTTCAGGTGGATCTTATCCAGTGCTTCCTGAGTCTGGCTTTCCATTTTTTCATAGTCCAGAGTTCCTAAACTGCTTCCAAAGACTTTGCTGATGGTATTGCTTTTTGTGATCTCACGGTTCAGTTTTACATTTTCTGTAACTGTGTAGGATGGCAGAAGCATGAATTCCTGATGTACCATACCAATTCCCAGTTCCATTGCCTGTCCCGGAGAGGTCAGTTTGATCGGCTTTCCATCCCACAAAACTTCACCTTTGTAACCGCCAGTATTTACAATACTTGGCATACCGAAAAGAATATTCATCAAAGTAGACTTTCCGGCTCCATTTTCACCTACCAGAGAAATGACTTCTCCTTCGTGGATCTGAAGATCCACACCTTTAAGCACACGATTATGGCCAAATTCCTTCTCAATGTGCTTCATATCCAGAATCATTTTGCTCATTTGTTTTCTCCTAAACTTTCTCAAAAGCCTGTTGTCCGGGCTGCTGCAAAATAGTCTGCTCTTTTTGGGATCAGGGCGATTTTGCAGCAGTCCGTTCTGTGAATGATCAAAAATGTCATAAAAAATGTGCCGGGGCATCGTATGTAAACTCTGCCCACAGCACATTGAATCAGTCTGCTATCTCATAAGCGGTCCTGGGATTAGAATACATACAGGTCTCTTGCCACTGTGTACCAGTTCTTATAAGTTTCGCCAGTTGTATCGTTGATGCAGTTATTGAACTTCACAGAATCACCATAAATCTTTGTCAGAAGTTCTTTAACAACTGCTTCGTCAGGAAGGTTGTCCTGCTCATTGGTCTTGCCTTCGCAATAGTCCATAGCATACTCGAACAGGAATTCCATTTCCAGACGTACCAGGGACTGCTCCCAACCGCCGACTCTTCCGTTCTCGTTGTACTCACCTAACTTATCAGAGATCATCTTTGTTACATATTCTGCATCATACTTGTGATCTTCTGGGATCTCCAGACCAAGTGCTCCTGCAAATGCGCTGAATGGAGATGGGTCTGTATGGCATGGATAAATTCCGCCGTTTTCTACGATGCACTTTAACATGGATTCCTGAATAGTACTTACAGTTGCGAAGTAAGCAATATCCTTAGTTCCATACTGATCCATCAGAGAAGGAATGCTCTCTAACAGGAACTGCTGAGCGCCGCTGACACCTGCATCACCCATTGGGTCAGGCATGCTGATCTGCTCAAATGCAACACCATTGTCATCGCAGACTTTCTTCATAGCTTCCATGTAACGAACTTTCATGGAGTTGCTCATGTGACGTGCGAAGCTGTAGAAAATGAAGTGCTTAGCGCCTGCATTTACTGCCATCTGTGCTACGGACTCACCGTAAAGTTCTGGGTCGATGGTGATCATCAGGTCAGCTACTTTCTGCTGCTCGTAAATATCCTCGTTCAGAGAACCGAAGTAGATCTTCATCTCTGGACGCTCTTCTTTGATCTTATCTACGGCTGCGATGGTTCCGATATCAGCGGAGTCAAAGATCATAACTTTTACATCTGGATCCATAGCCATATTTAATGCCTTGGAAATAGTAACTTCCTGCTCGTTCTGTGGGTTCTCTGGATATACGTCCATAACAAACTTCTCAGAGCCATACTCCTGGATCAGCATCTCTGCTGTTCTGTAGTACTCTTCGCGAGTTGCAAGAGGGCTAATCATCAGACCGATCTTGTAGTCCGCATCTGCTGCTTCGGTCTCGCCTTCTGCCTTGCTCTCCTCAGAAGCTGCCTCAGCTTTGGTTTCTGCTGCTGTGGTGTCTCCTGAACTGGAAGATGAAGAACCGCAAGCGGTCATTCCCAGCATGGAAACTGCCAATGTCAATGCAACGATTTTTTTCCACATAACATTTTCCTCCTGATGTGTATGTAATTAAATAAGCACGATACATGCATTATATCAACACGTATGGATATTGTCAACAACACATTTACACGTATTTATATTTTTTCATATTTATTTTTTACAAGTAATCATTACATTTAAGTGCGATTTTTTGTGTTTTTTATGATTCTTTTGAGCAAATACACCGTTATAAATTCATGTTTATATAAATACGTGTTTATATACGGATTTAAAAAAAGGGATTCCGCTTTATCACGTACTTTCCCTTATGATCAGCTTACCGCTATAAAACTTGTTTTCCGGGTGTTCCCCACGTACCATTCTGGCCAGTACATCTGCTACTTCTTCTGCAAAAACAGGTATTCCATCATCTACCGTTGTAATCTCTGGATCTGTGACCTGAGACATAGCTGCATTTCCCCAGCCTACGATCGCTACATCATCCGGTACCTTTAATCCCAGCTTTTTAACATACTTAATGATCTGTGCTGCTGTACGGTCATCACCTACTGCAATGGCTGTTGGCCTTTCTCCTACTGGAAATGCAGTCAGCATCTTAAATACGTCTTCTTTTGCGTCTGCAATGGTCTGTGTATGAGTGCAAAAGAAATCAGGATTGATCTCCAGGCCATTTTCTCTTAATGTATCTGTATAGGCCTTGGCGCGAAAATCATTGCCCCCTACACCTTTCGTGCGGTATTTCACAGGCGGTACATAGCCAATCTTCTTATGGCCCTTCATGATCAGATAGTTTAAGACCATTTTTACACCGTTATAAAAATCCGGTGCACGAAGCACGATCCTTGGATCCAGTCCTTCGTATTCACGGCTTTTGTAAAATACAAGCGGAACACCGTTTTTGACGATACTGTTCAGCTGTTCGGCTGAAAATGCATTACTGGCCATAAAGATCGCTGCAAATCCGCATTCAATCAGGCCATCAATAAAACGCTTTTCCTGGCTGCTGTAAAACATACTGGAAAAATAGCCATGTTTAAACAGCTGACTGGATAACGCTTCATAGAATTCAGCTTGCAGCGTATCACCTACCAGGGCGATCTGATTGGACCGATTGGTCCGAAGACCCTTCGCAAATACATTGGGCGTATAATTCAGCTCTTCCACTGCTTTTAACACAGCCTGCTTTTTCTCATCGCTGACATAATTAGACCCGTTGATCACATACGATACAACCGATGGTGATACACCTGCACGCTTTGCTACATCATCTCTTGTAACTCTTCCCTTACTCAAAGTTTCCTCCCCCTTTCTCAAAATTTATGGGTAATAATGGTAAATCTTCTTTGCTATCATACTATAAAAAAATAATTCTTGCCACTGTTGTTTTGGGATGATGAGAAAAATAAACGAAATTAGACAAAACAGCAGCTTCTGTTGAGAAGCTGCTGTAAACGAATTATTTTATACTTTATAATTAGCCAGAACGTTGGAATGATTGGACATCCGATTGCTTATTCGATCCAGATACCATCCGTTGTCGGTCCAAAGCCTTCTACCTTTACTCCGTCACTTGCAGTAAAAGCACCTCTGATGCGGTAGTAGTAGCCTTTTTTCTGATTATCAAACGTAACAGTAATAGATGGATCATCAATGCCTTCTGGGTACTTTTCCAAAGTAAACTCAAAATCACGATAATCAACCTGTTTCCATCTCTCTAAATCTTCATCATATCTGTCTAAATAAAAAGATACATACAATTCTGTTACTGGCTTAGCTAAGTATGCATGACCAGTCGCAATAATGTCTCCCTTTCCACCATCCTTTATTGCAACATCTGCTGATATGAAGAAATTTCCCCTTCTGGCGGTTGGCCTGGCAATATCTATATCATAGGATACAGACTTATCGCATAAACCAGATTCTTGTTCTACGGATGTATAATTTGCCGGTAATGGGGTCCCTGCAAATGCAGGTACTGCAAGTACATTAACCGCTACCAAACAGCACATTACCAAACGTATTAATTTTTTCATATAATCTCCAATCTTCTACAAATGAATTTTTTGCAACATCTCCTCAAACTCTCTCTTAGGTAATTCTCCAAACAAATGATAATAAATTCCCTTGTAGATAAAATATGTTTCATACCGCGTTCCATCTTCATTTACAGATTCACCATAAATTTCAAAATTCAAATGTAATCCTGGATTATACACCTGAGACATTATTTCTGTATCAGATGAATGCACCATGGATGTAGCCGAATCTGCCTTAGCCTGAATAAATGAAACCTGATTATGTTTATATTCATATTGTAATTTTCCATACCCATCTTCTATTACCAGATTTTTAAAATACATGTCTTCTGGTATATATCCTAACCTTAAGGTTTGCACCCCCAGCTCTTGTGCTACTTTTTCATAAGCTTCTTCCGCACTTCTAACAACTAGCGCATTGGAATCATTATTGTAAACAATTCCCTGCTTTACACTTCTTCCATCCCGATAAAAATACGATTTCGTCCCCATTGCTACAAAACATCCGCCAACTGTCAGCACCGCTGCTGCTATGCCAACTGCAAATATTTTATTTACACGGCGTTTATGAGGTTTTGAAGCCGGAACAGGTTCTGGGATCAGTTCTCGTTCAGCCTGGATCCTGTTCCAGATGCGGTCAAATTCATCAGCTGGAGGCGGATTTAAGGGCAGACTGCGAGTATCTTTTTCTGCCTGTTCAAAACTTCTTAAAATTTCTCTCATTTCCAAGTCCAGTTTTCCTGCTTTTCCCACTTTACACCTCAATTGTCAAATACCCTAAAAGTTCCCTTTCGGTTTAGGGTTGACTTTTCACAGTTAATGCTTACTATATTAGTAGACGTTTTTCCTTCAGGAGGTTTTTATGAAAAAAATCATTTTAACCGGCGGCGGTACTGCCGGTCATGTTACTCCCAATCTTGCACTTCTCCCTTCTTTAAAGAAGGCAGGTTATGAAATCCGCTATATCGGTTCTTATCAGGGCATCGAACGTAAGTTGATCGAAGGCGCCGGAATTCCCTATGACGGCATATCCTCCGGCAAACTGCGCCGATACTTTGATCTGAAGAATTTTTCTGATCCGTTCCGTGTGGCAAAGGGCTATTTTGAGGCACTTCACCTTATGAAGCGTTATAAACCAGATGTTATATTTTCCAAAGGTGGTTTTGTTGCTGTACCAGTTGTTCTGGCTGCAAAACACTATAAGATCCCTGTTATCATCCATGAGTCGGATATGACTCCTGGTCTGGCAAACAAGATCTGTATCCCATCTGCTGCAAAGGTGTGCTGCAACTTTCCTGAGACCCTTAAATATCTTCCTAAAGACAAGGCAGTCCTCACAGGTTCTCCTATCCGCGCAGAGCTTTTGGAAGGCGACCGCAGCGCTGGCTTGGCCTATGCTCATTTAAACGAAGAAAAACCTGTTCTTTTGATCATCGGCGGAAGCCTTGGATCTGTTGCTGTCAACACCGCTGTACGAAAGATCCTGCCGCAGCTTTTAAACACATTTCAGGTAATACATATCTGCGGAAAAGGCAATCTGGACGAAAGCCTGATCGGTACCGAAGGATATGTACAGTATGAATATGTGGATGCGCCTTTAAAGCATCTGTTTGCAGCTGCTGATGTGGTCATCTCCCGCGCCGGAGCCAATTCCATCTGCGAACTTCTGGCACTTCGCAAGCCCAATCTTCTGATCCCGCTTTCTGCTGCTGCCAGCCGCGGCGACCAGATCTTAAACGCTGATTCCTTTGCTCATCAGGGATTCAGCAAAGTCTTAAAAGAAGAAGATCTTTCTGACGAAACTTTAAGTACTGCTGTTTTTGACCTTTACAAAAACAGGGAAACTTATATAAATACTATGGAAAAAAGCAGTCTCAGCAACGCGGTAGAAACCATTACTGGCTTAATCGAGTCCTGCGTTTCCCATTCATAAACTGCACCTTAGATTCCCGCTTGTTATCCTAAACAAGCTTCCCTTGGGGGGTGAAGGCTTGTCCGTTCTTATGGCCAGTCTTCCCGTCCCAAAAGAGATTCTATGTACTTTCTGATACGGCTGACCCGTGAATAGCAGGCTTTTTCTGAAATCGAAAGCTGATCGCATACTTCACTGGTTGGCCGTCCTTCTATTAATTTTAGTGTAGCAACCTTCTGCCAGTTTTCCGGCATCCGGTCCATTTCCTCCAGAATCGCCTTACACCGCTCTTTTCCGGAGAAGATGTCAATCAGCCCGGGCTGACTTTCCTGCATTCTGTATTCTTCTGCAGCAAATACTTCTCCTTCCAGATCTTCACAGCTTCTTCTTTGTCTCTGCCTGTGATAATCCATGCAGCGGCATTTAAGGATCCTTCCAAGCAAAATTTTCTTTCCTGTCTCTGACTGTTCCAGGGAATAATCATATCTTGCATAGGAAACAAATGTGTCCTGAATGATATCGTCGATATCATTTGCCGGTATATCGTAAGCATAAGCCAGACGTCTTAACGTATCCTGATAGGTCAGATACATTTCCTCAAAACGGGCCTTTGCCTCTTCATCCATCCGTTTGATCATAAATGATTACAGACAACCTTTGATCTTCTCTGCTGCTTCCGTCAATTCTTCTGCCGTTGCTGTACCTGGTACCCAGTTGGCGATTTCCTTAGGACCGCCTTCATAACGGGGGATTACATGCATATGGAAATGCATAACAGTCTGTCCTGCTGCTTCCCCATTATTCTGAACCAGATTAAATCCGGCGCAGCCTAATCCTTTTTTCATAGCAGCTCCTATCTTCGCTCCCAGTGGAAGTACCTTTGCTGCTGTTTCTTTATCCAGCTCGCATACATCAGAAAAGTGTTTTTTAGGCAGGATCAGTGCATGTCCCTTTGATGCCGGCCCCAGATCCAGAATCACACGGAAGTCCTCATCCTCATAAACGGTCGTTGAAGGAATCACCCCCCTTGAAATCTTACAAAAAATACAATTGTCTTCTGCCATTTCTAATTCCTCCTCTTCTGTGTCGATAAGCGCTTTTCTTGTTTATAATACTAACATAATTTTTTTCTATTGTTAAGCGTATTTCTGCAATATTTCCAGGAAATCGTCCCCTCACGGTGTCTGTTTTTGTCACCTCCTGCCGCATTTTGACGATCCCTATTTCCAGAAATACTTTTCTTCAGCGATCTGCACCTCATCTCCTTCTTTTAATATGGTTTCCTCGTTAGCCGCCAGCAGCCTTCCGTTTACTTTTGTCCCATTTGTGGAATTTAAATCTGTAAGAAAATAGTCCCCGCTCTTTTCTGTGATCCGTACATGGAAGCGGCTGACTGTAGGTTTATCTAGGATATAATCTGCTAATCCCCCATGTTTTCCGATTACAAAAGGCACATATTCCACAGAAATATCCTTATTTTCCGGCAATGCAGACACAAGTGTATGACCTGGTTCTTCTTTTGCTGTAAGAAGTATCGTCTGAAATTCTTCCACTGTTTTTGTCTTTTCTGCACTCTGCCATCCTTCTGCTGCAGCAGCTGACCCCGGTCTTATTCTGTGCTCGGTTTCTTTATAACTATAGATATCATCTATTTTTTCCTGTTTTTTCGGCTCCTCATAAAAAATCCGCCATGGATCTTCCTCCTCCGTTTCTGCAGGCTTAAACTTTTTATTTTTCCCTGTTTTTTCAAGGATAAAATGACTTAAAATAATAATGACCGCCAAAATACCTCCTGCAGCCGCTCCGTAGATCCAGAACGCAGTCAGCACATCTGCTCCATACAAAAACCATGTTCCACCAAAGGCGGCTGCCAGAAACACCAATAATACAATCAGTTTTTTTATCAGCCGCCCGCCGTTGCTTTCAGAAAATGTCTCTGGTGCCTCCGATGGTTCTTTCATTTCTGTTTTTTCTGTTTCATTATGTCTTTCGTCATTGTCCCATTCCCGGATATTCCCATATCTTTCCCTGAAATCCTGACTTGCCGTTTCTGTTTTTACTGTTCTGATATCCTTTTCATTTTCTTCTGCATCCCTTTGCTCCGGCATCTTTTCTGCCAGTATCCCCATCAGATCCTCCAGACTATAATTATCCTTCATGCAAGCCTGGTATAATCCATAGGTAAGGACCACGCACTCCCGGTCCTTATGGTCAATGTGTTTCATCAGATACTGTATAAACAGAGAAAGCTGGCTGTTAAATTCCTCCTTTCCGCCTGGTATCACACAAAGTCCGATTTTGAATCCTTCCGGGTCCACATAAATCAGCTCCGGATCCAGAAGGATCCCTCCATCGCCTAAAAGATATGCTTCCATCCGGTCCAATGTTTCATAAAGCTGGCGAAAAAAGCTTCTTACCTGCCCTTCATCTGCAGGCTGACTTTCAAACAGCCGACTGACTGGCTGACGGGAAGTAATATCATAACAATACACCGGGCTTCCATCTGTATATTTGATCTTCATCCTTAAAAGCCCAGGAATCTGATTTTTAGCCAGCATTCCTGTTTCATAGCTTTCCGCCGTTTCCTCACGTTCCATTTTCACCGTCATATAGCTGCGCTTCATTTCACGCATATATTCAATTTTCATCTGTCTCCCCCGGCTATCAGAGTAATTTTCCGCAAAAATGTCTCCGGCCGGAATACTGTCATTTCTATCTGCTTTCCCCAGTTTTCTCCATTGGCTCTTCCTGTTTTTTTTTCTCCTTTTTCCTGTATGGAGATCCCAAACGTTGTAAAGCGCAGCCGTAAACCTCTATGTTCTTTAAAAAACTGCTCCACATCCCGTACATTTATTTTCTTTTCATGGCAGCATTTTTCCACTGCCTCATGAAGCACCATAGCAGATACTGTCTCATCATGGATCCTTCCCGCATTTCCTATCAATGCTGCCAGAGAAAACAAGATCACTGCCATAACACAGGCCGCCTCTACGGTAATGCTTCCCTGTTTTCTCATAAAAGCAGCACCCCCAGTCCTACTGGAAACATAAACGGCAGCAGCGGAAGCCTTGTCCCCGCACTTTTTCCCCGTCCTCCTGTCAGAAGGCATACTGCCACCGGGAAACACAAAAACAGACCTCCGGCCAACAGAACTATATTTTTCCAGAATCCCAAAAACACACCTGAAACAAGGAAAAACCAGCCATCACCTCTGCCCATTGCCTCTTCAGTAGCCGCTGAAAGTCCCAAAAGAAGCAGTCCAGGCAGCAGATCAAGGAACAATTCCAGGCTTAAGATCACCATAACCCCCATTATCTCTTCCCCGCTCTTTCCAGCTTCCTCGCAGACCATCTGCTGCAGCCTGTAAAGGATCTGTACTGCCCGAAACATCAGTCCCATCATTCCCCAAATGTAAAAAGTAGATGCCCGGATACTTTTCTTTCTCATATCCTGCCAGGCAGCAGAAATTAAAAATAATAAAAATCCTATGCGAAAACCTGCCTCTATATACAACGAAACACCCACGTTTTCTTCTCCTTTTTCCGCCAAAATATCGTCTACTGACTGCAATAAGAACAGGCACCCAGATATTCTGCCTGATCTAACGGTACTTCCTGCACATAAGCACTGAGAGAAGTACAGTCTTCCCTTGTATGATAGCTTTCCCCATAAGGAAGTACATAAACATACCCGCTGTTTCCACTGCTTTTGCAGGAAGCGCAGGGCTTATATTTTTTTCCTTCCTGACTGCGAAGCCCTGATAAATCCTCTGTTCGTACCTGTTTTAAATCATGAAACAGATAATGGCAGTTTCTCTGTCTGTGATACCGGGTAGAAGACTTTCCTATATACACCATAACTTCTTCTTTTTCCCCGATCTGCGCATTTTTCCTTCCTCTTCCCCCGTCTGCACCTGTCCAGAGCCTGCGGCTGCACACTGTTTTTACCGGTATGCTGTTAATACCAAACACGGAAAATGGAAGGGGCATTTTATAATGCATTACAATCTGTATTTTTTCATCCTCTGTTATCCTTGTTCCATAAAAATCCAGATCCTGCACCCATTTTTCCGGTATTTTCTCTTTTACCGCTGCTGCAGCATAAACAGCTGTAGCCTTTTTCAGGATCCTGTCATCCGTTCCATTCTCTGCCCTGCTGACATCCCCTTCATTTTCGTTTCCATTTTCATATAAATAAGCCACATAGGCATACTGGCTGATCTCTTCTCCCACTGCTTCCGCCACAGCCTGGATCTGCCTTTGCCGGTCCATCATCACCATAGGCATAAGCAATGTTACACAGAAAAATATCATCAGGGGAAAGCAAAGCGCTGCTTCTAATGTAAGACTTCCCTTTAAGGAGACCCATGATAATGCTCTTTTTCCGGATTCTTTTTTCTTTTTTAAATAGATTTGAACTTTACATATTTGTACTTGGAGAGGTGCACAAATTTTTTTTAAATATCTGGGATTGGAGTGTCGTGTTAGAGATTTTGAATAAAAACAACTCCGAAAAAAGAGCATCATCACAGGCCCCCTTTCAAGGTTTGGAAAGATAACTTCCACTGACAGAAAAGCGGATTTCTCTTGAAGTTTTCCACGGTCCAGCTGAAAAAAATACAGGTTTTCCACAAAATCCGATTTCTGCATCCACCATACACACGCATTTTTCCATCAGAAAATCCGGTTGTTCTTTTCTTATGTTCATCTGCATCATATCCATCATCCGAAAAAGCGGTTCCTTTCCATAGCTGACAAATAAAAACAGTCTGAGATATCCCGTCAGATCCAGTCCTTTTTTGCTTTCTGTTCCGTTGTCCCCCAGATCAGGCAATTTTCCCTCTGCGCCAATTTGCAGCACTCCTTCCAGACTCAAACTCCAGTCAGAAGCAGCCTTTATGAGAGGCACTTTTCCTCCATTAAGCAGACACCGCACATCCACCAAAGCCTCTGCCAGAGCCCAGATCCCCATTACAAAGAATGTCACCACCGCAGTTAAAGGAAGAAGCCCTATCCCTCCAGTAATAGCTGCCGCAAGAGTTTCTGCCTCCTGCCGTTTTCGACCATCTGACAATATATGGACCAGATTCAATCCCTGTCTCACAGAGATCGTCCTTAAAACAGATGTTTCCAGATTTTCCCGGTCTGTTTTCCTTCCGTACAGGATGTATTCCATCTCATAAATACCACCCTTTTCCATCTGTTTTTGAAAATGGGGAAAATAGCGGATTCCATACTCAGCCATCAGCAAACGATCCACAAGACCTGATGTCCCTGTAAAATGCTCTTCTCCTTTTCCTGAAAACGCAGATGGCGCTTGCGACAGTTTTGGCTTTCCATCCGATATCTCACTGCCTTCCGGCAATACAAGCTTCAGGATTCCTTTTCCTGTCATAACTTTGATCCGCTCCAGCCATCCTTCTTTTTCTTTGTCTTTTACTCCAAAGGAAATACCTAAAGACAGAACCGGATATCCAGCCATATGTCTAGCCACTGGCTCCCACAGTTCTTCTTCATCCAGCTCATCCTCTTCATCTGAAGGCGTCCAGTTATCAATATACTGGATCACATCCTCTGCTTCTTCTATAAGCTGCTCCATAAAGCGGATATTTTCCTGACTTTTTTCTGTAAGGCTTCGGATCTGCCCTCTTCGCTCTCCATCCTGGGAAATATAAGTTTCATAAGAACGGATCTGATCATCTATCATCTGCCTGGAAGTACCTTCAAGATCATCTTCCGCTTCAAAAGTCTCTCTGCTTTCTTTTAATGCTTTTTCCAGACGATCCGCCTGTTTTTCATAGGACTTTACCATGTCAGGAACTGCCTTAAGGTTTTTGATCACGTTTTTACACTTTTTGATCATTCCCTCACCATTTAGATGTTCAAGACATTCTGCTCCATCCTCCCAGTTTTTTCTCTGCTGTTCCAACTCTCCATTCAGCTTTTCAATGGCTTTCTCTAAAGCAACTGCCTCTTTGCCATGTTCTTCATAAAGATCCGATACACGGCTCACACTGGATGCATTTTTTATTCCTTCTAAGGCTTCTTTTGCTTCTGTCTCAGTCATGGCATCCCACAGAACCCCCACAAGGCCGTATTTCATGTAATCCAGTATTTCCCGCTCCATACAGCTTCCTTTTCCCTCTGTAAGCGCCGCCAGATCTACTGCTGCTGCATCTTCCACTTTTAAAGGATACCAGTTTTCTGCCTGCATATATGGTTCTAAAAAGCCTTTTAACTCCTCTTCTAAAAGTGCCTTGCTGTCCGCCTCCAGCCCCAGGATGCGGTACTTCTGCCACAGTTTTCTGTGATACTGGGACATCAGGGAATCCATTGACGAATCCACTGCCATACGCAGATACAGCCGTTCTCCTGCTGTACGGGCTGATTCTGCCATGACCAGGAGAAGTGTCATAAGCATTACCAGGATCATTGCAAGAAAGACTGTCACTTCTCCCTTTTTATCGAGATTTCTATGCGAAAACATTCTTCTGTTAATAAACTTCTTTGGTTTTTGTATTGATCTGCTTAAAGATATTTTCAAGCAGCGTATTGATCTGTTTCTTGAATACAATGGCCAATCCTATAAGGATAACCAGGATCAGCACCAGCTCTATCACCCCCACACCTGTTTCTTCCGCCATAAATTCTTTTAAAATATAATTTTTGCTTTCTTCTCTCATTTCATCATCCTCCTTTTTATCCAAATGCAGTCCAGGCTGGAACCATGATCATCACCATAACCACTCCCAAGAGCAAAAACAAAGGGATCAGCAACTTTGTTCCTGCTTTTTCACCCATACGCCGGGCCTGGTGCTTGCGCTGTTCAAAAGCATCTGCCATTTCCAGCCTTAAAGTCTCCCTTAAATTTTTTGAACCATTTTTCCGGTTCTGCTCTAATAACCCGGAAAGCTTCATATACTGCTGCAGACCGCACCGGGTACCAAACTCTGCAAAAGCCTTTGTCTCTGAAATCCCGCTTTTTAACTGGCTGCTTGTAATGTATATTTCCTCATATACATAATGCTTTTCACTGCGTCCTTCTTTTACTGCTCTCTTGTAATCCTCTGCGATCTTATCCCAGGCCGTGCGTATACTCATTCCCGCTCCTAAAAAGATGATCAGCCGGGAAAGCATTTCCGAATAATCCATCAAAAGCTGGTTTTTCCGGTCTTCTTGTGCCCTTTTGCAGTCACTTTTTTCCTTCAGGCTTACCAATACCGCAGCTGCCGCGCCTAAAAAGCACAGCTGTATAAATACAGGCCGTCCCGGTATATGATAAGAAATACTTTTCCCTTTATATTCCGACGGCAGTGTAAATGTCTGTGATTCCTTTTGTGCCTCTTCCTCCTGTTTCACCAGACCGGAAAACGCCCTTATTTCCTGCTCTTTTTCTGTATACACTGCCGGTTTTACAGTCACAAAAAGAGAATATTCTTCCGGCCAGTTTCCATCACTCATCCTAACTGTCAGACCGATCTTTTTTTGCACCAAACCGGTCTCAGAATCTTCTTCCAGTTTTTCTGTATGCAATATTCCATCGTTTTCCAGTATCTCCGGTTCTGCTGACTGCCAGCTTAAGGCGATCCCGTACTCCGGCCACTGGGCAATAAGATCCAGATCTGTTCTCACATCTTCCAGTGAGAGATTTTCTCCCCGGATCTGTTCCGGAATCTGTTCCAGAATTTCTTCATAAAGGCTGTATGCTTCTTCTTTTGTATTCTGTTTCGGATAGATGCGCAGCTCCAGCGGGACTTCTCCGCCTTTCTCCAAAAGCCCCTTTACATACAATTTCTGGTCTTTGTAACTGTCCTCTGCTTCCGGTCTTTCAAGCACATTTCCCTCTTTGATCACAGGATCCATATCCTGAACGATCCATGCCACAGCCCCAAGAACAACACTGATGCCCATACAAAGCAGCTGTTTTTTCCACTTCTTTATCTTTTCTTTCATTTTTCCCTGCCCGCTTTCTATATAGGAATATCCAGTATCCTTTTGGCAAGATAAACTGCTCCCATATACACACCCAGGCAGATTGTCATACAGATCCTCCCCAGCCAGGTCTGATACATACTCTGGAAAAAGCCCGGAGATGTAAAGTCAATGTAAAGGATAATGCCGAAAGGAATACCGTTCATGATCTTCTGCTCAAATACTCTGGCAGCTGTCATGGTATGGATCTCCTCCTGAACCTGTATCTTATCCCGAATGATCCCCGCCGTCTGGCTAATGATATCTGTCAGCTCTCCGCCGCTTCTTTTTGCAGCTGCAAAAACCTGGGCAAACTGGTCCACATCCTGTATCCCGCTGCGTCTTCCCATATCTGCCAATAAAATCTCTGCCGGACGGTTCAGACGTATCCCCGCTGCAATATCAGCAAATTCCCTCGTTATCATTCCCTCCGGGCCATACAGAACTTCCAGTTCCTTTACGCTCATGAAAAAGCTGTTTTCCAAAGAATACCCGGCACTTAAAAAAGAAGACAATACCAGTATCCCTTCTTTAAACTGAAGGGTCAACTGACGGATCCGCTCTTTTTTCAGGTCTTTTTTCTTATAAATGGGATAATAAAAAACTGCAGGCAGAAACAGAAAAAATGCAGCCAGATTTCGGTAAAAGGTATAAGCACAAAGCCCGTTTACCGCTATTCCTATGGTCAAAAACCGCAGCCAATCCTTTCCTGAAAGCCGGTACTTTCTATAATCAGGAGGTCTTGCCAGCTTGACCCCTTCTTGTTTTTCATCCCCCTTGGTCCATCTCTCAGCTCCAGGCATCTGCAAGCTTGTCCTTTGCTTTAAGCTCCCCGCATTTTTTAAGTTTCTTTTCTTTCCTGTCATAGGAAAAAAGGACTTCCTGCTCCACTTTTCCATTTTTATATCCCCCTATTTCCACGATAGACAACACTTTTCTGCTCCCATCCTTTAATCTTCCCAGATGGACCATAATATCCAGCGCTGAGGCGATCTGGCTTCGAATGGCATCTAAAGGCAGTTCTGCTCCCATAAGCACCATGGTCTCCAGTCTTGAAAGCATATCCTGGGGGCTGTTTCCATGCCCCGTAGATAAAGAACCTGGATGTCCTGTATTCATAGCCTGAAGCATATCCAGTGCTTCCCCGCCTCTTACCTCTCCAACAATAATGCGGGTGGGATTCATACGCAAAGATGCCTTGATCAGCTGACTGATGGTTATCTCTCCCTCGCCTTCCGTATTCGCATTTCTGGTCTCCATCCGCACCAGATTGGGAACATGACAGATCTGCAGTTCTGCTGAATCTTCAATCGTGATCACCCGCTCCTGCTCCGGGATAAAAGAAGAAAGTGCATTTAAAAACGTTGTTTTTCCTGAGTTTGTACCGCCGCTGACAAAAATGTTATACCTTGCTTCTACCAGTTTTTCTAAAAAATCTGCCGCTTCCTCTGTAATCGCCTGAAAACGGATCAGTTTTTCTATGGTAATGGGTTCCGGAAACTTACGAATGGTCACCACAGGACCATCAAGAGCCACCGGCGGCAGTACAATATGCACACGGGAACCATCTTCCAGCCTGGCATCTGCAATAGGACTGGATACATTTACAATACGGTTCACCTTTCCTACGATCTGCTGGATAATATCCTCTAACTGCTCTGTTTTCTCAAACCTGCGGTGCCATAAGATCATTTCCCCTTTCTTTTCTATAAAGATCTTTCCCGCTCCGTTGATCATGATCTCTGTCACTTCTTTATCATCTAAAAGTTCCTGAAGAATATCCAGACGGCGGAAGCTGTCATACAGGCTGTTTCGCAGCCATAACCGTTCCTTTAGAGGCAGATAAGTCTCTCTTCCTTTCTGCCGGATCGCACGATCGATCTGGTCATACAGCTGTTCATCTTCCAGATAGATCTGGTCTTGCAGCTGTCCCATTACATTTTTTCTCAATTCTCCACGGATTCCTTCTCTTCTTCCGGCAAAGGGCGCCTGCTCTTCCTTCATCCTTCATAGCCTCCTTCCAGAAGTTTTCTCACAAAATCCCCCATCTCACCCCAGACCAGCTGTTCCACCTGGTTTCCGCCCCAAACAGTCCTTCTTCCTGCAGGCAAACGCAGTTTCTGTATCTTTTGCCGGATTCCCCGGTCATCAGCCTCTTTTAAATAATCCTCAAAATCTTCCAGTTTTGCCGCTGATACCCGATCCTCCAGCACCGGCATATAAATAACATCGCAGGCCTCAAACAAGGAAAGAGCTCCTTTTCCCATGTGCCCTATATCCACAATGATCCTTTCATAACCACTTTCCGCTGCGATCTTTTTAAGGAGTCCTGTTATCTCTTCTGGTGTGACCTGATCTAAATCTTCCCCATAAGAAACTGGTGGGATATAGTCTACATTTCCATTAGATAAAATCATGGACTTTAACCGAAGCCAGTTAAAATCTCCCCTCTGATACAGGTAAAATACATCTGAAAGATCCTGCTCATAGCCATTGCATACCAGCTTTGAAAATCCGGAGTATTCCTCCATGCTGATAAATAGAACTGCCTGCTTTTTTCCCAGCATCTGGGCTAACGTCAATGCAAAAGAAGTCTTTCCGCAGCGGCCCACCGGTGAATAGATTCCCATGATCACTGCCCGTTTTCCCATAAGGGCCAGTCCCGGCTGAAGGGGTGCCGTACAGTAACAGGCCATTACCTCCTGCAAAATACAGTCTCCGGACTGATATTTATACACTGACGCTTCTTCTTTTTCTTTCTCTTTCGATACAAATTCGCCGTCACAAAGGATCATTTTCAATCCTGCTTTTACTTCCTTTGCTTTTTCCCGTACCTTTTCACCTACCAGAAGGATCTCAATGTCATGAGTCTGACCATATTCTTTTAATTTTTCCAGGTCAGAAAATGCCATTGCCTGAAAAGGAAATGTCTCTTTCTGGTTCACATACTCTGCAAGGCGTCCTGCATACAATGGATCTTCATCATATACAGCCATCACTTTTACCATACTTCATCCTCCTAAAATCCCCCGTTTCCAAAAATGACCAGAAATGCTCCCACGCAAAAACAGGCTCCTAATGGGATCACGCACCCTGTTCCGTCCCGGGCCGGGATATAATATTTTTCCATTTTTTTACAATTGAACACTTGCCTGATATAGGCAGATAAATAAAGAAACCGGTCACATGTGCTGCCTTCCCGCAGCATTTTTAAAAGAGACAGGATTGCTCCCATAAGAAGTCCCAAAATCAAAATTTCTCCTGTTTTCACAAGACCAAACCAGGCCGATAAAACAGCCGCAAGCTTCATATCCCCGGCTCCCACCAGTCCAAAGTGGGAAAGAAAGATCCCTGGGATCAATACCAGAACAGCCCGAAACACATATGCAGCTGATACCGCCAAAATCCACTGTTTTTTATCAGCTGCTGCCATAAAACCAGCCTGCACCATCAAAGAAATAAAACCCAATATCATTTCCAGGCCAATCACCTTATTAGGGATCCGATAATATTTCCAGTCACTTATTCCCACAAAGGTCAGACCAGTCAAAAACAAAAAACGCACAAAACTGTTTGAATTAAAATAAACCGAAATTTCCACCTCCCCTGCAAAAACACAAACAAATACACTTCCCCGCTGTTAGAAAACCAGACAATATTCGCAAACTGCTTTCGACGATTGCTTATAATCAGACTACAACTGGATACTGTGCTGAAAACGCACGTAAAAATTACAGAGTTAAAAGTAAATAAATAGAACTTTTTAAGAATGTGACCTTATTATGCCGTATTTTGCCCCTCCTGTCAAGAGCTTTTTTGATTGTTTTTCTATTGACCCCTGTGTACTGTAATGGTAAAATAATATTAGTTTAAAAATTTAAACCAAAGGAGGGAATGGCTATGACAACGGCACAGGATCTGCAGAAACAATTTCATTGCTGCATGCCTCTTTTTATTGCCCTGGGCGATAAAGTCCGTCTTTCTATTGTAGAACTTCTCAGTGAAGAAGCGATCAAAGCCGGCAGCAGCCAGGGAGCCATTGATTTTGAAAATCATGCCATGAATGTAAATGAGATCACCCGCCGCACCAGCCTTTCCCGACCTGCCATATCCCATCATTTAAAAATATTAAAAGATGCAGGCCTGGTGGGAGTACGTCAGGACGGGACAGCCAATTATTATTATCTCACCTTACGCAACTCTACCCGCTCTCTTATGGAATTAGGATATCGGCTGGAGGAATTCATGTAACAAAAAGTTACACCAAATGCATAAAACTTTTTTTCCCAGATATACTAATTGATGCCAGATATCCTTACTTTTTTCAGAAATGTGCTTGCAGGAAAAAGAAAAGTCATCCGGCAGAAATAAATGTTAAACCAGTTGGGAGATGAAGATTTATGCCGGGATTTTTTAAAGGCATTCGTGAAGCTGCAGCCGCAGCTTCTGTAAAAGAAGATTTATTTTTTACAAAACAGAAACTGTGGGACGATATTGAACGCACTCTCTGGGCCCTTGAAACAGCACAGAACCACTTTGAGCAGGCTACAGAGCCGTCACTGATCGACTGCTATATTTACGAATGGAATGCAGCTCAGCTGCGCTATCAGTTTTTACTGAGAAAATTCAAAAACATGGAGGACTGATAACATGAGTACCTGGTATGAACAAGCTATCTTTTATCATATGTATCCTTTAGGAATGACCGGAGCCCCGAAGACAAACATACAGACAGAGGTGACAGACCGTTTTAAAGAACTGGACCAGTGGATCCCTCATATCCATTCTTTAGGCTGCAATGCCATCTACATAGGTCCTCTTTTTGAATCATCCAGCCACGGCTATGACACCAGAGATTACAAACTGGTTGACCGCAGACTGGGAACCAATGAATCTTTCCGCGAATTTACGAAGCTATGCCATGAAAACGGCATTAAAGTGGTAGTTGACGGTGTTTTCAACCACACAGGCCGTGAGTTTTTCGCTTTTAAGGATATTCAGGAAAAGAAATGGGATTCCCCTTACAAAGACTGGTACAAAGGTGTAAATTTCGGCTGGCAGAGTCCTCTTGGAGATCCATTTGGTTATGAAGCATGGCAGGGACATTTTGAACTTCCCTGTTTAAATCTCTATAACCCGCAGGTGAAAGATTACCTTTTTGACGTGATCCGCTTCTGGGTAAATGAATTTGACATTGACGGCATCCGTTTAGACTGCGCCAATATCCTGGATTTTAATTTCATGAAGGAAATGCGCGCAAAAACCGCTTCCATGAAACCAGATTTCTGGCTTATGGGCGAAGTGATCCACGGTGATTACGGCCGTTGGGTCAACCCTGAAATGCTCCATTCTGTTACAAACTATGAACTTCATAAAAGCATTTACTCTGGTTTTAATGACCATAACTTCTTTGAAATCGCCCACAATGTGCGCCGATTAGAAGCCATCGGAAGACAGCTTTACACCTTCCTTGACAACCATGATGAAGACCGTATTGCCAGCAAGTTAAAAGTAAAAGAACATCTGTATCCTGTATACACCTGTTTAATGACTCTTCCGGGAATCCCATCTATCTATTATGGCGGCGAGTGGGCAACCGAAGGCAGACGTACTTCCACCTGTGATGACGACCTGCGGCCCTGTATTCTGGCCCAGAAGATACCTGAATTAAACTGCAAGCTTACTGATTTTATTTCTAAACTTGGAAAGATCCACCAGGAAAATGAAGAGCTGCACACCGGAAAATATCAGGAACTGCTTCTTACCAACCGGCAATATGCCTACGCACGATGGGGAAATAACAGTCTGATCATCACTGCCTTAAATAATGATGATAACGAAGCCATATTAAACATACCTGTCCCGATCCAGGCACGGGAAGCGGTGGATCTTTTAAACAGAGATGATACAACTTCAAATGAAAATACAGTTCTGTCCATACAAAACGGCAGGCTGGAAATTAAATTAAAGGGCAGCTGGGGTGCTGTCCTTAAAATCAAGGGGGAAAATTAATATGACAACGAGAAAGCAGGCAGGCCAATCAAAGAAAACTGCACCGGCCGCAGCACATAAAACTACCAGAAAAAGCACCGGCACAAAAGCGGCAAAAAGTCCGGCAACCAGAAAAACGGCAACTGCCAAAAAAGCGGCGGATTCTGCCAGCGCAAAGAAGGATTCTATTAATACCGGCCTGATCTCTGATCTGGACTGCTATTTATTTGGTGCTGGCACTCACTATGAGATCTATAAGAAACTGGGTGCACATCCCATGACTTACAAAGGCAAAAAAGGCATCTATTTTGGTGTGTGGGCACCTCATGCACAGGCTGTTCATTTAGTAGGTGACTTTAACGGCTGGAACCCGGAAGCCAATCCTATGACAAAAGTAGGCCCATCCGGCATCTGGGAATATTTCAATGCAGGCATGCAGGTTGGGGAACTTTATAAATTTGCCATTACCACGGATACTGGAAAGATCCTTTACAAAGCTGACCCATTTGCCTTCAGCGCAGAATACCGTCCCGGCACTGCTTCCGTTACTGCCGATATCAGCGGCTTTTCCTGGAATGACAGTGACTGGATCACAAAACGCTCCCAGGCTGATATGACAAAACAGCCTATCAGCATTTACGAAGTACACTTAGGTTCCTGGAAGAAGAAAGACCGTGAAGAAAAAGACGGCTATTATACCTACATGGAAGCTGCTCATGAACTGGCTGCCTATGTAAAAGAAATGGGATACACCCACGTAGAGCTTATGGGCATTGCGGAGCATCCTTATGACGGATCCTGGGGCTATCAGGTAACCGGTTATTTTGCCCCCACTTCCCGCTATGGAAGCCCGAAAGATTTCATGTATTTTGTCAATTACTTACATAAAAATGGCATCGGCGTTATCCTTGACTGGGTTCCAGCCCATTTTCCAAAAGATGCTCATGGACTGGCTGATTTTGACGGACATCCGCTCTTTGAATATGAGGATCCCCGCAAGGGTGAACACCCGGACTGGGGCACTAAAGTCTTTGACTACGGCAAAAATGAAGTAAAAGATTTTCTGATCAGCAATGCCCTTTACTGGGTAGAAGAATACCACGTAGACGGTCTGCGTGTAGATGCGGTAGCTTCCATGCTGTATCTGGACTACGGCCGTGAACCAGGCCAGTGGGTACCAAATAAGGACGGCGGAAACCAGAACTTAGAAGCGATCGAATTCTTCAAGCATTTAAATACGGTTGTCCAGGGACGCAATCATGGTGTTGCCATGATCGCTGAGGAATCCACTGCATGGCCAAAAGTGACGGAACATCCTGAAAATGACGGACTTGGTTTTACCTTCAAATGGAACATGGGATGGATGCATGATTTCCTGGAATATATGAAATTAGACCCATATTTCCGCAAATACAATCACAACCGCATGACCTTCAGCTTAACCTATTTCACCAGTGAGAACTACATCTTAGTGCTCTCACACGACGAAGTTGTTCATCTGAAATGCTCTATGATCAACAAAATGCCGGGGCTTGGAGAGGACAAGTTCTCCAACTTAAAAGCCGGTTATACCTTTATGTTAGGCCATCCGGGAAAGAAACTTTTATTTATGGGACAGGACTTCGGCCAGTGGCACGAATGGGATGAAAAAGTCAGCCTTGACTGGTATTTAGCAGAAGAAGAAAGTCACAAAAAGCTTCAGGAATATGTTCGTGACCTCCTTCATATTTATAAAAAATATCCTTGTCTGTACCGCCTTGACAATGACTGGAACGGTTTCCAGTGGATCAACGCAAATGATGGGGACCGCAGTATTTTCAGCTTTATCCGCAAAGATGAGACCGGCAAAAAGAACCTGCTGTTCGTCGTAAACTTCACTCCTGTGGATCGCCCGGATTACCGCGTAGGCGTGCCGAAACGCTGCAAGCTGTCACTCCTTTTGGATAATGTTCACGGTGCATATAAACCCAGCCAGTGCCCAACTTATACCTCTGTAAAAGGCGAATGTGATGGACAGCCATACTTCATCTCCTATCCTCTTGGAGGCTATGGAACTGCGATCTTCCGGTTCTGATTCCTTGCTATATGTTTGAAGTTTTTTATGATCCGGACTTTTTAATTTTGACAAAAAATAAACGTTAATTTTTTATCAATTTCTGCTGTACTTTTAATCGGTCATGTAGTAAAATAATAGCTGATGCGGCAGTTCACACCGCAGCAGTACCGTATATAATGTGTGGAAGGAGAGTATGATTATGGCAAAAGAAATGATTTTCAGTAGTGCAAAAAAGACCGTCTACCGTGACGGAGATACTGCCATTAAGGAATTCTGTGAAGGATTCCCGAAAGCTGAGGTTTTAAACGAAGCATTATGTAATGCAAGAGTTGAGACCATTGAAGCGCTCAATGTTCCAAAGGTTTTAGGGGTAACGGTAACTGATGGAAAATGGGCTATTATCAAAGAATATGTACCAGGAAAAACCTTAGAACAGCTGATGGATGAAAATCCGGATAAGCTGGAAGAGTACATGTCCCAGATGGTAGACTTACAGCTGTTGATCCACAGCCAGGCTTGCCCTCTGTTAAACAAGCTGAAAGAAAAGACCATCCGCTCCTTAAAATCCGTGGAGCAGCTGGATGAAGGCACTCGTTATGAGCTTTTGACCAGACTGGACGGAATGCCAAAACACACCAAGCTCTGCCACGGCGATTTCAATCCATCCAACGTCATTGTTGGTGACGATGGAAAACTCTATGTAATTGACTGGGTACATGCTTCCCAGGGCAATGCAAGTGCCGATGTAGCAAGAACCTACCTTCTGCTCAGCTTAAAGGACAAAAAGAAAGCAGAGCTGTACATGGATCTGTTCTGTGAAAAAACAGGTACAGAAAAACGCTATGTACAGGGCTGGCTTCCAATCGTAGCAGCCGCACAGCTGGCTTATAAGCGTCCGGAAGAGAAAGATCTGTTAGAGAGCTGGATCAATGTTTTCGAGTATCAGTAAAATCTATTTACACATGAAAGGGAAGCGTTAAATAACGTTTTTCCCATTTACGGTCACAAAAAGACAGGCCCGGTATGAGCCTGTCTTTTTTGTAACGATTTTTACATTCCATCTCCCGGCTCAATGCCATCCGGGATCGGAGAAACATATACGCCGCCTGTAGCTTCTAACAGCTCCTCCTTTGCAGTATTTACTGCTTCCGGGTTCTCCCAAACTTCTGCACAGGCTCTTGCAATGGCACGGGCTACTGCAATACTTCCCTTATCACCAATGGAAGTACCCACCTGTGCTGCAAACTGCCAGGTATGAAGACCGGTTCCCGGAATACTGGTGGTTCCGGAATACTGGGTAGTAGGCACGATGTAGCTTACATCTCCTACATCTGTAGACGCTGTATACTGGCGCTCCATTACGCGGTCATCCAAAGCACTGCGGCCCAGTTCCGGCGCACCGCCTGCATGAGCCGTGATCCCTTTAAAATCAAAGTGGACTTTATAGTAGGCAAGTGTACGGCCCCAAAGAGTCGTGCGGTCCATGGGATGCCAGGTAAAACACATATCAAGGCCTTCAAAACAGCCTTTCTTGACCATAAAGCTCTTGCCAAAACCAGTTTCTTCCGCCGGACAGCCAAAAATCTTTACAGTTCCCGTTTTCCCGGTCTCTTTCAAATATTCTTTGGCAATGATCGCTGTGCCAACCGTTCCTGCTGCCAGAGCGCTGTGTCCGCAGGCATGGCCGTATTTCTTCCCTTCAATGGGACACGGCTTTGTTTCTCCTGCTTTCTGGCTCATATTTGGCAGCGCATCATACTCTGCCAGAATACCGATCACTGGTTTTCCGCTTCCGTAGGTTCCTACAAAAGCAGTTTTCATACCGCCGATGCCCCGCTCTACTGTAAAACCTTCTTTTTCCAGAAGTTCTTCCAGATATGCAGCACTGTTGTACACCTCAAAACCATATTCTGCCATATCAAAAACAGAATGCTGAATCCCGGCGATCTCTTCTGCCTTTTTTCTGCTATCTCATGGATCTTACTTGTCTCGTACATATATATTTTCCTGTCTTTCTTTATAATGGTTCTCTCTGATTGTCACAGGATCTTCTTACGGCCTACGATCCCTGCTTCTTCATTCTGCCCCGGATCAGGACCTCTTCTTTTTCCGTTAAATGGGGATTTGCTTCTACTGTCACATTCCAGCCATAGGGAGTTATTTCCGAAGGCCGGTCTGACTTTTCAGTCTCTGCATCTGCTCCCTCTTGCGCTGCTTCCTCTTCTGCAGCCCGTTCCGAACGCATTTCCGCTCTGGTTTCCTGACGTTCTTCCTCAAAGATCACCTGAGCCTTAAACAGATCACCGTCAATCGTGATCACAAATTCACCGTTCTGCAGCTGGGTCAGACTTCTTGCAATAGAAAGTCCCAGTCCGCTTCCCTCTGTGGTCCGCGCCACATCTCCCCGGACAAATCGCTCTGTCAGTTCATCCGGACTGATATTTAACGGCTTATCAGAGATATTTTTCATTGTAAAAATAGCCTTCCCATCTACAGCTGCCACATCTACGTATACACGGCTGCCTTCCTGGGCATATTTAAAGGCATTGGTATAAAGATTTTCCAATACTCTCCAAAGCCTGCGGCCATCTGCCTTGATGATGATCATTCCATCTGGGAAATCAGAGATGATCTTCAAATGGCGCAGATCAAAACGTTCCTCAAATTCCCCGTTTGTCTGCTGCACCAGTTCTACCAGGTCAATATCTGTAATTTCCAGTTTCAGATTTCCAGAACTTGCCTTAGACGCTTCTACCAGATCCTCCGTCAATGTTTTTAATCGCTGGGATTTCTGATCCAGAACTTCCAGATAAGAAGCTATCTTCGGATCCTGTATCTTTTGCCTCTTTAACAGATCCACATAGTTAATAATAGATGTGAGAGGTGTTTTAATATCATGGGAAACGTTAGTGATCAGATCCGCCTTCAAACGCTCACTTTTTACCTTTTCCTGGAGCGCAGAATCCAGACCGCTTCCGATGTTATTAATGTGATCCCCCATCACTTTTTCTCTTCCTGTCAGCTTTTTCGTATCCAGGCGATATCCTGTATCTCCTTTTGCAATGCAGGTAATAGCATCATTTAAAAGATCCTTCTGCTCTGCCTTGCGGAACAGTCGGTGATACACCCAGCCATCCAGGCCAAGGAACACAATCGTGGCTACATAGAACAGAATACGGAAAGTAAGCTTTTCATCTTTATAGGCAAACAGGAATAAAATTCCCCACATCATCATGCCATTGGCACCTAAAAATAACAGATAACACAGGCTGGTTCCCGCCACAAAACTGGCTTTTGCAATATAATCTTTCGATGCCTTCACTGCCTTTTTCGCAAGACTCTTTTCCCATAGGGTATTGGCCTTGTAACGTCTTAAAAGGCTGAAACCGCAAAGAATGCTGCATCCATAAAGGATCACATATTTCAGCAGCTTATTCCAGTAAGCCAGACGCTCTTCTGAAGCAAAAAGACCAATGACCAGAATCCCCAGTTTCCTGCAAAAATACAGGATACCGGCAGTTGCCGCTGCCCACAAAAGGACACAGGGCTCTGTATACATTTCATCAATGGGGAATAAACGGATCTGTCCCCCAAGTTCATCCTCATGACCGGACAGCAGAAATAAAGCTACCAATGTAGTGAAAAATCCGGCAATACCTGCAACTACACTGCCCATTCCTACGATAAAGGCTGAACGGGCGCCTTTGTATTCCCCTGCTTCTTCTGCATATTTATCAGAATATGGGTAATTGGTATCCACAGAAAACACCATATAATTCTGGTCATTGTCAAAAGGATTCCATGTTTCCAGCAAAGAAGCTGCATTTTCCGGGATCACTGCCAGGTTGCTGTCCATACGGATGGTATTTCCGGGAATAAATAAATATTTTCCGAACCCCCTCAGTTCGTCTAAAGACATTGATGGGACATTGGTATAGACCACTTCTTTTCCATCATCGCCTTTATAAAGAACACGGAAACGGACATTGGTATTATTACTGATGAAATTATAATAAATCGTATAATATTTTCCCAGCCGGTCCAGGATATCCAGTGCCATTTCTTCCTTAGTCATCCTGTTTTCCATACCATCAATATCTGTCAGCTCCGGATTATCCGTTTTGTATTCTACGGTGACCTCCATATCATCTTCATCCATAGCCATAGGAGATCCCTGAACTGTAAAATCTTCTCCCAGATAATATCCCCGGATCTTGGCATAGCGGATGATCTGATCCAATGTCATATCTTCGTCTACGCCCGGCCCATCTGTAATACGCACGATCACTTTATGCATATCCAGAACACCGTTTGTTTCAAACATGTCTTTATAGCCGATGTAGGTAAAGATGTTGCTGATATCCACTCCCAGCTGAGAGCAGAAAGCATCTGAATCTTCATAAGTTTCATCGTAGATCCAGCGGATGCCTTTCCCGTATCCGCCGTTTAAATACATGGCGCTGATGCCCGCCAGCGTGATAATGAGAAATACCACGTGGAGTACTGTCAAAAGCACCTTCCATTTTCTCAGACCGAACGACGTTTTTTCCATAGGCCACCTACTGTTTCTCGATCTTATAGCCTACGCCCCATACTACCTTCAGATATTTGGGCTCTCTTGGGTTGATCTCGATCTTTTCACGGATATGGCGGATATGGACAGCTACCGTATTATCGGCCCCAATTGCTTCTTCATTCCAGATCTTTTCGTAGATCTCATCAATGGAAAATACCTTTCCTGCATTCTTTACCAGAAGCAGAAGGATATTATACTCAATAGGTGTCAGTTTAATTGGCTCTCCGTCAACAGTAACCTCTTTGTTATCATCATTGATCTGAAGGCCGCCGCATTTGTACACCTGTCCCTCAGCCTGCTGGTTCATATTTCCAAGCTGTGTATAACGGCGCAGCTGGGACTTAACTCTTGCCACCAGTTCCAGTGGGTTAAATGGTTTTGTAATATAATCATCTGCACCAATATTCAACCCTAATATCTTATCTGCATCCTCTGACTTTGCTGAAAGGATGATGATCGGTATACTGCTGGTCTCCCGCACCTTTAAAGTGGTGCGGATCCCATCCAGCCCCGGCATCATTACATCTAAGATCAAAAGATCCGCTGACTGGGTCTCCAGATATTCCAGAGCCTCATAGCCGTCATATGTTTTTATAACCTTAAAGCCTTCTCCTGTAAGATAAATGTCAATGGCTTCTACGATCTGTTTATCATCATCACATACCAGGATCGTCTGCATAAATGTCCCCTCCTTTGTTTAGAAAATACGCCAAGCGCAGATAAAGTTGCTTCTCCACCAGGAACTTAAGCCTCTGTGTACGACCTTACCGTTACTGGATGAAGCATCGATAACGGTTCCGCCGCCTGCAGCGATTCCTACATGGCCTCTTACAACTACGATATCGCCCGCCTGGATATCATTGAAATTACTTACCTTTGTATAACGTCCTGCGCTTCTCCAGCCGGAAGATGTCATATAACTCTGGCTTACACCTACCTGCTTTAAGCACCAGTATACGAAACCGGAACAGTCAAAGGAGCTTGGTCCCTTTGCTCCCCATACATATGGGCTTCCCAGTTTGGAAGAAGCTACAGAGATCAATGCAGACACGCCTGCGCCAGATGCCGGTTTTGGAGCCGGTGTACTGGTATTTCCGCCACTGTTTCCCTTATTTGAATTATTGTTTTTATTGCTGCTGTTATTTTTATTGCTCTTGGTTGGTGCCGCAGTGGATGGTGCCGGTTTCTTTACATCATCACTGGTCAGCTTCGCCATTGTCAGAACGCCTACCTTACCATCTGCAGACAGACCGTTTCGTGACTGGAAGTTCTTAACTGCGTCTTCGGTCGCTTCACCGTAGTAACCGGTTACATTAGAAGATGGCAGATAACCATATTTGCTTAACAGCTGCTGTACTCTGGTAACAGAATCGCCCTGTTCACCGATCATCAGGCCGTTTGGCTTGGCATCGGAACTGTTCAATACAATACGTGTGGATGGGCCTAAATAACCATCTACTACCTGGTCATTTCTTGCCTGGAACTGCTTAACCGCGATCACGGTGTCCTGACCGTATGTACCGTCCGGGGTCGTAGTCAGATAACCTAACTCTTTTAAACGCTGCTGACACGCCAGTACCACATCGCTCTTTTCACCGTATGCAAGCATATTTGCCTTAATATCATCACTGTACATCAGGTTATAGGTCTGCTGACCTACTTTTCCGTCTTCTGCCAGCCCATTGACTCCCTGAAGCTTTAAAACTGCTGTTTCTGTGGCATCATCAAAATTGCCGTTTACCTGGTCTGCTGACGCCAGATATCCAAGTTCATACAGTCGCTGCTGTATCTTCTGGATATCATCGCCCTGGGTTCCCTTGGATACTGCATAATGTTTGGCATCATCTGCCATCAGTTCATTCCAGGTAGTATCTCCTACAATACCATCCTGAGGCAGTTCATTCTGTCTCTGGAAGTGCTTTACTGCTGTAAGGGTTGCCTGGCCAAAATAATCTGTAGGCTCATCGTTATCCATAAAGCCCAGATCCATCAGACGCTGCTGCAGCTTCTTTACGATCTCATGGCGAACACCTTCCCTTAAGTACTGTGGTGCTGATTCTGCGTCCTCCGGAAGCTCTACATCCGTCAGTCCAGGAAGGATCTGTCCATCCATTCCTAAGGGTGCTATGGTCTCATCGGTTCCGTTTGAGAACGCCTGTCCATCTGCGGCATCTGCTGCTGCCGGTTCTGCGGCCTCATTTTGAACAGCAGCCCCAGTGCCGCTCAAAGAGCAGCCCCCCAGTGCCAAAGCTGCCGCCAAAGCACCGGATATGCAGGCATATCTTAAATAATATGTATATTTCTGGTTCATCAAATGTATCCTCACTTGTTGTCCTTCGTTGCGTCGTAGTCCCACTCAGGACCCCCGCGCTTCGCGCTTTACTGCCTGCTGACGCAGGCGGGTCCTTCGTTGGTGAGTGCCGAAAAACAAATGCCGCTTTTAGCGGCGCTTGTTTTTCTTGCGCACTCACCACATTATAACACATCTCCCTTCATTTTTCGATATTTTTCATGGTCTTAAGGAAATCGCAAGTTCCTGTACGGTAACCTGACTTTTACAGTTTTAGCTGGAAAATTATTGTGGCAGATACTAAAATCCCAGGAAATTCAATTATTCTGGGATTTTTTGATGATTTCTATTTACGTTATCCAAACGCTTCCCCTAAACAGCGTACCGTAAAAAGCTTCGGCTATTTGGAAGATCAGACTGACCTGGAAGCATTTTGGAAAGAAGTAAATGCCTGCAATGACAGTCTCAAGCATAAGCGGGATCTGCGTATTGAAATCCCCGTTTCCGAAATGATGTATTCCGAAAACAACAGGCTGCTTAACTATGGCTACAAGTTTCCGGAATCCGTTTACCATCTTCTTGGAATCGACACCTTTTTTGAACAATACCAACGGTCATCCGGATTCCGCGGAAAATACTCGCTGAATGAAATCTTCCGTTACCTTGTGATGGACAGAATCCTCTATCCGGCCTCGAAACGGGAAGCAGCTTCACGCCTTCTGAATTATTACGGCCTGAACAGCGAATTTGACCTTCCGGATATTTACCGCGCATTAGACCAGTTCAACATCATCTTTTATGACCTCCAGCGTTTTATCAGTGAACAGGTGGGAGAGCGGTTTGGTCGGGACCTGCAGTACAGTTTCTATGATGTAACAAACTACTATACGGAAAAAGATTTTGCAGACCCGGATGAAGAATACCGTGACCGGTCGGGAAAGCTGGTAAGCGGCCCTGCCCTGGGGCAGAAAGGCGTTTCCAAGGAGCACCAGCTGACGCCTATCATACAGATGGGACTCTTCATGGATGGAAACGGGGTTCCCATATGCATGGATGTATTCCGGGGGAACATGAGTGATTCCGATACACTGAAAGAAAATCTGGACGGATTCAAGAAGGAATACAGCATGGAACGGACAGTTGTCGTGGCAGATAAAGGGATGAACTGTTCTCGCAATATTGATCTTCTGTGCAGTCAGGGCGATGGTTATGTATTTTCCCAGATATTAAAAGGAACAAAAGGGAAACGTTACCAGGAAGCCCTGTTTGCCCAGGAAGGCTGGCAGGAAGCGGAAGACGGTTCCTACAAATGGAAACTGCTCACGGAAGAATACCAGGGGTATGATATCTCATTTGAAATGCAGGACGGACAGAAAACAGAGAAAAAGAAAGCGGTAAGGCGGCAGCGGAAGGTTCTTCTTTACTGGTCAAGAGCAGATGCAGAAATGGCAGCAAAGAAAAGAGAAGAAAAGCGGAAGAAAGCAGAAAAGAGTCCAAAGAACAATGCCTATGGGATCGTCTATGGAAAAGACCGGTATATAAAAGAAGAAACCATCCTGAAAGAGACCGGTGAAGTTCTGGATGAAAGGCAGACAGCCAAAGTATCCGCAGTGGACCGGGAGAAGGCGGAAAAAGATGCCCTTTATGACGGATATTTTGCAATCATAACCAGTGAGATGGATTATGATGCTGCAAAGATACGGGAAGTATACCATGGTTTGTGGCGCATTGAGGAATCTTTCCGGATCATGAAGAGCGATTTCGATGCAAGACCGATTTATCTGAACAAGCGGGAGCATATCCGGGCACACTTTCTGATCTGTTTCGTGGCGCTTGTGATCCTGCGTCTGATACAAAACAGGATGGGGATTGAAAGATTGTCGGTGGACAGGATTGCGGAAGCGCAAACTGCCTGTTGGAAAGAGGCGGTTATGTCCGCCTGCTGGATGTTGGTGGAAAGATCCGGTACGAGGAAATCCCAGATCGGAAAAGTGGGAAACTGGTGCCAAGCCTGAAATTCAGCAGCGAGGATCAAGTAGCCTTGGATTATCGCCGAATACAAGAAACGTTTGGAACAAACTTCTACTATGCTTACGCGAAGCAGGAAGACTTCAAAAGATTCTTCAAAGAAATGGAACTGGGCAAAAGAGCATAACACAAGAAACTCCCTACAAACGCTTTGTTTTCAGGCTTTGTAGGGATCATCCTGATTTTCTTTATCCCTTATACGGCTTCCGGATTTAAGGCCGTAGGCACCTTGTTTAACAGTCTGTTTGGCTTTGACTATCATGTCTCCATGATTGCAGGCGCTGCCATCATCATCGGATACACTGTCTTAGGCGGTTTCCTGGCTGTTTCCACCACAGACCTGATTCAGAGCGTAGTTATGAGCATTGCACTTATTATCATCGTCTTCTTCGGCATCCATGTAGCTGGAGGCTGGGATGCCGTGATTTCCAACGCCCAGTCCCTGGCAGGGTACTTAAGCATGACCAGCATGCACAATATGGCAGATCACACATCCTCTCCATACAGCCTGCTGACTATCTGCTCCACTTTAGCCTGGGGCCTTGGATATTTTGGCATGCCTCACATCCTGCTGCGGTTTATGGCTATTGAGGATGAGAACAAACTGACTCTTTCCCGGCGCATCGCTTCTGTCTGGGTAGTGATTTCCATGTTTGTGGCCATCTTGATCGGTATCATCGGTGACAGCGCTTCCGTGGCCGGTTCCGTGCCAATGCTGTCCACCAGTTCCCAGTCTGAGACCATTATCATTCAGTTGTCCGGACTTTTAGGACAGAATGGTTTCCTGCTTTCCATCATCGCTGGAATCGTCCTGGCAGGCATTTTGGCTTCCACCATGTCCACGGCAGATTCCCAGCTGCTTACAGCGGCTTCCGGCATCTCCCAGAACCTGCTTCAGGACTTCTTAAAGATTAAGATGGACACCAAGACCTCCATGCGGGCCGCCAGACTTACCGTTATCGGCATTGCATTGGTGGCTGTTGTCCTGGCATGGAACCCTGACAGTTCCGTATTTACCATCGTTTCCTTTGCCTGGGCCGGTTTCGGCGCATCCTTTGGACCTGTAATGCTGTTTGCCCTGTTCTGGAAGCGCAGCAACCTTCCAGGTGCCATCGCAGGCATGGTAGCCGGAAACGTCATGGTATTTGTCTGGAAATATGGCATCAAGCCTATGGGCGGTATCTGGGGAATCTACGAACTGCTCCCGGCATTCCTGGTGGCCTGTGCGGCAATCATCATCGTTTCCCTGGCCACTGCAGCACCTTCCAAGGAAATCTGCGATAAGTTCGATTCCATCGGGAAATAATAGGACATAACATTTCCTAATAAAGCAAAAATCCCTGACCACAGTTCATAATCTGCATGGTCAGGGATTATCTGCTTTATTCCAAAAAATCTTCCCTTTGCGGTGTAAAAATATCCAATATCACCGCGTCTTCCAGCGCTGTCGCACCATGAAGAACTCCAGGAGGTACATAATAGGTATCCCCCCTTTTCAGTTCATAAACTTCTTCCTCCATCGTATATTGAAAAGAGCCAGATAAAATGTAACTTACCTGTTCATGAGGATGCCGATGGGCAGTCCCTACTGCGCCCTTCTTAAAAACAGCTTCAACAATCATCATATTACCGTTATGAGCCAAAATCCTTCTTGTAATTCCTCCTCCGATGTCCTGTCCCACCACAGTTTCATACTTTACTACCATGTCGTTCTTCTCCTTATCAATGCATTGACATATCAATCAAAGCATCATCTGTCCACCATTGATTTGAACCACCTCGCCTACCAGATAAGAAGACTGATCTGAGGCCAGATAATACATCACATCCGCAACCTCTTCAGGCCGTCCCATGCGTCCTGCAGGAATTGCCTTTACAAAACTTTCCAAAAGTTCTTTACTACTGGCAGCGTGGAAAGCTGTATTGATTGTTCCCGGGGAAACGGCATTCACGCGGACGCCTGCCGGAATCAGTTCCTTTGCCAGTGCTCTCGTCATAGTCAGAACCGCTCCCTTTGCTGCCGCATATACACCTGCTCCGGGTCCTCCACCATTATAAGCCGCAATCGTGGTAATATTAATCATAGTTCCCTTTACAGTTTTCAGATAGGGGATACACTCTCTAGCAGCAAAAAATGCTCCGTTCAGGTTCAAATCCATCACCCGATTCCAAAACTCAGTTTCCATACCTTCAAAAGAAGATCTGCCTCCCAGGCCCCCCGCGTTGTTAATTAGAGTGTCAATCCTGCCATATGTATCTACGGTCTTCGCCACCATGGCTTTGACTTCCTCTTCCTTCGTAGCATCACCCGGAAGAAAAATTGCTTCATATCCCTTATCTTTAAGTTCTTCCAATGCTTTATTCCCATTTTCTACGTTATAATCATTGAAAGCGATAGCATACCCTTCAGAAGCAAATTTGAGACATGCCGCGTGACCGATTCCAATTGCAGCGCCTGTAATAAACAATACTTTTTTATCTATCATAATTCCATCTCCTTCTTATTTTAAAAGCAAATTCGGTATAAACAAAACCACCTCTGGTACAAAAGTTACCAGCATCAGCACTGCCAGCATCGCTGCATAAAACGGAAACAGTGATTTTGTTAACTTTTCCATGGATATTTTGCCGATGGTACAGCCCACGAACAGCACCGCGCCCACCGGAGGCGTACAAAGTCCGATTGCCAGGTTTAACACCATCATGACACCAAACTGAATAGGATTCATTCCAATACTCTGAATGACCGGCATCAGGATTGGAGTAGTAATCATAATCAACGGTGCCATATCCATAATCGTTCCCAGTGCCAGCAAAAGCAAGTTGATTAAAAGCAGTACTACAATCTTATTGTTGCTCACACCCAATAATGCACCTGTAATCAAGGCAGGAATTTTCAGATAGGCTAAAAACCATCCGAATGCATTGCAGCATGCCAAGAGTGCCAGAACCGTCGCCAAAGTCCTCAGTGCATTAAGCAAAATCTCATCCATCTTGCTAAGAGGAATCTCTCTGTAAATAAAGAATGTTACAATAAACGCATACAGGCAGGCCACCGCAGCAGACTCTGTTGCTGTAAATATCCCACCGATTACACCGCCGATAATAATCACTGCAGTGAGCAATCCCAGGATTGCACTGCTGGCAATTTTGATTGCTTCCTTAAAAGAAATCTTTGCTCCCTTAGGATATCCTCGCTTGACAGCAATAACATAACTGATAATCATTAACGCCATCCCAAGCAAAACGCCGGGAAGCATGCCGCCTAAAAACAACTGTCCCACTGACACGCCTCCAGCTGACACTGCAAAAATAATCATGTTATGGCTGGGAGGAATAATCAGTCCCTGGCAGGCGCTGGTTATAGTCACATCCACCGCGTAGTCAGTATCATAACCACTATCCTTCATCATAGGAATTAACAAGGCTCCGATAGAAGACACATCTGCAATCGCAGAACCGGAAATACCGCCAAAGAACATGCTTGCTAAGATATTTACCTGCGCCAGACCGCCCCTCACTCGGCCTACCAGTACATTGGTAAATTCAATAATCCTTCTTGAAATACCTCCTGCTCCCATTATCTCTCCTGCCAGGATAAAAAATGGGATGGCTAACAGGGAAAAAGAATGGATTCCTTTGACCAGCTGAACCGCCACGCTCATCAACGGTACCTTCAGGTAAAAAGAAGTCAAGATTGCTGATGCCAGAAGCGCAAACGATATGGGCGTGCGCAGGATGAGCAACAGGATAAAAGACCCCAAAAGGATTGTAATGCCAAGATAATCAACCATGTTCTGTACTTCCCTTCTCCGTTTTTTTCTGTTCAAACCGCAATCCAGTCAAATTTACAAAAGAAAAATAAGCAATCAGAATTCCTGAGATTGGTACCCCGCCGTACAGCATGGCTGACGGCAGGTGGGTCGCAATCATGAGATTATTCATAGTGCTTTTGATCAGGCCGATTCCAAAATACAGGAGAACGATTCCCATAACCATCAGCACTGCATCTGTAAATTTCAGTACCGCTCTTTTTACTGGTTCCGGTAAAATATCAAAAAACACAGTCACACTCAAATGAAGCCGATGTTTTACACCATAGGCGATACTAAAAAACCCCATGTACACCATCATCATCATGGTGATCTCCTCAGACCAGCGAATACTGCGGTTTAACACATAACGGTAGAACACATGAATACAGATGATAATTGTCATGACTACCAGCAGGATTTTTGCAAGAATCATACACAAATCCAACAGTCTGTTAAAAAAAGCATCAATATATTTCATGATTATTCCCCCATCATTAGAAGCAACTACTGCATATCGATAATAGCCTGCAGAGTATCCATATAGTCACCTGCATATTTTTCGTACAAGGGCTCTACTGCCTTCACAAAACCTTCTCTGTCTTCCAGTTCAGTCACTTCAGAACCTTCAGCGATTACGTGCTCCATCGATTTGTTCTCAATCTCGTCGTATTTTTCTCTCTCCCACAGTTCTGACTCCTTAGCACATTCACGTAGAATCTGCTGATCTTCCGGGGACAGTTTATCAAATACCATCTTACTACATACCAGGATTTCCGGCGGAGCCGTATGTCCATCTAAAGAGATATACTTTGCCACCTCGTAATGGCTGTTCTGATCATAGGACACCCAGTTATTCTCCGCACCGTCAATCACTCCAGTCTGCAGAGAACTATAAACCTCACCGAATGCCATCGGAGTAGCGGAGGCACCCAAAGCCTCAACCATGTCCACGATTAACTGACTCTGTGTGGTTCTAATCTTTAATCCTTTCATATCTTCCACAGTCTTAATCGGACGTACTGAGTTGTAGAAGTTCCTTGTTCCTGCATCATACAGAGCCAGTCCGACAAAATTTCCTGCCTCCACACTACTCAACAATTCAGTACCAATTTCGCTGTCTATCACCTTATGCATATGATCCGCATCGGTAAATAAATATGGCATCTGAAGCAGATTAAGAATCGGAGCAAATTCTGTCATCGGGGCAAAGTTTGCACGTGTAAAATCAATTGCTCCAAATTGTACCTGCTCCAGAATTGCCTGCTCGTCTCCACCCAACTGCCCTCCGGTGAATACCTCAATTTTTATCCGTCCATCTGTCCGTTCTTCTACTAAACGGGCAAATTCGATGGCTCCCATGGTAGCTGGATAAGTCTCAGTCTGAGTCTCAGCCAGACGAAGTACAATGGTTTCTTTTGAGGCAGTTTCTGTCGCCTTTTCAGTTGTCTCCTCTTCTTTTGCGGCTGCTGTCGATGTGGTGGTCTGCGCAGGCTTAGAACCAGCACCACAACCTGTCAGAGATACTGCAGTCAATACTGCTGCCAAAATAAATGACATTCTTTTTTTCATTTTATTCCCCCTATTGGTTATTTTATTGATAAATTAATTATAGACGACAATGAGTGCAAACAAAATGCACACACTTGTCGTCTACTATCAGATTTTTGTTGTATATTTTATCCATTTTTTGTCTTTACAAAGCCTTAACACATTTTTGTCCTTTTTGCACTTTTTTGGTATACCGATGGCGGAACCCCTGTCTCTTTTTTGAAAACCCTGCTAAAATATCCTGCCTCACTGTAACCTACGCTACGGCCCACCTCTTTCACACTGGCTTGTTCGTCATGCAGCATCATCTTGGCCTTTTCAATACGGACTTTTGTCAGATAATCCACAAAATTCATCTGAAACTGCTGCTTAAACAACTTGCTGAAATAGTAAATGGAAAATCCCGTATGACCCGCCATGTCTTCCAATGTAATATTCCTGCTGTAGTTTGCCTGGATGTAATCCTCTGCACGAGCCGCCCAAGCAGTATCCATCATACTTTCCTCTGCAATCAGTGCATCCATCACATGCTCCACATACTGGGAAGCCAAACTCATAATCTGTTCTCGTTCGGACTCCCCGCTCATCTGCTCAAAAAGGGTAAAGACCGGCATAATTTCCAGATTCTGCGGCAAACTCCGGTTAATCACCACAAGCAACTCATAGATCTTCATCATAGGCTCCATGTCTTCTTCAAAAAACTGTTCCATCAACTGTTCTAGATAAAGCATGGCCTCGTCGTAATTACCTGTCTTCAAATAAGCGATCAGTTTGCGCTCCTGCTCCCTTTGAGTCAGTTTTGACTCCCCGTTCCCTATTTGATGCCGGTGGATATGGATTCGTTTATCACTGTTAATATTCCTTTTTGCTTCCTGGAACGACAGATAGATATTTTTCAACTTGGAAACTTGGATTCCTACGGCAACTTTCACCTGGATACCAGACTCTTCCGCTATGACACTAAACCGTTTAAACAGTTCCTTATACCAATCTCGACTTCTACTCTCATCTGTCAGGAGCAACAAATAAAAGTTATGATAGTGTTCGCAATAGCAAATTCTACCATCCAGTTCCAGGCGACTGATACACCTTTTGCACAATTTTGCAGTTGAATGTGGATTTTCTGGCCCCCTGGCCTGTGCCCTGACCACAACTCCCACTCCATAGTGGAACTGGATACCCAGTTCCTCCATCTGCGCCTGGATCAATTCCTCGTCTGCATTGTTACAGGCAATGGCTGAAACTAGTTCACCTTCCATGTATTGTTCTGCACGCCGGACTTTCTTTCTGTTTTCCTCATCGTCTATCCGCTTTCTGATCCGTGACTCTACTTCCCGTGTCGCTTTTTCCAACGCCTTCACCACATCCTCGTCGGCTGCCGGTTTCACAAGGAAATCTGCAGCCCCGATATTAACGCTTTCCTTCGCATAGGTAAAATAAGTAAATCCAGTCAGCATAATGATGTAGCAATCCGGCAAAAATTCCAGGATCTCTTTGCCCGCCTCAATTCCATTCATAATCGGCATTTTTATGTCAAGAAACGCTATATCCGGCCTAAATTCCCGTGCCATCTGCACGGCATCCCTACCATTTACCGCCTGCATAATTTCCACCCGGGTACCCAGTTGCAACACTATGATGCTCTCCAGTGCCCTGCGCTCCAACTGTTCATCGTCGACTATCAATATTTTATAATTCATTCTTCTCCTCCGTCATCTGTGGGAATAAAATCTCCACAATCGTCCCGTACCTTGGACTGGAATACAGCCTGCAGACTCCTCCCGGATACAGGCCGATTCGAGCCGCTATGTTGGACAGACCAATCCCCGTCGTATGGCCTCTCCGCTTTTCGTCATTTCCAAGCCATATTTCTCTGAGACGTTCCCGCTCAATCCCACAACCATTATCGCAAATCCTAATGCGCAGAAAACCGCCGCGACAGGAAACATCCACCAGAATCGTACCGCCGAATTCTAAGTTTTCAATCCCATGAATCATTGCGTTTTCTACTAAAGGCTGCAGAGTCATGCTGGGAATCAGGTAATCACTGTCCGTTTCTTCGACCCGCACAGCATATTGTATCCGCTCCCCAAAACGATGCTGCTGAATATAGATATATTTGGCCACAATCTCCAGTTCTTCTTCCACTGTGGAAAGACGATTAAAATGATCCAGATTGTACCGGAACAAGTCTGCCAGATTACGAATCAATGCCGTTGTCACATCCGGTGTCTCGTACTGAGCCGAACGTGAGATGGAGTTTAAAGTATTAAACAGGAAATGAGGATTAATCTGGGACTGAAGGGCTAAAAGTTGCGACTCCTTCAAAAGTTCATCCATGCGGATATTTTTCAGTTCCTGCTGATGGAGCCTGGCTTCCACCTGGGATTTTTGATTCAGTTCTTCAATCAGGCGGCGGATGTCATCCTTCATTCTATTAAACGCCACAGCCAGTTCCCCCACCTCATCCCGGCTTGCCACCTGGATGTCTTCCAGTTCAAAGTTACCCTTTGAAATTTTCCGGGTATATTCTGCCAATTTGCATATCGGACTTGTCACCGTCTCTGACAGATTAAGCGCTGCCAAAAGACTGATGAGAACACTTCCGACCAAAAATACCCTGGTCATAGCCTCTATATTGGCGGCCTTCCTCTCCAGCCGTGCATATTCTTCCCCATCTTTTTCCAGAAGGATATTCAGATATTCATTCAGGTATCCATTTAAATATTCCTGGATTTTCGATGCCTGATAATATTCTATATAAATAAAATCCTCACTGCCACGTTTTTTGCGGACTGTAATATCACTTTTCTGAAAAAAGACCTCCGCTGAATTAGTGATAGCATGAATCATATACCATTCCGCCGGATTGTTCCGCTCATTAGTCAATTGGCTAATAAAAGCCAATACTTCTCCTTTTTCTGCCTCATATGCGTCTGCAGCATCTTCTTCCCCACTGGAATAATACTCATCCAGCCTCAACTTTGCATTTTTTAAAGATACGGAAATCTTGTTAACACGGTAATGCTCTGTCTGACTGACATTATAAAATTCAATCAGATTTTTTACCTCATGACGATAGAACAGATTAGCGACAAAATTGGCGATTATGACCAACAGAAAAATCACAAATAGTTTTACTTTCAATGACAATCCCTGGTAGTACTGTTTCATTACATCTCTCCCCCATCAGTCTCATTCTGCCCTAAAATAATACTTTTATTTTATCTTCTCCACTGCTAAATAGCAACTAATATATGGGAATCCTATATAAAAAATAGGTTTTGATAAAACCAGCACATCGACAAGTCAAACGCCTTCAATAGTATAAATGATGCGAAATGGAATGGACTGCCAATCTCCTTACACACGGTCTGCTCCAGGCCAGTTATACCCCCAGACAAAGACCAGCGCGAGCTGCGGGAACTTGTCCGCTACCGCAAAAGCCTTGTTGGGGAGCGCAAACGTGAACTGAACAGGCTCCAAAAGATGCCGGAGGGAATAAATATATTTCATAGTAAGCAAAAACAGGGGCTGTGAAAAAACATAGCCTATAAAAAAGAAGGACCAAGGGTTCATAAAAAACCCCAAGGTCCTCTTTTTATGTTAGAATTAACTTGCGATGAAAAATCTAACTAATACTTATTCTAATCCAAAACAGGCAGTTTTGCCACTATTTATTCAAGATTATCTGGACATT
>ERZ773149.334-NODE-334-length-48676-cov-5.291088_pt1 | contig 48676 bp, 54 predicted proteins | sample MGYA00511081_ERZ773149 | MGnify/ENA primary metagenome ERZ773149 (study PRJEB29015, sample SAMEA2737846) | human gut metagenome | biome: human gut; feature: human-associated habitat; material: faeces | place: China | collected 2012 ...
ATGGCCGATGAGCCAGGTGGGATATTTCTCAGTCATCATAGTCTTTCTCCTCCTACTTCAATTTCAGCACAAATTCCCAGATACTTACCACAATCAGGAGGACGCCCAGCAGGAAGAAAACCACACGCCGGTATCCTCTGCTGTGGCGATAGGCATCCCGCGTACCAGTGGGGTCGCAGAGCCAGTTCCAGTCGCGGATCGCTCCAAACAAAATCACGGTTCCGATGAGCACCGAGGCAATATAACAATGCTCTTGTAAAAAAGTCATTATCTTCTCGCTATTCATTTCGCTCTCTCCTTATAAAAACACCTCAAAGCAGACTTTTCCTTTGATATAATAAAAAAGCCTCGTTCCACACCGTCATTATAAATAACGACAGCTTGGTACAAGGCATAAAAAGACCGCAAGAGGAAATCCCCATCCAAGATTAGATATGGCTTCTTCTACAGACACTATTAGCTTTTTATATCTATTATAAATAATTGGGGGCTGTTTCCATGACTGATCCATGGGCAAAACCTCTCTTATATGTGTATTTTTATCTTTTTATTCTATCATAAACGATTTTTATTGTAAAACTTTTTCTTACTTTTTCACTTTCCTTATCCACTTTTCCTTCCTAAAAAAACAGAGAGCAGCTCATGTTATACTGCTCCCTGTAAAAAGATTATTGTATTTGATTCGGTTAAGCACTTGGAATAAAAGTTCCATTACCATCCCATGTGCCTGGGCGTTTGGTAAATTCTGGATGGGAAGGACAATTTAAGAACATATTGGTAAAATTGGATGTATTTAAAATATCCCAGTCATTCAACGCTGATGTATCTGTAAGCTGACTAATTCCATTGAACATTGCTTTCATATTATTTACAGCACTAGTATCCCAGTTTATTAGAGCGTTCAAATCCGTTAAAGATGAGCATCCATCAAACATAGAACTCATATCGGTTACATTCCCAGTATCCCAATCTGCTAATGCTCCTATATTTATTGGTTTTAGGGTAACAATCATTTCGCTCCACAAAAAAGCAGCCCGGATTATTCCAGACTGCAATTTCCATCTTTTATACTTTTATCAAACATCCACCTCGTAAATATATTTATTTATTTCAAATCTAATGTTGTGGTAATAAAGCATCCAAAAATATTGTAATAAAGTTTGCCTTTTCATTATTCAAATCAGTCACTTCCTGCATATCTTTTATTTTGAAAACTCAGTACCTTAAATAAATCTTCATACTGTGAAATAACAAAATCGGCTTCATTTATATCAAATGTCAGTTCGGGCGTATTTATAATGTTGTGGCCTACAATCTTATTCCGATAAATCGCTTCGCCACATACTATATTTATCAACAGCAAAAACAATATCCCAAACTTTATGAATATCATCGTTGATAATCGCACTTATACTTGAAATTGCCATCTATATTTCTCCTTTGAATCTTAACCATTTCATATCTCCTCATAAAGAGAACTATTTATTCCCGATATTAGAACCAACTTGTTTTTTCGTCCCTAAATTCAGGTTGGGTGCTATGCTCATAAGGATTATAGTTATTCAAATTGCAGCCGAACTCTTTCAATGATTTTATTTTATTATCCGCTGTCCATTCCACCAACGAAATACCATCAAATTCCTCTATACGCCCATTGTTCATTTCATTTTTAAAATACCATTCCACAATCGTCTGGTTTTCTTTGTGGAAAAATTGTTTTATTTCCCAAACAACAACTTTACCACGAGTATTCCATTCCTGAAACCAGTGTTTTACGAGTTGACGATTAGCATATTGGGGTCCCCAGCTTTCAATATAAATTACATCTTCTGCAAAAATATTGTCAATACCTAAATCCTGTTTTGTAAGCCACATTTCAAACCATAAATGAATAATTTTTTCCCTTTCATTCACAATTCATTACCTCGCTAATTTCAAAGCAATCCTACATATCTTGCATAATCAGAATAGTTCCTAATATATATCCGCAGTCCCATTCCTTGAAAATTTCATTATCATAATGGAAACAGGGGTGTTTAAATACAATACCTGAACCAATTCCATTATCATAAGTTTTCAGATAATCTTCATCAGCAGAAGATAAGACCTTAACCGTATCTGGAAATGTTTTCCAAAATACTTCCTCATCTGTATATAAATCTTTTTGGTACTGAGGTAACGCTAAAATCTCGCCTTTCATAAGAAAATCAACGGATAACCGCTTAATTTTCAAAGAGGGTATTTCCCCATCTTCTGGTATATCATATACTGCCTCATCAATTTCAATTTTTAACAAATCAACACCAAGTGAATCAAAAAAATATTTTTGTTCTTTAGTAAGGCTGTCAATAAAATCTTGATTCAAAGCTTTATCTTTTGAATAATCATTTGACTCATAAAATAACTTCGTCGATTCTATATCAACATCTAATTGCCATGGCATAAATTCAAAAAGCATATTCGTCACTCCTAAATAACAATTCCAATTTATGAACCTAAAAAAGAGTATTTTTACTTGCTATTTCTATCACTCTTTTTGAGTAATACTCTGATAAAATGTCGCCAGTTGATTTAGTTTTTTATTTGATTTCTTATAGTCCATTCCTAACTCTCTATACATAACTGCCACAACCATAATGAATGACTTTATTGCTAAGTCTAATGCATACTCTTGTCCTTCATCCAAAGGACTGAGATCAATTGTTGCTAAGCAGTTACCAAGCCTGTTTGTATTTCCAAAATTACTGGCATGTAAAGAACAGCAGGCTCTCTTATATGCGAAGTATAAATTTATAACCATCGTTTTGTAATTTCCATCTGTATGTTCGATGACATATTCGCACATATCTGTAAAAGAGTAATGACCTGACCACCAATAATCTTTTAATTTGCTTACAGAAAATTGTTTCCGCAATTTCGCAAGCTCGTTCTCGTAGTCCTGCATTTTTTCTTTTTGTCCTGCGTACCTGCACATTGTTTTTAAATTTTTATATCTTTGCACATTATAATCAGCATAATATTTCTCTACCATTCTGTCTCTATCAACACCTTCACACTGTGTTTCAAATACAGAGATAATAATGAACTGTTCAAACAAATTACGGGCCAGGCCAAGGGCTCCATCCGGAAAACCATTTTTACATAATAAAATCAATTCACGGAGAGTCAAAAGACTTTTTCCCGTGCAGTTTAAAACAAGATTCATATACGATTCTTCCTGCTTATAATGGCCATGATTTATCTTATCCGATATCTCGTCTTCTATTAAATCTAAACACTCTTCTAATTCATCTATGCGGAATTTTAATATAATATCCTCTTGTGTCATCTGATCTCCTCATGATTTCATTCAATTCTATTAGCGTCAGACTCTAAATCAAAGTTTCTGTAATGCCACATACGCTTCCTGCAATGCTTCATGGAATTTTGATTCTTTTATTTCCGAAGTCAGACCAGGCTCATCAATATAAAATAAACAGGCTTCCGGTACTGTATCCATAAAGCACTTGTGAAACAGCGGATTTTCATAAGTATTTGCGTATTCCGTATAAAAGGGTTCTGCTTGATCGTAATATTCTTCTTTCGTGATTCTTCCGTCCAGATAGTCCTTCATTTGATCTAACAAAACCGCTCTAAACTCCATGTCGCTCATGCTCATTTATCCACTCCCATTTTATATGTTAAAAATTACGGATTCCTGACAGGATTATATCACAACTATAATCCCATGTTCAACTGATCCGACAAATCGAACACCTTAAAATCCCATACTACTATTCCCATTACTCCATCAGCTTTTTATAGATTTCTTCCACATCATAGTCTGGAGCAAACGATTTTGCCACATCCATGATTCTCTGCACCTTTCCCACATCATCTTCCTCCAGCTCATTTGCAATCGTGACTGCATCCTTGCCTTTTAATGCCTTTTTACACACCTTCCCGATCAGCCAGGTCAGCGATGCATACGCCAATCGTTCTTCCCTGACCTGTGCCCTGAAATCTTCCTCCGCCCATCTTAACTTTTCTTCCAAAGTAGCCATATTGTCTCTCTTTTACTCTTCTTCTGATTTTTTCATCGAACGATGAGCGTAAATATGAGGTGGTAGCAATGCAGGCTGACATAAACAGGTTCTGAGTATATTTCAGAATACTGAGTATAGAAAAGAAATGTCCGGAATAAAATAAAATTATATACGCAGGTGCCTTTTAGGTGGCTCGGAGAAGATCCGGGCTTTTTTATATTCGTTTTCAGGAGGTAATTTCACATGTTCAGGAACACAAAAGGAAACAGGCGTTTTCTGGATTTTTGGCTTTTTCTATTAAAAAAGAAATAAGCGACCGTTTGAAAATACTTTTCCCATTTTTCGTACCTGCTGCGGCACAATATGTTTTTGCTGCAGAAAAGAAAAAACCACAGCCAGTCAGGGTTTACCGACTGTCCGTGGTCTTTTCCAATTTATTATGACATATGTGTTTTTGCTCTTTGTTTCCGTTATAATGGGAATTAACAAATCCCCCAAACGAACCTCAAACCTCATCAATGGCATGACCGATATCATTTCTCATATATTTATTCCCAAATTCCACCCACTCGGTTGCCTTGTAAGCATTGGCACGGGCCTCTTTGAGATTGCCTCCTGTGGCTGTGACGCCCAGCACCCGGCCGCCGTTTGTGACAATCTGGCCCTGATCGTTTAATTTTGTGCCTGCATGGAATACAAAATATCCGTCTGCATCCTTAAAACGCTCCAGGCCGGAAATAGGATAGCCCTTTTCATAGTGCTCCGGATATCCGTCCGATGCCAGGACTACGCATACGGCTGCATTGTCCTCAAATTCCAGTTCCACCTGATCCAGAGTGCCGTCAATGCAGGCTTCAAAAAGATCTGCCAGATCGTTTTTCATCCTTGGGAGCACCACCTGGGTCTCCGGATCACCGAAGCGGGCGTTGTACTCCAGCACCTTGGGGCCATCTTCAGTGAGCATCAGACCAAAGAAAATGATCCCCTTAAATTCTCTGCCCTCCGCTCTCATGGCATCCACCGTAGGCTGATAGATCTTTTCCCTGCAGAATGCATCTACCTCGGAGGTATAGAAGGGACTTGGGGAAAATGTGCCCATTCCGCCTGTATTTAATCCCTGATCCCCATCCTTTGCCCGCTTGTGATCCTGAGCAGAAGTCATGATTTTGATGGTCTTTCCATCCACAAAGGATAAGACGGAAACCTCCCGTCCGGTCATAAATTCCTCGATTACGATCTCGTCTCCGGCAGAGCCAAACTGCTTATCCAGCATCAGGGTGCGTACCCCTTCCTTTGCTTCTTCCAGATTACTGCAGATTAAAACGCCTTTTCCCAGAGCCAGGCCGTCTGCCTTTAATACGATGGGCATTCTGGCAGTTTCCAGGTATTTGATGGCCTCCTCCGGGTCTGTGAAGGTTTCGTAAGCCGCTGTGGGGATATTGTATTTTTTCATCAGATCCTTTGAAAATGCCTTGGAACCCTCCAGAATCGCTGCATTTGCTCTGGGGCCGAAGGCACGCAGTCCTGCCGCCTCAAAGGCATCTACGGCTCCTGCTGCCAGAGGATCATCCGGAGCTACTACGGTTAAGTCAATCCCATGCTCCTTTGCAAAGGCCACCTGCCGGTCAAATTCCATCACACCGATATTGACGCATTCTGCAATCTCTGCGATTCCCGCATTTCCGGGAGCACAGTAAATTTTTTCTACTCTGGGGCTTTTTGAAAGCTTCCATGCAATGGCATGCTCTCTTCCGCCGCCTCCTATGATCAGAATCTTCATATCAACTCTTCCTCTCCTATACTTCCCCATGGGCGATCATCTGGATTGCTTTTGGAAGAATAATCCATTCTGCCTGCTCCATGACCCGTCTCTGCAGGATTTCAGGGGTATCTCCCTTTTCCACCTCTACTGCCTTCTGCAGAATGATCGGCCCCGTATCCATACCGCCGTCCACATAATGTACCGTTGCACCTGTGACCTTTACGCCTCTTCTCAGCGCTTCCTCATGAACCTTCAGTCCATAATAGCCTACACCGCAGAAGGATGGGATCAGGGACGGATGGATATTGATGATCCTTCCCTCATATTTTTTCACCATAGCCTCAGGAATTTTTACCAAAAAGCCCGCCAGCACGATAAGATCCAGCTTATATTTATCTACTTTTTCAAGAAAGGCCCTGTTAAAGGCTTCCCTGCTCTCAAACTCCTTCGGAGATATACATACAGCCTCAATGCCGTGCGTTCTGGCCCGCTCTAAGGCATAAGCGCCGGGATTGTTGCTGATCACTACACTGATTTCCGTGTCTGTGATCTTCCCGCTGTCAACGGCGTCCAGAATTGCCTGCAGATTAGTGCCTCCGCCGGATACCATTATCCCTGTTCTTAACATAAGGCCACTCCCTTTTCGCCCTCTTCAATGGAGCCGATCACATAAGGAGTATCTCCGGCCGCCCGGATGGCCTCCATAGCCTTCTCTGCATCTGCCGGGTCAACTGCCACGATCATACCGATTCCCATATTGAAGGTGTTGTACATCATTTCTTCCGCAATATTTCCCTTTTCCTGTAAAAGCTTAAAGATTGCCGGAACCTCATAGCTGTCCTTTTTAATCACTGCACGGACGCCGTCCTTTAACATACGGGGCACATTTTCATAAAAACCGCCTCCGGTAATGTGGCTGCAGGCCTTTACGGCCACTCCGGCCTTTTTAATACTCTTTAATGCTTTTACATAGATACGGGTAGGCGCCAAAAGGGCTTCTCCAAGAGTCTTTCCCAGGCAGTCATAATAGGTATTTAATCCTTCTGCGGTCATCTCCTGCTCAAATACCTTGCGCACCAGTGAAAAACCATTAGAATGTACGCCGGTGGATGCCATACCGATGAGCACGTCTCCTGCCTTTAAGCTCTCTCCTGTGATCATTTCCTTCCGGTCGCAGACACCGACTGCAAAGCCTGCCAGATCGTAATCATCCTCAGGCATCAGTCCCGGATGCTCTGCCGTCTCGCCTCCAATCAAGGCAGCCTCAGACTGTAAGCACCCTTCAGCCACTCCCTTTACGATGTCGGCAATCTTTTCAGGATAATTCTTTCCGCAGGCAATGTAATCCAGGAAAAATAAAGGCTCGCCTCCGGCGCAGGCAATATCGTTTACGCACATGGCCACCGCATCAATACCGATGGTGCTATGCTTATCCATGATGATCGCCAGCTTCACCTTGGTACCGCATCCGTCTGTACCGGATAAAAGCACTGGATCCTCCATGTCCTTAATCTTTGACAGGGAAAACGCCCCTGAAAATCCGCCCAGACCGCCTAATACCTCCGGCCGCATGGTTTTCTTTACGTGCTCTTTCATCAGCTCTACGGACTTGTAACCCGCCTCTATATCTACTCCGGCTTTCTTATAATCCATCATCATCTCATCCTCTCCTTTACATCTGTGCAAGGTATTCTTTATAACCCAGTTTTTCCAGCTTTTCCGCCTTTTTTACCACATCATTTTTAAGGCCCTCGGAATACAATTTAAGCTTTTCAAGAAGCCCTGAATCAGAAGCAGCAAGGATCTTTGCCGCAAGGATGCCTGCATTGGCTCCTCCGTTGATGGCTACAGTGGCAACGGGAATGCCGCTTGGCATCTGTACGATGGAATAAAGGGAATCTACGCCGCCCAGGTCTGAGGTCTTCATAGGAATACCGATCACGGGAAGGGGGAATACAGCTGCACACATACCCGGCAGATGGGCTGCCTTTCCAGCTCCTGCGATAATTACCTTAAAGCCCTTTTCCTCGGCGCTCTTTGCCCACTGAAAGAAGATATCCGGCTCTCTGTGGGCAGAGATAATCGTCATCTCATAATCAATTCCCAGCTGATCCAGGATCTCCGCTGCCTTTGCCATAACCGGCATATCTGAGTCGCTGCCCATTACAATTCCTACTTTTGCCATGTTTCAATCTCCTTTTCTAATAATAAATATTAGCTTTTCTAATAAGTATCTTTTTATATCTTAATGTTACTTATAATTATAATACTAAGAAACTCTGGCAACGTCAATACTATTCTTTTAAAAAAGAAGCTTAAAAAAGGGCGCATTACAGCGCCCGGTTTAATTCCTCTGTTCCAGGCAGCACAAACTGGCCGGCCTGAATCAGCAGAATTTCACTTCCGTCTGCCTTTACAGCCGTGATATCCCCCAGTTCATTATAAGGAATGGTAATATCTGTATGACAGCTGAAATAGGCTCTGGACATATCTTCTTTTCTTAAAAGGGAAATCTCATTGTCCCTGGCAATCACTTCTTTTCCGTCAGGATTGTACATGGGTGAATCCTCGGCAAAGCTGTAGCAGGTATCTCCCACTGCAAAGTGAGGCCCTGTCTTTTCTGCGATCAGGATAGGAAGCTTGCTGCCGATGTTGTATTTTTTTGCCATGGCATAAGCTGCGGTGTTGGTTCCAATAGCGAACTCGCCTAAGGGAAGCCAACTGTGACCGTTTAAGATTACCTGCTTTACCAGTTCTTTTCCTGAATCGAAATTTCCGCAGGAAAACTCCGTCACCCTTCCATCCTCAAACTCCAGACGAAGATCCTTAAAGAGATACTCCCTCACATAGACCTCCTTCACATGAAGCAGGCCCTTTGTTCCCTCTAATACCGGAGAAGTAAAGACTTCCCCCAGAGGAATATTTACATCGGAAACACAGTTTTCAAAGTTTGTTTCCCTGGAAGGGTCATTTAAAGTGTGCAGATGAACAGTCAGATCGGTTTCATTACCCTCCCGTCCTGTGATCCGCACATACTCCGCCTGATCCAATGCATCAATAAGCGTCTGCTGGATTTTCTGGTAGGTATCGTAATCCAAAGTATTGATCCGGATAGTTTCCTTAAAAATCTCCTCAAAATCAGGCCCGATCTCCGGTCTTGGAAATGCGATGATGGTAAAACTGGTCTCATCTCCGGGCATATACTGGTTCACGATCTGCCTGGATGCAGTGGCATAGGAAAGAGTCAGCTCCTGCTGGTGATCATTTAAAGAAAACGCAGTCTTCTTATTTACCGGCTCAAATTCCTCTTCCCCAAAGGTTTCCACCACAGCCGGACCGGCACACATAGCTGCCAGGTCTTTATATTCCTCATAAGCGGTTTTTAAAATAGACAGCTTGCGCTCCTTAAAAGCATTTCCCATATACAGGGCGCTGTCATAGCGGTGGTCATAATCATACTGGCGGTTGGCAGACGTACCGTAATATCCCCTTTTGCCGTTTGAACGGCGGTTTAAGGACTCCACTGCGGCACGATAGCAGACCGGTTCCAGCCCCAGGCTGCGAAACTGCTCCACTGCACGGCGGATCATGCGCTCAAATCCCAGCTGGTATTCCACTACCACTGTCTTTTTCTTTGAAAGATCCCTGCCCATTACCTCAAAGCCGCGGCGGTAGCCTTCTGTATAGGTATGGGCCATTTTTTCAATGGTTTCCTCCGGCAGCGAAGCCATAAACGCTGCCAGCCTACGCTCTGAATCAGAAACATACTCTCCGTACTGATACAGATAGCGCAGATCTGTCAGGTCTGAATCCATAATGATATCTGCTGCAAAGCTTAAAGCAGGATCCAGCCCTTCTCTGATCCGCCATGGCAGATGCAGATCTACATAATCGCTCACATACCAGTACAGCGCATCCCGTACCGCCTGCTCCCTGGGAGTCTCATTTTCCTCCTCCCATGCCTGGGTAAAAAGGTTATAAACCTCTAAAAAGATCTCGCACAAAATCGCAATATATTCCAGGCGCATTTCAAAGGCATACACAATGCAGCCCCTGAGTTCTGTATAAAGAAAGGATAAAAGAGGGCCAAATTCCTTCCCCAGACAGTCTGCCGCATAATCAGGATTGGCAAAGCTCTCCCCATAATTTTCAGGGAGAATATCCTCATAAAGGCGGTGATTCCAGTCTGAAAGCTCCTCTAAGGAAAGCTTCTCCCAGCTCTCCGGCAGTTCTTTCTCCCCAATTCCCCTGGCAGTTAAAAGCTCACGGATCATGCCTAAGAATCCGGCGGTCCGTTTAAAATAAAGGCCGTATGGCAGACGAGCGTCCTCCTCCTTAATCGAACGGATACGATCCAGAGAAAGCTCCAGGCGTTCCCTTACGGCTTCATTTTCTTCCCGTAATAATATTCTGTAATCCATAGAAAACTCCTACTCTACCGTCCTGTAAATCCTATGATAAGAATCACAGCCCAGATAATAATAAGAATGCCCTCCAGGGCGATTCCGATCTTAGCCAGGATATAGTTGCAGTTATCCTCCGTAAATGAAAGGATACCATACCACAGGCCTGCCGCAGCAGCCACAATGCTGGAAAACCCGTAGGCTCCTGTATTTAATCCTCCCTGTCCGGCTCCCTTTAAGGAAAGATAAATGCTGAAAGTTCCCAGCCCTAGTGCCAGGATTCCCAGTCCCAGACAGAAGAAGCTCTGTCTTGCAAAGGGATTTCTCACATAGGATATTTTATTTCCCACCTGTCTCAACGCTTCCACCTCCTGTAATGGATGAGAACCCTCACATAATGAGCGATCCCATGAATATAAAAGCCAATACCGGCTCCCAGCGTATTCAGGAACATATCGTCCACATCAAAGCTTCCCACCCGCAGGATCAGCTGAAGGGTTTCTAACATCAGGCTCCATATAAAGCCGAACATCACTGTATTATACCACAGGCGGCTTCTTTTGCTGATAATGGGCAGAAAGAAACCAAAAGGGATAAAGGCTGCGATATTACCTACAATATTGATCATAAAAAGGCCGAAGCCGAGAACCTCATAATAACGGAAATAACGGCCGATTTCTTTAAAAAGCACCAGATTGTAGGCATATTCCCGATCCGTTTCCGTTCGTCCGAAGGATTCTGAAAAAAACATAAAGTAGGCCAGAAGGCAGAGATACAGTATAAACAGTACCCATCCTGCCTTCTGGCGCGGGGTGGTATGTCGGATCATCACAGCCCGCCTGTTAAAATTCAATCTCGGATTTGCGCTTTAAAAGCAGCGCACCGTTTACGATTGAAATAATTCCCACAGCCAGTCCTGTCACTGCAATGATGATACCCACAGCAATACAGCCGGCGCCGGTATTGCGCATGGTCTTATATACTCTTTCCATATTTTTACTGCCTTTCATGGTTTGTACAGCCAGGTTCCATTCTAAGCGAATGGTCACGCCTGCGCTCCATACTCTGCATAGTATGCGTCAATGGCTGCCTTTAATGTATCATTGATCACAATTTTTCCACCGCATTCCTTATTGTACAGGTATTCGGTCACATCTGCCATGGTAACAATGGCTGCTGTGGGGAAACCATAGAGATCCTTGATCTCGTCTAAAGCACTCTTTGTTCCCTTGCCACGTTCCATACGGTTTAAAGATACGATCAGACCCTTGATCTCCACATCGCCCTGAGCCTTTAAGATGGGGAAGGTCTCCTCGATAGACTTACCGGAGGTGGTTACATCCTCGATGATCATCACACGGTCTCCGTCCTTAATAGGACTTCCTAAAAGAATACCTGTATCGCCATGATCTTTTACCTCCTTACGGTTGGAGCAATAACGGATATCCTTTCCGTAAAGCTCACTGATCGCCATAGTGGTTGCCACGCTTAAGGGGATACCCTTATAAGCCGGTCCAAACAGCACGTCAAAATCCAGGCCAAAATTGTCATGGATGGCCTTTGCATAATATTCGCCCAGCTTACGCAACTGTGTTCCTGTCACATATGCTCCTGCATTCATAAAAAACGGGGACTTACGTCCGCTCTTTAATGTAAAATCTCCAAACTTAAGTACATTGCTCTCTACCATAAATTCAATAAATTCCTGCTTATACTGTTCCATGTAATAAAACCTCCTTCATTTCTTCTACCTAATTTTACCATAGATTGCGGGCATTGTGAACTACCTATTGTCTGAAGCCAATGAACTTCCTGCTTCATAGACCTCGCTGCCTTACCCCACCGTCTAAAGCCAGTGGGATTGCGGCAGCCTCATTTCAACCTCCCAGCATAAATTTCTCTACGACCAGCCCCACCCCGTCCTCATTGTTTGAGGCAGTGATATAGTCCGCTGCATTGCGCACAGGAAGAACCGCATTTTCCATGGCCACTCCCAGACCGGCATACTGGATCATAGTCAGGTCATTATAGCCGTCTCCACAGGCGATCATCTCTTCCCGTTTCATGCCGATCCGCTCTAAAAGCCGCCCCAAAGACTGGGCCTTGTCAATTCCCTTTGGCATAACCTCCAGGAAAAATGGCTCTGAACGGTAGACGCTGAAATCCCGGCCCATGGCAGCCTTTACCCGCGGCTCCACCGTTACCAGATAATCTCCGTCATCCAGCATCAGAAACTTTGGAACCGGAAAGGACACATAGCCTTTCATGTCTTCTACCTGGCGCAGAGGCAGGTGATTGATATTAGATTCCTTGACAGCATAGGGACATTCCTTGTTGTTTGTGATGATCTCCTCCCCCTCATAGGTCAGGATATCCACTCCGTACTCCTCTGCCAGACCGATGATTTTCTCATTTGAATCCACGGGAAGCAGGGAGGAAAATACCACTTCCCCGGTGCCGCAGTTTGTGATCATGCCGCCGTTATAGGATAAAATATAGCTTCCGTACGCTGCAAGCTCAAGCTCCTCTGCCAGCGGCTTGATCCCTGCTGTGGGCCGCCCGGAAGCCAGAACCACGATCTTTCCCATTTTCTGGGCTTCCATAAGAGCCTGTTTCGTTCTGGGAGTAATGATTTTATCCCTGTTTGTGAGGGTTCCGTCCAGATCCAGGACGATCATTTTATATTCCATTTTATAAATTCTCCTGATTTTTCATTTAAACTGCCGGTTGAAACCGCTGTATCCGTTTTATTTTACCAGATAACCATCTGTAAGAAAAGCCCGGATTCACCCTTGAGTTTCCGCTTTTTGCAGTGTGACCTGGGGTCTGGTGTGCAGGGCGACTTTGAAGGTCATTAGAAAACCTTAGAGGATTAAATTTTTTGTTAAAATCCATATCAAACCTGTTTGAGCGCAGCGAGTTTTTGATATGGCTTTTGTTTTTAGAAAAATTTCAGACTCTTAGGCTTTCTTATAACCGGAAACCGGAGCCCTGCACACCAGACCCCAGGGTGCGGTGCAAAATGCGGAAACTCAAACGGATTCACCCTAATGCAAAACATGCAATACAATAACAGTATAAAACCATATCCAAGGAGATTCCATTATGTATGCAACTCATACCCGAAAACTCTGGCCTCTTCTCACAGCCGGAATCCTTGCTGCGCTGTCCCTCTCTGGCTGCCAGTCCTCCCTCTCCCCAGACGGACAGACTGCCGTCACCCTCAGCGAAGTAGCCCACTCCATCTTCTACGCCCCCCAGTACGCTGCCATTGAACTGGGCTATTTTGAAGAGGAGGGCATTGATCTGACTCTTGTAAATGCCGGAGGCGCTGACAAGGTGATGACCTCCTTAATCTCCGGAGACGCCCAGATCGGTTTTATGGGTTCAGAAGCCAGCATCTATGTTTATCAGGAAGGTTCGGATGATCCTGCCGTCAACTTTGCCCAGCTGACCCAGAGAGCCGGGAATTTTCTGGTAGGAAGGCAGGCGGAGGAAGATTTTAAATGGCAGGATCTGAGGGGTAAAACGGTGCTGGGAGGAAGAGCCGGCGGTATGCCCCAGATGGTATTTGAATATATCTTAAAAAAGAACGGTCTTGATCCTGTTAATGACCTCACCATCGACCAGAGCATCAGCTTTGGCCTCACCGCGGCGGCATTTACCAGCAGTGCTGCGGATTATACCATCGAATTCGAACCTTTCGCCACAACCCTTGAAATGGAGGGAAGCGGTGCGGTGGTGGCGTCTCTCGGAACAGAATCCGGCTATGTACCCTATACGGCCTACAGCGCCAGAAAAAGCTATCTGAAGCAGCACCCGGAGGTAATCCAAAGCTTTACCAATGCCATCCAGAAAGGTCTGGACTATGTAAACAGCCATTCCTCTGAAGAAATTGCCAAGGTCATTTCCCCGCATTTTAAGGAAACGCCGGTGGATAAGCTGGCCCTGATTGTAGATCGCTACAAATCCCAGGATACCTGGAAGGAGGATACGGTCTTTGAAGAAAACAGCTTTACGCTGTTAAAACGTATTTTGGAGGAAGCAGGGGAATTAAAGGCAGAAGTCCCCTATAACGAACTTGTGACAATGGATTTCTCCAAAAAAGCAGCAAAAAATTCTCAATAACACCCTTGACAAATACTCTTTATTCATATATAATTCCCCTAATTATCACTGCATCACATTACTATGCTAAAGTTTTAGCATCATCCTTATGCTAAAGCCTTACAAAACCGCTAAAAGGGAGGATTATTATGAAAAAAACAGTTCAGATGTTAATCGTTCTGGCCTCTGCAGCCGCTCTGACCGCCATAAGCGGCTGCTCTGCCATAGGTTCTGCCCCCACTCTGCCCTCAGAAACAATCCCTGATACCATATCCGCTTCCTCTGAAGCTGCCAAAGCCGCCTCTGAAGAAACCACCGGCAGCAATGGAGGAAGCCGCCTGAACGATATCCTGGCCCGCGGATATATTGAGGTAGCCATGGAGCCTTATTTTGCTCCCAATGAATTTATCGATCCTTCCAGACAAGGAGAGGAACAGTACGTTGGAGCCGACGTTGAGCTAGCCCGTTATATTGCCGACAAGCTGGGGGTAGAGTGCCGGATCGTTCCTCTGGAATTCTCCGCAGTCTTAACCGGCGTTACCGAAGGCAAATACGATCTGGCGATTTCGGCTCTTGCCTATACCCCGGCCCGCGCAGAGGCTATGGAAATGTCAAAAGGCTACCGTTTTGATGAGGATAACGCCAACAATTTTGGTCTGATGATTCGCAGCGGAGATCTGGACACGATCAAAAGCGCTGATGACCTGACCGATAAAATCGTAGTCTGCCAGAGCGGCTCCCTGCAGGAGCTCTTTGCTACAGAGCAGATTCCGGCCTGCAGGGAGCTGAAACGGGTATCTGCTACCACCGACGGTTTTTTAATGGTTCAGGAAGGAAAAGCAGATGCGGTTGTGACTGAAAAAAAGACAGCAGAGCTTTTTATCGCAGCCAACGCGGAAAGCAGTATGGTCATTGTTCCCGATTTTTCCTTCGTCGTTGACGAGAGCACTTCCGGAACGCGGATCGGAATCCCCAAAGGCGAAACAGCTCTTTTAAACAGGATCAATGAGATCATTGATGAGGTCACAGCCTCAGGCATATATGACGAATGGTATGAGAAATACACAGCATATGCAAAAACTCTGGGATTATGACATCCTGCTCCCTGCAGGGATACACATAATAAAGAAAATGAAAGAAAGGTGACTTCCGATATGTGGGCAACGATCATCAAAATGTGGAATCGATACAGCTATGTATACATACAGGGACTGACGGGAACCTTGTGTCTGGCCGCCATCACCGTACTGTGCGGCACCGTACTGGGCACTCTCCTGGCCATCATGCGGCGTTCCCGCATCAAACCCTTCCAGTGGTTCGTACAGTTTTATGTCTGGGTTCTCAGGGGAACACCAATCCTTCTGCAGCTCTATTTTTTCTGGATCTTCCTTCCCAGAGCCACCGGGATTAAAATTCCTGACTCCACCTGCATCATCATCGCCCTGATCGTCAATGCCAGCTCTTACGTATCGGAAATCATCCGGGCCGGCATCCAGGCCGTAGATATCGGACAGACGGAGGCAGCCCGCAGCCTGGGGATGACCGCCCGGAATACCATGACTAAAATTATCCTTCCTCAGGCAGTTAAAAATATCCTTCCTGCCCTTGGAAATGAATTTATCACCATGATTAAACAGGCTTCCCTGGCGTCTGTCTTCTTTATCAATGAACTGACCACCTCATACAAAACCGTAGCCTCCGCTACCTTCCGGCAGGTGGAATCCATTATCATTGCCGGCATCATCTATCTGCTGGTGACCACAATACTCGGCCGGATTATGGCTTATGCTGAATGGAGGATGAAACAAAATGAACGCTGAAAACAAAATCTGTGCCGAAGCCCGGCCCATCATCCAGGTAAACAATCTGACAAAATCCTTTGGAAAGCTGGAAGTCCTGAAAGGGATTTCTGAAACTATTTACGAAGGCGAAGTAGTCTCTATCATTGGTCCCAGCGGCGGCGGAAAAAGCACCTTTCTCCGCTGCCTGAATCTGCTGGAAACCCCGGACTCCGGCACCATCCTGTTCCGAAACTCCAATATCACGGATCGTTCTGTCAACGTAGACCAATATCGTCAGCATCTGGGCATGGTCTTCCAGCATTTTAACATTTTCCCCCATCTGAAGGTAATAGACAATGTCACCCTCGCCCCGGTGCTGGAAAAAAAGATTCCAAAAGCGCAGGCAAAAGCCGCCGCTCTCCGTCTGCTGGAACGGGTAGGTCTCTCGGACAAAAAAGACGAATATCCCAACCGGCTCTCCGGGGGTCAGAAACAGCGGCTGGCCATCGTCCGTGCTCTGGCGATGGAGCCGGAGATCATGCTCTTTGACGAACCCACCTCCGCCCTGGATCCGGAAATGGTAAAAGAGGTGCTGAACGTAATCCGGGATCTTGCCAGCTCCGGCATGACCATCCTCATCGTCACTCATGAAATGGGCTTTGCACGGGAGGTCAGCGACCGCATCTTCTTCATTGCAGACGGCATTGTTCAGGAAAAGGGAAGTCCGGAGGAACTGTTCCTGAATCCGCAAAACCCCAGAACCAGAGAATTTCTGGGAAAAATATTATAAATATATGGAAGGAGTACCTATGAAAACCTTGGAGTTTATCGAAAAGATTATCGAAGAAAAATCAACCCGTATCATCGAGGCCAACGATCAAATCTGGGAATTTGCCGAACTGGCATATCATGAATATCAGTCTGCCGGGCTGCTCTGCCAATTTCTGAAGGATGAAGGTTTTACGGTAGAAACCGGTCTGGCCGGTATCCCCACCTGTTTTCAGGGAACTTATTCCTATGGATGCGGAAAACCGGTCGTTGGTATTCTGGGAGAATATGACGCCCTTTCCGGTTTAAACCAGGCGGCTGCCTGCCCGTCCAGACAACCTATCATCCAGGGAGCACCTGGCCACGGATGTGGACACAGTGCCCTGGGTGCCGGAGCTCTGGCAGCCGCCATTGCCGTCAAGGAATATCTGAAAACCTTCAAAAAAAGCGGCACAGTCATCTATTTTGGCTGTCCGGCAGAGGAGGGGGCCGGTTCCAAACAGTTCATGGCCAGAGCCGGGCTGTTCGATCAGGTGGATTTTGTTTATACCTGGCACCCGGACTCCATCAATCAGGTGGACAACTCCCACAATAACGCGATTATGGGAGCCAATTTCCACTTTAAAGGCCTTACTTCCCACGCCGGCTCTGCCCCCTATCTGGGCCGAAGCGCCCTGGACGCCGCAGAGCTGATGAGCGTAGGCTGCAATTATCTGCGGGAACACATGATTCCGGAAGCCCGGATCCATTATGCCTACATTGACGCCGGCGGCACTGCCCCCAATGTGGTACAGGACCGCTCCACCGTCCGGTATGAAGTGCGTTCCCCTTATGTCCGCCAGCTGACAGAGCTGTTCAACCGTGTCGTGGATGTGGCAAAGGGTGCCGCCCTTATGACCGGCACTTCCATGAATTATGATCTGTCTATGGCCTTTACGGAATACCTCCCCAACAAAGCCCTTGCCCAGATCGCAGACGCCTGTATGCAGGAGATAGGCGCACCAAAATGGACCGAGGAGGACTACCGGCTGGCCAGACAGTTTTTGGATTCTTATGATGATACTGCCCGGAAAATGATCCGTGACGAAATCATTCAGATCTATGGAGAAGACCGGCTTGAGGAAATTCTGTCCAAACCTTTAGACAGTGAGATCCATCCTTTCGATCCCAACCATATCATCCAGACTGCAGGCTCTACCGACGTAGGCGATGTGGGCTATGCAGTTCCTACTCTAAATCTGCGGGTTGCCGCCTGCTGTGTGGGCAATGTGGGGCACACCTGGCAGATGACGGCCCAAACCTGCAGCCCCATTGCCCATAAAGGGCTCCTGACGGCCGGAAAGATGATTGCCCTGTCTGCGATCCGCACCATGGAGCGCCCTGACATCATTGACGCCGCCAAGACAGAGACTCTTAAAAGAAACGGCGGTCATTATACCTGTCCCCTTCCCGATCACGTGCTTCCTCCATTAGAGACATATTAAAAGTCAAAAGCTTTCTCAAGCCTCCATATTTTTATCATCCATTTCAGATAATCTCCATACTGCGCCTCCCGCACCGCCTCTGCGGTCACTACATCCATCTCTCCGATCTTCTCTCCGTTTAACAGATATTCCAGCACCCCAGCCTTCTGGCCCGGCTCCACCGGAGCCGGAAGGGACTCGGAGAGAACAAGCTTCTTTTCCACAGATGAAAGATCTTCTCCCTTAAGGCTGAGATATCTGAATGTACCGTTCAAAACCAACTCTGCCCCGCTTTTAATTCCTCCTTCTACCGAAATTTCCGGAAGTGTGATCCCCTCTTTATCCTCATAAAGCTTACAGTTTGCATAGCCATAGTTTAACAGCGTCTGTGCGTCTGCAAAACGTGCCTTGAAATCAGGAGCAGCCATGATCGAAGCGATCAGGCGCACCCCATCCTTCTCTGCCGTAGCTGACAGACAGTATTTTGCCAGAGAGGTGGAGCCTGTCTTTAAGCCGGTAACCTTAAAATTCGTTGCCATCCGCAAAAGTTTATTTGTGTTGGAAAGACCAAATTCCTTTGTCCCCTGTTTTGTCACATGAGTAATATTTTCCATCCAGATTGTTGAATAATTGTGGATCTGAGGATACTGATCGATCAGCTCCCGGCTCATAAGAGCAATATCTCTGGCAGTTGTCACATGGGAGGGATCCTCTGTAAGACCGCAGCAGTCCACAAAATGGGTTTTCGTCATCCCCAGACCTTCGGCACGTTCATTCATCTGCTGTACAAAGGCCTCCTCTGTACCGGAAATATACTCCGCCATGGCTACAGAAGCATCATTTCCTGATGCGATCACGATGCATTTAATCAGTGTTTCCACCGTCTGCGTTTCCCCTTCCTCCAAAAATACCTGGGAACCGCCCATGGACTTTGCATGAGCGCTGGTAACGACCTCATCGGAAAGGTGGATCTTCCCTTCTGCCAGGGCATCAAAAATCAAGATCAGCGTCATGACCTTTGTAACGCTGGCAGGATTTCTTTTATCATCCGCCCCTTTTTCATATATAATCTGCCCCGTAGATGCCTCCATGAGAACGGCTGAAGGCGCTGATATCTGGATTGCCGTCTGAGAAGCTGCCGCATCTCCCGCTTCTGCCTGTATCTGCGCAGTTTCTCTGCTTACCGCTCTGGCCGGCACCCCGGCCGGAAGCGCAAGCTCCGGTTCAGAAGCCAATGCTGCCGTCACCTGCCCTGCCGTCATAAGAAGCGCAAGCAAAAAGCCTGCTGCTTTTGTCCGTTTCATACACGATTCCTCCAAACATTGCTGCTCTCTGCCTAATATATGAAACCGGACAAACGCTTTATGTCGCATCAAAAAAGACAAAACCCCCGGCTGCAGCTTCTGCCGCTGCCAGAGGTTATTTTATACTATGTGTTCCTATACTTCCTTTAAAGCCTGTCTTAAGGCCTCTGCCATCTCCTCATACTCAGCGTCTGTGAGAATGGTTCTTCCGCTGTTCATCTCAAAGGTACCGCCCCACTCTTCTCCGCCCTTATATTTGGGAACGATATGGAAATGAAGGTGGCAGCCTGTGTCGCCGTATGCGCCGTAGTTTACCTTATCGGGATGAAATACCTTGTGTACGGCTCTTGCCACCTGAGCCACCTCTGCAAAGAAATCATTTCTCTCTTCATCTGTTAAGTCGATCAGCTCGCTGACATGCTTTTTGTGAGCCAGGATCACTCTTCCCTTTTTACTCTGCTCCTTAAATACATAAAGAAAGCCTGTCTTCATCTCGCAGACCGGATAGGCAAATTTTGCTACCAGCTCTCCCTGCATACAGTATGCGCAATTTGGATCTTTTACCATTTCTGCCATAATTTTATCTCCTTTTCATAGCCGGCTCTGCTGTGTCAAAAAGCAACCGCCGCTTTTGGGTAATTTCTATTTTAAACATACCACGGCTTCCATCAAATTTCAATCACTTTCATTTCCTGAATTTTATGTTATAATTAAATTGATACAATTTTACTTTCATTCAAACAGGAGATTTACAACTTATGAGCCGAAATGATTTCAGACGCCGGCAGGCCCAAAGACAGCGAAGAAAGCTTGTCCGGCATCTTCCTATTATACTTGCACTGTTTCTGGCGTTTTCAGCCCTGGCAGCAGGCGTTTTTGCACTGACCCGCTTTGTCTTAAACAGACAGCCCATATCATCTGCTTCCGCCTCCTCCAGTACAGCCAAAACAACCTCCGAAGATCCGGCACAGCCTATCTCTTCCCCGGCCTCTGGCACACTTGCTCAGGCCGCATATATCGCTGCGGGCTATGACTACGACCGTGCCATTGCTCTCATTAAAGAAGACTCCTCTCTGGCAGAAGACCCCGCTGCCCTGGAAGCGATCACATCTTATGAGGAAGCAAAGGCTTCTCTCTTACCAGCTGATGTGCAGAACGTTCCCCATGTATTTTTCCATTCTCTTATCATGGACACTGCCAAAGCCTTTGACGGCGACAGCCGGACTCCCGGCTACAATTCCGTCATGACTACAAAGGATGAATTTTTAAAGATGCTGGATGCTTTCTATGAGGACGGTTATGTTCTGGTACGCATCCGGGATATTGCCTCTGAGACTACAGATGAAAATGGAAATACCGTTTTCTCCTGGGGAGAAATCCTGCTTCCTGAGGGCAAAAAACCTCTGGTCATGTCCCAGGATGACGTATGCTATTATCCTTATATGGAAAAGGACGGCTTTGCACGCCGGATCGTCATCGGAGAGGACGGAAAACCCACTGCTGAAATGGTCATGGAAGACGGCTCCATTTCCACCGGCCCTTATGACCTAATCCCGATTTTAGAAGATTTCATCGAAGAACACCCCGATTTTTCCTATAAAGGTGCCAGAGCGATCATCGCCTTTACGGGCTATGAAGGAATTTTAGGCTACCGCACTGCTGCTTCCTACAGTGACAGTCCGAACTATGAACAGGATAGAGAGCAGGCTGCAAAGGTAGCCCAGTGTTTAAAAGACAATGGCTGGGAGCTTGCAAGCCACAGCTGGGGCCATCTGTGGATGGGCGTTTCCTCCGTACCCGGAGAAACCTTCAAGATCAGCGACGAGCGCTTCTATACAGATACAGACAAGTGGGAAGCAGAGGTAGAATCTCTTATCGGGCCAACCGATATCTACATCTATCCCAACGGCAATGATGTGGCAGACTGGCGGCCCTATACAGAGGATAATTACCGTTTTAAATATCTCCATTCCAAGGGCTTCCGGTATTTCTGCAATGTGGACGCAAGCAAGCCCGCCTGGATCCAAAAGGGAAGCGACCATCTGCGGATGGCCAGACGGAATCTGGACGGCTACCGTCTTTACGAGGATATGATCCAGACGGATCCATCCAAAAAACGGCTGTCCGATCTCTTTGACGCTTCTCAGATCTTTGATGCCTCACGGCCCACTCCCGTGACTTGGAGCTATACACAGAATGAAGCGGCCGCAGATGCCTCTGCCCCGGCAGCACCGGAAACAGTTCCATCCGAAAGCGCTGCTTCCCAGTAAACCAGATCTGAACCATCCTGTCTCCTTTCGCGTATACTACATCAAAGACGTACTTAGGTGAAAGGAGATTTTACAAAATGACACCCAAACTGGATGTAAACGGAGTCAGCTTTTCCTACCATACGCTGGAAGGAGAAACGCTGGCTCTTTCTGATATATCATTTTCCCTGTCTCCCGGTGAATTTGCAGCCGTGGTCGGCCCGTCCGGCTGCGGAAAATCCACCCTTCTTTCTCTTCTCTGCGGTTTGTCCAAACCTGATACGGGGCAGATCCTCTTAGACGGCCATCCGCTGCGCCAATCGCCGTCTGATACCGGCTATATGCTCCAAAAGGATCATCTTTTTCCGTGGAGGGATATTTTATCCAATGTATCTCTGGGACTGGAAATCCAGAACCGCCTTACCCCAAAGACAACTGCCCGCTTAAAGGAAATGCTCTCAGCCTACGGCCTTGAAGGCTTTGAACACGCCCGGCCCTCTGAGCTTTCCGGAGGAATGCGCCAGCGGGCCGCTCTGATCCGTACTCTGGCGCTGGAACCGGATCTTCTTCTTTTAGATGAGCCATTTTCTGCTCTGGATTACCAGACACGGCTTTCTGTATGTGACGATATCAGTTCTATCTTACGGAGCACTAAAAAAACAGCCGTTCTTGTGACCCACGATCTTTCAGAAGCCATCAGCATCGCAGACCGGATCATCATACTCACACCCCGGCCCGGACGGATCAAAAAAATCCTTCCCATCCATTTCCCGGCTGACTGTGCAACACCTTTAAAAAGACGTAACTGTCCTGAATTTTCCGGATATTTCAACGCTGTATGGAAGGAGCTAAAAACAGATGAATAATCCCTTACTCTCCCCCTCGTTAGCCCAGCAGGAATACCTGGCCGACCAGCTGCGCCGCCGGAGTATGATCCGTATCTGGCGCATCCTTCTTTTGATCCTGATTCTGTCTTTATGGGAGCTCTCAGCCAGTTTAGGTCTCATCGACCGGTTTATTTTCAGCAGTCCAAGCCTGATCCTCAAATGCCTGATTTCTATGACTGCCGACAGAACCATCTTTCTCCACACAGGCGTTACCCTCATGGAGACGCTTATAAGCTTTGCTGTCTGTACCGCAGCCGGTCTGGTCTGTGCCCTTCTTCTCTGGGCCAGTCCCTCTGCTGCCAGCGTTTTAGAGCCATTCTTAGTTCTTTTAAACAGTCTGCCCAAATCCGCTTTGGCTCCGCTTTTAATCGTATGGCTGGGAAATAATACCACCACCATTGTCACAGCGGCCGTTTCCGTGGCTCTCTTTGGCTCGATCCTTACTCTGTACAATGGTTTCTGTCAGACCGATGAAGACAAAATACGCCTGATCCGTTCCCTTGGAGGAACCAGAGCAGACGTACTCCTTAAGGTTCTTCTGCCAGGCTCCCTCCCCATGGTGATCAATAACATGAAGATCAATATCGGCCTGTGCCTGGTCGGCGTCATCATTGGTGAATTTCTCTCCGCACGGGCAGGACTGGGATATCTGATCACCTACTCCGCCCAGACCTTTACCATGACGGTGCTTATGACCTCCATCATGATTCTGTGCCTGCTGTCCTGGCTTTTATATCAGGCCATTGCCTGTGTGGAAAAGAAGCTGACACGATAAAATGCAAAATGCAAAAACTCAAAAACCGGTCTGCTTGCACTCCCATTTCTCCTATGATATGATGAAACCATCTGATTAAAGCAGAGCATTTCCGCCGATAAAGCCCGCAAAAAGGAGAAATCAATGGACCTGATCAACCAGTTTATTGACAACTACAAAAAGAAATTTAACTACTATGAATCTGTAGGCCGTCTTGCAGCCGGTCAGCTGGAGGCTGTGCTGCGCTCCTCCGGTATCCGGGCCATGGTTACCTACCGGGCCAAAAATCCGGGACGCTTAAAAAGCAAGGTTCTCCACCGCAATGCCAAGCGCCCGGTTCCTTACCGGAATATAAAGGAAATCTATGAGGACATCGCCGATCTCTGCGGTGTCCGGGTTTCCCTCTATTTCCCCGGAGACCGCCTTCAGGCAGACCAGCTGATCCGGGATCAGTTCCACATTCTGGAAAGCAAGCAGTTCCCGGAGCAGTCAAAGCCTCCTACTTATCATAAGCGTTTTTCCGGCTACTGGGCCAACCACTACCGTGTCTATCTGAGAGAAGAATTGGTACAACCCTCAGAAAAACGCTACTGCCGGGCCAGAATCGAAATTCAGGTAGCGTCCGTCCTGATGCACGCCTGGTCTGAGGTAGAACATGACTTAATCTACAAACCCCTTCAGGGTACGCTTTCCAAAGAAGAGCTTGCCATCCTAGACGAGTTAAACGGTCTTGTCCTTGCAGGAGAAATCGCCCTGGAGCGCCTGCAGGCTGCAGGAAATGAACGGATCCGCAGCAAAAATGCTGTTTTTAACAACCAGTACGAGCTGGCTTCCTATCTTTACAATTACCTCAGCAGCAATTTCCGCCCGGAGGATATCGAACTGCGGATGGGAAATATTGAGCTGCTCTTCCGGCTTTTGTCCAGCCTGAAGCTGCTGGACGTAAAGTACATGGGCCCTATTTTAAAGGCAGTTAAATTTGAAAAGGACAAACGGAACATTTCCCAGCAGATTATTGACCAGATCATCAGCGGAAATGAAAAGCGGTATCTGGCCTACCAGTCCTTAAAGGCAGCCGGCTCTAAAGAGGATGAGGAACGTCTGAAAGCCATCAGCGCCTTTTTCAGTCAATGGGTTCCCCTGGAAGCGCTTTTAAACCGCACCACCAAGCGCAGCTCCCGTTCCTTAAGCGTCTTTAATATCAACGCCCTGAAACGGACCGGGCTTTTTGACAAAGACAGCCTGAATCAGATTGCATTTCTTAGAAAAATGCGCAATACCCTGATCCATGATATTGAGGTTCCGGAAATCTCCTGCATACGGGAGCTGGCCGAACAGGCCCGGGCTCTGAATGAAACTCTTTTAAAACTCCTTGAGCCGGAAAAGGACGAGGCAGACTAAAGGTTATTATCCCAAAAGCTCCCGGATCATTTTTCCGTCAAATACCACCTTTTCAAGATGATCCACCTCGATCTGATACAGGGCATTGGCAGCGATATGCTCCGCAGCCTGCTCCAGATCACGGATTCCGCTCGTATCTGAATAAAGCTCCACTACGGTATCAAGAGCCTCTTCGGTCAGGATACACTCCTCTTTGCGCAGGCTCATGCGGCGCAGGATCTTTGGCAGAGCAAATTTTGAGAAAATGATCTTTTTTTCTTCCAATGTATAGTCCGGAATATCGATCACCGCAAAACGGGACATTAATGGTGCGCTGATCTGCTCCTTATTGTTAGCTGTGGCAATGGGATATACGCCTGAGGTAGGCACCATACATTCCATGTAGTTATCCGTAAAGCCCAGATTGTCAAGCAGGGTTAAAAGCACATCTGCCGGATTTCCATTTCCTTTTCCGGAAGCCGCTTTGTCCAGTTCATTGATGATAAATACAAGATTGGACTCTCCTGCCATGGAAAATGCCTCCATGATAATTCCCGGCTTTGCGTTGGCATAGACTCTGGAGCTTCCTGTCAGCTGCTCCGGGTCATTGATGGAGCTCATATCCAGAGTTGTCCACGGCAGCTTTAAGATTCTTGCCACCGCATAAGCGATCTGGGATTTTCCCGTACCCGCAGGCCCCACCAGCAAAAGGCCGTATGCGGGCAGCGTGTGAGTTCGGTTGATCTGGATAATGGTTTCTATAATCCTCTGCTTTACCCGCTCCATGCCGTAAAGCTCTTCATCTAAAATCCGTCTTGCCTCTACCGGATCAATGGCTTCAAAATAATCATGCTTCCACCGCACGTTCATCATAATAGACAGCGCTCTCTGAGCATGGCGGCGCTCCTCCGGGGATACCTCATGTGACTTTGCCACTGCCAGGTTTCTTCTTGCCCAGAGACGGATGTGATCCGGAAGGGTCTTTCCTGCACAGGTCATAAAATCCGTAATGCTCTGGAGACTGGTAAGCTTCATATCATCTCCTTCTTCAGTTTCCTCTTCCTCCTCTGTCTCAGAAGGCGCACTGCTGGCAAACAGACGCTCAATCATAAACTGCAAAAAGCCGTCCTCTGCTGAAAGCTTGGTTCCTCCCCCAAAGGCTGTTTCACGGATGCGGTAAACGGAATAGCCTTCCTCCCTGTTCTCTCCGGACAGACGCACATTGATATGGTTTTCCCCCAGCCACCGGATCAGGCTTACAAACCGGGCGTCTATTTTTAAAATATTTCCACTGACCGTTTCGCCTCCATCCTTAAACTCAAAAGCAGTTCCCCTTACAGGATTGCTAAAGAGACCGCAGGTGTGATGCTCCCACTGCTGTCCTTTTGTGTCTAATACCAGAATCGGCTGCTCCGGCGCTGCCTGAGGAGCATCCGAATAAAAAATACTGTATGTACACTCTGCTCCCTTTGTATCTTCCGTTTCCGGCGTATGGTTAAAATCAAACACTGGCATAATCAAATTCCCCTTTTTGTACAAAGATCTACGGCCAGGAATCTTTTCCAAAACCGTGCCTTTTTAGTGTAACATGAAATCGCTCCGCCAACAACCGGCGGAGCGATTTTCTTTATACATCCTTTATGCATGTTTCATTTTTTCTATTTTCCAACCGTCTTCCAGATTTCTTTCCTCAGGCTCATACGAAGACTCCCGAGGCGGCATAAGTCCTTCGAAGAAATGATCCAGCCTGTCAAACAGACGGCCGCCTATTTTATACAGTACAGCCAAAGCACCCAGCAGAATAATTTCTTTCATCCTCTTCACATCCCCTTACTTCTGCTTTTTTATTTTATTATACCCTGTGCTGTATAAAAGCGGCATAAGTATCCATAATGCCTGTATTAAGGTTGTATAAATATCCCTTTTTCTTCTATATCGTTTGACATAAAGCAAACTTTACCATTATAATGAAATGCAGTACAAAAGAAAGGGTTAAAAAGGATAATCATGATCGAATTTATTACTTCCGTAAACACAGCTGTAAACAGCTTTATCTGGGGAGTACCGGCCATGATCTGCATCATCGGAGTAGGACTTTTCTTAAGCCTTCGCACCCGTTTTATCCAGATCCGCCGCTTTCCCTATGCCATCCGCACCACTCTGGGCCGCATGTTCAGCAAAAAAGATGCCTCCGAAGGCGCCATTACCCCCTTCCAGGCAGTCTGTACTGCCCTTGCGGCTACTGTGGGTACGGGAAATATCGCCGGTGTAGCCGGAGCTATTGCCATCGGCGGTCCGGGCGCTGTATTCTGGATGTGGATTTCCGCATTTTTAGGAATGTGCACCAAATTTTCCGAGGTTACTCTGGCGGTTCATTTCCGGGAAACTAATCCGGACGGCGATCTGGCCGGAGGTCCCATGTACTATATCAAAAATGGGCTTGGGAAAAAATGGATGTGGCTCGCCTATCTTTTTTCCATTTTCGGTATCCTTACTGTATTCGGAACCGGAAATGCCACTCAGGTCAACACCATCACAACGGCTGTCCGGTCTGCCCTCACAGGCTACGGCATCCTGCCTGACTCTGCTGTCGGTACCTTTAATCTGGCTATGGGCATCCTTCTGGCTTCCTCTGTCGCTCTGGTGCTCCTTGGCGGCATCAAGCGCATCGGAAGTGTAGCGGAAAAGCTGGTTCCTTTCATGGCTCTGCTCTACATTCTTCTGTCTTTTGGCGTGGTATTTTTCCATCTGGAAAATGTTCCCGGCGTATTTTCCTCAATCATCCAGGGAGCATTCTCTCCTTCTGCTGTCACCGGCGGAGTGGTAGGAAGCTTCTTTACCAGTATGAAGCGCGGCGTTTCCAGAGGCATCTTCTCCAATGAGGCCGGACTTGGTACAGGCTCTATTGCCCACGCCTGTGCGGATACAGATAATCCTGTCCATCAGGGTATGTTTGGTATTTTTGAGGTATTTGCAGATACCATTGTGATCTGTACCCTTACTGCTCTGGTAATTCTCTGCAGCGGTATTCCCATAACCTATGGACAGGATGCCGGAGCAGAGCTTACGATCCTGGGCTTTACCTCTACCTACGGAAACTGGGTGTCCATTTTTACCGCGATCGCCATGTGCTGCTTTGCCTTCTCCACCATTTTAGGCTGGGGGCTTTACGGCGCAAGATGTGTGGAATTTCTCCTTTCCGCAGCCTTTATAAAGCCCTTTATGGTAATCTACGCTCTGGTATCCATTCCCGGAGCTACTATGGATCTGGGGCTTTTGTGGAGCATTGCCGATACCTTTAACGGCCTTATGTCCATTCCCAACCTGATTGCTGTCTTCCTGCTGTCCGGAACGGTAATTCGGCTGACGCGGGAGTATTTTTCAAAGAACGCATAAACATCATAGAAGCATGAGCGGTATCTGTGTCCCCGTCTATGGTTGTCATTGAGCCATAATACCCAAAAAGGATGCTGGCAAGTTACAGTCTGCCACGCATCCTCTTTTTAGTTTAAAAAATCTTTTAATTGTGAAACCGCTTATTTACTTCAGAAGTCTCTCGCTAATCTCAGCTGCCTTCTCATATACCCAGTATAAGTGCTCATATGGCGTGTCTAAATGAATCGTACAATCTGCACCGATAATAACTCCGGTTGTTCCTGCCTCTTCAACGATCTGTTCTACGTAGTTCTGAATATCTTCCTTATTTCCTACACAAATTAAATCTGTATTGTTATTGCCAAAACCTCCGATTACACATTTGTTGTGGAACATCTTTTTGCCCTCTGCAACAGAAACGTGCTCTGCATAAACAGCCCAGTTAATAACACTGAAATCATAATCAAGGAAAATAGACAGATCATTTCTCATACCTCTCCAGCCGCAGATATGAAGAAGATTATCCTGTGCAAGTGAGTTTGCCTTTGCAATGATGCGATGCTCTGTTGGAGTTACATACTTTCTGTACATATCATATTCAATCCCTCTGTTGAAGGTAGAAACACTGAAGAACGTTCCGTCCGCCAGTCCTTCTCCAACAACAACGTCAAGCAGACGCTCGATATATCCGCCAATCATTTCCATTGCAGCCTTCGTTGCTTCCGGATCTTCCTTTAAAAGAGCAGCAATCGGCGCCTCAACCTCGCTGTTAAATTTACCGGGATGAGTCTGATCCATTCTGTGGTTAATCTGGAATACTGGTGAAAATACACTGTAGTACATCAGCACATCATTTCCGTAAATGGCTCTCAAATCCTTTACAAACTGAATGGTTCTCTCAAAGTAAAGATCCATATCCTCTGTTGCCTTAAGGTTTCTTAAGTCTGCTGCACACTGGATGTCTTCATAGTTAAACGGCATAAAAAATAATCCGTCTGTCATAATCTTTACAAAATCCGGATCAAATGCTTCTTTAAATTTCTTAGCGCCTTCCAGATTCTCTTCCATATAATGAGGATTGTGCAGACCATCTACTAACTCATCCTGCAGGAAGTGATGCCAAAAACCTACAAGCAGCTTTTCGGTTGGCTCATTGTGAAATGTCTTTAATACTAATTCTTTCCGGTTCATAAAAATACCCTCCTTAAACATTAAAAAATTTTATATTTTATGGAAAAATAGGTATCCCTCTTTTACCATATATTTTTTGTTTTCCCAGATTTTTCTTTACTGTTCTCTTATAGCCTTTTGCTCATAAGAATAGGATGGATTCAGCACAACGCTGCGTCCTCCTGAAACCTCCAAAGACGTTGCTGTGATATAACTTGCACGCGGACTGCTTAAAAATACAATTGCCGACGCAATTTCCTCCGGTATCGCAACGCGGTGAAGAAGTGTACCCTCTGCATTTTTCTGCAATTCCTCTTTTGGGATATTTCTCTGTACTGCAGGCGTCATGGTAAAACCGGGCAGAACCGCATTCACACGAATACCATATGCTGCATATTCCCCCGCAAACATCGTTGCCAGCTGAACCACTGCTGCCTTCAACGGACCATACAATGTGCTTCTTCCAACCGTTCCACAGCGTGCTGCAAGGGAACTGATGTTTATAATACTTCCGCCGTGCTCTTTCATATATCGAAACGCTGCCTGACATCCATATACAGCCGACTTAAAACATACGCCAACGGTCCACTCCACTTCTTCTTCAGAGTATTCTTCTCCTCTTCTTTCCATGGAGGCGCCCACATTATTAACCCAGCAGTCAATCCTTCCAAAATGCTGAAATACCTTCTCTGCAAATTGATACATCTCATTTGCTTTGGAAACATCTGCTACTATGCCTAAGACTTCTCCTTTCGAGGAAAGAAGCTTCACTGCTTCCATAAGCTGTTCTTCTGACCGCGCGCAAATGGCAACTTTTGCGCCCTCTTCCAAAAACAATTCTGCCGCTGCAAGCCCGATTCCCTTACTTGCACCTGTAATAACCACAGTCTTCCCGCTAAGTCCTAAATCCACAGCAATCCCCCTCTTCTCTTTCGTCCTGCTACTCTGCCAAAAGCGCCTCAACTTCTGATCTCTGGGGCATCGCCTTGGATGTTCCTATTTTGGTTACAGAAAGCGCTGCCACAGCACTGGCAAAACGCGCTGCCTGCCATATATCCATTCCCTCAGCCAGTCCGGCAACCATACCGCCGTTAAAAGCGTCTCCGGCACCAGTGGTATCAAGAGCATCCACTGTAAACGGTGGTAAAAGACGATGCTCCTCACCTGTTGAGACAAAGCTGCCGCGATGCCCCATCGTAATCACCACTGTGCCAACGCCTTTTTTATGCAGGATTTCAGCAGCCAGACGTGCGCTTTCTTCACTATCTACTTTTATTCCCGTCAGTCCCTCTGCTTCTACCTCATTTGGCGTGACAATATCTGCCATACCAAGCAGCTTATCTGAAACATCCTGATACGGCGCCGGATTCATTACAATACATACGCCTGCTTCGTGTGCAATTTCTACTGCACGCTCCATCGCGTCCATATTGACTTCAAACTGCACCAAAAGGTATCCGCTTTTTTGAATCAACGGCGCGCAACGTTCTACCTCTTTAAGTGTGACCGCACCACAGGCTCCAGGAACTACAACAATCTCGTTTTGTCCGGTAGACTCATCCACCATAATAAGTGCAGTTCCCGTTCCCTCTGTCTCTGAGTACAGAATATGAGAAGTGTCCATGGAAAGCTCATCCATCAGGTCTAAAGCAAGTTTTCCAAATGGATCCTTTGCCATTTTTGTAACCATGACTACATCTGCATCCATCTTTTTTGCTGCGATTGCCTGGTTGAACCCCTTTCCTCCGGCACTCATACTAAAAACAGTTCCTTTTACTGTTTCAGCAGGGAGCGGAAGGTGCGGTGTACGGCTCATAAGATCCGTCACATAGCTTCCAAAAACAGTAATTTTTTGTTTCATATTTCCCAGTCCTTCCGAATCCTTCACAGCATTAGCAAGCTGTATAAATTCCCTCAAAAATCAATTTTCCAACTACTGAACCGCCATCTACAAGCCCAATACTCTTATCTCCGTAATATGCCGCGCGCCCGTGAACAGAACGCATCTCCTTTGTGCTCTCCGAACCCTCTGCTGCTGCTTTTGCAGCAAGCTCAAATGCTGTTTTGGTATCGGCTCCGCTGTTCTGCTTCAGCGCCTCAACTGCCGGGCAAAGCGCATCCAGTATGGTCTTTTCTCCTGGTTTTGATCCGGCTTTGTCCATAATCATCTGTAAACCTGCAGCCATTGCGTCTGCTAATTCTTCCAATGTGCACTCTTCCTTTTTACGCAGAGCTTTTGCCATCCCCAGCAAAGCGAATGAAGTAATGGTTCCAAGAGAAGACGGAGCCGCTTCATTAAATACACTGCTGCAGTTTTTCAAAAGAATTCCCAGATCTCTTTCCTCGCTTGTTGCCAGATAATCCTTTACTGCCTGATATCCGCTGCTCATGGAGATCCCCAGATCTCCGTCTCCATTTCGCGAATCAAGTTCTACCAGATATTCCCGGTTTTCATTCATTACCGCACTGATCTGCGCCATTGCTCTTTTCAAGCTTTCTGCATTCATACAAAATTCCTCCTTATTTGTTTGAATTGGTATAGAACGGTGTGGAAGCCGGACTTCTCAAAAGTTCCTTTAACTCAGCATCCAAACGAATAATTGTAACAGACAAGCCTGCCATTTCCATAGATGTCGCATACTCTCCAATATGCGGCATATATACGCTCACTCCCCTTTCCTTAAGGAGCGCATGAAGCTTCCGGTAAACAATCAACTGCTCTTCCAGAGGTGTTGCCCCAAGACCATTAACCATAACAGAAACCTCGTCTCCATCCTGAAGCGGCATATCCTCTGTAATCTTATTCAAAATAACCTCTGCAATCTCATCTGCAGTCATCATCTTTCGTACTTCAATTCCGGGCTCTCCGTGGATGCCCATGCCAAGCTCAATTTCATCATCCTGAATCGTAAAGGTTGGCTTTCCTGCTTCCGGAACAATGCAGGGAGACAGTGCAACGCCCATGGTTCTCGTATTATCAAGCGCTTTCTGTGCAGCTGCCGCTACTTCGTCAAGGCTCATCATCTTTTCTGCTGCTGCACCCGCAATCTTAAATGCATAGACCATGCCTGCAACACCGCGGCGGCGTTCTGCCGTTTCCTTCGGGCTTGAGCACACATCGTCACAAACCAGTACGGTACGGGTTTCAACATCCTCAAATTCAGCCATCTCACACGCCATGGCAAAGTTCATTTTGTCTCCGCCATAATTTCCGTAGAGGCATAAAACGCCGCTGCCGTAGTCACAGGCCTGAATCATATCTGCCATCTTCTGTGCAGACGGAGATGCAAATACATTTCCGACTGCGCAGCCATCCAGCATTCCCTGTCCTACATATCCAAGAAATACCGGCAAATGCCCGCTTCCGCCTGCGGTCACAATACCAACCTTACCCTTCTGCACAGGATAATTGGTCACAAGCACACGCTTATCTCCATTGAGCAGTTTTACCCGGTCTCCATAAGCACAGATAATTCCCTCCATGGTCTCATCTACGAAATTTTCCGGCTTATTGATTATTTTTTTCATGGTAGTTCCTCCTGTCACGATCAATTGTTCTCAAATTATTTATGCTCCCAGATATGCCCTCATAACCTCAGGGTTCACAAGAAGCTCTTTTCCCTTTCCGCTCAGGGTAATACTTCCTGTTTCCAAAACATAGCCCCTGTCCGCAATGGAAAGAGCCATAGATGCATTCTGTTCAATCAGCAAAACCGTCTTTCCCATATCTCGGATCTTTAAAATCAGCTCAAAAATTTCCTCTACCACAATGGGGGCCAGACCAAGAGACGGCTCATCCAGCATAATGAGCTCCGGATCCATCATGAGGCCTCTTGCAATGGCAAGCATCTGCTGCTCTCCGCCGGATAAGCTTCCGCCGCCCTGCGTACTGCGTTCCTTCAGACGCGGGAACAGGTCATAGCACTGAACGATCAAATCATTGATTTCCCCTTTTGTCAGCTTCGGATTTCCCAGTGTTCCTGCCTGCAGGTTTTCATAAACGGTCAGGGACGGGAAAATCTTTCGCCCTTCAGGCACATGTGCCAAGCCCATTTTTACAATTTTATCCGGCGCTGTATTGGTGATATCCTGATCCTTAAAAAAGATTTTTCCGCTTTCCTTTTCTACAAGATTTGATATGGACATCATGGTTGTTGTCTTTCCAGCTCCGTTACCGCCGATCAGTGTGATGATCTCGCCCTTCTTAACTTCCAGGCTGATATCAGTCAGTGCTGTAATATACCCATAATTCACGGAAAGATGATCTATTTTCAACATATTTAAGCATCTCCCTTCACTACATCTCCGGCAATCACGCCCTTACCGAAATAAGCCTCGTGAACCTGACGATTATTCTTTACTTCATCCGGTGTTCCCTCGCAAATTTTCTGGCCAAAGTTCAAAACCAAAATCCGATTGCAGGAATTCATAACAAACTTCATATCATGCTCAATAACGACAATTGTATATCCGCTTGCATTCAGCTGTTTGATAAATTCCATAAGGGACTGTGTCTCCAGGGGGTTCATTCCCGCTGCCGGCTCATCCAGCAGAAGAATCTTCGGATTCAGTGCAAGTGCACGCGCAATTTCTACTTTTCGCTGAACGCCGTAAGCCAAATTTCCTGCCAGGGTATCTTTGTATTCCAAAAGCCCTACTTTTTTCAGAACCTCAATTCCCTGTTCTACAACAAATGCCTCGTCTTCTTTATAGCGCTTCGTATGTGCAATTGCATCCCACAGACCGGCTTTGGTTCGGTTGTGGAAACCAATCTTTACATTATCCAAAACGCTCATATACCGAAACAGCTGAATATTCTGGAACGTTCTCGCCATTCCCTGGCCGGCAATCTGATCCGATGACATACCAGATATTTTCTTTCCGTCTAAAATAATTTCACCCTTTGTTGGCTGATAAATACCAGAGCAAACGTTAAAGAAAGTGGTTTTTCCTGCACCATTCGGTCCAATGATTCCAAAAATATCGCCTTGATTTACGGACATATTAACAGATTCTACTGCCTTTAAACCGCCGAAATACATGCACACATCACGTGCTTCTAACAAAACGCTCATTTTGATCCCCCTTTCTTCTGTTTCTTGGCAGACTTTTTATTTGCCTTATTTCCTGCAAGGATACTGTCGGATGCTCCAACAAGTCCCTGCGGCCTCCACCACATCATAACGATGATCAGCAGGCCATATGCCACCATTCTCCACTGGCCGATCGGGCGCAGGAACTCTGTCATTCCGTTGATGATCGCTGAACCGATAACCGGTCCGATTAAAGTACCCTGTCCGCCAACGATTACCATGGATAAAATGCTGAATCCCTCATCCAGAGAGAACATGGTAGAGTCAATAAAACGTACATACGGTGCATATGCCGCGCCAGCAATACCTGCCCAAAACGCACCATACATGAAGTTTACTGCTTTATAGCGGGAGATCTGTACGCCAAGTGATTTTGCCGCCAGTTCGTCTTCACGAATCGAAACCCACGCGCGCCCCATACGGGACTTAATAATACGGTTTGTTATAAAAAGGAACAGTACTGCAATGAAAAGGAAAATATAATAGTATGTACGTGAACCGGAAAACTCCATTCCAAAGAAGGTTGGAACCGGAATTCCTTTAATACCCATAGGGCCTCCGGTAACCGGCTCCCAGTTCAGTGCCACAAGACGTACAATCTCTGAAAATCCCAGTGTAACGATGGAAAGATAAACACCTTTCATTTTCAGTGTCGGCAATGCAACCAGTCCGCCGAATACTGCGGTTACCACACCGCCGGCAACTAAAGCAACCCAGAACGGTACACCAAGGCGCGTTGCCAAAATCGCCTCTGTATAGGCTCCGATACAGAAAAATCCGGCATGTCCAATACAGGTTTGACCACTGTATCCATTGATCGCATTCAAAGAGCCCGCCAGTGTTGCATATAAAAGCATACGGCAAAATACACCCAGAATATAACTTTTTGTAAACACGAAAGGCAGCAGTGCAAGAACAATCAATACGCCAAGCAAAACCACCAGTTTGTGCTTTTGGTAGAATTCCTCGATTTTATAAACCAGTTCTCTCATTATGGACGTGCTCCCTTCTTAGATGTAAATCCCTGAGGCCTGATAATCAGAACCAGGATCAGGAAACCAAATGCAAATACGTCTCGGAAACTTGCGGAAGAAATTGTGATTCCAATGTTCTCGATGATTCCGATACATACGCCGCCGATTGCAGAAAAACGAACATCTGTCAGACCACCCAGCACAGAGGAAGCAAACGCTTTCATACCGTAAGGTCCTCCCATGGTAGCGCTCAGGCTCTGATAGTAAATCGATAACAGCATACCTGCTACGCCGCCGAGTCCGCAGCCAATACAGTTTCCAATCATTGCTGTGCGTTTTACATTGATACCCACCATATATGCTGCCGTTTTATCCTGGCTGACAGCACGAAGCGCAATGCCCCACTTTGTTCTGTTAAATACGACAGAAAGGGTGCCCGCCAAAATAATAACAATAACAAGTACAAGAATCTGAACACTTGAAATTTGAATCGGTCCAATCTCGTAGATGCTGTTTTCAACGATATTCAGCATTGGCATTTGGTTTGGCCCAAACACGATTTGTGCCAGATTTTTAATTAAGGTGCTGATTCCAATGGTACAGATAAGTGAAATGTGACGTGGTGCATTGAAGAAATGTTCATAGCAGACTTTATAGACTAACATACCGATAAGCCAAGATGCACAGAAGCTCGCTATAATTCCCAGTAACAGATTGTTGCCGAATGCGTTAAACATATAAAATGCAGCAAAGGCGCCAATCATAATTACTTCACCGTGGGTAAATGTAACCATACCTACGACACCGACGACAACGGAATAACCAATGGCCATCAAGGCATACATGGATCCTTGACACAGTCCATTGACCAACTGATTCAAAAAATATTCCATACTGTCCTCCTCTGAACAAAAGCAATGCCTGCCCATGCCGACACGAGTAGGCATTGCTTGCTTTTATCAATTTTATTCCTGGGAATATTCAAATCCTTCTTTGATGACATATTCTCCATTTTCTACGCCGCAGATTAAATACTGACGTGTAATATCTCCATCTTCGTTAAATTTAATCGGGCCGGATACGCCTGTCATTTCAACCTTTGCAAGGTTGTCACGAATGCTGACACGGTTTATATCATCTCCGCAGGCTTCAATTGCTTCTGCTAACAGGTAAACACAGTCAAATGCGTCAACCGGATGGATCGTAGGCTCAAATCCTGCCTTGGAAACAAACTCGTCTTTCCAGGCCATTAATTCTTCATCTTTCGGATCAAAGAAGAATGGTGATGTTAACAGCAGTCCCTCTGCATTTTCACCACACAGGTCAATCAGCTGCTGAGATGTTCCAGGGCCTAAAGTTGTAATCGGAATATCGGTCCAGCCGGAACTTCTGATCTGATTAATTACCTGTGGAACCGCACCCTGATCCATAATACAGATAACATCAGGATCCGCTGCTTTCAGCTTTGTAATAAGAGAGGAGAAATCCTTCTCATCCTGTACATAGTTAACAGCTTCTACGATTTCCAAGCCATCTGCATCACACTGTACCTTGAAGTTATCAAAACAGGATTTACCCCAGTCACTGTTGATATAAATAACACCAAGGCGTTTTGCACCCATGTACTTATTTAAAATATATTTTGCATAAAACGGTGCTTCTCCATCCTGACGTCCCATGATACTGAAGCAATAATCACTCATGCCTGCATAATCAGGGTTAGATGCGGTTGGAGACAGCTGTACGATCTGTGCCTCATCAACAATCGGCGCATTTGCCATACAAGCCCCACTGGTAAAATCTCCGATGATCGCCATAATTTCTTCATCATCTGCAAACATACGGCAAAGATCAGAACTCTCTTTTGAATCTCCCTTAGAGTCTTTTACAACCATCTCAATCTTACGTCCGTTCACACCGCCTGCCGCATTGATACGATCAGCCGCCATCTGGGTTCCTATCTCAAAACCCTTGCCATACTCGGCGTTGGTTCCAGTAAGCGGCGCCAGCACACCAATTTTGATTACACTGTCATCTGCTTTCTTTTCTTCTTTTCCACAACCGGTCATCATCCCCACTGACAGAGCGGCGCAGAGTGTAACTGCAACTAATTTTTTCATTTTTGCTTTTCCTCCATTTTTACATTATATATATTGCAACCTAATTAAGAAACGAAATCATCTTTCCCCCTTTCCATAAATATTTTGAAAACTTTCATTAAACTGTTCTCAAAGGATACTTCTCAGACCCTCTTAAAATCAGTTCTGTTTCCACAAAAGCTGTTGTTGTTTCTTTTTTCGTTTCCTCCAGTGTAATTCGTTTCGACAGCTGTCTTACCGCAAGTCTCCCCATATGCGGCGCATCCCTGCTAACCACTGTAATATTATAGTGAAGGTGTTCCAATTCTTCGATATCATCAAAACCAATCAGTGCAATGTCTTCACCAACTCTCAAATTTAACTCTGCAAATGCCTTCAGACAACCATATGTTGTATCATAATTAAAAGAGAAGATTGCTGTTGGCGGATCAGGCAATCTGCACAATATCATTGCTTCATGGTATGCAGTGTCAACTGTAAAATCACCTTTTCTGATGTATTCCTCCCTTACCATAATCCCTGCAGCCCGCATTGCGTTATAATATCCATTCATTCTTTTGCAAACATTGTAAACGGTTTCCGGTCCGCTGATTAACGCAATTTTCTGATGGCCCAAACGAATCAGCTCCGATACCGCCTGAAAGCTTCCCTCCTCATCTGTTGAAACAACACGGTCAAACTCATCTACGATCAATTCTCGATCCATCAAAACAATCGGGATACCAAATGCTTCCAAATCTTTCATTTTCTGTATATTGATCCAGCCTATATAGGAAACTGGCGCAATAATGATTCCGCACAAACGCAATTCTCTTGCAGAATCAAGCAGCTTTCGTTCACGCATCACATCATTTGCCGTGTCAAACAGGACAATGTTGTAGCCCAATTCATCTGCTTCTTTTGTAATTCCCCGCAAAAGCTGCATAAAATATCGGTTTGAAATATCTGGAACAAACACACCCACTGAAGTTGTACGTGATGTACTTAGGTTTCTTGCCGAAACATTTGGAATGTAGTTAAACTTTTTAATTGAAGCAAGAACCTTTTGCCTGTTCTTTTCGCTGACAGACGGAATTTGATTAATCACGCGGGAAACTGTTGCTATAGACACTCCCGCATCTTCTGCAATTGTATAAATACTCGTTTCCTGGTGCTTCATCGTTTGTCTTCCTCTTTTTATGCAACTGATAATACTAACTCGCCATTTTTGTAACCGTTTTCTTTTCTATGCACTCATCATACACCCTCTTCCTTTTTATGTCAATACTGCCCATTTGTTTTTTCAAATCTAAATCTATTTTTAGTTATATTGTCAGTTTTATTTCATGCTTTTTGTAAACTTTGCCTATATGACACATCATTTTTCTGCTCATTTTTCACTTTAAAAGTAAGCGCTTACTTTTCTATTTCTCACATAGCTGTTAAATCACTCGCTTCAATCCTTATGTTTCCCAAACGTCATAAAAACGGCAGTACCGTAAGACTTCCTTTCAAGTCTGTCCGGCACTGCCGTTTTTATTTTCATCCTACTGCCCGTTATTTAAAACCTCCACAGCCTTTTTAAGCTGATTGTCATCCTCCGGGCGGATCACTGCCTGCGTTCTTAAGGATTCATCCAAAGGAACCTCCACATCCGGCACAATTCCTTTTTCATGAAGGTCAAAACCGCTCGGCGTATAATAGTGGGCGGTCGTAAGCTTAATGGCAGAACCATCTCCCAGAGGAATGAGATTCTGAACAATTCCCTTTCCGTAGCTGGTAGTTCCTACCACGACTGCTCTTCCATAATCCTTCATCGCACCTGTAAACACCTCCGAAGCGCTTGCAGAATCACCATTTACCAGAATGGCGATAGGAAGATCCACCGCATGGCCATCGGAAGCGGTATAGGTTTCCCCTTCTCCGTTTCGGTCAGCCGTATAAACAATGAGCGATTTTCCCTCTCCCTTCTTAAAATCCATCATATCATCCGGGATCAGATAGTCCACCATGGCTACGGCGCTGTCTAATATACCTCCGGGATTATTCCGCAGATCGATCACCAGCTGCTTCATTCCCTCTGCCGTCAGGTCATCAATGGCTGTTTTAAACTGATCTACTGTAATCAGATCAAATTCGCTCACAGCCACATAACCTGTTGTTTCATCCAGCATCCGGGACTCCACAGTAGGAACCTCTATTTTCTTTCTGGTAAGAGTCAGATCCACATAGGCGTCCTCGTCTGCCCGGTATACGGTAATCTGCACCGGAGTTCCTTCTTCTCCCTTTACATAATTGCTCACGATCACATCCAGGCTTTCCCCTGCTACTAACGTATCTTCTACCTTATAGACCACATCCCCCGGCCGCATCCCTGCCTCCAGAGCCGGAGAGCCGTCAAATACCTTTACCACCGTACAAAGGCCGGTAGTGCGGTTCTGGCTAATCATAGCCCCGATTCCGGAATAGGTGCCGCTGGTGCTTTCCTGCATCAGCTTATAATCCTCTTCGGAATAATATACAGAATAGGGATCATCCAGGCCTGCCATCATACCGCGGTAGATAAAATCCTCTACATTCTGAGCGTCCTCGTCATAAAGAAATACCTGGTCTATGATCTGCTGGATCATCTCCATCTTTGAGGTCACCTGCTCAAAGTCCACTCTCTTTGCAGGCTCCTCCGTAATAGAGGGAGCGCCGGGCTGAGGCTGACGGCTGATCACCCGCCGTCCGAACAGGTAGATTCCCGCAGACATACCTACGATGATCAGCCCCACAAACGCCATGACGAGAGCTCCCGTAAGAACTCCCATCCAGAACCGGTTCTGGCTTCCTGCCGCCTTTCCTCTCTCGCTTTGTCTGTCATATCTTTGATCTTCCACTTTTTGTCTCCTATCTGGCCTTTAAGGGGCCTCTCTGTCCTGTTACACTGTATGCCCCTTTATGGACTTACATAACCGGAAGGATTTACATAGCTTCCGCCGGACCGGACGCCAAAATGCAGATGAGGCCCTGTGGAATATCCTGTCGATCCTACCTTTGCAATAGTCTGTCCCTGTTTTACAGTCTCCCCTTCCTTCACGAGAAGCTGAGAGCAGTGCATATATACAGTAGTAAGCCCGCCGCCATGATCGATCATAATATAATTTCCGGCCGAATAGCTGTATGTAGAGATCACTACCTTGCCATCTGCTGCCGCCACAATAGAGGAACCGGACGGCGCCGGAATGTCAATTCCCTTATGATTGGTAGAAGCTCCCTCGGTCGGTGAGCTCCGGTCCCCAAACGCGGATGAAATCCGTCCGCTTGCAGGACAGGGCCATATAAAATTAGTGTTCCCTTTTTTTACCGTACTATCCCCACCGGCAGAAGACTGATTTTTCTTGGCTTCTTCTGCCCTTCTGGCTTCTTCTGCTTTTCTGGCTTCCTCTTCCTTTCTCCGTATCTCCGCCTCCACACGGGCCATATGCTCCTCCTGGGCTTTGATATCCGCATTATACTGGTCAATCTCTCCCTGTGCAGAAGCGATCTTCGTCTCATAGGAAGCCAGCTCTGCCTCCTTGGAAGCCATCAGTGTCTTTACCGAGCTCTGCTTTGCCTTCGTGGAATCCTGAAGGGTAAGAAGCTCCTGATGCTCCGTCTTAAGAGCTTCCTCCTTTAAAGCCACCTCCTGCCTGGTTTTTCTGTACTCCTCCAGCATTTTCCTGTCATAGGAGGTAATCTGGCTGGCATACTCTGCCCGGTTTAAAAGCTCTGCAATGCTCTCTGACTGCATCATGGACTCCAACAGGCCAGTCTGACCATTTTCATACATATACTGGATCCGCAGCTTCATGTCCTCATACTGGCGGTTCTCCGTAACTTTGGCTGTTTCCAGCTCCGCTTTCGCTTCCTCTATCTGCTCTTCCTTCCGGGAAATATCTCCCTCCAGCTTTGTAAGCTCCCCTGCCAGGGCGGACAGATTTCGATCCAGCTCCTTTACATAGGCCGCTGTATCTGACTTCTTTCCCTCCAGCTCCTTTAAGGCAGATTCTACCTTTTTCTTTTCCTCCTCCATGGAGGAAACCTTTTTCTTCGCATCCTCTATGGCCTTACTGGTGGCATAGGAGGAAAATACCGTTCCCAAGGTCAAGGCGGCCGCTGCTGCCAAAACCGCTATCTTCTTTTTTCTCATATGCCCTCGTTTATCCTGTCTAAACTCTCAAATGGCGCTGAATCGTCACAAAGCTTACTAAAAGTCCGATTCCGACGCCTAACATTAAAGCTCCCCCTGTCATATAGGGGAATATGGTTCCCAGCGCAAGGGGCTCAACCAGACCTGTGATCATGGAATAATTTTCTTCCAGATACAACATTCCTTTTTCATAGAGAACCCATATGCCCCCAAGAGGCACAAGAGCTCCCAGAAGTCCCAGAAGCAGGCCTTCTACCAGAAAGGGCGCCCGTATCATAAAGTTAGTGGCTCCTATATAGCGCATGATCTCATTTTCCCGCCTGCGGAATGCCGCTGCCACAGAAATAGTATTGCTGATCAAAAAGACAGCTACTGCAAGAAGCACGCCGATGATCAGAGCTGAAATCAGCCCGATCATCTTTCCAACGCTTGTAAATCCTGCTGCCAGGGTACTAGAGTAACGCACCCGGCGCACTCCCTCTATGGACTCCAGACGGTCTGCAACCGACTCCTGATCGGAAATATCATTTAAAAAAATCTCAAAGGAAGCAGAATTTGCCAGAGGATTATCGTTTTCAAACCCTTCGGCCAAATCTTCGGCTCCCTCAAAGTACTGAGCCTTAAATGTATCCCAGGCTTCCTCGGCTGAGGTGTACTCTGCCTGACGCACCTCTTTCCAGCCTTTTATTTCTTCTCCCGCTGCCAGAATTTCATCCTCTGTCATCCCCTCATCGAAAAAGACAGAGATTCCCACCGTTTCCTGGGCTGTCCTGGCGCCATGGATCACATTGGCTGCCAGTGAGAAAAAAAGGCAGAATAAAAAAATACATGCAGAAATCGTCGCTATGGATGCCAGCGAAAACAAAATATTTCTGCATATATTAGCAATGCCCTGTTTCAGGCAATACCAGAATGTACTCATTTTTAATCATTATGCCTTTCCGGCAGACCCGTCCGGACGCTTAAGCGCCTCATTTTCTTATCTGGATCCGCCTTCATCCTGAATCACTGCCCCGCGTTCCATGGTAATGACCCGTTTTTTCATCTGCTGCACCATCTCATGGCTGTGTGTCACCACGATCATCGTGGTTCCACGCTGATTGATCTCCTCCAGCAGATGCATAATTTCATGGGCGTTAAAGCTGTCTAAATTGCCTGTAGGCTCATCTGCCAGAAGAACCTCCGGCCGGTTGATCAATGCCCTTGCAATGGCCACGCGCTGCTGCTCTCCTCCGGAAAGCTGAGCCGGATATGCCTTGTATTTGGCAGAAAGCCCCACAAGACGCAGCATCTCGGGCACGGTGTCACGGATCACCCTTCCCGGCACGCCGATGACTCTCTGAGCAAATGCAACGTTTTCAAAGACAGTAAGGTCTTTCAGGAGACGGAAATCCTGAAAGACCACACCTAATTTTCTCCGGTATTTCGGAACATATCTTCGGGGCATCTTCCCCAGATCCATATCATTGACCACAATCCGCCCGGAAGTAGGCTCAAGCTCCTTTAAAAGGAGCTTTAAAAGCGTACTCTTTCCGGAGCCGCTTCGTCCTACGATAAAGGCAAATTCTCCGTCATCTATGGTCAGGCTCAGATCCTTCACAGCCCGGTTTCCCTCGCTGTAGACCTTGTTCACATGACTGAGTTCTATCATTTCCCCGACCTCATTTTAATAATCCAGGCTTTCCATATACTTCATGTATTTGGCTACCATAAGCGCGATCTTAAAGGTAATGGCATCCTCAAATACGCGAAGATCCAGTCCGGTGCTCTTCTGCAGCTTATCCAGACGGTAAACCAGGGTATTTCTGTGGATATACAGCTGTCTGGAAGTCTCGGATACGTTCAGGCTGTTCTCAAAGAACTTGTTGATCGTAGCCAGGGTCTCCTCGTCAAACTCATCCGGTGACTTGCCGTCAAATACCTCGCGGATAAACATCTTGCACAGCGGGATGGGAAGCTGATAGATCAGACGGCCGATACCCAGATTGCTGTAAGCGATTACATTTTTGTTTGCATAGAAGATGCGGCCTACATCAAGGGCCATCTTGGCCTCCTTGTAGGAACGTGACACTTCCTTAATATCATTGATTACCGTACCATAGGATACGCGAACCTTTGTCATAGCCTCCGTATTCATCATATCCAAAATTGTGTTGGCAGTCTTGTCCAGCTCTCCGTAAGACTCTCCCTGACGAACCTCTTTTACAAGGATAATATTCTTCTCATCCACTGCTGTAATGAAGTCCTTTGTCTTGGATGCAAAAAGGCTGCGCACGGTCTCAAGAGCATTTACATCCTTTTCATTGTGTGTTTCAATGATAAATACCACGCGCTTCACATCTGTTTCAATATGAAGCTTCTTGGCACGGTTATAGATATCTACTAACAGCAGATTGTCAAGGAGCAGGTTCTTGATAAAGTTGTCCTTATCAAAGCGCTCCTTATAGGCCACCAGAAGGTTCTGGATCTGGAATGCAGCCAGCTTTCCTACCATATATACATCATCGCTGGCTCCCTTTGCAAGCAGGATATACTCAAGCTGATGCTCGTCAAATACCTTAAAGAACTGGTATCCCTGGATCACCTGGCTGTCTGCCGGAGAATCCACAAATACCAGGATCGAACTTTCTGACTCTTCCGCGTCTGTAAAGGTGGATGCCAGCACCTTTCCTTCTGTGTCGCAAATACCTAAATCAATTCTTGTGATTGCTTTTAATCCATCCAGTGTAGTCTGGAGTATCTGATTTGAAATCATTCCATACTCTCCTTTTTGACGTATTTCAAAAGTTTCCACTTTCTCTATTTTCATATTTTAATGCAAAATTACAAAAAAAGCAAGAGAGTTGTCACCTCTCCTGCCTTTTTTTACAATCAGATTTTTTCATTTATGAAATCTGCTGCCCTATTAGTTGATGATTACCTTCTCTGTTTCCTTATCGAAGATATGTACCTTATCCAGATCCATAGCAACCTTGATGGAATCGCCAGGTCTTGCAGTTGTACGAGGATTTACCTTTGCAGTAAAGTTAGCATCATCGATATCGAAGTACAGAAGAACCTCAGAACCTAACATCTCGTATACACGGATCTCAGCCTGGAAAATGCTCTTTGGATTTGCCTCAAGGAATGCTTCCTCATCATGCAGATCCTCTGGACGGATACCCAGAGTAACGGTCTTTCCAATGTAGCCGCCCTCTTCTAAGCCCTTGCCCTTTGCAGCAGGAAGCGCTACTGTGTGACCGCCGAAGGATAAGGTAATGTCAGAACCAGCCTTTGCAACCTGAGCATCGATCATGTTCATCTGAGGAGCGCCGATGAAGCCTGCAACGAACTTGTTGCATGGTCTGTCATACAGATTCTGAGGGCTGTCTACCTGCTGTACCACGCCGTCCTTCATAACAACGATTCTGGTACCCAGTGTCATAGCCTCGGTCTGGTCATGTGTAACGTAGATAATCGTTGTTTCCAGTCTCTGATGCAGCTTGGAAATCTCAACACGCATCTGTCCTCTTAACTTTGCATCCAGGTTGGACAGAGGCTCATCCATCAGGAATACCTTAGGACTGCGGACAATCGCACGACCCATAGCAACTCGCTGTCTCTGACCGCCGGACAGAGCCTTTGGCTTACGGTCTAACAGATGCTCCAGATCCAGGATCTTGGCTGCATCATGAACCTTCTTATCGATCTCATCCTTTGGAGTCTTTCTTAACTTCAGGCCGAATGCCATGTTGTCATATACGGACATATGAGGATACAGAGCGTAGTTCTGGAACACCATCGCGATATCTCTGTCCTTTGGCTCAACGTCATTTACCAGCTTGCCGTCGATGTACAGCTCACCAGAGGAAATATCCTCCAGACCTGCGATCATACGAAGGGTAGTGGACTTACCGCAGCCGGACGGACCTACGAAGATGATAAATTCCTTATCTGCAATCTCAAGGTTAAAGTCCTTAACAGCAACGAAACCGTTGGGGTACTTCTTGGTAACATTTCTAAGGGATAAGCTTGCCATATTATAATTTCCTCCTGAATTGGGTTTTTGTAAACTCATTTGCGACTTGCCTATATCATACATGAAAGTCCCTTTTTAATCCATATTGTAAATCCACAAAGTTCAATTTTGTGTTTTAGCTAAATTGTATATCGAATAAAAAAAATATCCAATCTGTCAACACATTCCAATATTTTCTGAAAAAATTTTGTTTATTATGTTATCCTGTCTTCCTTCTCGATAAACCCTTCCCCGAAAACTTCACGAGCGTCGCTGACAACAAAAAACGCATGCGGATCAAACTCACGCACAATTGACTTGATTTTTACAATTTCCTTGGGAGAAACCACGCAAAACAGCAGGTTTTTCTCTTCTTTTGAATACATACCCACTGCTTTTATGCTGGTAACTCCTCTTCCCAGGCGTTCCATCACCGCTTCCGCAATCTCTTTGTCCTGTTTTGAAATGATCCAGGCCTCTTTTGAAAACTTCATTCCTTCGATCAGGCGATCCGTAACTCTGGATACGCAGACAATGGCGATCATCGCATATAAAGAAGGCCTGATCCCGAACACAAGAGCGCCGGCTGCTACAATACCTCCGTCCAAAACCTGCATGATCTGTGCCGATGAATAGTGGCGCAGCCTTCCCCGGATCAGCACGGCCAGCATATCCGTTCCGCCTGTGGTACAGCCTCCAAGGAATACAAGCCCTGTCCCCACGCCGCTGAGAACACCGCCAAAAAGAGCCGATAAAATCATATCTTCCTTCACAAGTCCCATCTCCGGAAGCACATACAAAGCCGCAGACAGCATGGCCGTGGAGTACAAAGTGCGTCCGATAAACTGCCAGCCCATCATACGAAAGGCAGCCAAAAACAGTGGGATATTCAAAACCGTATTAGTCAGCCACAGAGGAACCTGCCAGAGTTCTTTTAAAATAATGGCCGCGCCCGAAACGCCTCCGGTTACCATGCTCACAGGATCAAAAATATTTTTAATAGCAAACGCGATAAGGATCGTTCCTACGGTAATTGCAAGATAATCCCGGATCTGCTGTTTCTTTTCTGTCATAACCAAACCTCCTTCTGTCCGGACTTTCTGTAAAAAAAGAGCAGCCCTTTTAGAACTGCCCTGTAATCTCCACCCTGTGATCGTTTGATCCTGGTATCCTGTAAACACACATCAATCAGATCCGGCGGATGGTCTTTTCTGTAATCTCTATCTTTCCTTCCTTTAAAAGGCGGCCCACGGCACGCTTAAAGGCATTTTTACTCATGTTAAACTCCCTGAGAATCGTTTCAGGACGCACCTTGTCATTAAAAGGGAGAACTCCGTCAAATTCGTCAATGACCTTTAAAACCTGCTCTGCATCTGCTCCCATCTGGACATAGGCTCTTTCCCTTACGCACAGATCCAGTTTGCCGTCCTCACGAACCCTCATGACTCTGGCTTTTATCTGATCGCCTTCTCTGAAACGGCCGTACATCTCTATTTTGGGGATCAAACCATAATACCGGTTGTCCACTGCTACAAAGGCTCCGATCTGTTCGTTGATCTCATAGATCGTACCTTCCACCCAATCCTCTGCCTTATAAGGAGACTGATTGCTCATATGGGAATATACCTTCATGGTAGCTGCCAGACGGCTGCTCTTGTCCACATAAAGGCAGACCAGGCATTTTTCTCCCCGACGCACCGGATGGCTCTGCTCTTTAAAGGGAAGAAGCAGATCCTTTTCCAGTCCCATATCCAAAAATGCTCCTATCTTTCCTACATCCTTTACCTCCAAAATGGCACATTCCCCCACCTGAAGCTTCGGTCTGGCTGTGGTAGAGATCAAGCGATCCGAGGAATCCTTGTATACAAAAACCTCCACCTTATCTCCGATCTGCGCTCCCTGGGGAACCTGTTTCTTCGGAAGAAGGACTGCTGCCTCATCTCCTGCTTTTTCGCTTAAGTATACGCCGAATTCCTTTGTCCTGACAATCTCAAGCTCCTGTACTTTTCCTAATTCTATCATATGTCTGCTCCTCTTTTACTGTCCCGGCTGCTCCTGTCCTCCAAGCCATACCGCTGCATAAAGCTCTCCCGTTTCATTTACAAGGGCCACAGTCCACTGGCCCTGGCCTGCCGGCGTGATTCTGGGAATCACCGTATCGCCCAGACGAGCTGCCTTTTTATAGTCTGCCCGGATTTCACGGATCTTAAGCCCCACAGGGATGGCATCCTTTGCAATCTCCACATACTGGGAATTATTTACATGATGATTGGTGTCAAGATGATGACGGCCGATCACTACAGCTGCTGCTGTTTCGTATTTCTCCGGAATGAGAATCTTTCTGGGTGCTTCTCCCAGATCCTGAGACGGCTGCGGTATTCCGTAAGGAAGGATATCTTCTGGCTGGATACGCACCGGCATATTTTTTTCTGTATCATAGAAAAACCAGAGAGAATTTGCCCGGACCAGAGGATTATTTTCCTGATCCAGCAGCACAAAATCACGATACCCGTAAAACCCTTTGCTGCCGCAGTGCCAGGTTCCCGCAGTAATCTCCTCCCCCAGCTTCGGATAACGGTCAATCACGATCCGCCAGCCTGAAAGAAGCCATGCGCGATGATGCTCCTTCAGATAGCTTATTCCCATTCTGCCATCCTCTGACTGAAAGGTACTGCAATCCTGCATATAATTGATAATTCCCGGTACGCTCAGCCGTCCTGTTTCATCTGTTTCGCTGTACCGGATCCTGCTCTTAAACTGATACATAGCTGCCTCTCTCTGCTTTGGGCCCTCAGGCCAAATCTCCTATTCTGTAAGTATATCATACTTTCAGGCAAAACAAAAGCCTCCAAATGCATCTGCATCTAAAGGCTTTTCAACTGGGCTACAAGGATTCGAACCTTGAAAATGACGGAGTCAGAGTCCGTTGCCT